>Ga0256410_1001040_pt1 | contig 22426 bp, 22 predicted proteins | sample PhyWR1_FD_185983 | JGI IMG/M metagenome (GOLD analysis project Ga0256410, IMG submission 185983) | Leaf surface microbial communities from wheat plants in UC Gill Tract Community Farm, Albany, California, United States - DLSL W.R1 | ecosystem: Host-associated > Plants > Phyllosphere >... | reverse complement strand
GTCGGGTCAACCTTCTGCAGGTTGGCGGTGACGCCGACCTTGGCCAACTGGTCCTTGATGATCACCGCAATCTGCTCGTCGGCTTCGTTGCCGGCGTTGACCACATAGTTGAGCTTCAAATCCTTGGCACCGGCCGCTTCCAGCAGCTTTTTCGCGGCGGTGGGGTCGTACGGCCGTTGCAGGTTGTCGGCGTAGTGGTACAGCGAACCTTTCGGAATGTAGGAATAGGCCACAGTGCCCTGACCGTAGGTGGCGGCCTTCACCAGCGATTGTTTGTCGATGGCCATGTCCAGCGCTTCACGTACTTGCTGTTTGGCCAGCAGGCCGTGGGCGTGGTTGATCAACAGGTGATCCTCACGGGTAGAGGGGTCGGCGTGGATCACGACATTCTTGTCTTTCTTCAGCTCTTCAACCCGTGAAAACGGGACGAAGATCGCCGTATCCAACTCGTTGTTCTGCACCATGCGCATGCGCGTGTTGTCATCGGTCACCGACACCCATTCCACGCCATCGAGGCTGACGTTTTTGGCCTGCCAGAAGTTCGGGTTCTTTTTCAGGATCACACGGTCGCCCTTGCGCCATTCATCCACCGTGAACGCACCGGAGGTCACCGGGTTTTCCGAGTAGGCGTCTTCGCCCATTTCGGTCATGGCTTTTTCCGACAGGATCGAGACGGTTGGCGACGCCAGTTGCGAGAGGAAGGCCACGGCCGGGGTCTTCAAGGTGACAACCAGGGTCTTCGCGTCGGCGGCCTTGGCAGTGTTGATCAGGTTGAACGGGTCAGCCCACAGCGAGGCTTTGTTGTCACGGATGCGCAGCAGGCTGAAGGCCGCATCGGCGGCGGTGATTGCCGAGCCGTCGGAGAATTTCGCATCACGCAACTTGAAGGTGTAGGTCAGGCCGTCCTTGGAAATCTCCCAGCTTTCGGCCAGGCCAGGTTCCATTTTGGTGCCCTGGTTATCCACGCGCACCAGGGTGTCGTAGACGTTGGCGAACACCCAGGTGTCACGGTTCTGCGCGCTCTTGATCGGGTCGAACGTGGTGCTGTCCTCGCGACAGCCGATGGTCAGCACCCCGGCGGCCTGGACCAGCCCGGCGGTGAGGGACCAGGCGGTCAATGTGGCGGCGGCAAGCAACTTCAAGTGGCGTGATGGCATGTCATAACTCCTTGTCTATGAATGGCAGGGGGGTCAAAGCAAAGGTTCTTCAAGCACGCAACTGTACCGATGCTCGTGCAGGAAATGGGTAGGCGGCAACACCACGGAACACATGGTCCGCGCATGCCGGCAACGCGGGTGAAACGCGCAGCCTTCGGGCAGGTTCAGCGGGCTTGGCGGCTCGCCCGGCAGCGGCTCGGCAGGTAACGGCCGGTGAGGATCGATCTCCGGGATCGCCTGGATCAGCGCCGCCGTGTACGGATGACGGGGCGCGGTGAACACAGCTTCCACCGGCCCCTCTTCGACGATCTTGCCCAGGTACATCACTGCCACGCGGTCGCACAGGCGGCGCACGATGGCGAGGTCGTGGGCGATAAACAGAATCGCCACGTTCATGCGTTCTTGCAGTTCCAGCAGCAGGTTGATGATCTGGCCCTGGATCGACACATCCAGCGCCGCCACGCATTCATCGGCGATGATCAGGCGCGGCTCCACCGCCAGCGCACGGGCGATGCCGACGCGCTGGCACTGCCCGCCACTGAGGGCGCCAGGCTTGCGCGACGCCAACTCGGGGCGCAGGCCGACCAGATCGAGCAATTGATTCACGCGCGCCGGGATCTGCGGCGGCGCAACTTTGCGCTGCACCCGCAACACTTCGGCAATGGTTTCGCCGATGGTGTGGCGCGGGTTCAACGCCGCGTACGGGTCCTGGAAGATCATTGCGGTTTCATGGCGCAGGCGGGCGATGTCGATGGCGCTGCCGTGGGCCATGTCGATGCCATCGAACAGCACCTGACCGGCACTGATGGGGCTCAGGTGCAGGATCGCGCGGCCGAGGGTGCTTTTGCCGCTGCCGGACTCGCCCACCAACCCAAGGGTTTGCCCCGCCGCCAGGTTCAGCGACACTCCGTTCACCGCCCTCACCCACTGTTTATTCAAGCCGAACACGCCCGTGCCGGACGCGGCAAACTTCACCTCCAGATCCTTGATCTGCAGCAGGCTCATGGGCGTTCTCCCAACGGATAGTGGCACGCCACCCGCGCGCCCTCGGGCAGCACCTCGGTGCACAACGCGCCCACCTGCGGGCAGCGTGGATTGAAACGGCAACCGGGCGGCAGCGCATCCAGCAATGGCGGCTGGCCGGCAATGGTGCGCAGCAAGGCGTGGTCACTGCTGTGGGCAGGCTGACAGTCGATCAGGCCGGCGGTGTAGGGATGCTGCGGATTAGCCAGCAGCGCGTATTTGCTGCCGTGCTCGCACAGGCGCCCGGCGTACATCACCGCGATGGAATCACAGGTTTGCGCGACCACGCCGAGGTCGTGGGTGATCATGATGATCGACAGGCCGCGCGTGTCACGCAGCTCCAGCAACAGGCGCAGGATCTGCGCCTGCACCGTCACGTCCAGCGCGGTGGTCGGCTCGTCGGCGATCAGCACCTGCGGGTTGCAGCCCAGGGCCACGGCGATCATCGCGCGCTGGCGCATGCCACCGGAAAACTCATGGGGATAATTATCGACCCGCGCCTGCGGGTCAGGGATGCCCACTTGGCGCAACACCTCGATGGCCTGCTGGCGCGCCTCCTTTTTCGAAGCGCCTTGATGCAGGCGGATGCCTTCGGCGATCTGCTCGCCGATGCGCATCAACGGGTCAAGGTGACTGCTGGGATTCTGGAAGATCATGCCCAACTGCCCACCACGTACCGCACGCATGCCGGCCTCATCAAGCGCCAGCAAGTCCTGGCCGGCCAGCCGCACGGCGCCGCCCTGCACCCGCAGGTTCGGCGACGGCAGCAAACGTATCAGGCCACGACAGGCCATGGTCTTGCCCGAGCCGCTCTCGCCCACCAAGCCGAGGATTTCGCCTTCGGCCAGGTCGAAGGACACGCGGTCGACCAGCGTGACATCGCGCCCGGCGTTGTTGGCGATCACGCTCAGGTCACGCACCTGCAGCAGGCTCATGTGCGGTCCCCCAATACCTGCGCCACGCCGTCGGCCAGCAGGCTGAAGCCCATGGCCAGAGTCACGATGGCCAGCCCTGGAAAGGTGCAGATCCACCAGGCCGTGGTGATGAATGCCTGCCCCTCCGCCACCATGGTGCCCCACTCAGCTGTCGGTGGCTGCACACCCAGGCCCAGGTAACTCACGGCGGCGCCGTTGAGCAGCACAAGCACCGCATCCGACATGGAAAACACAATCGAGCCAAACATCGCGTTGGGCAGCAAATGGCGGAACAGGATGCGCCCATGACCAAAGCCCAGGCTCTTGGCGGCCAGGGCGAACTCGCTTTCCTTAAGCACCAGAATCTGCGAGCGGATCAGCCGCGCGTAAGACACCCAGCCCACCAGCGCCATGGCGATATAAAAGCTCTTCAGGCCAGGGCCGAGGATGGCCATGATCGCCAGCATCAGCACCAGGAACGGGAACGCCAGGATCACGTCGATCACCCGCATGCACACGCTGTCGAATCGCCCGCCGATATAACCGGACACCGCGCCGACGAAGGTGCCGATCATGAACGGAAAGATCACCCCAATAATGGCCAACTGCAGGTCAATCCGCGCGCCCCAGATCACTCGGGACAAGATGTCGCGCCCATAGTTGTCGGTGCCGAACGGGTGCGCCAGGCTCGGCGCCAGCAGACTGAACTCGGTGTTCTGCGCAATCGGGTCATAGGGCGCGATCCAGGGCGCAAACAGCGCCAGGGCCAGCCACACCAGAAGCATCAGCAGCCCCCACGCAGCGGTCAGCCGGCCATTACGAAAACCCAGACGCAGGCGCAGGCGCCATGGCGCAATCATCGGGCGGCTGGTCATTGCATCTTCACCCGTGGGTCGAGGGTCACGGTCACTATGTCCGCGATGAAGTTGACCAGCACCGTCGCACACGCCAGCACCATCGCCACGCCCTGCACCACCATGTAGTCGCGGGTAAAAATGCCGCGTACTAACAGTTGGCCGATACCGGGAATGGCGAACAGGCTTTCAATGACCACTGTGCCGCTGATCAACCAGCCGATATTCACCGCCAGCAGGTTGACCGCCGGCACCAGGGAATTGGGCAGCACATGCCGACGAAACACCGCCGCTTCCGACAGCCCACGGGCACGGGCGGCAGTGACATGGTCGGCCTGCAACTCCATCAACATGCTCGCCCGCAGGTTGCGCACCAGCACCGCCGAGAGCGCCAGGGCAATGGTCAGGCACGGCAGCACCATGTGGTGGGCCTTGTCCAGCCAGGTCCGACCGTAACCGGACACCGGGAACAGGCCCCATTGCACGCTCAGCACAAGAATCAGCATCAGGCCCAGCCAGAACGCCGGCATGCCCAGGCCGAGGGTGGTGAACACGCGGATCAGGTTATCCGCCCAGCCACCTTTGCGGCGTGCCGCCACCGTGGCCAGCGGCACCGCGATCAGCAGCGCCAGCAGCACGCTGCCGAGCACCAGCACCAGGGTCGGCTCGATGCGGGTCACGATCAGCTTCAGGGCATCGACTTTGTACAGCAGCGACTGGCCGAGGTCGCCCTTGAGCAGGTTTTTCAGGAAGTAGAAATATTGCAGCCACAGCGGCTGGTCGAGGCCGAATTGCGCGCGAATCTTCAGCAACGCATCCGGCGTGCTGCGCGAACCGAGCAAGGCCCGCGCCGGGTCGCCGGGAATCGAGCGCACCAGCACAAAGGTGATCAGGCTGATGCCAAACAGCACCGGCAGCAATTGCAGCGGCCGGGACAGCACGAAACGGTAGCGCGCAAGGTTCATTCGTCAGCCTCGATGACGCGCGAGAAAGTCCAGCAGCACCGGAAAATACGCCTGGGGTTCTTCGTAGAACGGCATATGGCTGCTGTTGGGGAACACATGCAACTCGGCGTGCCGGGCCGCGAGTTTCATGCGCAGTGCGCAGGCCGGCGTGAGTTCGTCGTGCTGGCCGGTGGTGATCAGAATCGGCATGCTGAACGCGGCCATCTCCTCAAGACGGTTCCAGTCCTTGAGGTTGCCGATGTAGAGGAATTCATTGGGGCCCTGCATGGTTTCGTAGGGCCCCATGTTCCAGTCGCCGAGGGAGCGTTTGACCGGCTCCGGCCACTCGTCCAGGCGACACACATGGCGATAGTTGAGCAAGGTGATTGCGGCCTGGTATTGCGGATGGTCCAGGGTGCCCATGGCTTCGTGGCGCTGCATCATCGCCACAGTCTCACTGCCCAGGGCGCCACGCAGGCGTTGCAGCTCCTGGGACAGGTGCGGGATGTCGCCGACGGTATTGTCCAGGATCAGGCTTTTCAGCGCGTGCGGGTAATGAATGGCGTATTCGATGCCGAGCCAACCGCCCCAGGAATGGCCGAGCAGATGCACGCGGCCCAGGCCCAGGGCTTGGCGTACGGTTTCAACTTCTTCGACATAACGGCCGATTTCCCACAAGGAGACGTCGGTGGGTCTGGCAGAAGCGCCCGTACCAAGCTGGTCGAATGCAACCACTCGCAGGTTATGGTCCTTGAGCCAGCCATGGGCGTCGCGCAAGTAGTCACATGGCAGGCCCGGGCCGCCGTTGAGGCACAGCAACACCTCATCGCCTTCGCCGAAGCTGTAGACCACGAGGTTGTGGCCGTCGACTTGCACGTTGTACTGCTGGTCGGGGGCAATTTCACGCCACATGCGTACATTCCTTGTGTGGTATCGGCCTGGCTGGCAGTGGCCGCTGATCAGGCCAACACTACCGAGGATGCCGCGTGTCCATAACCTAGTATTTCTTATAGGTTTGGTCTGGCAGTCCTTCGCCGGGGCGTGGCATTCTACTTGCCGCAAGTCGAGATTCAAATGAATTCGGGAGCAGAACGGATGCTGGCCAAGCTAACTGCCTTCAACAATCGTCTGATGCCGGGCAGGAGCCTGGATGAGCAGATGGACAATACGTTTGTTCTTGCTCAGCAATTGGGTTTCGATGCGCTGGTGTACGACTACACCCCGGTGCCGATCGATCACGACGGCAGCCTGATCACTCCCTCGGTGCTGGAGCTGCGCAACACACCGCCCGACTGGCATGCCTTGTGGTGCGGCGAAGGGTTTTACCAGATCGATCCAGTGCAGCACCTGGCCTTGCGCACGGTGTCGCCGTTTGTCTGGTCCTACGAAGCCAAGGCCGAAACCGCACTGCAAACCATCATCGATCCCTGCCACGCCCCGGTATCCTCCTACCTGCACGACCAGCAACTGACCTGCGGCGTCAGCGTGCCCATCCACTTGCCGCGCGGCGGCTTCGCTTCGCTGACCGGCCTGCGCACCGGCAAGGCCGGCGCGGTGCTGCAGGATGCACGGCAGACGCTGCCGGACTTCAGCCTCATTACCCACGCCTTGCAGGAAGCGGCCTACCCGCTGTTCAGCAAAGAACTGCGCACCTACCCGCATATTCACCTGACCAAACGCGAACGCGAGTGCCTCAAATGGGCCGCCGAGGGCATGACCGCCGCCGAAATCGCTGCGCAATTGAGCCGCTCGCTGGCGGTGGTCACCCTGCACCTGGCCTCGGCGATGCACAAGCTGGGGGCCAGGAACCGCGTGCAGGCGGTGGTGCGTGCCAGCCATTACCGGCTACTGGAAGACTGAAACTCGGCAAAACCTAGCTGTTTTGCTAGTTACCTGAATCGCCCAGGCCAATTATCGTAGCCCTGATCCTTTTTTTTCAGAGCAGGGTACGAAATGGAATTCATCGACAAAATCCGCGAAGGCTACGCGGCCTTCGGCGCCTACCAGACCTGGTATCGCGTCACCGGCGACCTGAGCACCGGGCGCACGCCGCTGGTTATCATTCACGGCGGTCCCGGCTGCACCCATGATTACGTCGACGCGTTCAAGGACGTCGCCGCCAGCGGCCACGCCGTCATCCACTACGACCAGCTGGGCAACGGCCGCTCCACCCACCTGCCCGACAAACCCGCCTCCTTCTGGACCGTCGGCCTGTTCCTCGACGAGTTGAACAACCTGCTGGACCACCTGCAAATCAGCAATGACTACGCAATCCTCGGGCAATCCTGGGGCGGTATGCTCGGCAGCGAACACGCCATTGCGCAACCCAAGGGCCTGCGCGCCTTCATCCCGGCCAACTCGCCCACCTGCATGCGCACCTGGGTCAGCGAAGCCAACCGCCTGCGCAAATTATTGCCCGAAGGCGTCGATGAAACCCTGCTCAAGCACGAAGCAGCCGGCACCTATCAGGACCCGGAATACCTCGCCGCTTCGCGAATTTTCTATGACCAGCATGTGTGCCGGGTCAACCCGTGGCCCGAAGAAGTGGCACGCACCTTCGCCCAGGTCGACGCCGACCCAACGGTGTACCACGCCATGAGCGGCCCGACCGAGTTCCATGTGATCGGCAGCTTGAAGGACTGGAATGTGATCGGTCGGCTGTCGGCGATCAACGTGCCGACGCTGGTGATCTCCGGACGGCACGATGAGGCCACACCGCTGGTGGTCAAGCCGTTCCTGGATGAGATCGCCGATGTGCGCTGGGCACTGTTTGAAGACTCCAGCCACATGCCCCATGTAGAAGAACGCCAGGCGTGCATGGGCACGGTGGTGAAGTTTCTGGATGAGGTGTGTTCGGTACGGCACGGTGAACTCAAGGCAGGTTGAACAGGTGGTGCGAGAGGGGCTGTCCCCCTCTCACATTCAGACCTCAGTGACTTCAGGTTTCGCTGTTTTCCCTGGAATGTCGGCCAACAACGGAACCTCCTTCCCCTCGGCATCAAACAGCTTACCGCCGCGAAAATAATCGCCATCACGCAACGCCGCCACATCGTGAAAGCACAGCCTGCGCTCGGTGCCGGCCACGAACACTGACTGCTGGTCCGAGTTGCCGACGGTGAAGTGATTGAACGCCAGGTTCAGCACGATCGCCATGATCGCCGACGAGCTTATCCCTGAATGGAAAATGGTTGCGAACCAACCGGGAAACTGGTCGTAGAAACTCGGCGCGGCAATCGGAATCATGCCGAAACCGATGGAAGTGGCGACGATGATCAGGTTCATGTTGTTGCGGTAATCCACCTTCGACAACGTGCGAATACCGCTGGCCGCCACGGTGCCGAACAACACGATGCCCGCGCCGCCCAGCACCGACGTGGGCACGGCGGCAATCACCCGGCCCATGAACGGCAGCAGGCCAAGAATCACCAGGAACGCCCCACCCGTGGCCACCACAAACCGGCTCTTCACTCCGGTGACGGCCACCAGCCCGACATTCTGGGCGAACGCGCTTTGGGTGAACGAGCCAAAGATCGGCGCGAACAGGCTTGACAGCATATCGGCGCGCAACCCATTACCCAGGCGTTTTGAGTCGACCCGGGTGTCGATGATCTCACCCACCGCCAGGATGTCCGCCGACGTTTCCACCAGCGTCACCATCACCACGATGCACATGGAAATGATCGCGGCCACCTGGAAAGTGGGCATGCCGAAGTGCAAGGGGGCGGGAAAACCGAACATCGGCCCCTGGGTAACGCCGGAAAAGTCCGCCATGCCGAGCACCACTGCGATCACGGTACCGATCACCATTGCCAGCAGGATCGACAAGCGTGAGAGGGCCGCGCTGCCGATCTTGCTAAGCAGCAGCACCAATACCAGCGTGAGCGCGGCCAGTCCGATATTCGACACGCTGCCAAAGTCCGCCGCATGACTGTTGCCGCCCATGGCCCAGCGCGCAGCCACGGGCATCAAGGTCAGGCCGATGGTGGTGATCACGATGCCGGTCACCAGCGGCGGGAAAAAACGGGTGATCCGCGAGAACACGGGGGTGATCAGCAGGCCGATAAATGAAGCGGCCATCACCGCCCCGAGAACTGCCGGCAGCCCCGCCGCACCGTCGTCGCCGACAATCGCCACCATGGTTGCTACGCCCGCGAACGACACGCCCTGCACCAGTGGCAACTGGCAGCCGAAAAACGGCACGCCAAGGGTCTGCAACAGGGTCGCCAAGCCACCGGCAAACAGCGATGCGGCGATCAGCAGGCCGATCTGTGCCGGCGCCAACCCGGCCGCTTGGCCGACGATCAGCGGCACGGCAACGATGCCGCCATACATGGTCAACACATGCTGCAGGCCGTAAGCCAGGTTGGCGGCAACGCCCAGATTCTCATCTTCTGGCCGCTGCGGTGATGCCTTCGGGGTAGTCATGGTGAGAAGGTCTCTGTTTTTGTTGTGAGACCACTGTATGCAATGTAAAGGTTATATGTCCATAGAGTTGTATACAATCAATCGGACATCTCACTCGCCAGCGTGCCGCACTCAGCCCTCGGCCGCGCCAGCCAATAACCCAACACCGCCACCGGTGCGGTTGCCAGCATCACGCCTACGGTGATCATGAGCGGCTGGTCGAGCATCGACGACACCAGCAGGCTGCCGAGAAAGCACAACCCCAGCTGCAACGTGTTTTGCAGCGCTGCTGCTTTGCCGGAGTTTTCCGCGAACGGCATCAGCGCATTCGCCACTACGATGGGGTAGCTCGCACCGTTGACCAACGCCATGAGGCAAAAGGGAATCAGCAAGGTGGTGAGGGTCGGGGCGGTAAAGGTGGCAACCAGGTACAGCGCCATCATGCTGATGCAGTACGCCACCAGCAGCCACGGCAGCAACGCCTTGCCCTCAACATGCCGCAGGGCACTGCGGCAACTGTAGCCGCCGATCAGGAAGGCCAGCGTCGGCACTACATAGCTCAGGCCAATATCGCTGGGGCTGTAGCCCATGCCCCCGAGGATGAACGGCGAAGCGGTGAGCCAGGCGAAGAAACTCGCAGAGCACGCGGCAAAAATCATCACATTGCCGGTGAACACTCGCGAGGTGAGCAACTGCCCGTAGCTGAGGCGTGCTGCCGGTTTGTCTGCAGGGCGTTTCGGCAAGCTGCGCAGGAACAAGGTGGGTAGCAGCAGCAACAGCGACACCCCGAGCAACACGGCGAAAATCGCCTGCCAGCCGAAGTGGTTCAACACCATCGCCCCCAACAGCGGCGCGAGGGCCGGCGACAGCGACATCAGCGGCATGATGCTGGCGAACACACGATGGGCCTTGGCGGCCGGGTAGCGGTCGATCACCAGCGCCTGCCAGCTCACGGCCGCGGCACACACGCCAATCGCCTGAATGAAACGCAAGGCCAGCAACTGCGGCGCAGTTTCGACCCAGAACATCCCGGCACAACCCAGCACGAACAGGCTCAGGCCTGCCAGCAGGATCGGCTTGCGCCCCAGGCGGTCCGACAGCGGCCCCCACAGCAACTGGCCCACGGCAAAACCTGCGAGAAAAACACTCAGGCTGGCGCCCACTGCGCCCGCGCCGATCTGCAGCTGCTCGCCCATGGCGCCAAACGCCGGCAAGTACATGTCCATGGCGAGATAACCGAGCATGCTCAGCCCCGCCAAATAGCCGATAAAACCAAACGAATTTTTCATTGAAGCCTTTTTAACCTTGCCATCAAACTATTTGCTGGATAGCACCCATTATGAGGCTGACAAATCCTGTGTGAAGCGAGAATAATTGGATACTCCTATCAACTATTTTGAAGGCAGTCACTCATGTGGTCCGAATATTCGCTGGATGTGGTGGATGCCGTGGCGCGCCATGGCAGTTTCAGTGCCGCTGCCCAAGAGCTGCACCGTGTGCCATCGGCTATCAGCTACACCGTGCGCCAGCTTGAAGAATGGCTGGCGGTGCCGCTGTTCATCCGCCGCCACCGGGATGTGGAGCTGACTCCCGCGGGCCGTCTGTTTATCGATGAAGCCCGTGGCGTGATGAAAAAAATGCTCGGCACCCGGCGCCTGTGCCAGCAGGTGGCCAATGGCTGGAGCGGTCAGTTGAAGGTGGCGGTGGACTCCATCGTCAAACCGCAGCGCTGTCGGCAGTTGGTCGTGGATTTCTACCGGCAGTTTCCCGAGGTGGAGTTGCTGCTGGAATACGAGGTGTACAACGGCGTGTGGGACGCCCTCGCCGATGAGCGCACCGATCTTGTGATCGGCGCGACCAGCGCGGTGCCGGTGGCCAGCCATTTCACCTTTCGTGACATGGGCCTCATGAACTGGCTGTGCGTGGTCAGTGCCAGGCATCCGTTGGCGGCGGTGGACGGCTTGCTCAGCGACGATCAACTGCGCCCGTTCGCCTCGCTGTGCATGACCGATACCTCTCGCAACCTGCCCAAGCGCGACACATGGACCCTGGACAACCAACGGCGGCTGGTGGTGCCCAACTGGGCCTCGGCCATCGACTGCCTGCGCGACGGTCTGTGCGTGGGCATGGCACCGGCACATCAGGTGTTGCCGTGGATCGAGCGTGGCGAGTTGATGGCGCTGCACCTGCACCGGCCCTTCCCCGCCAGCCCGTCGTGTGTGGCCTGGGCGCAGAACAGAGTGTCGCCGGCCATGACGTGGTTGCTGGAGTACCTGGGAGACACCGACACGCTGAATCAGGAGTGGCTCAATGGCGCCGACCTTTGAGCATCACGCTGCTCCCCTGTGGGAGGGGAATTGCTGCCTCCCACAGTGAGACTGCATTTTTTCAGTTCAGCAGTCGGGTGATGGCCCGCACGATCATTTCCACTTCCTTGCCGTCCAGGGTCAACGGAGGCAACAGACGGATGATCTTGCCCCGGGTCACGTTGATCAGCAGCCCATGTTCATGAGCGGCGCGCCGGGCCAGGTCACGATAGGGACTGGCCAGTTCGATACCGATCATCAAGCCTTTACCGCGAATTGCCACCACCTGCGGGCACTCGTCCAACTCCATACGTAACCGAGCCAGCAGGTGTTCGCCCTGGCGCGCCGCGTTGTGCAGCAGACCTTGCTCTTCGATGATGTCCAGCACCGTGCACCCCACACGGCACGCCAGCGGGTTGCCACCAAAGGTGCTGCCGTGACTGCCAGGCGTGAACAATTGAGCGACCGAGGCCTTGGCCAGGCAGGCGCCGATGGGCACGCCATTGCCCAGGCCCTTGGCCAGAGTCATCACGTCCGGCACGATGCCTTCATGCTCAAAGGCAAACCAGGTGCCGGTGCGGCCTATGCCGGTCTGGATCTCGTCGAGCATCATCAGCCAGCCGTGGCGTGTGCAGTGGTCGCGCAGGGCTTTCAGATAACCCGGCGGCGCTATCAGCACACCGCTTTCGCCCTGGATCGGTTCCAGCAAAACCGCCGCGATGCGCGTGCCCCATTGCGCGGTGATCGCATCCAGGGCGTGCAGGTCACCAAAGCCAACCTTGATGAAATCTCCCGGCAGACGCTGAAACCCCAGGCGCACGGAAGGCCCGTCACTGGCCGCCATGGTGCCGAGGGTGCGGCCGTGAAAGGCGTTTTCCATCACCACCACCAACGGCTGCTCGATGCCTTTTTTCCAGCCATGCAGGCGGGCAAGCTTGAGTGCCGTCTCGTTGGCCTCGGCACCGGAGTTGTTGAAAAACGCCCGGTCCAAACCGGACAACTGCGTCAGCCGCAGGGCCAAACGCTGTTGCCAGTCGATGCTGTAGAGGTTGGAGGTGTGCAACAACAGCCCTGCCTGTTCGCTGATGGCGCTCACCAGTTTGGGATGGGAGTGCCCGACATTGGTCACCGCCACGCCCGCCACTGCGTCCAGGTATTCACGGCCCTGCTGATCCCAAAGGCGTGTGCCAAGGCCACGGGTGAAGCTCAGGGCCAGGGGTTGATAAGTGCTCATCAGGCAGGCGGCGGTCATGGTAGCGGGCTCCAGTGTCTTGTTGGGGTGGCTTGAAGTATCGTTAGCCACCTCAGCTGGATAAACTCCGCTTTTGTGCAATGACTTTAAAGCAAGGCTTGATAATGGATGTGTTCCAGGCAATGTCGGTGTACGTGAAGGTGGTCGAAAGCGGCAGCATGACCGCCGCCGCCCAGGCGTGCGGCCTGTCGACCACCATGGTCGGCAACCACCTGCGCGCGTTGGAACAGCGCCTGGGCGTGAGCCTGCTCAAGCGCACCACGCGCAAGCAAAGCCTCACGGAGTTCGGCGGCCAGTATTACCAGCGCTGCCTGGAAGTGCTGGGGCTGGTGGCCGACTCCGAGCACCTGGCCGAACAGGCCCACAGCGAGATTCCCAAGGGCACCTTGCGCATCACCGCACCGCCGGCCTTTGGCACCGAGCGCCTCGCGCCGGCGCTGAGTGAGTTCTCCCGCCGCTACCCGCTGATCAAGCTGTATGTGGTGCTCAGCAATGAGCGTATGGACCTGATCGACAGCGGCTTCGACGTCGCCATCCGCCTGGGTGAACTGGAAACACCCGGCCTCATCGCTCGCCCATTGCAGGACTACACCAGCACCCTGTGCGCATCACCGGATTACCTGGCACGCCAGGGCACCCCGCAGACACCCGAAGACCTGCGGCAACACGACTGCCTCGCCTTCGCCTACCCCGCCGCTGACGATTGGCGCAACGCCGACAAACTCTGGCGCATGACCGGCGCCGAAGGGGAAATCGAGGTCGAGGTGTCCGGCTCGCTGACCCTCAACAGCTCACAAGGCCTGCGTCAGGCGGCCGTACACGGCATGGGGATCGTCATGTTGCCCGATGCGCTGGTGCGGCCGGACCTGGAAGCCGGCAAGCTGGTGGCCTTGCTGCCCACCTACCAACTGCCCAGCCGCCCCATGCACCTGGTGTATCGCCAGGACCGCTACCGCTTGCCGAAGCTGCGCGCCTTCGTCGACTTCGTAATGGAACAGTTCGCCCGCTAAAAGCCCACACCCAACCCACGCAACTGCGCGGCAGTGCGCTCGGCTGACACATGATGAATACCCTGCCAGCCCAGCGCGATGGCGGCCTCGACATTGCCTGCCACGTCATCGATAAACACCACTTCCCCTGCCTGGATATCCGGCAGATGGGCGCGCACCTGGTCGAGGCTGGCCTGATAGATCGCGGGATCGGGCTTGATCAGCTTCAACTCGCCGGACACGACAATATCGCGCAGACATTGCAGGAACGGGTAGTTGGCGCGGGCGTAGGGGAAGGTTTCAGCGGACCAGTTGGTAAGCCCGAACAGCGGCATATTGACGACGTGCAAGGCCTTGAGAATCGCCACACCTTCGGGCAATGGGCCATGCAGCATTTCGTGCCAGCGGTCGTAGTAAGCGCGGATCAGGGTTTCATGGTGCGGGTATTGGTCAACCAGTGTGCGGGTGGCCTCGGCCAGGGGGCGGCCAGCGTCCTGCTCGGTGTTCCAGGCCTGGGTGCAGATGTTGTCCAGGAACCACTGGCGCTCATGGTCGTCGGCAATCAGCTTGCGGTACAGGTGCAGCGGGCTCCAGTCGAACAGGACACCGCCGAAATCGAAAACTACTGCACGAATCGTCATCAGATCCTCCGTTGGCATGGCGTGATAGCCCAAGGAGTCTGGCAGAGTTTGTCAGGCGGGAGCTGCGCGTCGGCACGTAGGATGTTTCTGAAAAACACCCGCAACGCAAATGAAGAGGGGGCTTGCTCCCGATGGCGGAGTGTCAGTCAATTTATCTTTGGCTGACACATCGCTATCGGGAGCAAGCCCCCTCCCACATTGTTTTAAACCGTGTCTCAGGCCTGGATCAGGCCGTTGATCTTCACGGTCGGGTTCACGTCGGCATCGTAGTCCACGCCATCGACTTCAAAACCGAACAAGCGCAGGAACTCAGCCTTGTAGCCAGCAAAATCGCTGATCTCGTTGACGTTGTCGTCGGTCACCTGGTTCCACAGTGCGGCCACGGCGTCCTGGACCTTGGGTTCCAGCTCGGCCAGGTCGGCGCGCAGACGGCCGTCGGCATCCAGCTTAGGCTCGCTGCCGTAGAGGCTGTCCTTGAACAGGCCATAGACCTGCTCGATGCAGCCTTCGTGGGTGCCCTGCTCTTTCATCACCTTGAACAGCAGCGACAGGTACAGCGGCATGATCGGGATCGCCGAGCTGGCCTGGGTTACCACGGCCTTGAGCACCGACACACGGGCGTCGCCCTTGAGTGCCGCGAGGTTGTCGCGCAAGGTCAGCACTTTTTTATCGAGGTCTTTCTTGGCTTCACCGATGGAACCGTTCCAGTAGATGTCCTGGGTCAGTTTCTCGCCGAGGTAGGTGAACGCGGTGGTCTTGGCGCCTTCGGCCAGTACGTCGGCGTCGCGCAGGGCGTCGATCCACAGCTGCCAGTCTTCGCCGCCCATGACTTTCACGGTGCCGTCGATTTCTTCCTGGGTGGCCGGCTCAAGGGTGGTGTCGACCACGACGCCCTTGTCGGTGTTGATGCCGCGCAGGGTCACGGCCTTGCCGATCGGCTTGAGGGTGGAGGTGTGCACCACGCCCTGCGGGTCGGTACGGCGCGGCGCGGCCAGGCTGTAGACCACGAGGTCGATCTTGCCCAGGTCTTTTTTGATGGTGTCGATGGTCAGGCGCTTGATCTCGTCGGAGAATGCGTCGCCGTTGATGCTCTTGGCGTACAGGCCTTTCTCGACGGCAAACTTCTCGAACGCAGCGCTGTTGTACCAACCGGCGGAACTGAGTTTGCCCTCTTCGCCTTCTTTCTCAAAAAACACGCCCAGGGTGTCGGCGCCACAGCCAAACGCAGCACTGATGCGCGCGGCCAGGCCGTAGCCAGTGGAAGCGCCGAGTACCAGCACCTTCTTGGCACCGCCCTCGATGACGCCGTGTTGAGTCACGTAGTCGATCTGCTCTTTGACGTTCGCTTCACAGCCAACAGGGTGAGCGGTCACACAGATAAAGCCACGAACCCGCGGTTTGATGATCATAAAAATTCTGCCTCTTCCAAGGTGCCGAAGGCCAATGGTGGCCATTCAACTTAATCGTACCGGTCTATGACGCCCAAAAAACCGAAGCGTCACGATAGTCGCAAATCTTCCGTTTACAAAATCCAATCCGCACGGCCTGCCAAGTACGGCTAGGGTTAAATCCTGAACGGGATCTTCACAATTCCCCTCTATTTAAAACGCCCGTAATCGGTAGAACGCCTTTATCATGAACGGATTGTTTCAATATGTTTCAAAATCCACCACTCGCAGCCAGGGATCCGGACCTGTCGAATGGCGTCCAGCTGGAGCTGAGTTTGATGAGCAAGTCCGTTTTACGTAAAAGAGCCGTGTCGCTCGCCTGGGTGGCAGGCGTGCTGCTGATCATTGGTCTGTTCCCGCTGACCTCGGCGGTGTTCCTTGGGCTGGTGCTGGTGTGCGGTGTGTATGACTTCCTGCGCAACGGCCTGTACGACCGCGACACCATCAAGAAATATTTCATCGGAAACGGACGCAACACCTGGGTGCTGGCACCGTTCAACACCCTGCTCGACCTGCTGAGCCGCCGTAACCGTCATGTTTATACGATGCATGACCTGCCGCCGGCGTGGCGCGATGACCTGCAACAGGTGATCGACGACGCCATGGCCCACAAGGATGAAATCATCGGCTACCTGGATACGCGCATGGCCGAGAAAAAGCGCGGCATGCTGTTTTTCCAGTGGTACGGCCGCCCGATCGAAACCACGCTGGATATTCCGCAACTGCGCAAGAAGCTGCCGTTCGTGAAAACCATCGGCGTATCGGTGTTCAACGAAAACCGCTCCACCTCGTTTCACTTCGGCCCGCTGCGCATGATGTTTCGCGTGCTCTACAACATGGCGCCGGCACCGCACCACGAAGGCGTGTACATCCAGGTCGGCAAACACAAACACTATTGGCACGACGACCCACTGTTCATTTTCGATGACACGCTGATGCACGCCTCCTTCAACAAGAACGACGCAAAGCGTTACTGCCTGTTTATCGACATTGTGCGACCGACCTTGCTGCCTTCGGTGCTTAACGCCGTGATCGCCGGTTTTGCCGGCCTCGTCTTTACCCTGCGTCGGGTTTTCTACAAAAACTGGAAGCTGATTCAGTAGGTTCTGCGGCATGATGGAGGCGGACGGTATTTGCGCTTGGCCTTGCGCCTGAGGTAAATATTCGGCTCGCGCGCCTTCAACGGCGCCCACCCTTCTCAAGCCATCGCTTCCCACAGGATGCGGTGGCTGTGCTTTCAAGGAATCAGAATGCCCCAACGTCACGTCATCAACGCCTCCGTCAGCCCCAAGGGCAGCCTCGAAACCCTCTCCCAACGTGAAGTCCAGCAACTGAGCGCCGCCGGCACCGGCAGCATCTACACCCTGTTCCGCCAGTGCGCCCTGGCCATCCTCAACACCGGCGCGCACATCGACAACGCCAAGACCATTCTCGACGCCTACAAAGACTTTGAAGTGCGTATCCATCAGCAGGACCGCGGCGTGCGCCTCGAATTGTTGAACGCGCCTGCGGATGCATTCGTCGACGGCGAAATGATCGCCAGCACCCGCGAGATGCTGTTCAGCGCCTTGCGCGACATCGTCTACACCGAGAACGAACTCGACAGCCAGCGCATCGACCTGAGCGACTCCCAAGGCATCACCGACTACGTGTTCCACCTGCTGCGCAACGCCCGTACGCTGCGCCCGGGCGTCGAGCCGAAAATCGTGGTGTGCTGGGGCGGGCACTCGATCAACACCGAAGAATACAAATACACCAAGAAAGTCGGCCACGAACTGGGCCTGCGCAGCCTCGACGTATGCACCGGCTGCGGCCCCGGCGTAATGAAAGGGCCGATGAAGGGCGCGACCATTTCCCACGCCAAACAACGCATCACCGGCGGGCGCTACCTGGGCTTGACGGAGCCTGGCATCATCGCCGCCGAGGCACCCAACCCCATCGTCAACGAACTGGTGATCCTGCCGGACATCGAAAAGCGCCTGGAAGCCTTCGTCCGCGTGGGCCACGGCATCATCATCTTCCCGGGCGGCGCGGGCACGGCCGAAGAGTTCCTGTACCTGCTGGGTATTCTGATGCACCCGGACAACCGTGACGTGCCGTTCCCGGTAGTACTGACCGGGCCCAAACACGCGGCGCCTTATCTGGAACAACTGCATGCGTTCGTCGGCGCCACCCTGGGTGAAGCGGCGCAACAGCACTACCAGATCATCATCGACGATCCGGCCGAAGTGGCGCGCCAGATGACCGCCGGCCTCAAGGCGGTGAAGCAGTTCCGTCGCGAGCGCAACGATGCATTTCACTTCAACTGGCTGCTCAAGATTGACGAGGGGTTCCAGCGTCCGTTCGATCCCACCCACGAAAACATGGCCAGCCTGCAATTGAGCCATGCGCTGGCCCCCCATGAGTTGGCGGCCAACCTGCGTCGTGCGTTCTCGGGGATCGTGGCGGGCAACGTGAAGGACAAGGGCATTCGCCTGATCGAGGAAAACGGTCCTTACGAAATTCATGGCGACCCGGCGATCATGAAACCGCTGGATGAGCTGTTGAAGGCATTCGTGGCCCAGCACCGGATGAAACTGCCGGGCGGCGCAGCCTATGTGCCGTGTTATCGCGTGGTGCAATAAATCCCGGGTGGGCGGTTGGTCATAGTTTGTAGCGCTTTGGTGCATGGGCGAGCGTGTGAGGATCGTGCGTTCGGACTAGGGTTTTCCTATTCCAACTCACTTTTGCGAGCATTCTATGGACCAACGGATCTTGTCCTTCAGCACTCCTTACCCTAGGGTAAGGAGCATTATGTTGGAGGTATTAACCATGGCAACCGCCACACTTACGTCGAAAGGGCAAATCACCATTCCTGTCCAGGTCAGGACGGCTCTGGGTCTGGAAACGGGCGACCGGGTGGAATTCGTCGAACTGGAGGACGGCAAGTTTTCCATGATTGCCGCGAGCAAAACCGTCAAGGACCTCAAGGGATTGATCCGCAAGCCTGCCAGAGCGGTGTCCATCGAGGACATGAACCAGGCCATCGCGGACCGGGGAGCAAAAGCGCGATGATCGGTCTGGATACCAATGTGCTGGTGCGCTACGTCACCCAGGACGATGCGGTTCAATCGGCCAGGGCATCGCACCTGATCGAATCGCTGACTGCTGCGTCGCCGGGTTTTGTCAGCGTGGTGTCCATCGTCGAATTGGTGTGGGTCCTGCAGTCCTGCTACCAATCGGCCGAGGCTGACGTGGTGCTGGTGCTGGAAACCCTGCTGCACACCCGTGAACTGACCATCGAACACGCCGATATCGTATGGAAGGCACTGCGCAAGTTCATCGCCAGCAAGGCCGACTTCGCGGACTGCCTGATCGAGCGTTGCGCCCACGCAGCCGGCTGCGAATACACCGCCACCTTCGACCTCGACGCCGCCAAAACGACGGGCATGAAACGACTGGGCTGAGCCACGGCGTTGCGGCTGACGGCAAGCTTTGGTAAAAATCGACTGCCCTTTTGATCAAGAGAACACCGAACGTGCGCACATTTTTGCTCACAGCCGTGGCCCTACTGCCTGCACTCGCCTTGGGTGATGCCATCGCTTGGCCCGACCTGCCGCAGAGCTGCTTCGTCAGCGGCCGCCCGGCCACCAGTGAGGATGTGGACAGTGGGTGCGCGGCGTTCCTGATCAACGTGAAGGGCAAGGCGGCAGGTACGCCGATAGAGCTGAAAATTCCGCAGTACGCGATGCATGTGGACGAAGCATCGGGCAAGGAAACACCGGTGATCATCATCCAGGCGGAGGAAAACGGCGAGATCAAGGCGGTGGGATATCGGGAATTGGGCACCGATCAACTCGGTGCGGCTTTGCTGCGAGAGATTCGGCTCCTGGGCACCCAAAAGCCGATTTAACCAGGCTCAGCGTACCCAGCCACCCACTTGCCAATGGAAACCATCGCTGTGTTGCACCCAATGGGGATGCACATAGCGATAACCCTCGCGAACCGGCTCCCAGTGGCCGTGCACCGCGACATACCGCCCGCCCGCCCAACGCCAGTAACCGCGCGACCATACATAGCCATAACGTGGCGCCGGCTCGACCTCGATCACCTGCACCGGAGGCGGTTGTGGCGCGACCACTTCAACGTAGTCACGCTGCATCGGAACACGCTCATGCACCACGCGCTCCTGCACACATCCAGACGCCGCGACGACCACTGCCGCCAATGCCGCATAACGTAACAACATACGAAACCCTCGGGTGCTTGCACCCTGCAATGGTAAAAATCCCCCTTTGCTGCAACCACGCTCCTGCATGGCCCTGGGTATTTTTTAACAGGATGTGTCTGTCAGCTTGCTGAACCCGCGCGCCTTACGAGGTGCATGCGACTGCCGGTCGTTTCACACGCACCAGCAGTAAACCCGCGACGACCACGGCCATACCCGCATAGGTCGCCCCATGGATCACGTCGCCGAACATCAATGCTGCCCACACCAGCGTCACCGGTGGTTCCAGATAGACCAGCGCCGCCACCCGGGTTGCGCTCATCACACGCAACAGCATCCACAAGCTCAGGTAAGCGACAAAGGTGGAGAACACGGTCAGCCAGACAATCGAGATCAGCACATTCGGGTCGCGGGGAATGCTCAGGGTGTCTGTGTAGAGCACCGCGCCAGTGAAACCGATCAAGGTCAGCAGCGATTGGATAAACAGCGGCAACACCAGGCCCGCGTCGTTTTTTTGCAGCGAGCGGCGCTCATAGAGTGTGGCCAGTGTCAGCCCCAGTGCCGCCGCCAATGGCAACAGATACATGACCAGGCCAACGCCTTGCCCACTCTGGCCGTACTGCCCGGCGATCACGATCGCCACGCCGACAAAACTGATCAACAGCCCAAGCCACTGCCAGCCGCCACTACGCTCAACAGCGCTGCCAGTGGACAGCGCCGCCGTCATCAGCGGCTGCAGCGCGGCGATGATGGCCGCAATGCCGGGTGGCAAGCCATTCTGGATCGCCACGTAGAGGCAGCTCAGGTAAGCAAACTGGGAAAGGAAACCGATCACCGCGTAATGGCGAATCTGCGCCCAGGAAACGCTCATCAACCTGACATTCAGAAACAACCCCAGGCACACCGACACCAACAAGAAGCGCCAGAACAGCAGGTTGAACGCCCCGCCGCCCTGCGTGCCCAGCTTGGCGCCGATGTAGCCTGAGCTCCACGACAGAACAAACGCGCCTTGTAACAACAGCAGGCCCAAGGGTGAGCGCTTCATATAGCCTCCAGCATCTGTGCATTGACGCCAAGGCTATGAGCCACCAATGATTGTGTATATTGAAATTAACCGCACAACTAATCCTTAAAAGACGAATTATGCCCAGACAATTGAACATCGAGCTGTTGCGCACCTTTCACGCTGTGGCCCGTTTTCGTCGCTTCAACGAGGCGGCCGAACATGTGCACCGCAGTGCCTCAACCGTGACCACACAGATTCAGAAGCTGGAGGACCAGGTGGGCCAACGCCTGTTCAGTCGCAATAATCAGGGCGTGGAACTGACGCTGTACGGCACAAAACTGCTGGGCGACACCACCGAGTTTCTCAAGAGCCATGACCGCCTGTTGATCTCGCTGATGCCACAGCGCATGCAGGGCAAGATCCGCCTTGGCGTGCCGGACACCTATGCCAGCGCATTCATCCAGGCATTCCTGCCGCGCTTGATCGCCGACAACCCCTTGCTCGAACTGGAGATCGAGGCTCGCACCAGCGGCGAACTGCTGAATCTGTTCATGGCCAATCAGCTGGACCTGGCGATCACCGTCAGCGCTCAGCCCCTGGCCCAGGGTGAACGCCTGGGCGAGGTTCAGCCATTGTGGGTTGCCGCTCAGCACTTCAATTGCCCGGCCAACGCGCCGCTGCCCGTGACCGTTCCCATCGCCGGCTGCCCTTATCGCGCGGCCGCCTTGCAGGCGCTGAAGGACCACGGAATTTACCATCGACTGCTGCTGGAAAGCCCCAATTCATCGGCGGTCGAGGCCTGTGTACGCAGTGGCGTGGCCGTGGGCCTGATGGAGGCCAGTCGCATGGGCGATGGGCTGATGCAGATGACGGACCTGCCCGTCCTTGCACTGCAGCATCTTTACCTGCTGTGCGACACCGGCAATGCACTGGCCTTGCACGTGCATGAGCAGGTCAGGCATTTCAAGGTGTGAACGTCACCCACAAAAAAGCCCACTGACCGTCACCGGTTCAGCGGGCTTTTTCTTTAGCGGTGCGTGTGGCTGAGCAGCTTACAGCGCCAGGTCAGACGCTGGCTTGCTCGGCTCGGCCGCAGGCTTGGCAGCCTCGGTGGCCTTTGGCGCTGCCAGTTGCGGAATCGCTGGCGGTGGCGTCAGTTGCAGGACACCGGCGGTGTAGGCCCATTCCTTGGCAACCGCTTCAGGGCTGTCGTTCAGCTTGGTGCCGTAGCTCGGTACGATCTGGTGCAGTTTGGCCTGCCACTCAGGAGTGGCCACCTTG
>Ga0256410_1001023_pt1 | contig 22847 bp, 2 predicted proteins | sample PhyWR1_FD_185983 | JGI IMG/M metagenome (GOLD analysis project Ga0256410, IMG submission 185983) | Leaf surface microbial communities from wheat plants in UC Gill Tract Community Farm, Albany, California, United States - DLSL W.R1 | ecosystem: Host-associated > Plants > Phyllosphere >... | reverse complement strand
GACGAGGATCACGGTGTGACCCGAGGCGTGCAGCTCCAGCAGAATCTTCATGACCTCCTTGCCGCTGGCGCTGTCCAGCGCGCCTGTGGGTTCGTCCGCCAGGATCACCTGCCCTCCATTAATCAATGCCCGGCATATGCTCACCCGTTGCTGCTGGCCTCCCGACAGCTGGCTGGGACGGTGGTGCAAGTGCTCGCCAAGCCCAAGCCGGCTCAGCAGCGTCTGGGCGCGTTCATGGCGCCATTGCAGGTCCATGCCGGCGTACACGGCAGGGATCTCGACGTTGTGCAGGGCGTCCAGGTGCGGCAGCAGGTGGTAGCGCTGGAAAATGAACCCGAAGTGGTCGCGACGCAGGGCGGCCAGGGCATCGACGTCAAGGTCCCGGGTTTGCTGGCCATCGACCTTGTAACTGCCAGTGCTGGCATTGTCCAGGCACCCCAGGATGTTCATCAGCGTGGACTTGCCAGAGCCCGATGCGCCGATGATAGCGACCAGTTCACCACGGTGAATCTGCAGGTCGATGCCCTTGAGCGCGAGAAAGGCCCGCTCGCCGGCCTGGAAGCTGCGGGTAATGCCCTCCAGGCAAAGCAAGGGTTCGCCCTGCCCCGTTGCCTGGCACAGGGGGGCAGTGGGTTGCACGTTCATGTTCATGCTCAGGCTCCCGAATCGCCGGTAATCGGCTCGCCAATCACCACCCGGTCACCTTCGTCGAGGCCCTGCTCGATCTGTACCCGAACGTTATTGTTGATCCCCACCACCACCTTGCGCTGCTCGGCGAAGCCCTTGTCGTCGAGCACCCGCACGGCGAAGCGGCCGTCCGCCTCGCGCCCACCCAGTGCCGCCACCGGCACGGTCAGAACCTTTTGCGCGGTATCGAGCACGATGTGCACTTGCGCAGTCATGGCAATGCGCAGGCGGTGGTCCGGGTTGGGCACCTCGAACAGGGCGTTGTAGAACACCGCGCCAGTTGGCTTGCCGGCCCCGCCCTCTGCCTTGTCGCTGCTCTGGGCGTAGTGCTGTGGGGCAGGCTCGGTGCCGCGCAGCTTGGCGTAGTAGCGTTTGTCCGCCTCGCCGAGGATGGTGAAGTACACCTGCTGGCCGGGGCTGATATGAATCACATCCGCCTCGGAGACCTGCGCCTTGACGGTCATGGTGTCCAGGTCCGCCAGCTTGAGCAGCACCGGCGCCAGCTGGTTGGCGATCACGGTCTGGCCTTCCTGGGTGACGATGCCCACCACATCGCCGTCGATGGGCGCGACGATGCGGGTATAAGCCAGGTTGACCTTGGCAGTGTCGATCTGGATATGTGCGCTCTTGATCTGCGCGTCCAGGGACAACAGGTTGGCCTGTTGCACCTGGAAGGTGGACTCGGCGTCTTCGAAATCCTGGCGCGACACTGATTCGTCATCCTGCAGGCCTTTGTAGCGCTCATACACTGACTTGGCTTGTTTGAGCTGGGCCGCTGTGGCGCGGCGCTGGGCCTGCAGGTTTTCTTCGTCTACCTGGGCTTTGCGCAGGGTATTTTGCAGGATCAATGGGTCGATCTCGGCGAGCCATTGGCCTTTCTTGACCTTGTCGCCGACCTTGACCTTGAGGGACTTCAATTGCCCGGAGACTTGGGCGCCGACGTCGACTTGCTTGATGCCTTCGAGCAAGCCGGTGGCCAGGACGGCGTTTTCGATGTCACCACGTTCGGTGGTGGCGGTGAGGTATTGCGGCGCGTCGGCGGGGGCTTGGACCGTGTAGATGATCAGGCCTATGGCGACGGCCAGTGTTGCGAGCATTCCTAGTTTGCGTAATCGTGACTTTTCCATGGGTGACCTTTGATCGTGTCCATATCCGTTATTTAGGTAATGGCCGCTTATGGTTCGGCCCTTACGGCGGGAGTGGTGTGGCGCCAAAGCGGGTTGGTGCGTGGGCGCTGGTTTGCCTGCGATGCAGACACCTCAGTTCATCAGGCACACCCAGGGGATGCCATCGCAGGCAAGCCAGCTCCCACATTTGACCGCGTTGGACGCTGAGTAAACGGTCGGCGCCGAGGCCGCCGCGCTCTGCTTCGGCTTTGGCTGTTGACCCTCGGCGCCCCGTAAAACCACGCTGGCCGAACGCAGGCTTGGGAGCGCGGCTAACCCGGCAGGACGCGGGGTTAGCCGCGCGCCAAGGCTTGCGTTCGGGCATGCCGAGCCTAGGCGAGGCACCGAGTGGTGGGGCGAAGGCCTTTTGGTTACTTTTAGGCCTTTCCAGAAGTGACCCGCTGTAGGAGCGGAACCATAAGTCGCCGTTACCGCAGAAACGGATAGGTACGCCCACCAACACCTCAAGACACCACCTCCCCAACCACCACCCCACCCAACCACCACCGCGCCAGCCCACCTACATTCGGCACCTTGAGCAACGTAAAGTGATTCCCCCCGCCATACCACACCTGCAACCCACTCCCCTGCCGCCGCCATCCCTCGATCATCCCCACCTGCTCCCGCTGGTTCCCCGCCGCATCCAGCGCCGGGTCCTGAGCCAGTACCAAGCGCACCACGCCGTTAAAACGCTGGTGCGGCCGATACACCGTGCGCAAAGCAGTCGCATACGTACGCGCCGGCCCATCCATCGCACCCACCGAAGAACGCCCCGGCAACAACCCGACACCGACCATGCCTGCGTGCAGCAGTTGCCGTTGCACCCCTTCATCACGCCCGGCAAAATCGAGCAGATCGATCCCCAGCGATTTACCCGCCGACAACTGCATCGCCTCGATCAACCGCACCAACGCTGCCGTCGTGGTGTAAACCTTTCCGGCCCCCCCAGGCGCCTCGCTGTCGATCACCGTCAACGACGCCACCTCCCGCCCGGCCGCCTGCAACCGCAGCGCCATCTCCAGCGCAACCCAGCCACCAAACGAATGCCCGACCAAATGCACCGGTCCTTGCGGACATTCCTGCACCAGCGCCGCCAAGTAACACCGCGCTGCCGCTTCCACCTGGCTATGGGGCACGGCCTCACCATCGAGCCCACGTGGCTGCATGCCAAACAGCGGCCAATCGCGCCCCAGCGCCTCACCCAACCCCACGAACCCGGTGACGCTGTCGCCTGCTCCCGGCACGCAGAACACCGGCGCATACCCCGCCCGGCCGCTCTGAATGCGCAGCAAGGGTTGATGCGGCGCCTGACCCACTGGCTCGCTCGTCGCCAAGGCCTCGTTGAGTGCCTGGCCCAACGCCTGGATATGCGGCGCCTGCATCATGCTCTGGTGGTCTCCCGGCACCTGCACCTGGCGCAATTGCCCTGGCGCCAGGGCTTCGTTCCAGCCCAGGGATTCACTGCGCCGTGACAACACGGTCGGGCGCTCGCATGCGCTGAACAGGTGCACCGCAACCGGCAACGGGAACAGGCTGTAGTGCGCCAACGCGTGCCCATGGCCGACTTCGCGCTCGATGTAGTTCAAGAGGTCCGCATCCGTAGCCGCCGCCATTTGCGCGTGCAGCACACCTTCATCGCGACAACGTTGCAGCAGGCGCGCAAAGTCCAACTGTTGAATGTCAGCCTCCATCTGCCCAAGGCTCGCCAGTTCATCTACACCTCCCTGTGCCTTCCAATACGCCGTGCACTGCAACAGCAGGTGCCGCTTGAGTGCCTGCGGCCCGCTCCAACGCGCCTTGCCCTGGTCGGTCATGCGCGGCACGTAGCTGTCGATCAAGCCGAGGAATGCCACGGGTTCATCCAGTCCCAGCAGTTGCATCGCCACTTCATAGGCCAGCACCCCGCCAAACGACCAACCGGCGACCCGGTAAGGGCCGTGGGGTTGAATGCCGCGAATCAACCCGACCAGGCGCGCCGCCAGGCCTTCCATGGTGTTCAGGTGCGGCTCGCCCAGCGCGACGCCCGGCAGGCCGTAGATCGGGTAGTCACCGGGCAGATGCTGGCCCAGCGCCGGGAAATACACGTCCATGCCGCTGAATTCATGGACCAGGAACAACGGCGCTTGCGAGCCACCGCTGCGCACCGTGACCACCGAGGCATCGCGCACCGGCGCAGCCGTACGCTGGCGCAGCATCGTGGCCACCGAGGCGACGCTGGCGTGCTGGAACAACTCGGCCAGCGATACCGCCAACCCCGCCTCCTCCATCAGGCTGACCAGCCGGATCGCCAGCAAGGAATGCCCACCCAGTTCAAAGAAACTGTCATGCCGACCGACCTGCTCCAGCTTCAGCACCTCGGCCCACAGCGCTGCCAGCCTCTGCTCGAGTGCATCGACCGGCGCCTCGAAATCGCGGCGGTTCAAGGCTTCCAGGGCGGGCACCGGCAGGGCTTTGCGGTCGACCTTGCCGTTGGCCGTCAACGGCAGATGCGCCAGCGGGACAAAGGCTGACGGCAGCATGTACTCCGGCAGTTGGTCCTGCAGGTAGGCGCGCACGCTGTCGATGGCGACGGGCTCATCGGCCCAGGTGAAGTACGCCACCAGGCGCTTGTCCCCCGGTGCGTCCTCGCGGGCCAGCACCACCACCTCCTGGATACCGGCAAACGTTGCCAGGCGCGCTTCGATCTCGCCCAGTTCGATGCGGAAACCACGGACCTTCACTTGGTCGTCATTGCGCCCGATGCATTCCAGCAGGCCGTCCGCCGTCCAGCGGCCAAGGTCGCCGGTGCGGTACATCAAGGCACCTGCGTCGAGCGGGTCCTGCACGAATTTTTCCGCAGTGAGGTCCGGGCGATTCAAGTACCCCTTGGCCACCCCGTCCCCACCGATGCAGATTTCACCGGTGACCCCCAATGGCACCGGCTGCAAGTGCGCATCCAGCACATGGACCTGTGTGTTGGAGATCGGCCGGCCGATCGGCACGCTGTCGGCCGCCTCTGCAAGTGACCGGACTTCGTAGGTGGTGGCGTACGTGGTGGTTTCGGTCGGCCCGTAGCAATGCACCAGGCGCAATGCCGGTGCACGTGCCAACAGGCTGCGGAACGCCGCCGGGTCGGCACGCTCGCCGCCGCACAGCAGGATGCGCAAGCCGGCCAGGGCCTGGGGGATCAGCTGCACGTACTGATTGAACAGCGCCGTGGTGACGAACAGCACTGTCACGTCCGCCAACGCCAAGCCAAAGGCGGCCGGGTCGAGCAAGGTGGCGGGGTCGATCACCTGCACCTGGCCGCCGTTGAGCAATGGGCCCCACACGTCCATGGTGCTCGCGTCGAACGCCGGGTTGGAGGCGAAGGCCACGCGGTCGCTCGCGTCGAAATCGGCGTAGCCGTTGTTGAGCACCAGGCGCGTGATGCCACGATGGGGCACCCGCACGCCCTTGGGTGTGCCGGTGGAGCCAGAGGTGTACATGATGTACGCCACGCTGTCAGAAGGCTGCGACAGGTCCGGGTTGTGGCTCGGTTGCGGGTCAAGGACCAGGGTGTCCAGGTCCAGGCGCTGCGCCGGATAGCCTATGGTCGCGTCGCTGCGGGTGAGCAGCCAGACCGCACCGCTGTCCTGCAGCATGAAGCCCTGGCGCTCGGCGGGGGCCTTGATATCCAGCGGTACATACGCGGCTGCACATTTGAGCACGGCCAACTGGCTGACCAGCAGGTCCAGGGAACGCGGCAGCAGGATCGCCACATGATCGGCTGCCCGCACCCCAAGGCCAATCAGGTGATGAGCCAGGCGATTGGCGCGGGTATTCAGTTCGCCATAACTCAAGGATTGCTCGCCATGCAGCGCCGCCAATGCAGCGGGGCGTGCCTGGGCCTGGGCTTCAAACAGGCGTTGCACCGTGTGTTCGCGCGGGAATGGTCGCGCGGTGGCATTGAACGCCAACAGTTGCTGGCGTTCGGCAACAGGCAGGATCGGCACATGGCCGATGGCAGTCGTACCGCCCAGCTCCAGCGCCTGTACCACCTGTTCCACGGCGACCCGCAGGTAGTCGCACAGGCGGCGGGCGCCCTGCCCCACGGCCTTGAGGGAAAACCCCTCGCCCAGGTCATCCACACTCAAGGACAAGCCGTAGTTGCTGTGTTCCTCGGCCTTGAGCAACTGGATACCCTGCCACGCCTCGGCCGCCGCCTGCGGCGCACTGTGACGAAAGTTGAACAGCGTGTTGAACAGCGGCGTCGCCGCCGGCACGCCACTGCAGCGCTGGGCCAACGCCAACGGTGCCTGCTCATGGCTGAGCAAATGGGTGAGCCGCGTGTGAGTGGTGCGCAAGGCGTCGCGCACTGAGTGTTGACCCAGGTCGACCCGCAGCGGCAGCGTGTTGATGAATACACCCATGGCGCGCTCGGCACCTTCGCCGCCTTGCAGCCGGCCAAGCATCACGGTGCCGAACACGACGTGCTCGCGCCCGGTGACTTTACCGAGTACCTGCGCCCAGGCGAGGTGCATCAGGCTGGCGGCACTGACCCCGGAGTGGCGGGCCTGGGTGCGCAGGCGTTGACTCAATGCCGGGTCGAGGGCCACCTCTATGTGTTCATCGCGACCGAGGGGCTCGACGTGAGTCGGCTCATCGATCTCGCCCAGCATCTCGCGGAAGAACGCCTCGTGGTCGTCAACGCCCAGGCGGGTCTGGGCCACGTAGTTGCGGTACGGGACCGCCGCACCCAACGTGTGTTGCGTGCCCGACAGGAACGCTGCCATTTCGTGTTGCAGGATTTCCAGGGCGACGTGGTCCATCACCAGGTGGTGGAACAGCAAGGTGGCACTGCCTTCGGTGTGCACCAGGCGCATCAACGGAGCCTGGGACAGGTCGAGCCGTGGCGGCACCGGCCCGTGCTCGACACGCAGCGAGGCTTCGCGCCACACCACCTGCACCGGCTCTTCCAGGCCTTCCCAATGGAACGACGAACGCAAGATATCGTGACGCTGGATCACCGCCTGCAAGGCCAGGGCAAATGCCTCCATCCGCTGGGGGCTGTCGAACGCAAACTGCGCGCGCAGCACATAGTCGTCACCCGACTGCACCGCACGGTGGTGATAAAGCATGCCGGCCTGCAACGGCGCCAGCGGGTAGATATCCTGCACATTCGCCGCACCACCCGGGATACAGGCGACGATGCGTGCGATGGCCGGCTGATCCAACTGGATCAGCGGCAACATATCCGGGGTGATCGCGGTGCAACCGGGCGCAATGCGATTGGCGGGCACCGCCACTTCACGACCACCGCCCAGTGCTGCCGCCAAGGCCGACAAGGTCGGTTGGCCGAACAACACCTTCACGTCCGCCGACAACCCAAGGCGGCGCATGCGCCCCATCAGGCTCACCGCGAGCAACGAGTGGCCACCCAGCTCGAAAAAGTTGTCGTGACGGCCCACGCGCTCAACACCCAGCAGTTCGGCCCACAGGCTGGCCAGGGCAATCTCGGTATCACCCTGGGGCGCTTCGTACTCACGCATCACCACCGAATCCAGGCCCGGCGCGGGCAGTGCCTTGCGGTCGAGTTTGCCGTTGGGGCTCAAGGGCAACGTGTCCAGATGCACGAAGATGGCAGGCACCATGAATTCCGGCAGGTGCTGCAACAAGTGAGCGCGCAAGGCGTCGATGTCGCTCATAGCGCCGGTGTAGTAGGCGATCAAACGATTGTCGCGGGCGATCACAGCGGCTTCATTGACCGGCGCATAGTCGGTGAGGCGTGCCTGGATTTCTCCCAGCTCGATACGCAAGCCACGGATCTTGACCTGATCGTCATTGCGCCCCAGGTACTCAAGCGTGCCGTCGGGCAGGTAGCGGCCGACGTCACCGGTGCGGTACAGGCGGCCGTCGGTGAACGGGTCCTTGAGGAAGCGCTCGGCGGTCAGCTCCGGACGGTTGAGGTAACCGCGCGCCACTTGCACGCCGCCGATGAACAATTCGCCCACCACCCCCAAAGGCACCGGCTGCAGCTGTGAGTCGAGCACGTACATGCGCGTGTTGGCGATGGGTTTGCCAATTGGTGTGTTGTCGGGCGTCACCGGGCCGGCGCAGTCCCAGGCCGTCACATCGACGGCGGCTTCGGTCGGGCCATACAGGTTATGCAACTGGCTTCCCGGCAGTTGCTGCTTGAAGCGCCGCACCAGGCTGCCCGGCAAGGCTTCGCCGCTGCACATCACACGCACCAGCCCGGCGGCCTGGCCCACATCGCCATGGGCGAGGAACACGTCCAGCATCGACGGCACGAAATGCAGCGTGGTGATCTGTTCGGCCTCGATCACTTCGCACAGGTACGCCGGGTCTTTATGACCGCCCGGACGCGCCATCACCAGGCAGGCGCCGGTGAACAGCGGCCAGAAAAACTCCCATACCGACACGTCGAAACTGAACGGGGTTTTCTGTAGCACCCGGTCATGGGCTCGCAGGCCATACGCGTCCTGCATCCACAGCAAGCGGTTGACTACGCCGGGGTGGTCGTTGATCACGCCCTTGGGCTGGCCGGTGGACCCTGAGGTGTAGATCACGTAGGCGCTGACGGCAGCCACTTGAGGGTTGTCGACGGCGTGGTGCTGCCAGGTCGGATGGTCGAGGTCGACCACTGCCACGTCACCGAGCAATGCGCGTGTGGCGCCCTGGGCGAGTACCGCCACGGGCGCGCTGTCCTTAAGCATGTAGGCGATACGTTCCAGCGGATACGCCGGGTCCAGCGGTACATAGGCAGCACCGGCCTTGAGGATCGCGTACAGGCCGACGACCATCTCCAGGCCACGCTCGACGCAAATCGCCACCCGTGAATCCGGCTGCACACCGATGTCCAGCAGGTGGTGGGCCAACTGGTTGGCCTGCGCATTCAGCTGCGCGTAGGTCAACTGCTGCTCGCCGGCCTTGACCGCCACCGCCTCCGGCGTGCGCACCACCTGCGCTTCGAACAGACCGTGCAGGGTCTGGTCCAGGTCGTAGGCCACCTCGGTGGCATTGAAGTCGAACAGCAGGTGCTGGCGCTCGCGCTCATCCACCAGCGGCACATGTTCCAGCACCGCCTGGTCGTTATCGACCATGGCCCGCAATACGCGGGTGAAGTAGCCGACGTAGCGCTGCACTGTCGACTCATCGAACAGCGCCACCGCGTACTCCAACGCACCGATGAGGGTGCCCTGCACTTCTCCCAGGTCCAGGGACAGGTCGAACTTGGCAAAGTGACTGTGCTCGACGATGCCTTCCAAGGCCAGGTCGCCCAGGGCCAGGGTCGGCGCGCTGCTGTCCTGCCAAGTGAACAGGGTCTGGAACAGCGGGCTGTGGGACAGGCTGCGCGGTGGCCGGGTGACCTCCACCACGTGTTCGAACGGCAGGTCCTGATGGGCCTGGGCCTCCACGGACTGGGCCTTGACCCGCGCCAGCAGCGCCTCGGTGCTCAGCTCGCCGGAGGTGTCGATGCGCACCGCCAGGGTGTTGACGAACAGGCCGATCAGCCCTTCCACCTCGCTGCGCGTGCGATTGGCAACGGGTGTGCCGATCACCACCTCCGGCTGCCCCGACAACCGCGCAAGCAATGATGCCCAGGCGCTCATCAAGGTCATGTACAGCGTGGTGCCGTGGCGTTGGCTCAACGCCTTGAGCCCGGCAGTGAGACGCTCGTCCAGGCGCACGTCGACGCTGCTGCCGGCGTAGTCCTGCTGCGCCGGTCGCGGCCGGTCGGTGGGCAACGTGAGCAAGGCCGGCGCACCCGCCAGCGCTTGCTGCCAGTAGGTGCTCTGGCGGAGCAGCACTTCACCGCTGAGCCACAGGCGCTGCCACACGGCGAAGTCGCCATATTGGATCGGCAGCGGCGGCAACGGGTCTACCTGGCCGTGGCTGAACGCCTGGTACAGCGCCATCAGTTCACGGGTGAGCACCCCCATGGACCAGCCATCGGAGACAATGTGGTGCAGGGTCAACAGCAACACATGGTGATCGTCGGCCATGACCACCAGGCGTCCACGCAGCAACGGACCACGCTCCAGGTCGAAGGGCGCCGAGGCTTCGCCATGGATCAACGCATCCAGCGCCTGCTGGGGTTGCGGGTGGCGGCGCAGGTCCTGGACTTGCAGGGGCAACACGTCTTCGGCGGGCACGATCACGACTTGGGCGTCATCACCGTGCTGGGCAAAGCGGCTGCGCAGGGTTTCGTGCCGCGCGACGATGCGGGCCAGGGCCCGTTGCAGCGCCTCGACATGCAACTGCCCACGCAGGCGCAGGCCAATCGGGATGTTGTAGGCGGTGTTGGCGCCTTCCATCAGCGCCAGGAACCACAAGCGCTGTTGGGCAAAAGACAGCGGCACCCGTTGATCACGATTGACGGGGAGGATATCCGGCAACGTGCTGCGACCGGAATGGGCCAGCACCTCGGCCACGGCGGCCAGTTCAGCATTGGCAAACAGGTCACTGAGCAGCAACTCGACGCCAAGGCGCTGACGGACTTGCGAGGCCATGCGCATCGCCAGCAACGAGTGCCCGCCCAACTCGAAGAAATGATCGCGACGCCCCACCTGGTCGACTTGCAGCACATCGGCCCAGATCTGCGCCAGCACGCATTCGATTTCACCTTCGGGTTCCACGTAATCGCGGGTGAACACCGCGGCCATGTCCGGCGCCGGCAGGGCCTTGCGGTCGAGTTTGCCGTTGGCGGTCAGGGGCAGCGCGTCCAGTTTTACGTAGGCGACCGGCACCATGTAGTCCGGCAGGTGCGCGACCAGGTGGGCGCGCAGGTCACCCACGGCCAATGGGTCGAGTGCGTGGTTTTCAGTGAAATACGCCACCAGCCGCTCTTCACGCACCAGCACCACGGCTTCCTGGATACCTGCCAGTTGGTTGAGCTGGGTTTCGATTTCGCCCAGCTCGATGCGCATGCCGCGAATCTTCACTTGGTCGTCATTGCGGCCCAGGTACTCCAGGTTGCCCTCGGGTAGCCAGCGTGCCAGGTCGCCGGTGCGGTACATGCGCCCGGCGTTGAAGGGGTCTTGCAGGAAGCGTTCGGCGGTCAATTCCGGGCGGTTGAGGTAGCCGCGCGCTACGCCCTTGCCGCCCACGTACAGCTCCCCCGCCACCCCCAGGGGTACCGGCCGCTGCTGCTCATCCAGCAGATACACGGTGGCATTGGCGATGGGTTTGCCGATGTGCAACGGCTGGCCAGCCTCGACCTTGCCGGAAGTGGCGACTACGGTGGCTTCGGTGGGGCCATAGTTGTTGATCAGGTCAAAGCGCTGCGCACGGCCGAACTGGCGCAGGCGATCACCGCCGATCAACAAGGTGCGCAGGGTCGGGTGTTCGACCTGCTGGCTGAAAGCGTACTCGGCCACCGGCGTCGGCAGGAAGCACACGTCCAATGGCTGCGCGCACCACCAGGCCAGCAACGCGTCGACATCCTCGGCGCCGTCATGGGCCGGTGGCAGGTGCAGGGTCGCGCCCACGCACAGCGCGGGCCAGACCTCCCAGGCCATCGCGTCAAACCCGAACCCGGCGACACTGGCAGTGTGGCGTCCGGCACACAGGTCAAAGGCGCTGCAATGCCAGTCCACCAGGTTGGTGACGGTGTGGTGTTCCACCATCACTCCCTTGGGCAGGCCGGTGGAGCCGGAGGTGTAGATCACATAAGCGAGGTTGGACGGGGTGACCGCGGCCTTGGGGTTGCCCGCCGAGTGGTGCTGCCAGGTGAAGCGGTCGAGGTTGATCACTGGCACTTCAAGGGCCGGCAGGCGCTCCAGCAAGGCCTGCTGGGTCAACACCGCCACCGGGGCGCTGTCGCTGAGCAGGTAGTTGAGGCGTTCGGCCGGGTGGGACGGGTCTACCGGCACGTAGCAGGCGCCGGCCTTGAGAATCGCCAACAGGCCGGCCAGGGTATCCAGGCCACGGCGGGCGACGATCGCGATGCGGTCGTCGGGCTTGACGCCCAGCGCGAGCAGGTGATGGGCCAGCAGGTTGGCTTGTTGATTGAGTTCGGCATAGGTCAGTTGGCGGTCCTGATGCACGGCGGCCACGGCGTCGGGCGTGAGCGCCGACTGGGCTTCGATGCGTCCGTGCAGCGTGGTGCCTTGGGGGAAATCCGCCTGGGTCGCGTTGAAGTGTTCCAACAGCAATTGCTGTTCGGCAGCAGGCACCACCGACAGCTGATCGAGGGCGGTGCCCGGCGCCTGTTCCAGGGCTGCCACCAGGTTGTCTAGCGCGGTTTGCAGGTAGGCGCAAACGCGCTGAGGATCGACCTGGGTGGTGGCCAGCAGACGCAGGACAAAACCTTCGCCCAAGTCGTCGACACTCAGGGTCAGTGGGTAGTTGGTGCGCTCATCCGAACGCAGTGTCTCGATGCCCTGCCACGCCGCCACGGCTTCGCTGCTGTTACCGGTGCCGCTGTGGCGATAGTTGAGTAACGCACTGAACAACGGCGTCGGCGCCACCACCCCGCTGCAGCGTTGCGCCAGGGCCAGCGGCGCGTGTTCGTGGCGCAACAGCCCTGTGAGGCGCGCGTGGGTGGCCTTGACCGCGCTGCGCAGGTCGTCGCTGCCCACGTCCACGCGAAACGGCAAGGTGTTGATGAAGATCCCCAAGGCGCGGTCCGTGGCGTGTCCGCCTTGCAGGCGGCCCATCAGCACGGTGCCGAACACGACCTGGGACTTGCCCGCCAGCGCACTCAGCACCTGGGCCCAACCCAGGTGAAACAGGCTGGCGACGCTGACCCCGAGCAGGCGGGCCTGGGCGCGCAGGCGCTGGTTGAGCGCATCCGACAGCGGCCAGTCGAGTTCATTGATCCCACGGCCATCGCCCTGCACATCCTGCAACCCGAAGGGCAAGGTCGGCTCGACCACATCGCCGAGCATCTGCTGGAAAAACGCCTCATGCTGCTGTTCGCTGACACCCAGGCGCGCCTGCGCCACGTAATTTCGAAACGGCACCGCATGGCCCAGTTGCCCGGCGTGGCCGTGCAGAAACGCCTGCATTTCATGGCGCACCACTTCCAGGGCGCTGTGGTCCAGGGCCATGTGATGGAACAGCAGCATGGCGACAATGCGCTGCTGCACCGGATCTTTTGCCCAGGCCAGGCGCAGCAGCGGCGCCTGGGTCACGTCCAAGCGGTAATGGCGAGCGTCGAAACGTGCGTGCAACTGGGCGGCGATATCGCCGTCGGCCGGGTCCAGCTCAAGCGCCTGCACCGGCAGGCGTGCCGTGCGCCACACCACTTGCGAGGGCTGCTGCAACCCCTCCCAGACCACGCCGGTGCGCAGGATGTCGTGGCGGTCCATCACCCCTTGCAACGCGAGGGCAAACGCTTGGAAACGCTCGACACTGTCGAAGGCGAACTGCGACTGCATCACATAGGGGTCGCCTTGTTCGGTGCTGGCGTGGTGGAACAGAATGCCTTCCTGCAGCGGCGCCAGCGGGTAAATGTCCTGGATATTCGCCACCCCGCCTTCGACGGTGGCGACGATCCGGTCAACTTCCTCCTGGCTCAGATCAGACAGGGTCAGCATGGCCGGGGTGATATGATGTGCATCGGCCGGGATGCCATTGGCCGGCACCTCGTAGCCTGCCGAATACTCGCCGGCCTTGATCAGCTCGATCAACGCCGGCTTGTGTTCCCGCAAGGCGGCGAGGATCAACGGGTCGCTCAGGGCGTGTTTGTTGCCTTGCACCGACAACTGCTCACCCTTCAGCGTGAGCTGTACGTCCTTGGTCTTCAGCGTCGCCAGCAGTTCGAAAATGCTCACAGGACGATCTCCATTCGTTCGGTAATTGCGGCGTAGCCGGCCAGGGTCGGCTGCTCGAACAACGCGCGCACATCGGCTTCCATGCCTTCCTGGCGCAAGCGCCCGATCAAGCTCACGGCGAGCAGCGAGTGCCCGCCCAGTTCAAAGAAATTGTCCTGGCGCCCGACCCGCTCCACGTTGAGCAATTCGGCCCAGAGCTGCGCCAGCAGGATTTCGGTGGCGCCCACCGGGGCTTCGTAGTCGCGCAGGGTCAGGGCCTCGTTGCCCGGCGCCGGCAGCGCCTTGCGGTCGAGCTTGCCGTTGGGGCTCAACGGCAACGCGTCCAGGTGCACGAACAGCGCGGGCACCATGAAGTCCGGCAGGTGCAGCAGCAGATGCTCGCGCAGGTCGGCTGACCGAACGCCGGTGTAGTACGCAACCAGCCGCTCTTCGCGGGCCACCACGGCGGCCTCGTTGACCTGGGGATGCTCAAGCAGTCGCGCCTGGATCTCGCCCAGTTCGATACGCAGGCCACGGATTTTCACTTGGTCATCGTTGCGGCCCAGGTACTCGATATTGCCGTCGGGCAAGTACCGCCCCAGGTCCCCGGTGCGATACATTCGGCCGCCGGTGAACGGGTCCTTGAGGAAGCGCTCGGCGGTCAGCTCCGGACGGTTGAGGTAACCGCGCGCCACTTGCACGCCGCCGATGAACAATTCGCCCACCACCCCCAACGGCACCGGCTGCAGCTGTGAATCGAGCACGTACAGGCGCGTGTTGGCGATGGGTTTGCCGATCGGTGTGTTGTCCGGTACGTCCGGACGCGCGCAGTTCCACGCGGTCACGTCCACCGCGGCTTCCGTCGGCCCATACAGGTTGTACAGGCCGATCCCCGGCAACTGCTGCTTGAAGCGCCGCACCAGGCTGCCCGGCAAGGCTTCGCCGCTGCACATCACACGCACCAGCCCGGCGGCCTGGCCCACATCGCCATGGGCGAGGAACACGTCCAGCATCGACGGCACAAAGTGCAGCGTGGTGACCTGTTCAGCCGCGATCACTTCGCACAAGTACGCTGGGTCTTTGTGCCCGCCAGGGCGCGCCATCACCAACCGCGCGCCGATGAACAGCGGCCAGAAGAATTCCCATACCGACACGTCGAAGCTGAATGGGGTTTTCTGCAACACCGTGTCGTCGGCCTTGAGGCCGTAGGCGTCCTGCATCCACAGCAGGCGGTTGACCACACCGGGATGCTCGTTGATCACGCCCTTGGGCTGGCCGGTGGACCCTGAGGTGTAGATCACGTAGGCGCTGACGGCAGCCACTTGAGGGTTGTCGACGGCGTGGTGCTGCCAGGTCGGCTGGTCGAGGTCGACCACCGCCACGTCCCCGAGCAATGCGCGTGTCGCGCCCTGGGCGAGTACCGCCACGGGCGCGCTGTCCTCCAGCATGTAGGCGATACGTTCCAGCGGATACGCCGGGTCCAGCGGTACATAGGCAGCACCGGCCTTGAGGATCGCGTACAGGCCGACGACCATCTCCAGGCCACGCTCGACGCAAATCGCCACCCGCGAATCCGGCTGTACGCCGATGTCCAGCAGGTGGTGCGCCAACTGGTTGGCCCGCGCATTCAGCTGCGCGTAGGTCAACTGCTGCTCGCCGGCCTTGACCGCCACCGCCTCCGGTGTGCGCGCCACCTGCGCTTCGAACAGACCGTGCAAGGTCTGGTCGAGGTCGTAGGCCACTTCCGTGGCGTTGAAGTCGGACAGCAGTTGCTGGCGCTCCTGGGGCGCCAGCACGGGCAGGCGATTGACCGCCAACTGCGGCGCCTGCTCCAGCGCCTCGACCAGCCCTTGCAACGTCACCTGCAGATAAGCGCATATGCGTTGCGCCCCTATCGACGTCGAGGTCATGGCGGTGAGGCGGAAACCATCGCCCTGATCGTCCACATTCAACGTCAACGGGTAGTTGGTGCGCTCCTCGCTGGCCAGGGTATGGATGCCCTCCCAGGCCTGCGACAGCGGCGCGTGCTGGCTGTCGCTGTGACGGTAGTTGAGCATCGCGCTGAACAACGGCTGCGGCGCGGCGACACCGCTGCAACGTTGGGCCAGCGCCAGGGACGCATGTTCGTGACCGAGCAACGCGGTCAACCGTGCATGGGTCTGCTTGACCGCCACGCGCACGCCGCTGCCGTCGATATCCACGCGCAATGGCAAGGTGTTGATGAACATGCCCAAGGCACGGTCACTGCCTTTACCGCCTTGCATGCGCCCCAACAGCACGGTGCCAAACACCACGCTTTGCTGCCCGGAGGTGCTGGCCAGGACGCGCGCCCAGGCCAAGTGGAACAGGCTCGCGGCGCTGACGCCCAGCAAGCGTGCCTGGGTGCGCAGGCGCTGATTGAGGGGCGTAGCCAGATTCAGCTGGACCTCTTCGATGGCGTGGCCGTCGCCGCGCACATCCTGCAGGCCAAACGGCAAGGTCGGCTCATTGATGTCGCCGAGCATCCCACGGAAGAACTGTTCATGCGCCTGCTCGCTGACGCCCAACCGTGCCTGCGCCACGTAGTTGCGGTACGGCGTGGCGTCAGCCGTGGGCTGTGGCCGCCCGAGCAGACTGGCCTGCATCTCGTGACGGACACCGTCGAGCGCGGTGTGGTCGAGGGCGATATGGTGGAACAACAGGATCGCGACCACGCGCTGGTTGGCCGGGTCCGCCGCGTACACCAGGCGTACCAGCGGTGCCTGGTGCATGGGTACGCGGTAGTGGCGTGGGTCGAAACGCTGGTACAGGTGGTCGAGGACATCGGCCTGCACCACCAACTCAGCCTTGCGCCACACCACTTGCAGCGGTTGGGCCAGGCCCTCCCAGACCACCGCGGTGCGCAGGATATCGTGGCGATCGATCACCTGTTGCAGGGCCTGGGCGAAGGCATTCAGGCGTTCGAGGCTGTCGAACGCCAGGTGCGATTGGAGCAGGTAGGGATCGCCCTGCCCTGCGCTGACATGGTGGTAGAGAATGCCTTCCTGCAACGGCGCCAGCGGGTAGATGTCCTGCACATTGGCCGCGCCACCGGGCACCTGGGCGACGACGTGATCAATCGTCGACTGATCGAGTTCCACCAGCGTCAACAGGTCTGGCGTAATGCGTTGGCAGTCGGCGGGAACGCGGTTGGGCGGCACCTGCACATCGTGGCCATTGCCAACGGCGGCGGCCAGTGCGGCCAGGGTCGGCTGGCTGAACAGCACGCGCACATCGGCCCTGAGGCCGACCTGGCGCATGCGTTCGATCAGGCTGACGGCCAGCAACGAATGGCCACCCAGCTCGAAGAAGTGGTCATGGCGCCCCACCTGCTCGACGTTCAGCACCTCGGCCCAGATCCGGGCCAGGGTCGTTTCAACCTCGCCCAGCGGGGCTTCGTATTCACGCGTCAACCATGCCGTTTGGTCGGGCTCCGGCAAGGCATTGCGATCCAGCTTGCCGTTGGCCGTCAGCGGCAATGCGTGCACCTTCACATAGGCGACCGGCACCAGGGCCTCGGGCAATCGGGCCTGCAGTTGCGTGCGCAGGGTGTCGATGTCCAGCGGTTGCTGTTCGGTGAACCAGGCGATCAGGCGGCCTTCGCGCACCAGCACCACGGCTTCGCCGACGCCGTCCAGGGCAGCCAGGCGATTTTCGATTTCCCCCAGTTCGACCCGCACGCCACGCACTTTTACCTGGTCGTCGTTACGGCCCAGGTACTCGAGGTTGCCATCGGGCAACCAGCGCGCCAGGTCGCCGGTGCGGTACATGCGCCCGGCGTTGAAGGGGTCTTGCAGGAAGCGTTCGGCGCTCAGGTCCGGTCGGTTCAGGTAACCCCGCGCCACACCGCTGCCGCCGACATACAACTCGCCCGCCACCCCCACCGGCACCGGCCGCAAGTGCGCGTCCAGCAGGTACACGCTGGCATTCGCGACAGGCCGGCCGATGTGCAACACCTGCCCGGCGCGCACGCGGCCCGACGTGGCAACCACCGTGGCTTCGGTGGGACCATAGTTGTTGATCACCGCAAAGCGCCGCTCCTGGGTGAACTGGCGCAGGCGGTCACCGCCAATCAACAAGATGCGCAACGTGGGGTGTTGCAGGCTCTGGCTGAAGGCGTATTCGGCCACCGGTGTCGGCAGGAAGCTGACGTCCAGCGGCTGTGCCAACCACCACGCCAGCAGCTCATCGATGTTTTCATTGCCGACGTTGGCGGGTGGCAGGTGCACGGTGGCGCCCACGCACAGGGCCGGCCACACCTCCCAGGCCATCGCGTCGAACCCGACACCGGCGACGCTGCTGGTATGGCCCGTGGCATCCAGGCCAAAAGCCTCGCAGTGCCAGTGCACCAGGTTTTCCACGGTGCGGTGTTCCACCATCACGCCCTTGGGCTGGCCGGTGGAGCCGGAGGTGTAGATTACGTAGGCCAGGTGCGCCGGGGTCAGGGCCTTGAGCCGTGGGTTGCTGACCGGGTACTGCTGCAGGCTCGGGTCATGCAGGTCCACGCTGGTGACAGCGCCCAACAGCTCCCGGGTACTGGCTTCGGCCAACACCGCCACGGGTGCGCTGTCGTCCAGCAAGTAGGCGATACGCTCGGCGGGATAAGCGGGGTCGATGGGCACGTAACCGGCGCCGGCCTTGAGGATGCCCAGCAAGCCCACCAGCATCTGCGGGCCGCGACGGCAGCAGATAGCGACACGATCATCCGGCTGTACGCCCTGTTGCAGCAGACGATGGGCCAACTGGTTGGCGCGCATGTTGAGCTGCTGGTACGTCAGCGATTCACCGTCTTGCCACACGGCAATGGCGTGGGGTTGGCGCTCGGCCTGCACCTCGAAGGCGCCGTGGACGGTGCTGCCCTGGGGGAAATCGGTGCGGGTGGCGTTGAACGTGCGCAGCAGGGTATCAAGCTCCGTCGTCGGCAGAATCCCCCGTTGATTGAGGGCGGTGTTCGGCGCGCTTTCCAAGGTGGCGACCAATTGCTCAATGGCGTTGTGCATATAGCCGCACAGGCGCTGGGCGCCGATCTGCGGCAGCGCCAACACCGTCAGGGCGAAGCCTTCACCCAAATCATCCACGCTCAAGGTCAGCGGGTAGTTACTGCGCTCTTCACCGCCGAGCAATTGCACGCCTTCCCAGATGCCATCGCCATCGCGGGCCATTTCGCCAGGGTTGCTGTGCCGGTAGTTGAGCAATGCACTGAACAACGGCGATGCGCTTGCCACGCCACTGCAGCGCTGGGCCAGTGCCAGGGACGCGTGTTCGTGGCCGAGCAAGGCACTCAAGCGCCCGTGGGTTGCCTTCACCGCAGCCGCAGCAGTCGCCGCCACGTCGACCCGCAGCGGCAGGGTGTTGATGAACATGCCCAGCGCGCGGTCCGCACCGTCACCGGCCTGCAGGCGGCCCATCAATACGGTGCCGAACACCACGTCGTCACGCCCGGACACCAGCCCCAACACCTGTGCCCAGGCCAGGTGCATCAGGCTCGCCGCACTGACACCCAAGTGCCGTGCCTGCTGGCGCACCCGCTGGGCCAGCGCAGCGTGCACCGGCTGTTCGGCCTCTTCGATGTCACGCCCATCGCCCTGCACGTCCTGTACCCCGAACGGCAAGGTCGGCTCATCCACGTCGGCGAGCATGTCGCGGAAGAAGGCCTCGTGTTCCTCCACGCTGACACCCAGGCGCGCCTGGGCGACGTAGTTGCGAAACGGGGTTGCCTCGGGCAAGTCCTGCGCGCGGTTGAACATGAACGCGCGCATCTCCTGGCCCACCACTTCCATGGCGGTGTGGTCCAGCCCCAGGTGGTGGAACAACAGGATCGCCGCGACCCGATTGTGCGCCGGGTCATGGGCATACACCATGCGCAGCAAGGGCGCCTGGGTGATATCCAGGCGGTAGTGGCGAGCATCAAAACGCGCATGCAGTTGGTCGATGATGCTGCCATCCGCAGGGTCCAGGACGACTTCCTGAACCCTCAATTGCGCTTCGCGCCACACCACTTGCACCGGGCTGTCCAGGCCTTCCCAGACTACCCCGGTACGCAGGATGTCGTGGCGCGCGACTACCTGTTGCAGCGCGCCCATGAAAGCCTGCAGACGTGCCAGGCTGTCGAATGCCAGGCGTGATTGCAACAGGTACGGATCACCCTGCTCGGCGCTGATGTGGTGGTACAGGATACCTTCCTGCAAGGGGGCCAACGGGTAGATGTCCTGCACATTCGCCGCACCGCCCGGTACGTTCGCGACGATACGTTCGATGGCCGCCTGGTCGAGCTGCACCAACGTCAGCATCGACGGCGTGATACGCGTGCACCCCGCGGGAATGCCATTGGCCGGCACCACGACTTCCCGGCCGCTGCCCACTGCGGCTGCCAACGCCGCCAGGCTTGGCTGGCTGAACAAGACGCGTACGTCACAGCTCAGGCCGACTTGGCGCATGCGCTCGATCAGGCTGACCGCCAGCAGCGAATGCCCGCCCAGTTCGAAGAAATGATCGTGACGCCCGACCCGCTCGAGCTTGAGCACGTCCTGCCAGATCTGCGCCAGCCGGGTTTCCACCTCGCCTTCCGGTGCTTCGAAACCACGGCTGAGCAAAGCACCCTGGTCCGGCACCGGCAGGCCCTTGCGGTCGAGCTTGCCGTTGGCAGTGAGCGGCAACAACTCCAGCCACACATAGGCCGACGGCACCATGTAGTCCGGCAGCTGGCCCTGCAGATGGGTACGCAGCGCCTCGATACCCAACGCCGCACTGGCGGTGTAGTAGGCGACCAGGCGTTTGTCGCCAGGTTCGTCTTCCCGGACCAGCACCACGGTGTCTTTCACGCCTGGGAAATTTGCCAGGCAGGTTTCGATCTCGCCGGGTTCGATACGGAAGCCCCGCACCTTCACTTGCAAGTCATTGCGGCCTCGGTACAGCAAAGTGCCATCGGCCTGCCAGCAGGCCAAGTCACCACTGCGGTACAGCACGCCTTCACCGAAGGGGTTGGGAATGAATTTCTCGGCGGTCAGCTGCGCCTGGTTCAGGTACCCCTTGGCCACGCCCGCGCCGCCGATGTACAGCTCGCCCACCACGCCCAGCGGCACCGGTTGCTGGCGTGCATCCAGCACGTAGGCCTGGGCGTTGGCGATTGGCCGGCCGATAGGGATCCCGCCCTCGCCCACGTGGGTGATCTCGAAGGTGGTGGAAAACGTGGTGGCTTCGGTGGGCCCATAACCGTTGAGCAAGTGCTGGGGCTTGCCGTGTTCGAGTACCCGGCCAATCACTTGCGGGTCGAGCACGTCACCGCCGACGATCAGGTAGCGCAACTGACCGAATACCGGCATCAGCGCGTCGGCGTACTGGTGGAACAGCCCGGCAGTCATCCACAGCACGCTGACGGATTGCTCCTGCAGCAACGCTGCAAAGGCGGCCTGGGACAACAGCACTGCGTGGTCGACCACCACCACACAACCGCCATTGAGCAACGGCGCCCACACATCGAGGGTGCTGGCGTCGAACGCCGGGTTGGAGGCGAACGCCACGCGGTCTTGCGCGTTGAACTCGGCATAGCCGTTATTGAGCACCAGGCGCGAGATGGCGCGATGGGGCACTTGCACACCCTTGGGCGCCCCGGTGGAACCGGAGGTGTAGAGAATGTAGGCGACGCTTTCGGCAGACTGGGGCAGCTGCGGGTTGCGCGGCGACAGGACTTCCAGGTTCAGGTCGGCCAACGTGTCGAGCACCCGGTGTGCGCCACTGTCTTGCACGATAAACGCCTGGCGCTCGACCGGCGCGTTGACGTCCAGTGGCACATACACCGCGGCGCACTTGAGGATCGCCAACTGGCAGATCAGCAGGTCGAGCGAACGCGGCAGCGCAATCGCGACGCTTTCGCCCGGTTGCACCCCCTGGTTGAGCAAGTGATGGGCCAGCCGGTTGGCGCGACGGTTGAGGTCGCGGTAACTCAAGGACAAGGCGCCATGCACGGCCGCCACCGCTTCCGGACGGGCCAGCGCCTGGGCCTCGAACAGCTGATGCACGGTCAGGTTCGATGGGTATTCGCGGGCGGTAGCGTTGAAGTCCACCAGCAGTTGATGACGTTCGGCCGCCGGCAGGATCGAGATGGCCTGCAAGGGTGTGGTGGGCGCCTGCTGCAACGCCATCACCAAATGGCGCAGCGCGGTGAGCATGTAGTCGCCTATGCGCTGGACTTCCAGGGTCGCCACGCCTTGTACGGTCAGGGCAAAGCCTGTGCCCAGGTCATCGACGTTGAGCACCAGCGGGTAGTTGCTGCGCTCTTCGGAGCTGAGGATCTGGATGCCGGCAGCCGCGAACGGACTGTCCCCCGGCGCCTGCCCCGGTGCACTGTGGCGATAGTTGAGCAAGGTGCTGAACAACGGCAGCGACCCCGGCACGCCACTGCAACGCTGGGCCAGGGACAACGACGCGTGCTCATGCCCGAGCAACTGCGCCAGGCGTGCGTGGGTGGCGCGCACACCGGCTTGCACACCGACGGTGCCCAGGCTGACGCGCAGCGGCAAGGTGTTGATGAACATCCCCAGCGCCCGGTCGGCCCCCTCGCCGCCCTGCATGCGCCCCAGCAACACAGTGCCGAACACCACGGCCTGTTGGCCGGACACCTGCCCCAGCACTTGTGCCCAGGCCAGGTGCACCAGGCTCGCCGTGCTCACCCCCAGTTGCCGCGCCTGTTCGCGCAGGCCCAGGCTCAGTGCCGGTTCCAGTGGCAAGTGGGCGTCGACAATGCCGCTGCCGTCGCCATTCACGTCCTGCAAACCGAAGGCCAGGGTCGGCTCGTCGATATCGCCGAGCATTTCACTGAAGAACGCTTCGTGCTGTGCCTGGCTGACCCCAAGCCGCGCCTGGGCCACGTAGTTGCGGTACTGCACGGCGGCAGGCAGTTGTGCGCCGTTGCCGGACAGGCTCGCGCTCATTTCTTCCACCAGCACCTGCAAGGCGGTGTGGTCCAGCAGGATGTGGTGCAACAGCAGGATACCGACGAAGCGGCCCTGTTCCTCGGTGTAGGCGAAACGCATCAGTGAGGCACGCGCCAGGTCGAGGCGGAAGTGGCGGGGATCGAAACGTTGCTGCAATTGGGCAAAAGGTTCGTCGATACGCTCGACGGCCAGCGCGGCCTGGCGCAATACCACCTGCACCGGCTCGTTGAGGCCTTCCCAGAGGATCGCGGTGCGCAGGATGTCGTTGCGCGCGATCACGCTGTGCAGTGCCTGGATAAACGCGT
>Ga0256410_1001011_pt1 | contig 23047 bp, 24 predicted proteins | sample PhyWR1_FD_185983 | JGI IMG/M metagenome (GOLD analysis project Ga0256410, IMG submission 185983) | Leaf surface microbial communities from wheat plants in UC Gill Tract Community Farm, Albany, California, United States - DLSL W.R1 | ecosystem: Host-associated > Plants > Phyllosphere >... | reverse complement strand
TCAATTCCACAAAAGTCTGAACCGTTCCTTTTCCGAAAGAACTTGGCGAACCAATCACAGCCGCTCTTCCATAATCTTGGAATGCACCTGCCAAAATTTCTGATGCTGATGCTGATAATTCGTTTTGCATCACAACCAACGGACCTGTCCAAATAGGTTCGTTCATTTTATTACTAAGAACCTGGATTTTTCCTCTGCTGTCTTTTACTTGGACATAAGGACCAGCGTTCATAAATAATCCCATAATATCGCCAACTTCGGTCAAAGAACCTCCGCCGTTGCTTCTAAGGTCAAGGATGATTCCTTCTACATTTTCTTTTTTTAGTTTGATTAATTCCGCTTTGATATCATCAGAAGCATTTCTGCCTTTCGGATCATCAAAATCTACGTTGAAACTTGGAAGATAGATAAAACCGTATTTTTTTCCGTTTTTAGAATTAACCACAATACTTCTTGCGAAAGTATCTTCAATGGCCACTTCTTCACGAATCATCGTTACTTCTTTGATGGTCTTGTCTTTTTTCTCAACCGTCAGCGTTACAGGTGTTCCTTTTTCTCCACGAATCAATCGGACAGCTTCATCAGATAACATTCCGACTACGTTTACGGGCTCTTCGTTTGGTTTTGATTTGACTTTCAGTATTTTATCGCCCGCAGTCAGTTGTTTTGATTTCCACGCAGGTGCGCCGATTGTCAATTCGCCAAGATATAAATAGCCTTTCTTTTCCTGGATCAAAGCACCAATACCAATCACTTTCCCAGTGAATTGCATATCAAATTCTTCTTTATTTTTTGGTGAAAAATAATTGGTGTGCGGGTCGAAAACCTCGGTGTAAGCATTCATATAAACTGTAAACCAGTCCATTTTCTTTCTCTTCTTGAATCTTCTGAAAGAATCTGTGATCAAATCTTTGACTTCAGAAGTCGCTTTTTCACGCTTCTTTTCCATAGAAAGTGGCGCATATTTTACCGTATCCGGAAGTTTGTTGTTCACCACAGAATCTTTCTTCTTTTTCTGAGCTTCTTCCTTGCTGTTCATCGTTTCAATTTCCTGAAGGATATTATACTTGATGTATTTTTTCCATTCTTCGCGCTGTTGTTTGGCGTCAACGGGATTCATTCTTTTCTTTGGCTCAAGGATTAATTCGTCATTCTCTTCCAAATTAATTGGTTTTGAAAGAATATCCTGAGTCATTTTATCGATTTCATCAACTCTTTGATAAAGTCTGTCAATTGTCAGTTTGTAGAAAACAAGATTTCCATTATTCAGATAATCATCTAGTTTGGTGTAGTGTTTTTTGAACTCATCCATATCAGATTGCAGAAAATATCTTTTGGAAGCATCTACGCCTTCAAAATATTTCTCATAAACATCCTGAGAATAAGCATCGTTGATAGGTTTTGGACTGTAATGAAGATAGGAAAGTGTATTTTTCACGCTTACCATGATGGTCTGCATTTTTTCGTCATCATTTTGTGGAGAGTTGAAACAGAACATCAGCGTCATAAGCGGCGCAAACATCAGTAGTTTCTTGAACTTGATTTTTTTGAGCATAAATTTTTAATGTGTACTTATATTAGTCAAAATATTGTTTTGATTGTTACGAATGTATTCAAAAACAAAACCAAATTTAACACCTTATTTTATTTTACTCATTATAAATTGGTTATTTTTGAATTGATTTTAAAAAAATCGTCAAAAAAATCAAAAATATAAAACTAAAAATTTATGAACAGACCATTGATATTGGTAACCAATGACGACGGAATTACTGCGCCTGGAATCAGAAAATTAATCAGCATAGTCAACGAAATTGGAGACGTTATCGTTGTCGCTCCCAACTCCCCTCAAAGTGGGAAAGGTCACGCCATTACCATCAACTCTACTTTAAGCTTCGAAGAACTTAATCTTGAAGGACCTCAAAAAGATTTTTCCTGCTCCGGAACACCTGTGGATTGTGTAAAAATGGCTTTGGACAAAATTCTTCCAAGAAAACCGAATCTGGTGGTTTCAGGAATCAATCACGGAGCGAACTCTTCCATCAATGTTATTTATTCCGGAACGATGTCTGCAGCTGTGGAAGCTGGTGTAGAAGGTTTACAGGCTATTGGGTTTTCTCTTTCTGATTTGAAATGGGAAGCAGATTTTGACCAGGCTGAAGATTTTATCAAAGATATTGTCCTTAAAACTTTGGAAAATCCAATTCCAAAAGGCGTTGTACTGAATGTCAATATTCCGAACCTTAAAAAAGAAGAAATCAAAGGCATTAAAGTTTGTAAGCAAGCTAACGCAAAATGGGAAGAAAGCTTCGATGAGAGAACTAATCCCCACGGAAAAAAATATTACTGGCTGACAGGTTATTTCAACAATATGGACCAATCTGAAGATGCAGACGAAACAGCTTTGGCAAACGGATTCATCAGCATTGTTCCGGTGAAATTTGATCTGACAGCTTATGAATATATGAACGAACTCAATTCTATCTATAAATAAAAATGAATGGAGTTTATCAAACAATATTTGCTTGCCAAAAATATTCCCATTAATGATAAAGATTGGGATGAATTTGCCGCAAAAAATATCCGGACAGAGTATAAAAAAAAAGAGGTTATTTTAAAAGTTGGGGAAATTGAAAATTATTTGTCTTTTGTAGAAAAAGGAACTGCAAGACTCTTCTTCGAAAAAGAAAATAAGGATTTGACAATCAGATTTGTTTTCAACAATCAGTATCTTACTGCGTATGATTCTTTTACCCAGCGGACACCTTCCAGATGCAATGTAGAAGCTTTGACAGATATGGTGGTTTGGAGAGTGCATTATAATGATTTGCAAGAACTTTACAGAACACACACGGTGGGAAATCTTATTGGCAGACTGACGGTTGAAGCGCTTTATGTAGAAAAGCTCAACAGAGAGTTCTCTTTTCTAAGTGATACTGCGGAAGAGAGATATCTGAAGCTGATGAAAGAACAGCCACAACTTTTTCAATTAATTGCGCTGAAACATATTGCCTCTTATATGGGAATTACGCCACAGGCACTTAGCCGAATCAGAAAACGAATTTGTTAACCAAGGTTCATTTTATTTGAAGCCCATAAGATTTATATTTGTATAAATTCAGATCGTAAGATCCGAATGGGGAAGAAAAGTGTTCAGAGCAATCTGAATGCTTTTTTTATAACAATTTGAGCCATTAAAAAACCGGAATGTTTTTGCATTCCAGTTTTATTTTTTTTGTATTAATTAAAAGCATTGTCATAGGTCATCGATGAAAAATCAATTTTCAGAATGGCTTTAGAATCAATCGGGTTACCGTTGCATTTGGCAGGGATCCAGGTCTTATTCACTTTTGTTGCCACATCTTTCAGGTCTCTAAGGAAAGGTTCGCTGTTAGCAACTTTTGGCCCAGCTTCCACTTTAGAAAGAACACCATCTTTCGTAATGTCCAATTTTACAAAAAACAATCCATTAACAGAATATGTGTTCCAGTTTACGTTTTGTTGAAGTTTTTCTTTCAATTCTTTGATATATTTTTCCGAACCTCCCGGATATCTCAAGCTTTTGAACTGTGACGGATTACAAGAATCGTCCTTTATCTGATAAATTCCACGGACACTGTAAGTCACAGAACTTGTAGTAGCATCCGCCATTGGAATATCAATGTTCAAGGACTCTTCTACATCATTGTTTTGAGCAAATGCCAACGATCCGATAAGCATGCTCAGTGAAAATAATAATGATCTCATAGTATTTTGATTTATTTAATTTTAATGAAATTTTATGCCAAAATGGTTCTGATTAACAATAAATTACAAAACTTCAATCTGATTTTTTAACAAATCTTCAAACTCGTCTCTTTTTCTGATAAGGTGCGCTTTTCCGTCCAGGAACATCACTTCCGCAGGTTTCAATCTCGAATTGAAGTTAGAACTCATCTCAAAACCGTAAGCTCCGGCATTTCTGAAAACGATAATATCGCCTTCTCTCACCTCATTTATTTTTCTGTCCCAAGCGAAAGTGTCTGTCTCACAAATGTTTCCAACGACAGTGTAAATTCTTTCCGGACCTTTTGGATTCGATAAATTTTCAATAATATGGTAAGAATCGTAGAACATCGGACGAATCAAATGATTGAAACCAGAATTCACACCAACGAAAACTGTCGCTGTAGTTTGCTTGATGACATTCGATTTTACTAAGAAATGGCCGCTGTCACTCACAAGGAATTTCCCTGGTTCAAACCAAAGCTGGAATTTCTTTCCAGATTCTTCCTCATATTTTTTGATGGCATTTCCTACTTTTTTTCCAAGCGCTTTCACATCAGTTTCGATTTCTCCGTCCTGATAAGGCACTTTGAAACCGCTTCCCATATCCAGATATTTCAAATTGGGGAAATGTTCTGCCAATTCAAACATAATTTCAAGACCTTGTAGGAAAACATCAGGGTCTTTGATTTCACTTCCCGTATGCATGTGAAGACCTTCCACATTCAGGTTTGTAGATTTCATCACACGCTCGATGTGACGCATTTGGTGAATCGAAATTCCGAATTTAGAATCGATATGTCCAGTCGAAATTTTGTGATTTCCACCAGCATAAATATGTGGATTGATTCTCACAAATATTGGATAAGAACCACCGAATTTGTTTCCGAATTGCTCAAGAATCGAAATATTATCGATGTTGATATGAACTTTATGAGACATCGCCTCTTCAATCTCAGCAAGGTCAACACAGTTTGGTGTGAAGAGAATTCTTTCGTTGGAGAAACCAGCTTTCAAGCCCAATTTCACTTCGTTGATAGAAACGCAGTCCAAAGACGCGCCCAGTTTTTCTACGTACTTCAGGATATTGATGTTGGTCAATGCCTTTGCAGCGTAGAAAAAACGCGTGGTCTTCGAGAAAGAAGATGTCAGCTTTTTATACTGTTCGCTGATGGAATTAACGTCATAAACATACACGGGCGTCCCGAATTCTTTTGCTATACTTAGCAAGTCCTGATTGGTCATAATCGTAGATTTTTAAAAATAAAAAGGCAGATTCTTATATAAAGAGTCTGCCGCAATAGATATCTTATGCACGCAACTCATTATACATTCCAAACCTTAGAGAACCTTACAGCTCCCTTTTTTCCGATTTTGCTTTGTTTAAAATATTGCATTGCCTGTTGTTAAAATTTTTCGCAAAATTAGAGTTTATCTATAAATCTCGCAATTTTTGGATTAATTTTTATTTTAGGCAGCTTTTCCGCCTGTAGTTTATCCTGAGCGAAGTCGAAGAGTTGCCAATCTTTTTTGCCCACGCTTTTCCAGCCACAAAAAAGGATTTCCAGTCAAGTCGGGCTGCGGGGATTCGGCTTACCAATTAGAATTTGGTTACAAATTCATTATTTCGGCATTTTTTTTAGAAAGTCATTATATATGTTCCAGTCTTTGTCAGTGATAATATTAAAATTAAACTGTCTTTGCTTGCCAGAATTTTTAATAGTATTGATAATCTTTGCCGCTGCAATATCATCATTTGTCACCAAATAGAAATTTCTAATTTCTTTATGCGTTTCACGGAAAACATAATAGCTCTTAATCTTATTTTGTGTCAAATTATCTTCAATAAAATATTCAAACTTATCCAATTTATCAAGTTCATCATCCGTCGGTAACATAACTTCATCATCCGTTTTGTACGAAGTCTCAATCTTTATAAAATATTTAAATTCTTCTTTATGTTGGAAATTTTTAAAAGCAGTATTTCCAACTATTATATAAGGAAACTTGTCGTTTTTATAGTCAAAAGTTTGAAATTCTTCAGGCACAACATAAGTATCTCTTTCTATGCCTTTATTTTTATCAACATTTCCGACATCAAAACCGTCATATGTGATTTTATATTTTTCAGCTATTTTATATAATTCTTCATCAAGTTCGTATAAACTTTTTGCATTATGAATTTCTTTTCTTTCTAGATGTAGCCAATAACTTTTGTCTTCTGCTTGGAAAATTTCAACGAATTCAAAATTTTTTGCTTTAAGTTCATTAGCAACCTTTTCAAAAGAATCTTTCTTGTTAGATGTGAAGAAATATCCCCAAAGCATTTTGTTTTCTGTAGTCATTCCGTTTGACTTCATATTAGAAAACATCTCTTCAATTTTTTCTAATGGAATTTTCTCAGGTTTTTCTTGTGATTTGGTTTTTCCACAGCCAATTAAACTTAGTAAAAATGACCACATAATTATTTTTCTCATTTGTTGATTTTGTTAACTCTTCGGCAACTCCAAAACCTCAAACTCATTCCTCAAAAGCGCCAACTGCAAATCATTCTGCAAATCCTGAGAGAATCTGGAAACAGGCAACATCAGTTTTTTAATTTTCTCCAAAGATTGGATTTGATGATACAGATCGTAAAATCCAAACCCCGTCAGTTTTCCGTTTTCTAAAATTAAAAAAGACTTTTCGCCCAAAGTTCTTCCGGATGAGGTCCAGATCTGGTTTCTTTTTTTAAGATTGATTTTCTGTGTGAACTCCTCAAGATTTTCCTTCAACTCAGGTTTGGATTTGATATAATTGATGGCTTTCAAACCTTGCGTAAAACTTTTGAATCTCAAATAAGGTTTTTCTTCCTGCTCTTTTTTGATTTTCTCAAGAATGAATTTGTTCTTTCTGTAAAACAATCCGAAGGGCAAAGGTTGCGTTTTGCTGATGCCCTTATTCTTCATCATCAGTTTGGCAATCAGGTCGGTTCCGGTCAATTCGTAAGAAGTCAGAACCGCATCTTCCTGAATAGTCTTGTATTTTCTAGAATCCGATTCGAGGATTTTTTTGGCGGATTTGTATAAATCTTCAACAACATCAGAATAGATGATTTTTCCATCAGAATTTTGGAAATACAAGATTCCACGCTCGTTTGGAAGGTCTTCTGTCAGCAATTGGATTTTGTTAAGATAGCTTTTCGCATGATTTTCTTCCTGTTGAGATTGGATGATCTCATTGGATTTATCTTTGATCATCAACAACTTAAACAAGTCCAAAGTCGCTCTCGCATCGCCACTTGCACGGTGGGCTTCTGTCAAAGGGATTCCGATGGATTTGCAAAGCTTGCTCAATGAATAGCTTTTCTCCTCCGGAATCAGTTTTTTAGCTAATGGGATGGTGTCTAAAGTATTGATATTGAAGTCGTAGCCAAGCCGTTTGAACGATTGGCGAAGCATCCGATAATCAAAATCGATATTGTGACCAATCAAAGTTGAATCTTGCGTGATCTCTACCACACGTTTTGCAATTTCGTGGAATTTCGGAGCCGTCAAAACCATTTTTGCGGAGATTCCTGTCAATTTTTGAACAAAAGAAGAAATCTCGGATTCGGGATTCACGAGCGAGATAAACTGGTCTGTAATCTCGTGACCATCAAATCGATAGATAGCAATTTCAATAATGCTTTCTTTCCGGAATGGTGCGCCGTTACTTTCTATGTCTATTATGGAATACATCTACATTTTCGTTCTACAAAGTTAAGAAACTGGAGAAACTTCCTTTCTCCAACATTTTGTTGTTGATCAATTCTATTTTCTTAATGGAACTCACAGGAACAATCGTGACAATTTTACTTCCTTTTTCAACATAAAAGAAATAAGTGCTGTTAGAATCGATAAGGTATATATCTTTTTGATTTCCAGAATCATCCGTTATTCTGTGCTTGATTCTTAAATTGTCATTTGTGATTCTGTCTTTTGCATTGATCCCGGTTCCTAAACCGCCCCCAAGGAAGAAAGAAGCAATCATAAATGCTACTGAAAAATAAACTTGTTTTTTGATATGAAGTTTCAAATCTTGCTCGGTTGCTTTAGGGTTTTTTCTATAAAAAGGCCTGTAAATCATCGATTTTTGAACCCAGGTTTTATGGCTGTTTCTTGCGAGAAAGTTATTATACAAAATGATTCCCAAAACGAGAACAACTACTGTCGCTAAAATGATTGGCTGAGAAGTCAATTCTGCAAGAGGACTTATCAAAATATCCATTATTGAAGAATATTTCAGAAAATTAATTCCCAGCATATAGAAAAAAACACCATCTCTTAATATTCCTAAAATAATGAGGTACAGATAGCCTAATGGTAAAAGAGTTTGGAGTTTTTCAATCAGTTTATAATCCATTAATTAGTTTTTATTATCTTTTTTTGCTGAACATCCCCAAAATAAACTTCGCACCTTCTCTTGCTAAAGTCGTCATAAAGGTCTTTCCAGCTCGGCTTTGGATTACTTGCTCAAACATTCCCGGTTCTTCTTTTGGTTGGGATGTTCTGCCTCGCGTCGGTGTCGGAATCACGGTTTGCGTATGTTCTTCGATTCTTTTGTTGAGGATTTCGTACGCACTTTCTTTGTCGATGTTTTGTTCGTATTTTTTGACTAAAGCGGAATTTCTCGTCAAATCATCAATTTCTGAAGAAGTCAAAATATCCATTCTGCTTTCTGGGGAAATTAGGTAAGTCTGAACCAACGGCGTCGGAATTCCTTTTTCGTCAAGAGCTGTTACAAAAGCCTCTCCAATTCCGAGATTTTGGATTAATTCGCTTGCGTTATAGAATTCTGTAGTTGGATAATTCTCAACTGCTTTGTCAATTTCTTTTTTGTCTTTTCCAGTGAATCCCCTTAAGGCGTGCTGGATTTTCAAACCTAATTGACTCAGTATATTTTCTGGAACATCACCAGGGATTTGCGTGATAAAATAAATTCCGATTCCTTTTGAACGGATTAATTTGACCATCGTTTCAATCTGAGAAAGCAAAGTTTTGGAAGCTTCATTGAAAAGCAAATGCGCTTCGTCGATGAACAAGACCAACTTCGGTTTTCCGCTGTCGCCTTCCTCAGGAAACGTCATATAAATTTCAGCAAACAACGATAAAATAAAGGTTGAGAAAAGATTCGGTTTGCTTTGAATATCATCCACTCGGAAAATATTAACAACACCTTTTCCGTCTCTCGTCTGCAAAAGGTCTTCGACATCAAAACTGGGCTCTCCAAAGAACGTGGCAGCGCCTTGCTGTTCCATCGCAACGATTGAACGTAAAATCGCACCCAAAGACGCTGGAGCAATAGAGCCGTAATTGTCTGCCAATTCTTTTTTGCCAATCGGATTATCCGTCACATATTGAAGCACTTTTTTCAAATCATTCAAATCCACTAATGGCAAAGCTTTGTCATCACAATATTTGAAAACAATGGACATGATGCTTTGTTGAGTGTCATTCAATCCTAGAATTTTACTTAACAAAATGGGACCGAATTCTAAAACTGTTGCTCTTAATTTCACGCCTTTTGCTCCGGAAATGGTCATCAATTCTACCGGAAAACTTTGTGGAGAATAGGGTAGTTGCGTTTTAGAATAGCGGTCTTTGATGTTGTCATTTTCAACACCAGATTCCGCGATTCCGGAAAGGTCACCCTTGATATCCATTACCAAAGTAGGGATTCCTGCGTGAGACAATTGCTCAACAAAAACCTGGAGTGTTTTGGTCTTTCCTGTTCCCGTTGCGCCGGCAATTAGGCCGTGTCTGTTAACCGTTTTCAGAGGAATTGAAACATTCACTTCGGTAATGACTTCGCCGTCTAGCATTCCTTTTCCGAGGATGATGTGTTCACCTTTCGGATTATATTTTGCATTGAGGTCGGTTATGAATTTTTCTTTATTTGACATCGATTGGTTTTTTCAATCCTTAAATTTAAAAATAATTTTCAGAAACAATTTAAAACTTTAGCGAATTATAAAGTTATCATAAGATTTTATCTGATATCAATTATCTTTGTCATCAAATGTTTTTGTATGCGTGCTTACAACACAAAAAATTTCCTCAAAATACTCATCAGTCTCCATAAAAGTGATACGCTGAGCATCCTTTTCCCAACAATGTTGCTCGTTGGAGCTTATTCTTACGGAATCTATTATTTGGAAGTAAAGTATCTGCATTTGACGTCCAAATCTTCGGTCATTAATATTGGAATGATACATTCTTTGCTTGGGTTTGTATTGTCTTTGCTTTTGGTTTTTAGGACCAATACAGCCTATGACCGTTGGTGGGAAGGGAGAAAACTTTGGGGGAAATTGGTGAATGATAGTCGTAATTTTATGATCAAGATGAGTAGTATTTTGGATGACAAAGATGTAAAAACCAAAACTCAGATTGCGCGTTATCTTAAGCTTTTTCCTCATTTGCTGGCAACACATCTTTCCAAAGAGTCGACAAGATTGGTTTTGGATGAGGATTTTACCGACCTGAAAAAAGAACTGAAACATCACGGACCAGCGGAATTAATTTTTCTGATGACCAAAAAATTGTTTCAATTGAAAAAAGAAGGCAAAATTTCTGAAACTGAAATGTTGGTTTTGGACACACAATTGTCCGGATTTTTGGATGTTTGCGGAGGCTGCGAAAGAATTAAAAACACACCGATTCCCTATTCATATTCTTCTTTCATCAAGAAATTTATTGTTTTTTATGTTTTGGCTTTGCCAATCGCGAATGTTGTGAATCTTGGCGTTTTTATGATTCCGATTACAATGTTTGTGTATTATGTACTGATGAGTCTGGAACTGATTGCGGAAGAAATAGAAGACCCATTCAACAATGATGAAAATGATATCCCGATGGAATCTATTGCGCAGAATATCGAAAAAAATATTGATCTAATTTTAAATAAAGCCTGATTTTGACAAAGAAACTGAAACTAGAAGAACTTGGTAGAATAGACGTAGAAACTTTCAAAAAAACAGCGAAGATTCCATTGGTTGTGATTTTGGACAGTGTGAGAAGCATGCACAATGTTGGTGCGATCTTCCGAACAGCCGATGCATTTTTGGTGGAAAGAATTGTCCTTTGCGGCATCACGCCTCAACCGCCACACCGCGAAATCCACAAAGCTGCTCTTGGCGCAACCGAAAGTGTGGATTGGATTTTTGAGCAAGATATTAATCAAGCTATAGAAAATCTTAAAAAAGAAAATTTCGAAGTTATCGGGATTGAACAGACTTCAACAAGTCAAATGATCTCTGATTTTGAAATTAATACAGAAAAAAAATATGCCTTGATCCTAGGAAATGAAGTCGATGGGATCAGCGATGAAGCTTTAAACAATATCGACACTTTCTTGGAAATCCCTCAGCTTGGAACCAAGCATTCTCTTAATGTAAGTGTCTGTGGCGGAATCGTCATTTGGGAGTTTGCAAAAAACTTAAAATAAACTAACATACTATGAATACTACAAATGTTGAAAAAGTTTTTGATTTATACGTCAAGAAATCTTATAGTTCCGAAATTGAAAAATACTTAAATTCTTTGGGCGTTTCTGATGAAGAAAAACAAGAAATCAAACAATCTGCTTTTGAAAAATACACGGATTATAACGTAAGTAAATTGGTCGGCAAGAATAAATTTTATTTGATTTTATCATTGTCTTCGGCTGTTATCTTACTATTTATATTTTTTTATATAGTTCCGAAGCAAAATATCAATAATAGCTTTTTTTACTCGATTGGCGGAAGTGTTCTGATTTGTTTTGCTCTTTATTGTTCTTTTGTTTTTCTCACATCTATTGATAAAGAGAAAATGAGGTCTGTTGCTCACAGCCAGACATTCGACTTTGGAGCTTTTTTTACTTTGTTTTTTGCGTTGGGGATTATTCCAGGAGGTATATTCTATTTTCTTATTTCCTCGACAATAGAAAGTGGACAAGAGAAAATTTTGAATGATACCAAGATTTTTACAACTGCAACAGTTGTAGATGGAAGATCCATAGATAGAACAAGCTTGAAAGGAAATACTTCTAACACAACATATATTATCGTAGAATTCGAAAATAAAAAAGGAGAAAAAGTCAAAAGGAAAATAGATCTCAGTAAATATGAATTTGGAGATTTTGGAAAAGACCAACAGGTGAGTTTGATTTATTCAAGTGTAAATGACCACAACATCAAAGTTCTTAATAAAGATGCAGATTTGGCAAAATATACAAATTCTCAGCAAAGAAAATTTACCATAAACGATCTTGTCTCTCTTCTTGATGAAAAAGATGTTTTGAAATTTCTCAATGATATTAGATACGGATGGAAAGAACACGGTCAGGAAGAATGGATCAACGAAAAAGATCGGTCAATAATTAAGAGAGAAAATAATGAACTGATCTATTTTGGAAGCAATGAAGATTATTATAATTTTACGAGAAACATGGATTCGGGATATCGCGAGATAATTGACCCAGATTCCAAAACAGCAATGATTCCTTTCGGAGGCAAAACCTTTGAAAGTGATAAGTATAAAATTTTTATAGAGCCTTTAATTGATAAAGGCCAGCCGGTTAATACAATTGTAAATATTACAGTGAAGAATTAGATTGATTCGATAAACAAAAAACTGCAAACACAATGAAGTGCTGCAGTTTGAAATAAATCTAATAAAAAGTAAAAATGAAAGGCGACAAAGATATATTTTTATTTTTATATAAAGCAATAGTTGTTTAAAAAAAATATAAAAATTTTTAAAATCTTTTGTGGCTAAGGAATTTTTGTAAATTAGCATAATGTTTATCAAAGACTACATTTCCAAAGATTATCCGGCCTTCGGCAACAGAGACTCTATAGAAGAGGCTTCTGAGGTCGCAAAAGAGTTTGGCTATTCTCACGTTTTCATTGTGAGCAAAGGCATTTTTTTGGGCGGGCTTAGCCAGTCTTTTTTAGAAGATAGTCCGGAAGGCAACCTGGATTCCCTTAATATCCATTACGAACGTTTTGCGATTATGGAAGACAGCAGTTTATTAGATAGTATCAAGCTGTTCCATACCTTCAATGCGAATGTGGTTCCTGTGATTTCCAAAGAGGAAAAATATCTGGGTTACATTTCCTGTGATGATATTTTCAATGAGTTTTCCAAATATCCTTTGTTCTCAGAGAATGGAGCGATTCTGACTATCCAAACAACGGGTTTGCATTATTCTATGACAGAGATTTCTCAGATTGTAGAAACTAACAATGGGAAAATCTACGGAACATTCATCAATGCGATAAAGGAAGATAGTGTGGAGATCACGCTGAAAATCAGTAATGAAAATCTAAGTTCCATAGACGAAACTTTTGAGCGTTATGGCTATGTTATCGTCCATAAACATTATGATGATGAGAAAGAAGAACTGTTGAAAGACCGGTTTGGTTTTTTTCAGAAATTTTTAGAAATATAAATGATGAAGGCAGCTATCTATTCTCAAAAAAAAGACCTCGATACGTTTTTATATCTCAACCGATTCATTTCCGAATTGGCACTGAGAGATGTAGCAGTCGTTCTTCACGCAGAAATGGCGGAGAATCTTAATTTTTCTAAGGAGTTCGATACATTTTCCGGCAAGGAGGAACTGAAACGTAAAAATGTGAACATCGTTTTCAGTTTTGGTGGCGATGGAACGATCCTAAATGCTTTGACTTTCATTCAAGACCTTGAGATTCCGATCATTGGTGTTAATACAGGAAGACTGGGGTTTTTGGCCAATTTCCGAAAAGACCAGATTTTTGATGAACTAGATTCTATTATTCTAGAAAAAAATTACAACATCAGCGAACGTTCCGTCATAAAAATTACAACTGATGGTGAGTCTCAGATTGATTTTCCATTTGCTTTGAACGATGTCAGCCTTTCCAGAAAAGAAACAACATCCATGATTACTGTGGAATCGTATATTAATGATGAATTTCTGAATGTTTTCTGGGGAGATGGATTAATAGTTTCTACACCAACGGGCTCAACGGCTTATTCATTAAGTTGTGGAGGGCCAATCATTTCTCCATCCAATGATAATTTTGTCATTACACCAATTGCACCTCACAATTTGAATGTTCGCCCACTCATCGTAAAAGATGATTCTAAAATAAAACTCACGGTCAAAAGCCGTGTTCCTCAATATACTTTGGCTTTGGATTCCAGACTTTATCATGTAGAAGTTGGCAGTGAAATATTGATAGAAAAAGCTGAATTTTCTTTGTTTCTCATTAAACCAAAAAATTTCAGTTTCTATGAAACGATTCGCCAGAAATTGCTTTGGGGGAACGATAAGAGGAATTAAAAACAAAAATTATTATCTATAACATAGGATTTGCAAAAATGAAATTTCAATTGTTAATAATTTCGTAAGTTTACAGTCCAAAAAATCTTAAAAAAATATAATAAAATGAGCAGAAAATTTCCGGCAGGAGTTGCCACTGGTTCTTTAGTAACAGAAATATTTGACTATGCCAAAGAGAAGCAATTTGCACTTCCGGCAGCTAATGTGATTGGTTCGAGTAACATCAATGCAACATTAGAAACTGCTGCAAAACTAAATGCGCCTGTAATCATCCAGTTCTCAAACGGAGGATCGATTTTCAACGCAGGAAAAAGCTTGAACAATGATAATCAAAGAGCAGCAGTTCTTGGAGCTGTAGCTGGAGCAAAACACATCCACACCTTGGCAGAAGCTTACGGAGCGACTGTTATCCTTCACACGGACCACTGTGCTAAGAAATTGTTACCTTGGGTAGACGGACTTTTGGATGCAAGTGAAGAATTTTACAAGCAAAACGGAAAGTCCCTTTACTCTTCTCATATGCTAGATTTCTCAGAAGAACCAATTGAAGAAAACCTAGAGGTTTCTGCAAAATATTTCCAGAGAATGAACAAAATGGGAATGACCCTTGAAATCGAGTTGGGTGTAACTGGAGGAGAAGAAGATGGTGTTGACAATTCTGATGTAGATAGCTCAAAACTTTACACACAGCCAGAAGAAGTTGCATACGCTTACGAAATCCTTAAAAAAGTATCTGACAATTTCACCATTGCAGCAGCTTTCGGGAACGTACACGGCGTTTATAAACCAGGAAACGTAAAACTGACTCCGAAAATTCTTGACAATTCTCAGAAATATGTTCAGCAAAAATTTGGAACAGGAGACAAACCAGTGAATTTTGTATTCCACGGTGGTTCAGGTTCTACTTTGTTGGAAATCAGAGAAGCTATCGGTTATGGTGTTGTGAAAATGAACATTGATACCGATCTTCAATTCGGTTATACAGAAGGAATCAGAGATTATATGACAGAGAAAATTGAATATCTTCGTCATCAAATCGGAAATCCAACCGGTGCAGATGCTCCAAACAAAAAATTCTATGACCCAAGAGTTTGGGTAAGAAAAGGAGAAGAAACGTATATCAAGAGATTGACTCAGGCCTTCGAAGATCTGAACAATATCAATACACTTTAATTAAATTATAAATTTTAGATTATAAATTTTAAATGTCACGGATGCTTAATTTTTATAATCTAAAATCTAAAATCTAAAATTCTATCAATGGCATTTGATTGGTTCAAAAGAAAAACCCAAAATATTACCACTTCTACGGAAGACAAAAAAGACGTGCCAAAAGGACTTTGGCACAAAACTCCGACAGGGAAAATTATAGAGGCCGAAGAACTTAAAGCCAATAATTTTGTCTCGCCGGAAGATGGTTTTCACGTAAGAATCGGAAGTAGAGAATATTTCGATATGCTTTTCGATGACAAGAAATTCAAGGAATTGGATGCTGATGTGGAAAGTATTGATATTCTGAAATTCAAGGATACAAAATCTTACACGGATCGTCTGAAAGAAGTGAAGTCCAAAACCAAACTGACAGATTCCATCCGCAATGCGACAGGTAAAGTGAATGGCGTGGAGATGGTGGTTTCTTGTATGGATTTTGCTTTCATTGGCGGGTCTTTGGGTTCTGTAATGGGAGAAAAAATCAGAAGAGCCATCGATCATTGTATCAAACATAAGTTACCTTACATGATCATCTGCCAATCTGGTGGGGCAAGAATGCAGGAAGCAGCATATTCATTGATGCAATTGGCAAAAGTTCAGGCAAAGTTGGTTCAGCTTTCTGATGCTGGCTTGCCTTATATTGCTTATTTGACAGACCCTACTTTCGGCGGGATTACAGCTTCTTTCGCAATGACGGCTGATGTAATCATCGCAGAACCAAGCGCTTTGATTGGATTTGCGGGACCTAGAGTTATCCGGGAAACCATTGGTAAAGATTTGCCGGAAGGTTTCCAAACATCAGAATTCTTGCAGGAAAAAGGTTTTGTTGATTTCATCGTAAAAAGGACGGAAATCAAACAATCGATTTCCAGAATTGTAAAATTATTGGTACACGAGTATCATTAATATTATTTAAACCAAAAAATATACTCTCTCAAAATCTGAGAGAGTTTTTTATTGATGAGATTCATAGGCATATTTTTCAGAACACTGCGATCATTAACCTTTAAAAAACTTTTGAAGGTTTTTTCTATTGGAGTGATGCATCCTTTGTTTGCCATTTTATATACTTACGCCAGCTTCAGAGCATTTGCAAAAGCAAAAGAACTGTATCCGGAAACCAATTCTAATAACGGCGAAGGAAACGCATTCCGACATTCTTATTGGTGTTGCTTGATTATGATGTATTTCTGTAAAGTGTCTTCACCACAAAAATCTTTAAAATGGTGTGAGAAGCTTACCAATATGCACGAAGACCTTTTCCCAAACAAAGCTTTGGAAACCAAAATGGATTTGCATAATAACAGGGTCGGGATGGATTATTTTATGAGCCTTGTTCCGGGTGTTCATCGTCAGTTTTTTGAGAGTAGTTTTTTCATCAAAGAATTGCAGGAAAGAACAAAGAATGCGGTTCTCATAACTTCGGAAGAGCAGCAGGTTGATGAAAATACACTGATCTATCTGGAATAAAAATCCACCCAAATTTTGGGTGGACTATAGCTATGGATTAATTGTCATGACTGCCTCTTCCGAGATCCTGTATTCGCCTTTTTGATAGGTTTCTTTGCTGGAAAGGATAATTTCGTAAGTATAAATGCCTTTGCGCAGATCATAAATGCATTGCTTGGAATCCCGGGGAATCACCAATTCTTTTTTAACATCTTCATCCTCAATTTTCCCGTTCAGTGTAACAGAAATTCTGTCTTCCATTTTATTTTTGAGGCAAAAGCTGTCCACCGTTTTAGCATTTGGATCTACGGTCTTACCATTTCCTTTGAGCGCGGAATATCCCTGTACAAGTATATTACCGATGGCAATGCCTTTGTCGAGGCCTGTGGTTTGGGATTTGAAAATATGAGGTGCAGACAACAAAAAAGCAATTATAAGATAAGTGTACTTTTTCATTTTTTTATTTTTAGGTTATTAATTTAACCTGACTTTGAGATCAGCGAAATGTTTTAAATTCAATGTTAATAGGCTTTATCCTATTTTCTATAAAGCCTGATCCACCATCATTTTTTACATCGGGCTAACGCCTGACGCAATTGAAAGATTATTGTAATTTTATTTTCAGTGTTTTAATATTAAGTATTATCCCGAACTCAAGTTATTTTATTCTTTAAGTCCTTTTAATATTCCCTTCATATGTTCCGCTCCATAAACGATTGCAATTTTTTCTTGAGGAGATTCTTTGACATACTTCACAACAAAATCATTTCTGAAATTAATAATTATATCATTCCTTTTATGAAGTGGGATTTTCTTTCCTTCCTTACATTTCGTATATCTCTCATATACAGAAGTTTTATAATCACAATCTGTTAATTTTATTTCTCCATGCTTATTTTCATAATAATCTACCAAATCTTTATAATCCACATCAACTCTTTCACTATTTTCAACACTTAATCCCAATTCCTTATAAGAAGGTTGGTCAATTAGTGGTTTTTCATATTTTATATTTGGAAACATTGTTTTATACTCGTTAACGTAGCTTCCATCAGTTGATAAAGGAGTTTTTAAAAATTTCCTTAATTTTTTAGCAAAAGTTTCATCTATTTTATTGGCACTTACCTGTTCATAAATAAAATAGTAATTTTCTTTTTTTAAAGAATCTATTTTATTTTTCACATCACTGTAAAAAGATTCTGTTCCCAAATGATGCATAGGAACAAAAACTATTTTTTTATTATTATAATCAGCAGTATGTAAAACCTCACTATCATCATAAACTCCAGCATATTTCAATGATATTGTTCCCAAATAATTTTTACAGCTCACACAAAAAGATAGTAAAAGATAAGTGTACTTTTTCATTTCTTGGTTTTTTTAGATTAAAGGATCGTTTATTGACTATTGAGTATTTTTAGTATTCCCTCCATATGTCCTTTTCCATAGATGACAGCAATTTTTTTATAAGAAGATTCTTTAATGTTCTGAGCGACAATTTGATTTCTGAAATTAATCAATGCGTCGTCAGATTGTTTTTTGGGAATCTTATTTTCTTCTCTGCATTTTGTGTATTTTTCATACACAGATGTGTTAAAATCACAATCGGTCAATTTAATCTCATCATATTTATTCTCATAATAGTTTATGACATCCTTGACATCGACATCAGATCGTTCACTGTTAATTGAGTTTAGTCCAAGTTTTTCATAAGAAGGTTGGTCTATAAGTGTTTTTTTATATTTAACATTGGGATATAATGAATCTAACATTTTTTTATATCCAGAATTTGGTCTTGTGAGTGGTAAGCTGAAAATTTTTCGGAATTTTCTCATAAGAGTGTCATCCTTACGATCAAGATTTACTTTTTCATATAAAAAATAGTAGTTTTCCTTTTTTAAAGAATCAATCTCACTTTTTATATTATTATAAAACTTTTCAGTTCCTAAATGATGCATTGGAATAAAAACTATTTTTTTTTCATTATAATCAAAATTTTTTGAAATCGCTTTGTCTTCATAAGCCCCAATGTTATTCATTCCAATATTAATTAGATAACTTTTGCAGCTTATCAAAAAAAATAAAACAAATATAAAGTAATAATTCTTCATGTCGATATTTTAAAAATCTTACTGGATTTTTGATTCCAGTAAGATTTATTTTTGCTTTATTTAGCCAATATTGCAAGGACAACCTTGATTAATCCTACTGCAGCTCCAGCTCCAAAAATCTCATCAATCCAGCAGGCAAGCTGATACCATTTGCAGCCAGCAATAGTACTTCCTTTGGATTGAGTTTGACGTGATTGAAAATTGATATCCAATTTTGATGCATCCGAACCTGTAGAAAATAATGCATGACCATTAGATAATCCCAGCTTATCTAATTTTGCCAGTACTAATGACATTACTGCGCCATTGTCACTTTTAATGATCTGGCTGCTAGGAGTTCCTGTCTGCAAGTAATTATAAACGTTTGTTAATAGTACTTCCCCTTCTTGAGTGGCAGCGGATCCGGGCCTTCCTAAAACTTTGCTTCTAAAAGTTTCGTAGGTCATTCCGGACGAATACACTATGGATAGGTTATCTTTGGTTTCTGCCATAACAGTTGCCAGTTTCAGCCTTGTTTCATCTCTTGTAAGAGCGGTATTTTCTTGGCTTTGCTTTTGATCTTGCCCAAAAGCAAAAATTCCGAATAATATCAATAATACACTTGCTAATTTAAATAAATTTTTCATTGTTTAAAATGATTTTAATGTTTTTGTTAATTTTTTTACACATTGTGTTTCCAGAGCACTTGACAAAACTAAACACTTAATAGATCTTATTCTAAAACTTTTGTTTTAAAATCAACAACAAAAGTTTTAATTTAAAATTTTAAAAAGCAGTATATTCGCTAAAAATATTCAGTATGTCTTTAGGAACAAAACTTCGTCATATGCGTCAGCAGAAGAGCCTGTCCCAAATGCAGGTAGCCCAGGAATTAGATGTCTCACAAACTGCATATAACAAATGGGAAAGTGACCAGACAAAACCGGGAATTGATAACCTTGAAAATATCAGAATTTTATCAAGCAGAAATTTATGATCTTTTGAATGATTCTCAAAATGATAGTTTTACCAATAATAGTTATGATAATTCAATAAATTCTTCCCAATATGTTACAAGAATGTCAACTGTTAATAATTACGTCTCTGAAAAACTGATCGAGCAATACGAAGCAAGAATCAAGAGTCTGGAGGAACAGCTTGAGTTTTGGAAAAATAAATAAAAAGTGTTTGTTAACAGAATAAAGAATAAAAAAAGACGCTCGATCGAGCGTCTTTTTTTCCTTAATGATCTGAAGTGATATTACTTCTTGATGAATTTCTTGGTCGTCGTTTTTCCGTTCTCGAAAGTTATTTTGATGAAATAGTTTCCTGATGTCAAACGGGAAACGTCAACAGTCGTATCTTTTGTTTCTGATATTTTCTGTCCTGTTATAGATAAAACTTCTACAGACTTGAAAGCGTTTTCAGTATTGATTTTAATAAATTTATCTGCCGGATTCGGTCCAAAACTGAAATCAACTGTAGCATAATCATTAACAGCCAAAGTGTTATTCGATTTGTTCACGCATCTCACAGAGTAGCCAAAGCTTTTCGCATCACCACCAAAACCAGTTGTGCTGGAAGCAGCCGCTCCTAAGTAAACGTAACGGTAAAAATTAGGGTTTGCACTTGCAGACCTTGTCCAGATATAGGCACGAGCACCTTCAAAAGCCCAACCAGCATCTTTACGAGAACCAGCTCCTGCAATTTTAAGATTACTTTCAAAACCTCTTACAATTCCACCGGTTGTTGCGCCGGCTGGTCTGGGGAATATATTTTCTTTTGTCATGACAAGGTCCCAATCCACTTCAGAAGGCATTTCCCAATCATTTCCGATTGCTTTACAAGGGTCCATTCCGTTGTGTTCCGTCACTTCTGCAAGCGTTTTTGCCGTCCAGCTATCGTTCTGTTCCGGATTGGCAAACCAACCTGTGTAGTTGGAAGACCAAGGCGTTCCGCCTCCGATATAGAAAAGATTGGTTCCAGTTCCTAAACCTACAGGATTGTTAGGTGTTGGATAAGTTTCTGTGGTTTCGGATGTCTTCAATTGGTGTCCGTCATCCCAACGTCCATATTGAAAGTAATCACCACGTGCGCCTTCGTCAGCAATACTTGTAGCAACATTTGAACTTCCAAGATTTTGTTGTAACCATTCGTTTCCGTCAGCTGCTCTCACGGTTTTGTAAGAAACGGTTTTGTTTTGGTAAGTCAGGCTCACACATCCGTTATCGCCGATATTATTTCCCGCAGGTTGTGGTGTGCAATTTTGCGCTTGCACATTTAAGAAAGCTGCCAACAGACCTAAACAAAGATATTTATTAAGCATATAATTAAATTTTTTGCAAACATATTTATTTAGAACTAATAAAAATAACAAAATGATTTATATCATAATGAGATATTATTCAAAAAATTCAAAATTTTGCTTGTTGCAAATGGCTAAAGCTTAATTCAATATTGTTATTCATTAATTATAATTCTGAAAACATAATTGGTTATTATTAAATTTAAAATAAAAATTGACGATTCGTGAGAATCGTCAATTAAAAAAATTAGATATAATTTGAAAGTTTTACCACGCTTTCACAGCACCTCCTTTGAAGGTTTGTTGAGCAGCGGATTCTACTTCCGGAGATTGGTATGCTTGCACAAATTTTTTCACTTTTGCTTCATTCTTATTGTCTTCTCTTGAAACAATCAAATTGGCATACGGCGAATCTTTGTCTTCAGAAAATAGTCCTTCTTTTTCTGGATCCAGTCCAGCCTGAGCCGCAAAATTATTATTAATGATGGCCAAAGCCACTTCTTTATCTTCTAGAACCCTTGGGATTTGAGGGGCTTCCAGTTCAAGAATTTTCAGGTTTTTCGGATTGGCAACAATATCGGTCACTTTAGGCAACAATCCAACACCATCTTTTAGTTTTAAAATACCTTGTTTTTGCAATAACAACAAAGAACGTCCGCCGTTGGTCGGGTCATTTGGGATGACGATAGTTTGCCCAACTTGTAATTCCGAAACGGATTTTATCTTTTTAGAATACGCAACGATTGGGAAAACAAACGTTTTTCCGACAACCGCCAGTTTGTAACCACGTTGTTTGGATTGTTCTTCAAGATAAGGTAAATGTTGAAAAGCGTTCACGTCCACATCGCCTTGACTCAAAGCTTCATTTGGGACAACATAATCGTTGAAAGTTACCAATTCCACATCCAGGCCGTACTTTTCTTTTGCTACCTTTTTAGCCGCTTCGGCAAGGTTTTGTTCTGGTCCGGTTGCGATTCCCACCTTTAAAACATTCGGGTTCGATTCTTTCTTATTGCAGGCTGATAATGTAATGACAGCCAATGCTAAAGCAAATATTTTCGATTTCATTTTTTATAATTTATAATTAACAAAGTATCCTTAACTCTTCTGGATTCTTCTGATTTGGGTATTGTCAAATTTAAAATTTGCTAAATCTGACTAATCTGCGAGAATTATTAGTTTTTAATATTATCTATGATTGAATTTTTTCGAAAGCACATCTCCCGAAATCTGAATAATGAAAACCAATACAATTAATAGGACCAAAACTGCATTCATTACCGCAAAATCGTATCCTATGTAGCCGTACTGATAACCAACTTGTCCCAATCCGCCAGCGCCAACCGCGCCTCCCATTGCAGAATATCCGACAAGCGTAATCAATGTAATACTGACATTATTGATTAACGAAGGCAAAGCTTCTGGTAAAAGGACTTTTCGGATGATCTGAAGCGGTTTTGCGCCCATTGACCGTGCGGCTTCTATCAATCCTGATGGAATTTCCAACAGGCTGTTTTCTACCAATCTCGCAATGAACGGGGCAGAACCTACACTCAGCGGAACCAATGCCGCTGCAACGCCGATCGACGTTCCAACTATAGTTCGTGTGAAAGGTATCATCCAGACAATGAGAATGATAAATGGGATCGAACGGAAAATATTGACTATAATTGATACGATCTGGTGTGATATCTTATTTTCCAATAATTGGCCTTTTCTTGTGAGGAAAAGGAAAATTCCCGTTGGCAATCCTAAAACGAATCCGAAAAATCCTGAAACCAAGGTCATTATAATAGTTTCGATCGTCCCTTGAAATAACAAATTGATGATACTATCCGACATAACCTAAAATTTCTGTGTTTGCATATTCATTTTCCAGGTAAGCAAAAGCTTCGTT
>Ga0256410_1001002_pt1 | contig 23270 bp, 10 predicted proteins | sample PhyWR1_FD_185983 | JGI IMG/M metagenome (GOLD analysis project Ga0256410, IMG submission 185983) | Leaf surface microbial communities from wheat plants in UC Gill Tract Community Farm, Albany, California, United States - DLSL W.R1 | ecosystem: Host-associated > Plants > Phyllosphere >... | reverse complement strand
TAGTCCTCACGTTGTTGATCGTGACGTTTGCGGTCGTCGTTGTGTGGCGCATGGTCATGTACTACATGTTTGCGCCCTGGACCCGTGACGGGCACATCCGTGCCGACATCGTGCAGATCGCGCCGGACGTGTCCGGGCTGATCCAGCAAGTGGACGTGCGCGACAACCAGTTGGTGACCAAGGGCCAGGTGCTGTTCGCCGTCGACCAGGACCGCTTCAAGCTGGCGCTGCGCCAAGCCCAGGCCGCCGTGGCCGATCGCCAGGAAACCCTGGCCCAGGCCAGTCGCGAGTACAAGCGCAACCGAGGCCTCGGCAATCTGGTGCCCAGCGAGCAACTGGAAGAAAGCCAGTCCCGCGTGGCCCGCGCCCAATCGGCCCTGGCCGAAGCGCAGGTGACGGTGGACGCCGCCCAGTTGAACCTGGACCGCTCGGTGATCCGCAGCCCGGTGGACGGCTACGTCAACGACCGCGCGCCGCGTAATCAAGAGTTCGTCACCGCCGGGCGCCCGGTGTTGTCGGTGGTGGACAGCAATTCGTTCCACATCGACGGCTACTTCGAAGAGACCAAGCTCGACGGCATCCATGTCGGCATGGCCGTGGACATCCGCGTGATCGGCGACAACGCCCGCCTGCGCGGCCACGTGCAGAGCATCGTCGCCGGCATCGAAGACCGCGACCGCAGCAGCGGCTCCAACCTGCTGCCCAACGTCAACCCGGCGTTCAGCTGGGTGCGCCTGGCCCAGCGGATCCCGGTGCGCATTGCCTTTGATGACGTGCCGGCGGACTTTCGCATGATCGCCGGGCGCACGGCCACGGTGTCGATCATCGGCGATCAGGTCAAAGACGGAGACAAGCCATGAAGCAGCTTCTGGCAACCGCTGCGCTGGGGTTGTTGCTGTCAGCCTGCCAAGTGGTTGGGCCGGATTACACGCTGCCGGAAAAATCCGCCGTCAACCGTGGCGACCTGCATGGGCAACTGGCGGGCGAGGGCAACAACGTGGTGTCGGCGCCGGTGCCCGCCGACTGGTGGAAGCTGTACAAAGACCCGCGCCTGGATGAGCTGGTGCGCCAGGCCATGGCCTCCAACACCGACCTGCGGGTGGCTGCGGCCAACTTGCAGCGCGCGCGCTTCCAGACCGACCAGGCCGAGTCTGCCGGCGGTTGGAGCCTCGGCGCCAAGGCTGAGGCCCAGCGCCTGCAGGAATCGGGCGAAGCCTTTTTGCTGACGGAAAAAGTTCCGGTGGGCAACATCGGCGCCGCGAGTATCACCACGTCTTATCAATTCGACCTGTTCGGCACCTTGCAGCGCGGCATCGAGAGCGCCCAGGCCAGCGCCGACGCAGCCCAGGCTGCCGCCGACATCGCGCGCATCACCCTGGTCGCCGATGTGGTGCGCTCCTACACCCAGGTGTGCGCAGCCAACGAAGAACTGGCGATTGCCAACGAGTCCCTCGACCTGCAAGCCCAGAGCACCAAGCTCACCCAGCGCCTGCGCGACGCCGGCCGTGGCGATGAAACCCAGGTGACGCGCTCGCAAACCCAATACAAATCCCTGCGCGCCGACATGCCGCGCTACGAAGCGGCGCGCCAGGCGGGGCTGTTCCGCCTGTCGATGCTGCTGGCCAAGCCGCTGGACCAACTGCCGGCGGGCACCGCCAGCTGCGCCGAACTGCCGCACATCGCCCAGTTGCTGCCGGTAGGCGACGGCGCCGCGCTGCTCAAGCGTCGCCCCGACATACGCCAGGCCGAGCGCCAACTGGCCGCCGCCACCGCGCGTATCGGCGTTGCCACTGGCGCGCTGTACCCGGACATCAGCATCGGCGCCACCGTCGGCACCGTTGGCCTGCTCGAGAACCTGGGCACGCCGGCCACCAACCGTTGGGGTTTTGGCCCGCTGATCAGCTGGACGGTGCCGACCAACGGCGCCCGCGCGCGCATCCACGAAGCCGAAGCCGCGACCCAGGGCGCGCTGGCGCACTTCGACGGCGTGGTGCTCAACGCCATCCGCGAAACCCAGACCGGCCTCGCGCAGTACACCGCGCAGTTGCAGCGCCGCGACGCGCTGGCCGACGCCGGCGAGTCGGCCAAGGAAGCTGCCGACCAGACCCACCGCTTCTTCCAGGCCGGCCGCGCCTCGTTTTTGGCCGACTTGCAGGCCACGCGCACCTACACCGATGTGCGTGCGCAGCTGGCCGCCGCCAACACCCAGGTTGCCATGAGCCAGATCGATCTGTTCCTGGCCTTGGGCGGCGGATGGGAAAGCGGACGAACGCAACCTGCGCAGGCCAGCAAACCCTGAAGCGATAGCTATGCTTTGTGAGGTGGGGCGCCGTGATGCCTCACCTGACACTGCTCGCGTTTGCTCATGGGGATTCCAATAATGAAAAACCCTTATGCTCCCGCTTTCTGGTGCGTATGTTTCGCACTGGTGTTGTTATCGGCGACCTATTTCTACGGCGTCATGCTGGCTCACCAACTCGACAAGGCCATGGTGTTTCTCGACAGCGCCTGTCTGGTGATCGGCACCTTGTCCATCGGCGTGGTCGCCTGGGCGTCCTATCAGAATCAACGGGTCAAGAAAAAACTTCTCGAACAAGGCAAGACCCGCGTGGCCATCTGGGACACCAAGGTCGCGCTGCGCCGCGTCGAAACCGTGTTCGACCGCTATTTCTGGGGCAGCTACTGGCAACCCGGGCGCACGTTTCAGGAAGTGATGGGCGACCTCACGGGGACGCCGCTGGAAAAAAGCCTCGAAGTCCTGAAAAAACAGTGCGTACTGCTCGACCAACAGGTCGCCGAGGGTAGGCATTGGCTGAATAACGCGCGGGAATTGTCCGACGTGGCCACACAAATGGCCCGTGAGCGCTACCAGCTGGACTTCTGTGATCCCAAGTCCGACACCCCGGGCAACGCCGTGATCCACCGCGAGTTCGAGGTGCTGGTATACACCTGGACCGCACGTTTGAAGAGTTTCGACCACCAGCTCGACGAGATCGAAACCGAATACTCGTGAACCAACTGCACACCTGACCCCTCTGAGAAAGCTGGGCCGTTCGTGGCCGCCAGTGCTAATCTTCCCCCGCTTTCGGCGGGCTTGAGCCAACCCCTTTGGGGTTCAAGGAAGACAGCCCACTTCTCACAGGATTTGATCAGGTCACTTCATGAATAAGCCAGCAGTCGTTCTTTTGGGTTTTGTGGTCGCCGTTGGCGTCGTCAGTGCAGGCGGCGCCTGGTACACCGGTAAGCAACTGGAGCCCGTGCTGCAAACGGCGGTCCAGGATGCCAACAAGGAACTGCAACGCTCCATGGCCGGCACCGACGGCACCCTGGACCTGGAACTGGTCTCCCTGGATCGTGGCTTGTTCAGCAGCACCGCGCACTATCGCCTCAAGGCACAAGGCTCGTTCTTCGGCGAACAGAACCCCAACCCCGAGTTGCTGTTTGTCGACCATATCGAACACGGCCCGCTGCCGTTCTCGCGTCTGGTATCGCTGAAATGGCTGCCGGTCATGGCCACCAGTCACTTTGCGCTGGAAAAGAATCCCACCACCGAAAAATGGTTCGCCGCCGCCAAAGACGTGTCGCCGCTCAAGGGCGTGGCCAACATCGGCTACAACCGCTCGGTCAACGGCAACGTTGAGCTGCTGCCCCTGGAGTTCAAGGACGACACGTCCTCGGCGAGCTTCTCCGGCGCCAACCTGGACTTCGACAGCACTGCCGAAGGCAAGAAAGTCAAGGCTGACGGCTACATGAACAACCTCAAAATCAGCGTGGTCGACGCCAATGGCCAGCCATTCGCCGCTGAGTTTGCCGGCTTTACCGTCGCCAGCAACCTGGAGAAATCCACCTTCGGCTTCTATACCGGGCAGAACACCGTTGAGCTGACCGACGCCAAGTTCATCTACGGCCCGCAAAAGGCCGTAGTGACGCTCAAGGGCTTCGAGCAGAAAGACACCAGCGAAATCAAAGACAACAACATGGACGGCCGCGTCGATTACAAGATCGACGAGATCGGCTACCAGGGCAAACCCGTCGGCTCCGCTGCCATGGCGGTGAGCTTGAAGAACCTCGACGTGCCGTCGAGTCTGGTGCTGACCAAGCTGTACCAGGACAAGATGCAGCCGGTGCAAGCCGCGGCCGCCGCCGGCCAACCGGTGCCGGAACTGCAACTGACCGAAGCCGAGCAGACCCTGGCTGAAGCCAACGTCAACCAGCTGCTGGCCGCCAAGCCGCATGTGGCGCTGGAAAACCTGTCCCTGAAAACCACCCACGGCGAAAGCAAGTTCAACCTCTCTGTTGACCTGACCAAGCCTGCGTCGATGGAACTGCCGCCAGTTGAGCTGGGCAAGCAGATGGTGTCGTTGCTGGACGCCAACCTGGTGCTGTCCAAGCCGATGATTGCCGACGTTGCCGCCCTGCAAGCGCAGGCCGGTGGCGTGACCGACCCGAAAGCCATCGAGCAGCAATCCCAGATGGCCAGCGAGATGGTCAGCGGCATGGCCGTGGGTACGCAACTGGCGACCCTGGTGGGCAGCGATGTGGTGTCCAAACTGCACTACGCCAACAATGAAGTGACGTTCAATGGCCAGAAGATGACCGTTGAACAGTTCATTGGCTTTGTTATGGCCAAAGTGGGTGCGGTCAGCGGCGCGCAGTAAGATTTCAGCCGCGCCCGAAAATAAATAATGGGGGAGCGGGGTTGCCCGCGATAAAGGTCAAACGCCCGGCGCACGTGCCGGGCGGCGGGCTGTTATCGCAGGCAACCCCGTTCCCCCATTCACATTTCAGATTCTCATGCAATTCTGAACAATTGTTCTGACTTGTACTTTTGCACACGCGTGTCGGGGATAGTTCCTACAGGAAAGCTAGGCCGGGTCATTAGACGTCGGCACCCTGAAGCGAATCGCTCAGGACCACCTATCGTTACAGCTTTCCGTGTGTAAGGAAGCTCACGATATGTTGCGAAACCTACCACTCAGTGCATCAGGCCGGTTGCGACTGCTCGTCGGGGTCGCCTTGTGCAGCCAGTTGCTGATGCCCACTTTCGCCATGGCCGACGCGGCCTATGACGCCCTGATCATTCAGGCGCGCAATGGCAACTTCACCCCCGCCCTCACCCAATTGCGCCAACTGCCCGCCGAGCGCCAGACGCCCGGCCAGATCAGCGACCATGTGGTGATCGCCGGTTGGGCCGGCCAGGACGCCGAAGTGTTGAAGGTGTATGAGGCCCAGGGCACGCACCGCGACTTGACCTCCCAGGCATTGGCCACCGTCGCGCGTACTTATCGCAACCAGAAGCAGTGGGCGCAGGCCGAGGCGGTCTATCGCCGCGCGCTGCTGCGTGAACCGAATAATGTCGACCTGCAACTGGGTCTGGCCCTCACCCAGGCCGACGGCGGCAAGGCCAGCGAAGCCGTGCAACGCACCCGCGCGCTGGTGGCCGCCAAGCCCGATGACCCGAACCGGCGCATGGCCCTGGGCTACGCGCTGGCCCGCGCTGGCCTGAACTACGACGCACTGTTCGAGTTCGACCAGGCGTTTATCCGCGCCGGCGACAAACCGGACGTCGCCCGCGAATATATTGTTGCCCTGCAAAAAGCCCGTTTGCCGGAGGCCGCGTTGCGCCTGTCGGCCAAGCGCCCGGGCCTGGTGGACGCGGTGACCCAGCGTCGCCTCGAAGGAGACTTGGCTGCCGAGCGCGTGCGCATGGCCGAATTCGCCACGCGCACCGAGCAAGAACGCTACGTGATCGCCGACCGCGCGCTGCAGGACTACGACCGCTTGCTTGCGCGCTGGACTCCCGACGCCAGCGCCCACGACGACGTGGTGGGCTGGCGCATCGACCGCCTCGGCGCGCTCAAGGCGCGCGCGCGGACCGCCGAAGTGATCCGCGAGTACGAAACCCTCAAGGGCGAAGGCGTGCAATTGCCCACCTACGCCGTGCGCTGGGTGGCCGCCGCTTACCTCGACCAGCGCCAGCCGGAGAAGTCCGAACCGCTGTATCGCCAGGCCATCACTGCCCCGGACGCCGACCCGGCTGACCATGTAGAAGACAGCACGGCGCTGTTTTATGCCTTGCTCGAAAGCGACAAGGTGACGGAGGCCCGCGAGGTCGCCAACGGCCTGGCCAACAGCCAGAACCCACGGGTGGAACTCAAGGGACTGCCGATCGGCAACCCCAACGACAGCTGGATGGACGCGCAACAACTGTCGGCGCAGGCCGGTACCTACGGCGGCGACCTGGCGGGCAGCGAAGCCGGCCTCGAAGCGCTGGTGGCAAAAGCCCCGGGCAACGTCGGCCTGCGCCTGGCCCAGGCCGACATGTACCGCGCCCGCGACCTGCCACGGCGCGCTGAAGGCCTGCTCAAGGAAACCGAAGCCCAGGCCCCGCGCGACATCGGCCTGGAAGTGAGCCAGGCCTACACCGCCCTGGACCTGCAGGAGTGGCGCCAGCTCGACGTGCTCACCGATGACGTGGTGGCGCGCAACCCCGACAACCGCCAGGTGCAGCGCCTCAGCCGCCTACGCGATGTGCATGAGATGGCCGAGCTGCGCGTGGAGGCCTACACCGGCAAAAGCTTCGGCGGCGGTAACGGCGGCGATGCGGGTGCGGTCTCGGGGAGCCGTGACTGGGGCATCGAAACGCGTGTGTACACGCCGCCTATCGACGAAGACTGGCGCGTGTTCGCCGGTGCCGGTTATGCCCGTGCCGACTTCGAAGAAGGCACCGGCCAGCACCGTTGGCAGGTGGTCGGCGTGGAGCGGCGTACCCGTGACATGACCATCGAAGCCGAGGTGTCCAACCACTCCTACGGCGATGGCACCAAGCAAGGCGCCGCCGTGTCGATTGCCCGCGACATCAACGATAACTGGCAATACGGCGGCAGCCTCGGCTACCTGCTCAGCACCACGCCGCTGCGCGCGCTCAACGATGGCGTCACGGCCAACGGCGGCAGCGGCTTTATTCGCTGGCGCGCGAATGAAAGCCGCGAGTGGAAACTGACCCTCAGCCCCTCCCACTTCAGCGACGGCAACGACCGCTTCGAAGCCTTGCTCAGCGGCCGCGAGGGCATCTACAGCTCGCCGGGCGTGCAAGTGGACCTGGGCCTGGAAGTCGGCGCGAGCAAAAACAGCAAGGAAGACACGGTGTACTTCAACCCGAAGTCGGACTTCACCGTGTTGCCGATCATCAACATCAACCACGTGCTCTATCACCGCTACGAAACCGAGTGGAGCCAGCAGTTCCAGGTCGGTGCGGGTACCTATAAGCAGCAGGACTACTCCACCGGCGGTATCGGCCTGGTCGGTTACGGCCAACGGTATCGCTGGAACGACGTACTGGACGTCGGCGCGAACCTGAGCCTGATCAGCCGACCCTACGACGGTGATCGCGAACGCGATCTGCGCCTGCTCGTCGACCTCACTTACCGTTTCTAGAAGAGCCTGACCATGACCGTCCTCAGCCGTTGCTTGTTGGTCCTGGGTGTATTGCTGGCCAGTGCCTGCGCCCAGCAACCCGCGCCATTCACTCCACCCGCCGAGCGGCCGACACCGGCCAACGAAGCGCCGTGGCCGAAGAACCACTTCCTGGGCATCGCCTATCACGACGTCGAGGACCGCGACCCCGACCAGGCCGTGGTGGCCGTGCGCACCGAGCGTCTGATCGAGCAGATGGCCTGGCTGCGCGAAAACGGCTACCAGGCGGTCAGCGTCGACCAGATCCTGGCCGCGCGCCGTGGCGGCCCTGCGCTGCCGCCCAAAGCCATCATGCTCAGCTTCGATGACGGCTATTCGAGCTTCTACACCCGTGTGATGCCGATCCTGCGTGCCTACCATTGGCCGGCGGTGCTGGCGCCGGTGGGCTACTGGATCGACACGCCACTGAACAAACCGGTGGACTTTGCCGGCTCGCCACGGCCGCGCGGGGAATTCCTGACCTGGCAGCAGATTCGTGAGGTGTCGCAGTCGGGCCTGGTGGAAATCGCCGCGCACACCGACGCCAGCCACACCGGGATCCTCGCCAACCCCCAGGGCAACATGGAGCCGGCGGCGACGTCGCTGCGCTATGACCCGGCCACCGGGCGCTATGAAACGCAGGCCCAGTTCCAGGCGCGGATGCGTGCGGACGTCACGGCGATCACGCAAAAAATCCAGAGCGTGACCGGCAAGAAACCACGCGTCTGGGTGTGGCCATACGGCGCCGCCAAAGGTACCTCGCTGGCGATCGTCGGTGAGCAGGGCTACCAGATGGCCCTGACCCTGGAAGACGGCCTCGACAGCTCCAGTGACTTGATGAACAGCCCGCGCTTCCTGGTGGCCTCCGACCCGGATGGCGAGCACTTCGCCAACAGCATGGTCGCGGTGCAAACCCCGGCGCCGCTGCGGGTGCTGCATGTGGACCTGGACAACGTCTACGACCCGGACCCGGCCCAGCAGGCACGCAACCTTGACCAGTTGGTACAGCGCGTGGTCGACATGGGCGCCGGTACCGTGTTCCTGCAAGCCTTCGCCGACCCCAAGGGCGACGGCCTGGTGCATGAGCTGTACTTCCCCAACCGCCACCTGCCGGTGCGTGCCGACCTGTTCAACCGTGTTTCCTGGCAGTTGCACACCCGTGCCCATGCCGCCGTCTATGCGTGGATGCCGGTGCTGAGTTTCGCCCTCGACCCCAAGCTGCCACGCGTGACCCGTTGGGACCCGGAAACCGGCAAGATCGGTACCGACCCTGACCAGTACAAACGCTTGTCGCCGTTCGACCCGCAGGTGCGCAAGATCATTGGCGAGATCTACGAAGACCTGGCGCGCAACAACGCTATCGACGGCGTGCTGTATCACGACGATGCGGTGCTCTCGGACTTCGAAGACGCCAGCCCCGCCGCGCTCAAGGCCTACGCCGCCAACGGCCTGCCGAACACCATCCAGGCCCTGCGCGCCGACCCGGCGGTGATGCAACGCTGGACGCGCTTCAAGAGCCGCTACCTGATCGACTTCACCCACGAGCTGACCGCCAAGGTCCGCGCCATCGGTGGGCCGCAGGTGCAGACCGCGCGCAATATCTTCGCCGAGCCGATGCTCAACCCGGCCAGTGAAGCCTGGTTCGCGCAGAACCTCGATGATTTCCTCCAGGCCTACGACTGGACCGCGCCCATGGCCATGCCGCTGATGGAAGGCCAGGAGTACAGCACGTCCAATGCCTGGCTGGAGAAACTGGTGGCCACGGTCAAGGCGCGCCCCGGCGCCCTGCAGCGCACGGTTTTTGAACTGCAAGCCAAAGACTGGCGCACCCAGGCCGCGCCGGATATCGACGCCAGGCAAATGGCTGAATGGATGGGTGTGCTCAAACGCCAGGGGGTCACGAGTTTTGGTTACTACCCGGACAACTTCCTGGAAAATTCCCCGGACCTGAAGACTGTGCGTCCGGCCCTTTCCAACCAATGGAACCCTTGACCATGTTCGACAGAATCCTGGCTTTATTTGTGTTGGCTCTGGTCCTGGGTGTGCCCTTGGGCCTGATCTTCCTGGTCACCGGGCAGTTCCTGATGGACTTCGTGTTCTTCTACCCGTTGTTCATGTCGGCGCTGTGGATCGCTGGCGGCCTGTACTTCTGGCTGCACTGGGAGCGCCACTGGCCGTGGGAAGAAGACACCCCGGCGCCGATCCTGGCCGGCAACCCGCTGATCTCGATCATCATCCCTTGCTACAACGAAGGCGATAACGCCGCCGATACCATTCACGCGGCGCTGGACCAGCTGTACCCGAACATCGAAGTGATCGCGGTGAATGACGGCTCCAAGGACAACACCGCCGCCGTGCTCGACGCCCTGGCATTGGAACACCCACGGCTGCGCGTGCTGCACCTGGCGCAGAACCAGGGCAAGGCCGTGGCCCTGCGCATGGGCGCCGTGGCTGCGCGCAGCGAATACCTGGTGTGCATCGACGGCGATGCGTTGCTCGACAAGAATGCGGCTGCCTACATGGTCGCGCCGATGCTCGACAACCCGCGCCTGGGCGCCGTCACCGGCAACCCGCGCATCCGCACGCGGTCGACCTTGATCGGGCGGGTGCAGGTGGGTGAGTTCTCGTCGATCATCGGCTTGATCAAGCGTACGCAACGGGTATTCGGGCGGATCTTCACGGTATCGGGTGTGGTGGTGGCGTTTCGCAAGAAAGCCCTGGACCGCATCGACTACTGGAGCACCGACATGATCACCGAGGACATCGATGTCAGTTGGAAGCTGCAGCTCGATCACTGGAGCATTTTCTATGAGCCCCGCGCGCTGTGCTGGATCCTGATGCCGGAAACCGTCGGCGGCCTGTGGAAGCAGCGTCTGCGCTGGGCCCAGGGCGGTGCTGAAGTGCTGTTCAAGAATATCCGTGGCATCTGGCAATGGCGTCATCGCTACCTGTGGCCGCTGTTGTTCGAGTACTGCCTGTCCACCGGCTGGGCCTTTACGTTCATGTTGTCGGTGATCTTCTGGGGCGTGGGCAAATTTATCCCGCTGCCGCAAGCGATCGCCGTCGAGTCCCTGATGCCGCCGGCGTTTACCGGGCTGGTGCTGGCGATGGTGTGCCTGTTGCAGTTTGCGGTGAGCATCCTGATCGACCGCCGCTACGAGAAAGACCTGTGGAAAACCCTGTTCTGGACCGTGTGGTACCCGATGGTGTTCTGGCTGGTGAGCCTGTTCACCACCCTGGTCAGCTTTCCCAAGGTGCTGTTCAACCAGCACCAGAAGCGCGCGCGCTGGGTCAGCCCGGATCGCGGCATCAAACCTGTTGAAGAGGAGGCGTGATCATGAAACTGATCAGAACCCGCCAACGTTCCGTGATGTGGATCATCGATGTGCTGTTGACCCTGCTGGCCTGGGCCGGTTTGATCTGGCTGCTGGCCCGCGGGATCACCTCGATGCTGGAAACTCACGGTGGCCCGCGTCTGGAGGCGCCGATTTTTGCGGCGCTCAACACGCTGCAGGTCTACCTGTGGATTGCCTTGTTCAACGCCGTGATCCTGATCAGCTGGGCGCGTTACCAGCAACGCCGGGGCCGCAAGTTTGCCCAGCGCCGCGCCGAGGCCATGGCGCTGAGCGACAAGAACCTCAGCGAGAGTTTCAGCCTGGGTGAAGGCGACCTTGAGCAATTGCGCCGGCCAGGCGTGTTGGTGATCCACAACGACGAGGAGGGCGGCGTGTCGGAAGTGAAGTCCCATGTTTCCCGCGATGTGGAAAAGCCGGGGTTGAGCCTGGTGCCTGGCCAGGATCGCGACAAAGACGCGAGCTAGAGCTGTAAATCACAATCCAATGTGGGAGGGGGCTTGCCCCCGATGGTGGTGGGTCAGTCAAAGAGATATTGACTGATATACCCTCATCGGGGGCAAGCCCCCTCCCACATTGGTTTTGCATTCTGCCCAAGAAGGTGAATACCCATAAATGGGACCTGATTCACAAAACCCCCGCGAACTTATCGGACTTTTCGGGTACTAACTTATCTCGGTTAGAACTTGATGGCCAACTAGTGGCAACTTCCAAGTCATCCGACGAATCGCTATCAAAACAGCTGCCGCTTGTCGGAATAATAACTCCGATAATAGGTCTGGCACCTTTTTGATAATTTTTTGTTGTTAATAATCAATATGTTGAGCGATTAACAAGTGCGAACGTGCAACTAATTCAGTTTCTTGGGTTAAGCGAAGTTCGATGTTAGTTTGCCGACCGTTGATTTTCGATGGATCGAACATGCCTTTGTTATTGCCACGGACTCGGTATTTCCTGTGCTCTTTGCTGCTCGCTTATTTGAGCCTCAACAGTGCCATGGCCGCCCCTACGCCAGGGGATCAGGACCTTATCCGCGACCGGCAGAACCGCCTGCTCGAAGAGCAGCGCCGGCGCCTGGAAGAACTCCAGGACCTGCCCGGCAAAGGCACCACGCCCCAGGCCCCGGCAGCACCTGCCGATACCCGTTGTTTCCCGATCAAAGACATCGAGCTCAAGGGCGCCGACAGCCTCTCTGCCGCCGACCGCACGCGTCTGCTCAAACCCTATGTGGGCGAATGCCTTGGCGTTGCGCAGCTCAATGAACTGCTCAAGGTCATCACTGACTATTACCTCGCCAAGGGCCGGGTCACCAGCCGCGCCTACTTGCCGCAACAAGACCTCTCCAGTGGCCATCTGCAAGTGCTGGTGGTCGAGGGCAAACTCGAAGGCTTGAAGGGCGCCCAGGGCAGCACGGTCACCGACCGCGAACTGGCCATGGCGTTTCCGGGCAAGGTCGGCGAGGCGCTCAACCTGCGGGAGGTCGAGCAACTGGTGGACCAGCTCAGCCGTTTGCCGTCCAAACAGGCGCAAATGGAGCTGACCCCCGGCAGTGAAGTGGGCGGCAGCGAAGTGCTGGTCAGGAACCAGCCGCAAAAGCCCTGGCGCGCGAGCCTGTCGCGCAATAACGACGGCCAGAAAAGCACCGGCGAACAGCAGTGGGGCGCGGGCCTGGAGTGGGACAGCCCGCTGGGCCTGGCCGATCAACTGATCCTGCGCGGCGGCCATGACGCCGTCAGCGACCACCAGAAAACCTCGAAAAACAGCATGCTCTATTACAACGTGCCGTGGGGCTGGTGGAACTTCAGCTACACCTACAGCGAGAGCGAATACCGCACCTTCGGCACGCTCAATGGTTTCAAATTCAAGCAGAACGGCGACAGCCAGAACCACCAGCTGCGTGCCGAACGCGTGATCCACCGCGACGACGTGAGCAAAACCTCGGTCAACGTCGGCCTGACGCACCTGCGCACCAACAACTATCTGCTCGACGCCAAGCTGGGCACCAGCAGCAACCGTCTCAGCGAACTTCAGGTTGGCCTCAACCATGGGCGGCGCATCGGCAGTGCCTTCGTCAACCTGGATGTGGGCATGCAAAACGGTATTGGCGCGTTTGACGCGCAAAGCAACCGGCAAGAGCGCGACGCCCAGGGCAACCTGACGGCCACGCCGCGCTATCGCAAATACACCGCCACCCTGAGCTACCTGCAGCCGTTCACGCTGTGGGGCGAGTCGTTGAGTTTTTCCAGCCTGGCCACCGGGCAGCGCAGCGAAGATGTGCTGTACGCGCCGCAACGCATGAGCCTCGGCGGTTCGTACTCGGTGCGTGGCTTCAAGGACCAGCAACTCAACGGCGACAGCGGTGGTTACTGGCGCAACGAAGTGCGCTGGGCGCGCCCGGTGACCCTCGACTGGCTGCGCCCGGCCTTCGCCGAATACGGTGCCAGCGTCGGTTATGACCAGGGCGTGATTCGCAACGACCGCTACAACGATAACGAGCACGGCCGTGTGTCGAGCAATTCCGTCGAGCTGTTCGCCCGCGGCAAGCACGTGAGCACCAGCGTGACCTTTGCCCATTCCCTGGAGCGACCTGGCGTGGTCACCGAGCGCGAAGCGCCGGTGTATTTCCACGTGGATTTCTTCCTGTAATTCAATGCCCGCTGCCCTGAGATTTTGAATATGGACGTTCGCCCTGTTTCTGCCCTGAAAACCCTGAGCCAACGCGGCCTGGCCTTGATCCTGGCCAACGCGCTGTTCTGGCAGCCGCTGCTGGCGCAGGCTGACGGTATCGTGGTCAGCGGCCCCGGCACCACCCTCGGCCAGGCAGGCAACGGCGTGCCCGTGGTGAACATCGCCACCCCCAATGGCAGCGGGCTGTCCCACAACCAGTTCAAGGACTACAACGTCGGCGCCAACGGCGTAATCCTCAACAACGCCACCGGCGCGGTGCAGAACACCCAGCTGGGCGGGATCATCGTCGGCAACCCGAACCTCAAGGGCCGCGCCGCGAATGTCATCCTCAACGAAGTCAACGGCGGCAGCCCCAGCCAGTTGCGCGGCTACACCGAAGTGGCGGGCCAGTCGGCCAAAGTGATCGTGGCCAACCCCTACGGCATCAGCTGCAACGGTTGCGGTTTTATCAACACGCCGAATGTCACGCTGACCACCGGTAAGCCGGTGATCGATAAAGTCGGCCGCCTGGACCACTACCAGGTCGATGGCGGCGCGGTGACCATCGACGGCAAGGGTTTGAACGCGAGTAACGTCGACCGCTTCGAGATCATTACCCGCTCGGCCAAGATCAACGCCGAGATCAACGCGCGTCAGCTCACGGTAATTGCCGGGCGCAATGACGTCGACGCACAAAGCCTGAAAACCACCGTGCGCGCCGACGACGGCAGCGCCAAGCCGGAGTTGGCCATCGACTCGTCGGCCCTGGGCGGCATGTACGCCGGCGCAATCAAACTGGTAGGCACCGAAGCCGGTGTGGGCGTGAAGCTCGACGGCAAGCTGGCGGCCAGTGGCGGCGATATTCAACTCGATGCCAACGGCCACTTGAGCATGGCCCAGGCTGCCGCCAGTGGCGCGGTGGACATCAAGGCCGCGAGCCTCGAAACCAAGGGCGCGGTGTACGCCGGTACCCACATCAAGGCGCAAACCAAGGGCGCGCTGAAAAATAGCAAGACCCTCGCCGCCCGCGACAGCATCACCCTGGCCAGCAACGGCCAGTTGACCAACAGCGGCATCATCGAAGCCGGGGTCAACCCCGACAACACACGCAATGCCGGTGGCGACGTCACTCTCGACGGCCAGCAGATCACCAACACCGGTACCGTCATCGGCAATCGCAACCTCACGGCTATAGCCGCGCAAAGCCTGGACAACCAGGGCGGCACGCTGAGCGCGAAACAGTTGCTGACCCTCACCGCCGGTAGCGTCGACAACCGCAACAACGGCCGGCTGCTCAGCGACGGCGTACAGACCCTCAACGTCATCGGCCTGCTGGACAACAGCCAGGGCGGCATCATCGACAGCACCGGCGCGTTCACGCTGCACGGCAATACGCTGAACAACAGCGACGGCAACCTCACCGGCGCCAGCACCATCACCCTGGACCTGCTCGGCGACTTGATCAACCGCAACGGCAAGCTGGCGAGTGCCGGCCCGTTGCTGATCCAGCGCGCCGCGCACATCGACAATCAGGGCGGCAAGCTCGCCAGCCAGAGCCTGTTGACCGTCTTCGCCAACAGCCTCGACAACCAGAACAACGGCACCCTGGCCGCCAACGATGGCCTGAGGCTCACCGCCGGCGGCCTGGTGCAGAACGGCGCGAATGGCCTGATCCACAGCGAAAAAGCCGACGTCACCATCACCGCCGGTACCCTCGATAACGACGGCGGGCGCATCGCAGCCAAAGCCGGCAACGCGGTGGTCGACGCCACCGCCTTCAACAACGGCCGCGGCACGCTGTTCGCTCGTGATCGCGTGGGCCTCTCGGGTGTGAATGTGGACAACGGCGGCGAGATCGCCGGCAACCAGATCGACGTCAGCTTGCAGGGCGCACTGACCAACCGTGGCCTGATCGAAAGCGCCACGACCCTCGATGTAAGCACCGCCAGCCTCAGCAACAGCGGGCAAATGCGCGCGCTCGGCACCACCGGCAAAACCCGTTACGCCATCGGCGGCCTGCTGAATAACAGCGGTAGCCTGGAAACCGCCAACGACCAGTTGAGCCTTGCTGCCACCACCTTCCAGAACACCGGCGGCAAGGTGTTGCACGTGGGCACCGGTGTGCTTGACCTCAGCGGCATCAGCCTCGATGACGTCGGCGGCAGCCTCGTCACCCACGGCGACCTGACCCTGGACAAAACCCAGTGGACCAACAGCACCGCCATCGAAGCCGGGCGCTTGACGGTCAACGTCGACAACCTGCAGCAGACCGCCACCGGCCGATTGCTCGGCACCCGCAGCCTGGTTGGTAAAGGGCTGGACTGGACCGTCGGCGGCACCGTCGCCAGCCAGGGCAGCGTCGACTTGACTGTGGGCAACCTGCTCAATGACCACGGCCTGATCTTCAGCGGCGGCGACATGAGCCTCAAGGTCGACCGCCTGAAAAACCTTGGCGCGGCGATCTACGCCATGGGCAACCTGCAGGTCGACCGCGACGGCCAGGGCGGCCTGGCCACCAGCATCATCAACAGCTCGGGCACCATTGAGAGCGAACGCAACCTGATGCTGGCCGCCAGCACCATCGACAACATCCGCACCGTGCTGACCACCCAATCCGGCATCTACAGCGCCTCGATCACCCCCACCGCCTGTATCGAAGGCGTGACCGGCGGCGACTGCAGCGGCGGCAAGCAGAACCGGCCGTTCGAGATCACCCAGCGCGATCACTTCATCGTCAGCGATGCCTCGGCGGCGTCCGGCATCACCTCGGCCGGCGACATGCTGCTGACCGGTGGCGAGCTGCTCAACAGCAGCAGTAGCATCGCCGCCGGCGGCGCCATGACCCTGCGCCTAAACCAGCTGACCAACGTCGGCCTGGTGACCCACGACACCCAGTACACCCGTATCTTCACCTCGCCCCGCGAGCGTAAGCCCGGGGGCTGGAACAGCTACGCCGCGACCTTCAACGAGCAGTATGCCGTCGGTGGCGCCAAGTATGACGCCAACAACCTCGGCGGCCTCGAAGCGGACCTGGCCACGTTTATCGGCGTGATGGAGTCCGAGCGCACGGCACTGGCCACCACCACAGAGCTGGTGCCGTCCGATCAAAGCTACGCCGCTGTGATCCAGGCCGGTGGCGCTGTGGATGTGAAGGCCCAGGACGGCATCGATAACCGCGTGGTGAGCCGTGGCTACACCTACGTCGGCAGTGGCGCGAACGCCAACGCGCCGGGGTACTCGACCGAGGTGCACCTCAACCCGCAATTGCCGCCGGACGTGGCCCAGCAACAGGTCAACCCGCTGGGCCTGCCGGGCTTCGACCTGCCCACCGGGCCCAACGGGCTGTTCCACCTCAACGATGGCAATGGCGCGAGCAACCTGCCCACCAGCCAGTTCGCCGCCAGCCCGCACAAGTACCTGATCGAAACCAACCCGGCACTGACCGATATGCGTCTGTTCCTGGGTTCGGACTACCTGCTGACCAAGCTCGGCTACGACCCCGATACCGCGCAAAAGCGCCTGGGCGATGGTTTCTACGAGCAACGGCTGATCCAGCAAGCCGTGCTCGCCCGCACCGGCCAACGTTTTATCGACGGCCAGACCAGCGACGCCGACCTGTTCAAGCACCTGATGGACAACGCCATCGGCAGCAAGGACGCCCTCAGCCTGTCGGTCGGCGTGAGCCTCACCGCCGAGCAAGTCGCGGCCCTGACCCACGATATCGTGTGGCTGGAAAACGCCACCGTCGCTGGGCAACAGGTGCTGGTGCCGGTGCTGTACCTGGCCCAGGCGAATGACCGCCTGGCCCCGAGCGGCGCGCTGATTTCCGGCAGTGACGTCAGCCTGATCACCGGCAGCACTCTCAACAACGCCGGCACCTTGCGCGCCACCGGCAGCCTGTTGGCGAACGCCGGCAGCAACCTCACCAACAGCGGCTTGATGCAGGCCGGCGGGCGTCTCGACCTGCTTAGCACTAACAACCTCACCAACCGCGCCGGTGGTGTGATTGCCGGCGGCGACGTCAACCTCGCCGCCGGTGCCGAGCTGCTCAACGAACGCACGGTCACCACCCATGAAAGCGCCAGCGCCTACCGCACCGAGCGCAGCGACTTTGTCGACAGCGCCGCGCGCATCGAATCAGCCAACGCGCTGACCCTGCAAGCCGGCGGCAATTTCAACAACGTCGGCGGCGTGCTCAAAAGTGGCGCCGACACCAGCGTCCGGGCCGGCGGCGACGTCAACATCACCGCCTCGAAAACCCTCGACAGCGGCGCCATCGGCAACCGTTCGAACTTCACCACCATCGCCCAGCAAGGCTCCGTGGTGGACGTCGGCCGCGACCTGTCCATGGTTGCTGGGCGTGATTTCAACGTCGTGGCCAGCGAGGTCGAGGCCAAGCGCGATGCCAACCTGATTGCCACCCGTGACTTCAACGCGATCGCGGCGGCCAACGAGCAGCATTCGACGTACAACTCGAAAAAGATCAAAAGCATCGAAGACCACGTGCAGCAGGTTTCCAGCGTGATCAAGGCTGGCGGCGACGCCAATGTGGGCGCCGGGCAAGACCTGCAACTGGTGGCCAGCCAGGTCAACGCCGGCACCGAGGCTTACCTGGTGTCCGGTCGCAACCTCAGCCTCAAAGCGGCCGAAGACCAGGACTACAGCTTCTACAGCAAGACCAAGAAGACCTCCCAGGGCAAGAAATTCCGCCTGGATGAAACCGACGCGGTGAACAACGTCGGCAGCCTCGTCAGCGCCGGGACCAACAGCACCGTGGTTTCCGGTGCGGACCTGCTGCTGGCCGGCAGTGCCGTGACCGCTGAAAAAGGCGCCACGCAACTGGTGGCCGCTCAGGACGTGAACATCCTGGCCGTGAGCAATTCCGACAGCGCCCGCCACGAACGCAAAGAGAGCAAAAGCAGCTGGGGCGGGCTCAAGTCGAGCAAGGTGCAAGACCAGGTCGACGAAAAACGCACCACCGCCATGGGCAGCATGGTCTCCGGCGAAACCGTCACCGTGGCGGCCAAGCGCGACGCGACCGTCACCGGCTCGTCCCTGGTCAGCACCGGCGACCTCGCCGTACAGGCCGGCCGCGACCTGACCGTCGACGCGGCGCAGAACACCTTCGCGCGCACCGACATGCACAAGGAAAAAAATCGCAACCTGACCGGTGTGCTCACCGGCAACAAGCTCGGTCTGGATGACATGACCGGCAACCAGAAGCTGTACATCAACAGCTCGAAACACAACGGCACGGCCAATGAAATGACCCTGACCGGCAGCACCATTGGCTCCAGCGCGGGCAATGTGTCGCTGACCGCCGGGCGTGAGCTGGCGGTGATTGCCAGTGATCTGGTGAGCACCAAAAACATGGCGTTGAGCGGTGCCAATGTCACCGTCAGCTCCGGCATGGAAACCGCCAGCCAAACCAGTAAAGACAGTTCCAAGAGCCTGGCCGTCGGCCGCGTGGTTGCCGGTACCGTAGTCGATACCGCCAACAGCATCCGCGACGCGGCCGAAGCGGCCCGCAGCTCTGACGACCCGCGCCTCAAGGCGGTGAAAATTGCCCAGGCGGCGCTGGCGACCTACAACCTGAATAATCAGTTGGGCGAGCTGGCCGACCAGAGCACTGATTTCAAGGACAAAAAAGGTGGCTCGGCCGGCAACGGCTCGCTGATCAAGATCGGCACCGAGCTGGCTAACACGCGCACCAAAAGCAGCAGCGAATACACCGCGCAAACCGCTCACCAGAGCAGCCTCAACGCCGGCGGAAATCTGTCGATCATCGCGGCCGGTGATGCACCGGGCACCCTGGGTGACCTGACGATCACCGGCAGTTCGTTGAAGGCCGGCAGCACGTTGTTGTCCGCGAAAAACAACATCCTGCTGCAAAGCGCGCAGAACACCACTGACCGTAAGAATGACGGTTCGCGCAACAGGACCGCCATCGGTGCCAGCTTCAATGTTGGCGAGCAAAACGGCTTCACCCTCGACCTGGGTGCGCAAACCGCCAAGAACCTGGGCTCGGGCGGCTCCGTAACGCAGGTCAACACCACGCTGGACACTGGCGCGTTGGTACTGCGCAGCGGGCAGGACACCCGCCTGATCGGGGCGCAGGTGCGCGCCGACCGCATTGACGCGGACATCGGCGGCAACCTCGATATCGTGTCGCTGCAGGACAGTGAAACCTCCAAAAGCAAGCAGGACAGCGCCGGCTTTGGCGCGAGCATCTGCATTCCGCCGTTCTGCTACGGCTCCACGGTTGCAGCGTCCGCCAACCTGGCGGCGTCGAAAATGAACAGCGACTACCAGGCCGTGACCGACCAGAGCGGCTTCTTCGCCGGCAAAGGCGGCTACACCATCGACGTGGCCAGGAACACCACCCTGCAAGGCGCGGTGATTGCCAGTGAGGCCACGGCCGACCGGAACCTGCTGTTGACTGACCGCCTGTTGGTCAGCGACATCAAGAACAAGAGCGAGATCGAGAGCAAGTCGGCGGGCTTCAGTGTTTCCGGCTCCTATGGCGGCGGCGTGGGCACCCTCAAGCCGGGCGCCCCGTACGGCATGGCGCTCGACGATTCGGATCACAGCCATACCCGCAGCGCGGTCAGCGAAGGCACGATCGTGGTGCGCAACCCCGAAGGTGCCAACGACCTGGTGGGCTTGAACCGCGACACCGCCAACGCCAACCAGCGCCTCGACAAACCCGATGAAAAGGCCATGCAGGAACGCATGGACCTGATCAAGAGTTCGATGGAGCTGACCAAGGGCATTGGCGACGCGATTGCCGCCGCGAAAATTCGCGATGCCCAGGACCCCAGCACCGAGGCCGGCAAGGCCGCCCGCCAGAAGCTGATGGACGATGGGATTGCCAACCCGTCGCGCGATCAGATCCTTCAGCAGGCGCAAAAGGACTACGGCATCGGCAGCAGTTTCCAGAAAGCCAGCCAGGCGGTAACCGCCGTGGTGCAGGCGGCCATGGGCGGCAGTGTGGGCGGTGCGTTGGCGGGTGCGGCGGCGCCGTATCTGGCAGAGCAAGTCAAGGACCTGACCAAGGGCGACCCGAATGCCAACCTGATGGCCCACGCGGTGTTGGGCGCCGTACTGGCCCGGGCCAGCGGCAACTCGGCGCTTGCGGGCGCGGCGGGCGCTGTCGCGGCGGAAGAAACCGCCAGGCTGATCAAGGAGCACCTGTATGGCGTCATCAGCAATGAAAGCCTGACCCAAGAGCAAAAGCAGACGATCTCCAGCCTTTCGACGTTGGCGGGTGGCCTTTCCGGTGCGCTGACCGGCAAGGGCGCGCTGGACGCGGTAGCAGGGGCGCAGGTTGGGAAAAATGCGGTTGAAAATAACCTGTTGAGTCCCGCAAACGAGTCGGCGCTGCAACAGGCGCGCGATGCGCTTAACCGCAATAAGTACACCACCAAGGACGCGCAGACACTTATTGCGCTTGATCAGCAGGATCAGATTTCCGACGCATTGGTTGAGCGCCTGCGCCGTAATCCTGGTTCCATGTCGCAGGCTGATAAAGCCGCCGCAGAGGCGTATCTCGGGGATTACGCTAACGCACTCTACGCGGTGTATGGGAAGGATGAAGCTGATCGTCGTATCAACGCGTTGATACGGCCAGGTCCGTTGCTGCAAAGCAACGAGGTGGCTTATGCGGCCCGGTATCCCGACAAGATGGCGTCGCTGGATCGCCTCTATCCGGAAGGTGTGCTGGCGCAGATCAACCGCCCCCTCAGTGAAAACGAACAGCTCTACTACAAGGCGCAAGGCGTATTACGCATCGACCAGACGTATCAAGGCGAGGCCGCTATCGGTACGCCGGCCTTGTATGTGCTGGGCGGGCCGGTAGGCCTGGCGGTTCGGTTGGCGACGGCAGAAAGTGGGGTATTCCAGATCACTTACGGTGGTGTGCAGGCTTACAATGGTGATGGCGCCGCCGGGGCTCAGAATATTTTCCTTGGGGCGTTGAACGCGTCGGCGGCTGGCTTGCCGAGTGTGTTGAAAGGCCAGTCGGCCGGCAGCGGTGCAAAAGGGGCTGTAATCCCAAAAGGTTTTTCAAGTGCAGATGATTTCGTTCGCTTTGGCACAAATACGCGAGATGGTTTGGCACGTGCTGGCTATGAAAATGTAGAGCCAATTCTTCAAGGAAGTGCCGTAACAGGTAAAAGTTTTAAAACTGGGGAGGCATTTGACGTTGGCAGGGTGAGTGACTTCGATGTTGCGCTGGCAAGTCCAGAACTTTTGCAACGCGCTCAATCCTTAGGAATAGGTTTGAGGAGTGGCGGAACTCGTACGGGGCCGTTGAGTGCAAGAGACTTGCAAACCCTTGGCCTGAAAGATTTGTCGAGTAAGATGAGCGCCCAAGCAGGACGCGAAGTTAATTTTATGATCTATGACTCTGCGGCAACAGCCTCAAGTCGTGCTCCGAGTGCGGTGTTACCGAAATGACTATTGTGTATGATCTCTATGGTGCGGAAAAATCATGTCTTCTGTCGGCGAGAAATGATGTGGAAAGAGCGCTGGGAGAGATTTTTGAGGAAAGGGATAGCTCTTATCAAGGTGGTATTTACTATATGTGGGGTAGGAGTGATTCAGAGAATTTTGTTTTAAAATTGAATATTGATCCTTTGGACGGCGATCCAGTAGAGCAGAACTACGCTAGCTATAAAATCTTGCTCTATGTAAACGCTACAAATCGTTCAGCGGATATAGAAAAAGTGATTAGCCAAGGTGGTGGCTTTAAGTTGCTGAGGCATGAGGTTTTTTAAAGAATACCAAGGCTAGTCGGTGCAAAAGCGGCAGGGGTCGCGGACGAAACTGCGGGTTCAATAAGGAACGTCAATCCAGGTTATCCAGACGCTGGGCGAACTCATAACTGCGTTAATTGTTCAATTGCTACTGATGCAACACTGGCAGGTAATCCAGCATCTGCATTGCCGATAAACTCCACCAAGGGGGTTCCGTTGACCGTGCTGGAGAAGCAATATGGAGCTAAGTTTAGCGGTGTGTCTTCACCCGAAACCATCACCCAGCACATGATTGGTGGTGGGGACGGCGCACGTGGGATTGTGTTTGGCTCCTATGGTCCAGGTCAGCCAGGCCATGTATTCAACGTGGTTAATCAGAATGGGGCTATTCGTTATCTCGATGGGCAGACTGGAAAGCCGGCGAATATGAGTAATTTTAAGACATTGCAGTTACTGAGAACTAACTAATGATTACCTACGAATACGCTTTGGAAAGAGCTAAGGAATATTTGAAAGACTCTGAGATTGCTTTGCAGCTAACACATGAGGGCGAATTCTCTGAGGGATGGTTTTTTTGCTATCAATCTAAAGAGTATTTGGAGACAGGTAGCCTGTCGGCTCAACTGGCTGGAAATGGACCATTCCTGATTGATAAGGAAACTGGAGAGCTTCATGTTTTAGGGACCGCCAAGCCGCTGAAAGAATATCTTGATCAATATGTAATCAGTAAGTCAAAAAAATAAGATTGGTTTTCAGAAAAATAGGGGTCAGACCACGTTTTTGCGCTTTTTTGAGTTCAGAAAAATTGCTCTTTTAAGATATGATTTATTTTTTGTAATTATTCGATTTTGTTGGCCTAGTGATGTGCGGCTAAGCTGTAAGCTCCTTATCCATTTAGGGGTTTATATGGCTCGCCGTCCTAGGGTTATACTGCCGGATATCCCGGTGCACATTATTCAGCGGGGAAACAACCGGTCTGCGTGTTTTTATTCAGACGAAGACTATATTTTTTACGTTGATAAATTAGACCTGCTTGCTG
>Ga0256410_1000992_pt1 | contig 23419 bp, 24 predicted proteins | sample PhyWR1_FD_185983 | JGI IMG/M metagenome (GOLD analysis project Ga0256410, IMG submission 185983) | Leaf surface microbial communities from wheat plants in UC Gill Tract Community Farm, Albany, California, United States - DLSL W.R1 | ecosystem: Host-associated > Plants > Phyllosphere >... | reverse complement strand
CATAGGCGTCGCACACTTCTTGTGGTACTGGCAGTTTGGCCAGTTCACGCAAGGCGTTGGCAGCCGCGATTTTCATTTCTTCGTTGATGCGCTTGGCGCGAACGTCCAGAGCACCACGGAAGATGAATGGGAAGCCCAGCACGTTGTTGACCTGGTTCGGGTAGTCCGAACGGCCAGTGGCCATGATCACGTCGTTACGGGTGGCGTGAGCCAGTTCCGGGGCGATTTCCGGATCCGGGTTCGAGCACGCGAACACGATCGGGTTAGGCGCCATGCGCAGCAGGTCTTCAGCGCTCAGCAGGTTCGGACCCGACAGACCAACGAACACGTCTGCGCCTTCCATGGCATCAGCCAGGGTGCGCTTCTCGGTGGCGTGGGCGAATGCCGACTTGTACTGGTTCAGGTCGTCACGACCGGAGTGGATCACACCGGTGCGGTCGATCATGTAGATGTTTTCGATGGTTGCGCCCATGCTCACCAGCAATTTCATGCAGGAGATGGCGGCTGCACCGGCGCCCAGGCAAACGATCTTGGCTTGCGCCAGGGTTTTGCCTGCGATTTCCAGGGCGTTGATCATGCCGGCCGCGGTCACGATAGCGGTGCCGTGCTGGTCATCATGGAATACCGGGATATCGCACTGCTCGATCAGAGCACGTTCGATCTCAAAGCACTCAGGTGCCTTGATGTCTTCGAGGTTGATGCCGCCGAAGGTGATGGAAATGCGTTTTACGGTGTCGATGAAAGCCTGTGGGCTCTCGGAATCTACTTCGATGTCGAATACATCGATACCGGCAAAGCGCTTGAACAACACGCCTTTGCCTTCCATAACAGGTTTGGAGGCCAATGGGCCAAGATTACCCAGGCCCAGAATAGCGGTACCATCAGAGATCACGGCTACCAGGTTGCCCTTGCCGGTGTACTTGTAGGCCAGTTCAGGGTCGCGGGCGATTTCGCGCACTGGTTCGGCTACACCCGGGCTGTATGCCAGCGCTAGATCGCGGGCAGTAGCGGTAGGTTTGGTAAGCTCGACACTCAGTTTGCCTGGACGTGGCTGTGCATGGTATTCGAGAGCGGCAGTTTTCAAATCAGACATGTGGGCATTCCGCTTTTTTTGCTGTTGGACAGACGAATCGCCGAGCATACGCGTGTCGCAAAGTCCCGACAAGACTGGCCAGTCAGCAGTGTCAAGGCCTTTACCTTACGACTTTGGCCCAAGAGCCGCGCCCCACAAGGGCTGGAGTGTTCACAATCTGTATTTAAAATTGTCTACAATTTTTAGCGCGCGATGACTTTCAGCATCCCCGGATGGCTCAGAGGCAACATCCAGCGCGCCTGACCTGCCTTCAAGCCGCCTCGCTGCGAACGGTCCAATACCCAGCCTCTGGCCTCGACTTTCGCACCTTGCAGACTGGCGAGTTGCTTTTGATTGAAGCTGGCCAGTTGCTTGAGACCAATGTGCAACACCAGGCCGCCCTGCAGATCGATCCAAAGCCCACCCTGGTTGCGCTGGACCTTACTGACCTGGCCCCCCACCAGGGCAAAACCCGAGCGGCGTATCTGCTGTGGCGCCAGCACCGGCGACTGACGCCAAAGCCCCAGGCGAGCCTTGCGCGCACTGCGCTCAGCAGCCTGCTGACAGCCAAGCAGCGCCACATTCGGCGCGATTGCCACCTGATACCCCAGGCCGTCAGCCAGTAATCGGGCCTCAAGGTTGCTGCCATCGGCACCAAACACATGGGCCAGAGTACGACCATAACGGTCCCTGGACTGTTTGCCTGCCAGCAGCCCGACCCGACCATTGCTCTGCGCCACCAGCGTTTGCAGGCGCTTGCGTGCCGCGTCGGCAAAGGGCTCGGCGGACTTGCCCGGCTTACCTGTCTCCGGCGTATTGATGCCGATCATGCGCACGCTGCGGCCATCCTTGAGGCGCAGCGTATCGCCATCGCTCACCCGCTCTACCACGGCGTAGGACACAGCGCCCGGTGCCGGGCAAAGCGGCGCGGCCCAGGCATTGCCCAGCCAAATCGCAGGCACAAAAAAGGCGCCCGCAAGGGACGCCTTTTTCAATAACCTGACCAGACCAAAAAGGCTGCTCAAGGTCATCCGCCTTACTCGGCTGCTTTTTCTGCTTCTGCTGCTGGAGCTGCTGCTTTAGCGCCGAAAGCACCAAAACGAGTCTTGAAGCGATCAACACGACCGCCAATGTCCAGAGTCTTCTGCTTACCGGTGTAGAACGGGTGGCACTCGTTGCATACGTCAGTGCCCAGTGGCTTGCACAGGTTCGAACGAGTTTCGAACTTGTTGCCGCAGCTGCAAGTTACCAGGATTGTTTCGTACGCTGGATGGATATCGGCTTTCATGGGGTATTCCTCTAGCGTGCCGCCACTCAACACCATTGTTGAATACCGCACGTAAATTTAGGGCGCCGATAATACCAGACCTTTGCATTGACGCAAGCGGCAAAGCATGATCCGCAAACAAGTTTCACGCTTCATTGAGCTGGGTCTGAGTCCCGCACGGCGTTGTCTGCTAGGCTCCCGGCCATCTTTGCCGTTCATCACTTGAGAGCCCCGCGTGCCCGACGCCATTTTGCGCCTTGCCCTGCCTTCCCCTTTGCGCCGCCTGTTTGATTACCGGGCGCCTGCCGGCGTGCTGCGCAGTCAATTACAACCGGGCATGCGCCTGCGGGTGCCGTTCGGGCGACGCGAGATGATCGGCATTCTGGTCGAGGTGGTCGACCACAGCGAAGTGCCGGCCGACAAGCTCAAGCCGGCGATCGCCCTGCTCGACGCCGTACCGCCGCTGCCGGCTTCCTTATTCAAGCTGTGCCTGTGGACCTCGCAGTATTACCAGCACAGCCTGGGCGACACCTTGAGCTGGGCGCTACCGGTTTTACTGCGTCAGGGCGAGCTGGCCGAAACCCGCCAGGAACGGTTCTGGCAGATTGCCCCCGGCGCCCGGCTTGACGACCCCCGTGTTGCCCGCGCTCCGCGACAGCGTGAGGCGCTGGCCACCCTCGCCCAGCACCCCCACGGCGTAGCGCATCAACTCTTGAGCAAGTTGATGCTGAGCAAGGACAGCCTCGACCTGCTGCTGGCCAAAGAGCTGGTCACTGTCGAGATCCGCCGCCACGCACCCAGCGAGCGCCATGAACACTGGTTGGCCCAGCCCGAACTGCCGCTCAACAACGAGCAACGGTCGGCCTACGAAGCGATTCGCGCAGGTTTCGACCACTTCCATGCCTTCCTGCTGGCCGGGGTTACCGGCAGCGGCAAGACCGAAGTGTATTTGCAATTGATCCGCGAAACCCTGCAGGCCGGCAAGCAGGCGCTGGTATTGATCCCGGAAATCAACCTGGGCCCGCAGACCCTGGCCCGCTTCGAGCAACGCTTCAATGCCCGCATTGCGCTGGTGCATTCTGCGGTCAATGACCGTGAGCGTCTGGAAAGCTGGCTGGCAGCCCGTGATGGCGAAGCCGACATTATTATTGGCACTCGTTCAGCGCTGTTCACCCCGATGAAAAACCCGGGGCTGATCATTATCGACGAAGAGCACGACGGCTCCTATAAACAGCAGGAAGGTTTGCGCTACCACGCCCGCGACCTGGCACTGGTGCGTGCCCGCCAGGAAAACATCCCCATTGTTCTCGGCTCCGCGACACCATCGCTGGAAAGCCTGCACAACGCCTACACCGGCCGTTACGGTTTGCTGCGCCTGAACGAGCGTGCTGGCGGGGCCAAACAACCTCGTTTCCTGCGCCTGGATGTGAAAAGCCGTCCACTGGACAGCGGCATTTCCGGGCCAATGCAACAGGCCATCGGCCAGACCCTAGCTGCGGGCCAGCAAGTACTGGTGTTCTTGAACCGTCGCGGCTTCGCGCCGACATTGCTGTGCCATGACTGTGGCTGGATGTCTGAATGCCAGCGCTGCGATGCACGCATGACCGTCCATCAGCGCTCCGGCGAACTGCGCTGCCATCACTGCGGCTACGTCGAGCGCGTACCGCGCAACTGCCCCCAGTGCGGCAAGGTCGATCTGCGGCCAGTAGGGGCCGGGACTGAGCGCGCCGAAGAGCGGCTGGGGATTCTGTTCCCCGACTACCCGGTACTGCGGGTAGATCGCGACAGCACCTCGCGAAAGGACGCGATGAACCAGCTGTTTGCCACGATCCAGAAGGGTCAGCCGTGCATACTGATCGGCACACAAATGCTCGCCAAAGGCCATCATTTTCCCCGGGTGACGCTGGTATCGATTCTGGATGCCGATGGCGGCCTGTTTTCCGGCGACTTCCGCGCCAGCGAGCGCATGGCCCAGTTGATCGTTCAGGTCGCAGGACGTGCAGGCCGGGCCGAAGAGCCGGGCAAGGTGATTATCCAGACCCATCTGGCCGACCACCCGTTACTGATCCAACTGACCGAACAGGGTTACTTCGCCTTCGCCGAGCAGGCCCTGAGCGAACGCCGGGCTGCGGGGCTGCCGCCTTTCGCCCACCTGGCCCTGCTGCGCGCCGAAGCCCACAAACCAGGGCAGGCCGAAGGTTTTCTGGATGAAGCCTGCAGCGAGGCCGAACGCCTGCTGGGTGAGTTGACGCTGGGCGGCATCGAACTGCTCGGCCCGGTGCCCGCACCAATGGAACGCCGCGCAGGACGTTATCGTGCTCAACTGTTATTGCAAGCCAACGCCCGGGCACCGCTGCATCGCTTGCTCAACCAATGGCTGCTGGCCCTTGAACAAATGCCCAGTGGTCGTCAGGTACGTTGGTCGCTGGACGTGGACCCGGTAGACCTTTATTGATGTAACGCAGCGGCAAGCTTCGGGCCTCAAGCTATAAGTGAAAAGCAACGGCCATTGAAGAGCAGCCCCATGCTTGTCGCTTGCGGCTTGCAGCTTGCGGCCCGGAAGACCGATAATCCCCTGTTTTTCCACCTGCGCACTGAAGCGCTACCGCGCTTGCGGTCGAAAGAGAAGACCATGAAAGACACCATTCGCCAGCTTATTCAACAAGCCCTAGCTCAACTCGTCACAGAAGGTGTGTTGCCTGAAGGCCTGACGCCAGCGATTCAGGTGGAAAACGCCCGTGACAAAACCCACGGCGACTTCGCCAGCAACATCGCCATGATGCTGGCCAAGCCTGCAGGCATGAAGCCCCGTGACCTGGCTGAAAAAATCATCGCCGCCCTGCCGGCCGATGAGCAGATCAGCAAGACCGAAATCGCCGGCCCTGGCTTTCTGAACTTTTTCCAGAACACCCAGGCCCTGGCCTCGCGTCTTGATGCCGCACTGGCCGACCCGAAAATCGGCGTGCGCAAAGCCACCCCTGCCATGCGTACCGTGATCGACATGTCCGCGCCCAACCTGGCCAAAGAGATGCACGTGGGCCATTTGCGCTCCACCATCATTGGCGACGGCGTGGCTCGCGTTCTGGAGTTTCTGGGCGACGAAGTGATTCGCCAAAACCACGTAGGCGACTGGGGCACCCAGTTCGGCATGCTGATGGCCTACCTGGAAGAGAACCCGATCACCAGCGACGAGCTGAGTGACCTCGAAAACTTCTACCGTGCAGCCAAGAAACGCTTTGACGAATCACCGGAATTTGCCGATCGCGCCCGTAGCCTGGTGGTCAAGCTGCAAGCCGGCGACCCGGACTGCCTGGCGCTGTGGACCAAGTTCAAGGACATCTCGCTGTCGCACTGCCAGAAAATCTATGAGCAGTTGAACGTAAAACTGACCATGGCCGACGTAATGGGCGAAAGCGCCTACAACGACGATCTGATCAACGTGGTCAACGATCTCAAGGCCAAAGGCATGCTGGTCGAGAGCAACGGCGCTCAGTGCGTGTTCCTCGACGAGTTCAAGAATGCCGAGGGCGAGCCGCTGCCCGTCATCATCGTCAAGGCCGACGGCGGCTATCTTTACGCCACCACTGACTTGGCAGCCATCCGCTACCGCAGCGGCGTATTGAAAGCCGATCGCGCCCTGTATTTTGTCGACCAGCGTCAGGCACTGCACTTCCAGCAAGTATTCGCAGTTGCGCGCAAGGCCGGCTTCATCACCCATCCTATGGAAATGGAACACATGGGCTTCGGCACCATGAACGGCGCCGATGGCCGTCCATTCAAGACCCGGGATGGCGGTACGGTCAAACTGATCGACCTGCTCAACGAAGCCAAAGAACGCGCCTACACGCTGGTTAAAGAGAAAAACCCGGAACTGCCTGAAGACGAACTGCGTGCCATTGCCAAAGTTGTCGGAATTGGCGCGGTAAAATACGCCGACCTGTCCAAGCATCGCACCAGCGACTACAGCTTCAACTTCGACTTGATGCTGAACTTTGAAGGCAATACCGCACCTTACCTGCTGTACGCCTACACCCGCGTTGCAGGCGTGTTCCGCAAACTGGGCAAGGGCTTTGAAGAAGTTCAGGGCCAGATCGTGCTTGAAGCCCCGCAAGAGCAGGAACTGGCAGCCAAACTGGCGCAGTTCGGTGAAGTACTGAACAACGTGGCCGAAAAAGGCACGCCTCACACCCTCTGCACTTACCTGTACGAAGTGGCCGGCCTGTTCTCCAGTTTCTACGAAAATTGCCCGATCCTGAGCGCAGAGGACGAAGCACAGAAACAAAGCCGCTTGCGTCTGGCAGCACTGGCAGGCCGTACTCTCAAGCAAGGCCTGGAACTGCTGGGTCTGGAAACCCTGGAGCGCATGTAAGTTGGCCGCCAAGAAAAAACCAGCACCCAAGCGTGGCGCCAGCCGTTATCAGGCGCCCGCCAAAAAGCCGATCCCGGGCTGGCTATGGATGGCCATCGGCCTGACCGTGGGCGCCTTTATCGTGTTTCTGATGAAGCTCGAACCCGGCCAGGGTGATGATGTCAAACGGGTCAAGCAAGAGCAGCAGAAAGCCACAAAAGTGGCCGAAGCCAACAAAACTGCGCCGAGCCCGACTCAGCCGGTCAAGCCCAAGTACGACTTCTACACCTTGCTGCCCGAGTCTGAAGTGCTCGTGCCCCCGGAAGCCGTACCCGAGAAGACCCTGCCAACACCGCAAACCGCGCCGCTGGCACCGGTAACACCGGCTGAAGCAGCGAAAATCGACACCGCCCGCGCCCAGGCGGCCTTGAGCGGAATCACTCCGCCTCCAGCGCCACCTGTCGTCAAGGCGGCACCGGTAACCAAGTTCTTCCTGCAAGCGGGCTCGTTCCGCAAGCAGGCCGATGCCGAAAAAGTGCGCGCACAAATCATCCTGCTGGGCCAGACCGCTACGGTTGAAGCCGGAACGGTGAAAGACGAGACCTGGTACCGGGTGCTGGTCGGCCCGTTCAGCAATCGCGACCAGTTGACCGTGGCCCAAAAGCAATTGGCAGGTGGCGGGTTCAACAACTTGCTGCTGCAACAGCGACGCTGACAGCAACCGCTCCCACGGGGTTCCACTGCACCCTGTGGGAGCGGGCTTGCTCGCGATGCAGGCGACCCGGAGTGTCAGGGTAATCGCGGTGATGCCATCGCGAGCAAGCCCGCTCCCACCCCACCCTCGCAAAATCCTGCCTCCCCGTTCATCCCCATTCCCTCCCCGCTGTTGAAAAATCCGCGACAACCCCCATATGTATTTCCATCAGGCATTTTCGCCCCGCTGCGTGGAGACTCTCCCTTGACCACCATCGTTTCAGTACGCCGCCACGGCAAAGTCGTCATGGCTGGCGACGGCCAGGTTTCTCTTGGCAATACCGTGATGAAAGGCAACGCGAAAAAAGTCCGTCGCCTCTACCACGGCCAGGTCATCGCCGGTTTCGCCGGTGCCACCGCTGATGCATTCACCCTGTTCGAACGTTTTGAAGGCCAGCTTGAAAAGCACCAGGGCCATCTGGTTCGCGCCGCTGTCGAGTTGGCCAAAGAATGGCGTACCGACCGCTCGCTGAGCCGCCTGGAAGCCATGCTGGCCGTAGCCAACAAGGACGCGTCCTTGATCATCACCGGTAACGGTGACGTGGTTGAGCCAGAAGACGGCTTGATCGCAATGGGTTCGGGTGGTGCATTCGCCCAGGCTGCGGCCCGCGCCCTGCTGATGAAAACCGAGCTGTCGGCCCGCGAAATCGCCGAAACCGCCCTCGGTATCGCTGGCGACATCTGCGTGTTCACCAACCACAACATCACCATTGAGGAGCAGGACCTCGCTGAATAAGACGTCTGCCGGGCCGGGATGCCAGCCCGTTTGTGAACCTTACTTTAGCTAGAGGAACGCCAACTACCATGTCCATGACTCCCCGCGAAATCGTCCACGAGCTCAATCGCCACATCATCGGCCAGGATGACGCCAAGCGCGCCGTAGCCATCGCGCTGCGTAACCGCTGGCGCCGGATGCAACTGCCCGAAGAACTGCGCGTTGAAGTGACGCCAAAAAACATTCTGATGATCGGCCCCACGGGTGTCGGTAAAACCGAGATCGCCCGTCGTCTGGCCAAATTGGCCAACGCACCGTTCATCAAGGTTGAAGCCACCAAGTTCACCGAAGTTGGCTATGTAGGCCGTGACGTCGAGTCGATCATCCGTGATCTGGCTGATGCTGCAATCAAGCTGCTGCGCGAACAGGAAATCGTGAAGGTTCGCCACCGTGCCGAAGACGCCGCTGAAGAGCGCATCCTCGACGCCCTGCTGCCTCCTGCCCGCACATTCGGCGAAGAAGCCGCTGTACCGCAGGATTCCAACACTCGCCAACTGTTCCGCAAGCGTCTGCGTGAAGGCCAGCTGGACGACAAGGAAATTGAAATCGAAGTCGCCGATGCTGTTGGCGTGGACATCTCCGCGCCGCCTGGCATGGAAGAAATGACCAACCAGCTGCAAAGCCTGTTTGCCAACATGGGCAAAGGCAAGCGCAAGAGCCGCAAGCTGAAAGTCAAAGAAGCACTGAAAATGGTGCGTGACGAAGAAGCCGGTCGCCTGGTTAATGACGAAGAGCTCAAGGCCAAGGCCCTGGAAGCGGTCGAACAGCACGGTATCGTGTTTATCGATGAAATCGACAAAGTTGCCAAGCGCGGTAATGTCGGTGGCGCCGATGTATCCCGTGAAGGCGTGCAGCGCGACCTGCTGCCGCTGATCGAAGGCTGCACCGTCAATACCAAACTGGGCATGGTCAAAACCGACCACATCCTGTTTATCGCCTCCGGCGCGTTCCACCTGAGCAAACCAAGCGATCTGGTGCCAGAGCTGCAAGGTCGCCTGCCGATCCGTGTTGAACTCAAGGCCCTGTCGCCACAAGACTTCGAGCGCATCCTCAGCGAGCCACACGCGTCCCTGACCGAGCAATACCGCGAACTGCTGAAAACCGAAGGCCTGAACATCGAGTTCCTGCCTGAAGGTATCAAGCGCCTGGCCGAAATTGCCTGGCAAGTGAACGAAAAAACCGAAAACATCGGTGCTCGTCGTCTGCACACACTGCTTGAGCGCTTGCTCGAAGAGGTGTCTTTCAGCGCCGGTGATATTGCCAGCGCACAAGACGAGCCTATTCGCATCGACGCCGAATACGTGAACAGCCACCTGGGCGAACTGGCCGAGAACGAAGACCTCTCGCGCTACATCTTGTAAACCGGACACCTGTAGCCGCTGCTGCAGGCTGCGATAAGGCGAAGGCCTTCAACGATCTGCGGATCTTGCGCCAACTGCGTTGGCGATCGCAGCCTGCGGCAGCGGCTACCGTGTTTGTGCAATGACCTAAGGTTATGACCATGATTCCCAGCGCCATCAACCTGCACAAAGCCTCCAAAACCCTCACGCTTAAATACCCGTCCGGCGAGCAATACCACTTGCCTGCCGAATTTTTGCGCGTGCATTCCCCATCTGCCGAAGTTCAGGGCCACGGCAATCCGATTCTGCAATTCGGCAAAATCAATGTCGGTTTGAGCAAGATCGAGCCTGCAGGTCAGTACGCGCTAAAACTGACCTTCGATGATGGACACGACAGCGGGCTGTTTACCTGGGAATACCTCTACCAGCTCGGCGTACGCCAGCAAGAGCTGTGGGCGGACTATCTGCAAGAGCTGGAAAAGGCCGGCAAGTCCCGCGACCCGTCGGTATCGGTCGTAAAGCTGATGCTTTGATCCTGCTGCACATATCTCTGTAACAGCTGCGTTACTACGGCAGCCGCTACAGGGTTTTATGTGCCTGCAATCAAGCAGACGTTGTGGGTGTAGTTGCCGTTGCCTCAACCGCAGGCTTTTTGGCAGCAGGCTTTTTGGCGGCGGGCTTGGCTGTTGCGGCTTTGGCAGGTGCAGGTTTGCTGGCCGCCGCAGGTGCCTTGGCCGCAGGTTTGGCTACCGCTTTGGCAGTGGACTTGGTGGCAGGCTTGGCAGCCGCTTTTACCGCGGGTTTAGCCGTCGATTTTGCGACCGCCGGTTTTGCCGCAGCTTTTACTGCAGGCTTTGCCGGTGCAGGCTTACTCGCAGCCGGGGCCTTGGTGGCCGTGACTTTGGCAGCGGCCGCAGTAAGCTTCTCTATATGCTTGGTCAGCGTCTCGACCTTGGCATGCAGCGCTTTGACTTCTTCTCGGCTGGGTACACCCAATCGGGTGATGGCACTGTTGAGACGCTTATCGAAAGCCTCTTCGAACTCGCTCCATTTCTCCAGTGCCAAATCTTTAACATCTTCAACCCGAGAACGGGCAGATGACGTCGATGCCTTTACACCCTCGGCTACTTTGTGACCCGCGTCCTTGGCCAGCTTTTCGGCTTTTTCGCCATCCTTGACCAAGGTGTCAAACAGCTTGCTGCCATCGGTATCAATCTTCGAGTACACGCCCAAACCTGCCAGCCAGATTTTGCGTGAGTACTCTTCAACCTTGCCAACCCATGAATGACTTTCTTTTGCAGTCGGTTTTTTAGCAGCCATCGTGTTCCCCTTAATGTTAAGTCGCGACGTCAGTGAGCAAGATCGTCGAATCATCAAGATGAACAAAGGTGCTCACCTGCTTCAGGTGTAGACGCTAAACAACCTTGTATCAAGGTGAACACCACGGTTTAGCGCCCCATTAAATGACTTTGATGTCACCGGGTTGTGCTTCAGACAAGTCAATCTTCAGCAGCGCTTCATCGATATCGGGGAATTCGATTTCTTTCACTGTTCGAAGCGGTTTTAGCAGCGTTCCAGGTATTTGTTCCGAGTCAGCGAACTCTTTTTTCATTAACGCCCCCATCTCGGCTTCAACAGCATGGGCGTTGGCCAGCGCTTCTTGTGCGCCAAACACATACACAAAAAACTGGACCACGCCGGAACCAACCATTACAAAACCCGTTCGTTGCGAACTGGAACTCAGCAATATAAAGCGTTCACCCTCACACCCAGCGACAACTTGATAGCCTCGCGAAGATGAAAAAGACTCTGCAACACGCTTGACCCTTTCTGCCATTACGGCCTCAGTCAGCGTTGTTTTATAAGTAATGGAACACACGTGATAAGTCATACAGGATTACCTTTGTTGTTTATGTTTAAAACAACACTAGATAAAAGCCCATATAAATTCAAAACAACAAAATAGACCCAGGCATATAAAAAAACCTTTCACATCAACTACAAAAAATATTCGCTTAAACGAAGTAAACTATTACAGCGCCTCATTTAGAACATTCTCACAATCATAATTCTGATGCCTGCCTATTCCGGCTCCGCCCACCGCAGATCATCGCGACGGGCAGGCGGTTACGATCACACCAGCGCTTTGTCCAGCGACCGTTCAATTTCTGACTGGATCATGCCGCTCATCGCCGACATCAGCAGGCCCAGTTCTACATCGACCTTGACGTTGTTTTCGCTGATTTGCAGGGTGCCGTTCACTCCAGAGCGCTTCAGCTTCACGGTGTCTCCCGCCCAGGTAGGGGTTAGGCCGTACTGGCTGGCCAGTTTCTCGACCAAAGGCCGGGCTTTCTCACGTGCGGCCTCAAGGCCCAGGCTGTGGGTACGTTCAACGCTGATACGCGCCATGGAGTCGCTCCTGTCAAATAAAGCCGCCACTATACATTCACCCTCGCCAAGACAAAGCCGGCCACCGGGATTAGAATGGCCAGCATTCTCTTTTGGTGACAGCGATATGACTGATCAGCGCAAAGGCAGCGATGCCGAACCCACCACTCACTTCGGTTTCAAAAACGTACCGGAAAGCCAGAAGGCCGAGAAAGTCGCCGAGGTTTTCCACTCTGTAGCCGGCAAATATGACCTGATGAACGACGTTCTGTCAGGCGGCATGCACCGTCTATGGAAGCGTTTTACCATCGAACTGTCCGGTGTTCGCCCCGGCAACAAGGTGCTGGACATCGCTGGCGGTACCGGCGACCTGGCCCGCAAGTTTTCCCATCTGGTTGGCCCTACCGGCCAGGTCGTGCTGGCCGATATCAACGCGTCCATGCTCAAGGTTGGCCGTGACCGCCTGCTGGACAAGGGCGTGGCCGGCAATATAGAGTTCGTTCAGGCCGACGCTGAAAAGCTGCCGTTCCCGGACAACTACTTCGATTGCGTGACCATCGCTTTCGGCCTGCGCAACGTGACCCACAAGGAAGACGCCCTGCGTTCCATGTTGCGCGTGCTCAAGCCGGGTGGCCGCCTGTTGGTGCTGGAGTTCTCCAAGCCGACCAACGCGCTGATGTCCAAGGTCTACGACACTTACTCGTTCGCCTTCATGCCGATGGTGGGCAAGCTGATCCTCAACGACCCGGAAAGCTATCGCTACCTGGCCGAATCGATCCGCATGCACCCTGACCAGGAAACCCTCAAGTCGATGATGGTCGAGGCCGGTTTTGACCGCGTGACCTATCACAACATGACCTCCGGCATCGTCGCCCTGCATCGCGGCATCAAGCCCTGATGTTGCTGCGCGGCCTTCTCGCCAGCGTCGAACACGGCGTCAACCGCGTCTTGCGGCTCGACAGCACGGCCCTGGCGCGCTTGCGCCCCTTGACCGGCAAATTGATTGCCGTCGATTGCGCGAGCCCCTCGCTGCAGCTGTTTATTCTGCCCAGCGATGAAGGCCTGATGCTGGCCAGCCAATGGGCGGCCGAACCCGACTGCACGTTGCGCGCACCCGCCTCCAGCCTGCTGCGCCTTGCCCTGAGCAAGGACAAAAGCGCCATCCTGCACAGCCCTGACGTTGAGCTCGAAGGCGACAGCGCAGTCCTGATGGAACTGGCGGCGGTGCTGCAAGACCTGGAGCTGGATTGGGAGTATGAACTCTCGAACTGGATCGGGCCTGTCGCTAGCGCATTGATCGGTGGCCATGTTCGCAGCCGCGCCAACTGGTATCAGCAAGGGTTCGCCAGCCTCAATCAGAACCTGGCCGAATACCTGAGCGAAGAAGCCCGCACTTTGGTCGGAGAACGTGAAGCGCAAGCGCGCTTTGACGAACTGGACCAACTCAAACTCGACCTGGATCGCCTTGAGGCGCGCTTTGAGCGCCTTGGCCGATCCCTCAATTCCAGCGATAACGCATGAAGCTGCTTGCCATACGCCGTTTGTTCCGTATCCAGCGCGTCGTCATTCGCTACCGGCTGGATGACCTGCTTTTTGCCCTGCCCTTGCCATGGTGGATGCTGTCCCTGCGCTATGCACTGCCGTGGCGCTGGTTCCCGCGCAAAAAGCTGGAGCTGAGCCGTGGTGCGGCCCTGCGCCTGGCATTGCAGGATCTGGGGCCGATCTTCATCAAGTTCGGGCAGATCCTGTCAACGCGCCGCGATCTGCTGCCTGCCGACATCGCCGACGAGCTGATGCTGTTGCAAGACCGTGTGCCGCCGTTTGACCCGCAGTTGGCGGTCAAGCTGATCGAAGAACAGCTCGGCGCCAAAATCAGCGAGGTGTTCAGCCGTTTTGACATTGAACCGCTGGCCTCGGCCTCGGTGGCCCAGGTTCACTCGGCCAAACTCAAAACCGGCGAAGAAGTGGTGGTCAAGGTTGTACGCCCGGGCCTGAAGCCGATCATCGGTTCCGACCTGGCCTGGCTGTTCATCCTGGCCCGTACCGCCGAGCGTTTGAGCGCAGACGCCCGCTTGCTGCATCCGGTGGATGTGGTCAGTGACTACGAAAAAACCATTTACGACGAACTCGACCTGTTGCGCGAGGCGGCCAACGCCAGCCAGCTCAAGCGCAACTTCGAAGGCTCGCCGCTGATGTACGTGCCTCAGGTCTACTGGGACTGGTGCCGCCCCAAAGTGCTGGTGATGGAACGCATCTACGGGATTCAGGTCACCGACCTCGAGGCCCTGGCCGATCAGCGCACGGACATGAAGATGCTGGCCGAGCGCGGCGTGGAGATTTTCTTCACCCAGGTGTTCCGCGACAGCTTCTTCCACGCCGACATGCACCCCGGCAACATCTTTGTCAGCACCGTGAACCCGTGGGCCCCGCAATACATCGCCATCGACTGCGGTATCGTCGGCAGCCTGACCCCCGAAGACCAGGACTATCTGGCGCGTAACCTGTTTGCCTTTTTCAAGCGTGACTACCGCCGTGTGGCGCAGTTGCACATTGACTCTGGCTGGGTACCGGCGCACACCAAGCTCAACGAGTTTGAAGCGGCGATCCGTACCGTGTGCGAGCCGATCTTCGAGAAACCGCTCAAGGAAATATCCTTTGGTCAGGTGCTGATGCGCCTGTTCCAGACGGCTCGACGTTTCAATATGGAAGTCCAGCCGCAGCTGGTATTGCTGCAAAAAACCTTGCTCAATATCGAAGGCCTGGGCCGTCAGCTGTACCCCGACCTGGACCTGTGGAGCACCGCCCAGCCGTTTCTTGAGCGCTGGATGCGTGAGCGCGTCAGCCCCAAAACCCTGCTGCGCAACCTGCACAGCCAGGTCGAGCAGATCCCGCATCTGGCCGGCATGACCCGCGACTTGCTCGAACGCATGTCGCAACCCCATGCCCACAACCCGCCATTGATCGTGCGTGAGCCTCGCGACGGCTGGTTCCTGCGCCTGATCGGTGCCGGGCATCTGGCCGCTGGCGCATTACTTGCCAGCATCGGCCCGTTGCACACTGCAGGTTATTGGCCTGCCGGCATAATGCTGGCCGTGGGCTTGTATCTGATCGTGCGCCGATAGCCAGCCCCGGGCGAGGCTGGCAAACTGTCAATTCACCAGGCCTCAGCCACAGGGCTGAGGCAGGTTGTCGGAGTCGAACATGAAAGACTGGCTGGACGAGATCAAATGGGACAACGACGGCCTGGTGCCGGCGATTGCCCAGGACCACAAAACCGGGCGCGTACTGATGATGGCCTGGATGAACCGCGAGGCACTGAGCCTGACGGCAACCGAGAACCGTGCCATCTACTGGTCACGTTCCCGTGGCAAGCTGTGGCGCAAGGGCGAAGAGTCCGGCCATGTGCAAAAGCTGCATGAAATGCGCCTGGACTGCGACGCCGACGTGATCATCCTGATGGTCGAACAAATCGGTGATATCGCCTGCCATACCGGCCGTCAGAGCTGCTTCTACCGCGTGTACGAAAACGCCGAGTGGAAGATCGTCGACCCGGTACTTAAAGATCCGCACGCCATTTACCAAGCAGGGCACTCCCATGACTGACACTCTGAGCCGCGTAGCCCAAGTGCTCGAAGCGCGCAAAGGCGCAACCCCGGACAGCTCCTATGTGGCCAGTCTGTACCACAAGGGCCTGAACAAGATTCTGGAAAAGGTCGGCGAAGAGTCGATCGAGACCATCATCGCCGCCAAGGACGCTGCCATCAGCGGTGATTGCAGCGATGTCATCTACGAAACAGCCGATCTGTGGTTCCATAGCATGATCATGCTGGCCCAGCTGGGGCAGCACCCTCAGGCCGTACTGGATGAACTGGAGCGTCGTATCGGCACCTCCGGCCATGTGGAAAAAGCCTCGCGGCCGTCCACCTAACCCTTATTTGCAAAGGAACAGATCATGGGCATTTTTGACTGGAAACACTGGATCGTCATTCTGGTAGTCGTAGTCCTTGTCTTCGGCACCAAAAAACTGAAAAACCTGGGCACGGATGTCGGCGAATCGATCAAGGGCTTTCGCAAGGCCATGAACGACGACGAAAAGCCTGCCGAGCCCGTGGTTCCACCTGCGCAGCCAACCGCCGCGCCGCAGCCGCACACCACTTCGACCCTGAACGAGCCGCACACCATCGACGTGCAGGCGCAAAAAGTCGAAGAGCCGACCCGCAAAGACGTGTGAGCCAAAACTAATGTTCGGTATCAGCTTCAGTGAACTGCTGCTCGTCGGCCTGGTGGCCCTGCTGGTGCTCGGCCCCGAGCGCCTGCCGGGTGCCGCGCGCACGGCGGGCCTGTGGATCGGGCGCCTGAAACGCAGCTTCAATGCGATCAAACAGGAAGTTGAACGGGAAATCGGGGCTGACGAGATTCGTCGCCAACTGCACAACGAACATATCCTGTCGATGGAAGAGGAAGCCAAGAAAATTCTGGCTCCGCTGCAGGACGCCGTGAAGCCGTTAACGCCGACCGAGCCGCCTGTCGTTGCAGCGCCCGTCGAACCTGCAAGCCCCTCGCCCGTGAGCCTGAGCAAAACCGCGTCCGACCCTGCGCCTCAACCGGCAGCGCCACACGACCCCACCCTGCCACCGCGAGCCCCATAAGCGCATGAGCGATAAGCCTGAACACGACCAGCCAATGCCGCTGGTTTCGCACCTGACCGAGTTGCGTACCCGTCTGTTGCGCTGCATCGCGGCGATCTTCATCATTTTTGCCGGGCTGTTTGCCTTTACCCAGCAGATCTACACCCTGGTCTCCACGCCGCTGCGTGAATACCTGCCGGTGGGTGCGACGATGATCGCCACCGACGTGGCCTCGCCGTTCCTGACGCCGCTCAAGCTGACCATGATGGTCTCGCTGTTTATCGCCATCCCGGTGATCCTGCATCAGATCTGGGGCTTTATCGCGCCCGGCCTGTACAAGCATGAAAAACGCATCGCCGTGCCCCTGCTGGTGTCCAGCATCTTCCTGTTTTACGCCGGCATGGCCTTCGCCTACTTCCTGGTGTTCCCGCTGGTGTTCAAGTTCTTCGCCGCCGCCACCCCGGAAGGCGTGGCGATGATGACCGATATCAGCAGCTACCTTGATTTCGTCATGACCCTGTTCTTTGCCTTTGGCGTGGCCTTTGAAATCCCCGTGGCCGTAGTGTTGCTGGTGTGGATCGGCATTGTCGATGTGCAATACCTGCGCAAGATCCGCCCGTACGTGATCATCGGCTGCTTCGTGGTCGGCATGATCCTGACCCCGCCGGATATCTTCTCGCAAACCTTGTTGGCGATTCCGATGTGGATGCTGTTCGAAATCGGCATTCTGTTTGGCAGCCTGGTCAGCAAAAACAAGCGTGGCGATGACGCAGACGAGCCATCGGCAGATAACGACGCCCAACCACCAGCACCGCAACCGTGAACCTGCTGCTCCTCGAAGAGGCTGATTTCATTGCCGCCGATCGCGTGATCCTGCGTGACCGGCGCCTGACTCATATGCAGGAAGTTCACCGTGCTGCGGTCGGCGACAGCCTGCGCGTGGGCCGTATCGGCGGGTTGATGGGCAGCGCCGAACTGGTGCGCCTGGAGGCCAAAGAGGCCGAGCTGGTGATCCACAGCCTTGACCAGCCGCCACCGGCCAAGCTGCCGCTGACTCTGCTGCTGGCCCTGCCGCGCCCGAAAATGCTGCGGCGGGTGCTGCAAACCGTGGCCTCGATGGGCGTGCCCAAGGTCATTCTGGTCAACAGCTACCGGGTGGAAAAAAGCTTCTGGCAAACACCGTTTCTGGAGCCTGAAGCCATACGCGAGCAGTTGATTCTGGGGCTGGAGCAGTCCCGGGACAGCGTGTTGCCTGAGGTCATCATCGAAAAACGCTTCAAGCCGTTTGTCGAAGACCGCTTGCCGGCGCTGGTCGAAGGCACCCTGGGCCTGGTGGGCCATCCGGGTGATTACCCGGCCTGCCCGCGCGGGCTGGACCAGGCCGTGACCCTGGCCATCGGCCCGGAAGGTGGCTGGATCCCTTACGAGATCGACCTGCTGGCCAAGGCAGGGCTGCAACCGGTGCAACTGGGCGCGCGCATCCTGCGGGTCGAAACCGCCGTCACCGCCCTGCTCGCCCGACTGTTCTGAACCCTCGGCCAGAAATACATGCTGTGTGATTTGCGCCCTTAAGTTTTGCTCGTTCGAGCCGATGCAGTGGCACTTCAATATCATTCAAAGCGCCATGGACGGCTGCGATCGATGCGAATCGATCTGGAAAAGGAACATGTCCATGAACGCCTGGTTAAACACCACCCTCGGCAATATCAGTGTCATTCGTAAACTCAGCCTGGGCTTTGGCCTGGTGCTGGTACTGACGCTATTGATCACCGCCACCGGCTGGAACAGTGTGGCGTCGGTGATTGAGCGGGGCGACAAACTGGCCAACATTTCCCGGGTGATCGCACTGATCAAGGATCTGCGCATCGCCCGCGTCACCTACGACAAAGACAATGGCGAGAATGGCCCAGGCGAGGTCAACGAGCTGCTCGACGAGATCAGCGCAAGCCTGACCGCTGCCCGGGCGCAAATGGTTCGGGCCAGTGACCTGAACATGATCAACGACGAACTGCAGGCCGTCGCGCAGTACAAAAGCGTGTTCGCCACCCTCACCAAAGACGTGCTCCTGAACTCGCAGACCTACAGCGACCAGCAACTGGCGCACCTGCAAGTGCTGGGCGATACCCTGGTTGACTTGAGCAACAAGCTGTCGGCATCCCAACTCAGCCAGCGCGACGGTGACACCCGACAGGCGAAAACCACCTTGCTGGTCGGCGCGGCACTGGCGCTGCTGCTGGGCATCATCGCGGCGTGGATCATCACCCGGCAGATCGTCACCCCGCTGCGCGATACGCTCAATATCGTTCAGGCCGTAGCGGCCGGTGATCTGAGCCAGAGCCGCCCGACCACCCGCCGCGACGAGCTGGGTCAACTGCAACAGGCCATTGAAAGCATGCGCGGCGGCTTGCGCGAACTGGTCAGCGGCATCGGCGCAGGCGTCACCCGCATCGCCAGCGCCGCCGAACAGCTGTCAACCGTCACCGGGCAAACCAGTGCCGGGGTCAATAGCCAGCGCGTCGAAACCGATCAGGTCGCCACCGCCATGAATGAGATGGCCGCCACCGTGCATGAAGTCGCGCGTAATGCCCAGGAGGCATCCGAAGCGGCGATTACCGCCGACCAGCAAGCCCGCGAGGGTGACTCCGTGGTCGCCCAGGCCATTGAGCAGATTGGCCATCTGGCGGCCGAGGTGGTGCTGTCTACCGAGGCCATGGCGCATCTGAAGAGAGAGAGCGACAAGATCGGCAGCGTGCTGGACGTGATCAAGGCCGTGTCTCAGCAGACCAACCTGCTGGCCCTCAACGCCGCGATCGAAGCCGCCCGCGCCGGTGAAGCCGGGCGCGGGTTTGCCGTGGTGGCCGACGAAGTGCGCAGCCTGGCCCAGCGCACGCAAAAGTCCACCGAAGAGATTGAAGTGTTAATCGTCGGCCTGCAAAGCGGCACCCAACAAGTGTCCAGCAGCATGGACAACAGCCGCCACTTGACCGACAGCAGTGTTGAACTGACCCGCCGGGTGGGCGAGTCCCTGAGCACCATTACCCGCACGGTCTCGACTATCCAGGGCATGAACCAGCAGATCGCCGCCGCTGCCGAGCAGCAAAGCTCTGTAGCCGAAGAGATCAACCGCAGTGTGCTGAATGTACGCGACGTGTCGGAGCAAACCGCCACTGCCAGCGAGCAGACCGCCGCCTCCAGCGTCGAACTGGCGCGGCTGGGCACACAGCTGCAAACGCTGGTCACCCGCTTCACGGTCTGACCACCGGCGCTGCGACGTTCATCACACAAACTGCAACTGCCCTACAGTTCCGGGCCCCGGCGCCGATGACCTGATACCCCTCAAAGGAGTATCACCATGTATCGTCGGCTGGCCCAACTGCTCGGCAATATCAGCGTCAATCGAAAACTCGGCCTGGGCTTCGGGCTGGTGCTGGTATTGACCTTACTGATCGCAGCAACGGGCTGGAAGGGCCTGGAGTCCGTGATAGAACGGGGCGACAAGCTGGCCAATATCTCGAAAATCATTGCGTTGACCAAAGACCTGCGCATTGCCCGCCTCGAATATGACCGCAGCCCCGGGGAGAACACCCTGGCCGACGTGACCCGGCAACTGAACGAGCTGGACAGCGCGCTGGAGATGTCGCACAAGCAGCTGGTCACGGCCGAAGACCTGCTTTTGGTGGAGCAGCAGCTCAATGCCGTGGCCGGGTACAAACGCGCCTTCGCCGACCTTATCCAGGGCTCCGGCGCCGGGGAGCAAGCCATGGAACGCATGCACAGCCAGGGCAATGAGCTGATCGAGCAGAGCCAGAAGCTTTCGGCCCTGCAAACCGCCAAGCGCAACAACGAAAGCCGTCAGGCCACCACCCTGCTGATCGTCTGCACACTGTTGGCGCTGGTCCTGGGCATCATTGCTGCCTGGGTCATTACCCGCCAGATCGTGATACCGCTGCAACGCACGCTCAAGACCGTTGAGCGCATCGCGGCCGGGGATCTGACCCAAGACCATCACACCGACCGCCGCGACGAACTGGGCCAGCTGCAGCAAGCCATTCAACGGATGACCCAGGGCTTGCGCGAGCTGATTGGCGGAATCAGTGACGGGGTGACGCAAATCGCCAGTGCTGCTGAAGAGCTATCTGCCGTGACCGAGCAAACCAGCGCCGGGGTCAACAACCAGAAGGTTGAAACCGATCAAGTGGCCACAGCCATGAACCAAATGGCCGCCACCGTGCAGGAAGTCGCGCGTAACGCCGAAGAAGCCTCTGAAGCCGCAGTGGCAGCAGACCAGCAGACCCGCGAAGGTGACGCCGTTGTGGCGCAGGCCATTGCCCAGATCGAGAAACTGGCGGTTGAGGTGGGTCACTCCACCGAAGCCATGAGCCATCTCAAGCGCGAAAGTGACAAGATCGGCAGCGTGCTGGACGTGATCAAGTCCGTGGCCCAACAAACCAACCTGCTGGCTCTGAACGCGGCAATTGAAGCAGCACGGGCCGGTGAAGCCGGACGTGGCTTTGCCGTGGTGGCCGATGAGGTACGCAGCCTGGCGCAGCGCACGCAAAAATCCACCGAAGAAATCGAAGAGCTGATTGCCGGTCTGCAGAGCGGTACCCAGCAGGTGTCCAGCAGCATGGACAGCAGCCGTGCCCTGACCGACAACAGCGTTGAGCTGACCCGTCGCGCAGGCGAATCACTGGGCACCATCGCCCGCACGGTGTCGACAATTCAGGGCATGAACCAGCAGATAGCTGCCGCCGCCGAGCAACAGAGTGCAGTGGCTGAAGAGATCAACCGTAGCGTGTTGAACGTAAGGGATATATCGGATCAGACCGCCGCCGCCAGCGAAGAGACCGCCGCGTCGAGCACGGAGCTGGCACGGCTGGGTACGCATTTGCAGACACTGGTGGGGCGGTTTAAGGTTTAACAGCAGCTTCAAGTCTTAAGCTTCAAGTGGCAAGTTCAGAGCAGAAGCAGATCTGCTTGAAGCTTGAAGCTTGAGCCCTGAGTCTGACTTCAAAGCACCTGACGCAAAAACGCCTGGGCGCGCAGGTCTTTGGGCGAGGTAAAGAAGTCTTCCGGGGCGGAATCTTCCAGCAACTTGCCATGGTCGAAAAACAGCACGCGGTTCGCCACTTCACGGGCAAAGCCCATTTCGTGAGTCACGCACACCATGGTCATGCCTTCGCGGGCCAGGGTCTTCATCACATCCAGCACTTCACCGACCATTTCCGGGTCAAGCGCAGAGGTAGGCTCGTCAAACAGCATCACCTTGGGCTCCATCGCCAACGCCCGGGCAATCGCCACACGCTGTTGCTGACCACCTGAAAGGCGCGACGGATATTCATTGGCCTTTTGTCCGATCCCGACCTTGTCCAGCAACGCCCGAGCCTTGGCCTCGCGCTCGGCCTTGCCGCGCTTGCGCACCACCTTCTGCGCCAGGCACAGGTTTTCCAGCACGGTCATGTGCGGGAACAGGTTGAAATGCTGGAACACCATGCCGACTTCACGCCGGTAAGCGTTGACGTCGGTCTTGGGGTTGGCCAGGTCCAGGCCGTCGATGCTGACGGAGCCCGAATCGAAGTCTTCCAGGCCATTGAGGCAGCGCAGGAAGGTCGATTTGCCAGAGCCCGACGGGCCGATCACCACCAGCACTTCGCCCTGGGCGACGGTGGTGCTGACGTTGTCCACGGCGCGCACGATATGGCCGCGGGTGTCGAAGACTTTTACCAGTTCGCGAACTTCAATCACTTTGCGCGAGCCTCCGCTCAAGCCGGCTGGCGAAATGCGACAGCGGCAGGTTGATCAACAGGTACAGGCCCGCTACGCAGAACAGGATTTCGAACGGCGAAAACGAGGTGGTGATGACTTCCCGACCGCTTTTGAGCAGTTCGGTAATGGCGATCACCGACACCAGCGAAGTGTCCTTGACCAGGCTGATAAATTGCCCGGCCAATGGCGGCAGCACACGCTTGAAGGCCTGGGGCAACACCACATAGCGCATCGACTGGCTGCCGTTGAGGCCCAGCGAGCGGGCCGCTTCGTTTTGCCCGCGAGCGATGGACTGCACGCCCGAGCGGATAATTTCAGCCACATACGCACCGGTGAACAGCGACAGCGCGGCAATACCGGCAAATTCGCGGGACAGGTTAAGTACGGTGCCGATAAAGAAGTAGAAGATAAATATCTGCACCAGCAGCGGCGTGCCGCGTACCAGTTCTACATACAGCGTCGAGAGGTCACGCAGGGTCGGGTTGCTCGACAGTCGGCACAGGCCGGTGGCCAGGCCGATGATCAAACCCAGCACGCCAGACACCAGCGACAGCCAGACTGTGGTCCATAAGCCCCACAGCAGCGGCCCTGCAGCCCAATGGCGGTTGACGCCAATGACATCGCCTTCGTCGACTTCGTCGCCTTCAGCCAGTTGCAGGCTGTTGTCGGCAACGGTTACGCGTTGTTCTTTGCCATCTTCGCCACGCAGCACGACTTCGGCGGTGTCGCCCTTGCGTACCAGTTCGATGATGGTCGAGTGTTCAGCCGCCCGCTGGGCTTCTTCGGCCTGATAGGCGAAGTACTGCGGCACGCGGTTCCAGCGCCATTCGTACGACATCAGCGAGGTGGCGTAATACAACGCACCCGCCAGGCCGATGAGCACCAGCACGGTCAATACGTGCCAGGGCCACTGGACTTTTTTTTGTTTGATCACTTTCAGGTTCCACGTCTTGTATCGCTAGGGAGGCCGTCATCGCGGGCAAGCCCGCGATGATTCAATCAGCCTTATTCCATGTCTTTGAGCCAGGCGGTGTCTTTGAACCACTTGTCATGGATGCGATCGTAAGTGCCGTCTTCGTGGA
>Ga0256410_1000989_pt1 | contig 23563 bp, 13 predicted proteins | sample PhyWR1_FD_185983 | JGI IMG/M metagenome (GOLD analysis project Ga0256410, IMG submission 185983) | Leaf surface microbial communities from wheat plants in UC Gill Tract Community Farm, Albany, California, United States - DLSL W.R1 | ecosystem: Host-associated > Plants > Phyllosphere >... | reverse complement strand
CAGCCCACCAGCGCCGGCAGGAACACAAACGAGGTGTTGGCCATCAGGTTGATCAGGCTCCACAGACCGTCCAGGTTCGGGTATGCCTCCAGCAGCGTCTGGCCCTCGATGAACATGCCCTTGGCGCCCATCAGGTTGTTAATGCCCATCAGCAGGCCGGCGATGATGAGCGCGGGCAGGATCGGCATGAACACGTCGGAGAACACTCGCACCAGACGCTGCATGGGGTTGGTCTTGTCGCCGCCGGCTTTCTTCACGTCGGCGATGGTGGCCGCCGCCAGACCGGTCAGCTCGCGCAGGGCGGCGTAGACCTTTTCCACTTCGCCGGGGCCGATTACCACCTGGAACAGGCCACCGGTGAAGAACGAGCCCTTGACCAGATCGACCTGATTCAACGCGCTGCCCTTGACCAGGCTGGGGTCCTTGAGCGCCAGACGCAGGCGCGTCACGCAGTGGGCGGCTTGCTCAAGATTGTCGCGCCCGCCGAGGTTGTCGAGGATCTCGCGGGCGATGTTGGAATAGTCGTGGCTCATGCTTGTGGTATCCACTTTGATTTTTTTATTAAGGGCAGCCATTGGCAGCACGCCGAGGACAAAACTACTCGTACAGACGAGTTAAAGCAATAACTCGTCTGTACGAGTTACAAAATGCTTAATTTTCCCATTTTGAAGTAAGACATTTCTGATCACCCACCCGCGCCCAATGGACAAACCCCACCTCTGCCACTAAGGTTCCTGCCTTGAACGCGCCGTTCACCTTCATAAAGCCGGCACAGAGCCATCCCCATGAGCAAATACAACCAGATCTATACGGATCTGCTTGCCAGCATCACCACTGAACGCCTGCAGCGCGGCACGCGCCTTCCCTCCGAAACCGAACTGATGGACAGCTACCAGGCCAGCCGAGGCACCGTGCGCCGCGCCATCGAGCAGTTGCAGGAGCGCGGGTTCGCGCAAAAGATCCACGGCAAGGGCACGTTCGTACTGTCACCCAACCCCATCGAATTCCAACTGGGCGGCATCGTCAGCTTCCATGAAACCCACGCCGATCTGGGCGATGACGTACACACCGACGTCGTCGAATTCACCCAACTGCCGCTGGAAGGCGCGCTGCTGCAGCACATCGAAGCCGAACCCGGCACCCTGATCACCCGCATCAAACGGGTGCGGCGCATTGGCGGCAAACGGGTGATCCTGGACATCAACCACTTCATCGCCGACCTGCTCCCCGGGCTGGATCGCTCGATTGCAGAGCAGTCGATCTATGCGTTTATCGAAGAAAAGTTACAGCTGCAGATCAGCTACGCGCAGCGCACCATCGAAGCCCTGCCCCGCAGCAAGGACGACCAGACGCACCTGGACCTTGACGGGCAGAGTCATGTGATTGTGGTGAGTAACCAGACGTTTTTGCAGGATGGGCGGCAGTTTGAGTACACCGAGTCGCGGCATACGTTGGATAAGTTTTATTTTTCGGATGTGGCGCGGCGGTAGACTGAGCGTGACGGTATCGAGGGATACTCAATCGATGATGTAGCCTCGACGCTGATCAAACTCCTCATATTTTTTTGAAATCGCAGGATCATCGGAGCACCCCTCAACAGTGTCCGTTGCTGCCAGACCATTCAATCCTCTGACAGAATGAATAGCAGCCTCCCAGACAGCCGGCTCAAGCGGTGGCTCGATAAAGTCGCTCAGGTACGCATCCAGAATGCTCTTCCCCGGGGTCTCAATCTCTTCACTCAGTGCCAGCAGGTAAGCAGCCTTGTCAGTTCTGCTCCAACTGATCGAGAACCCGGCACGATGACAAAGGACCGAATGCACTACCAGCATCGTTCTCCCATTTCCATCAAGGAACGGATGGCCATAGGCGAAAAATCCCATCACCAGACCCGGCGATTGCCTTAGCAAAGCTTTATCCTGCCCAAGACGAAGGCCTTCCTCCACGGCTCTCCGGGCTTCATAGGGCAGGCAAAAACAAGTGCCCGCTTTTGAGATAGCCAGATCAGGAGAAGTCGTCATCCTGTCGCTACCGGCCCAAGGGTAAAGGTCGCCAAACAGAATTGCGTGTACCTTGAGGAAATCGTGATAAGTGAGCTTTTTTTTCCTGGACAAGTAGGCCATCGCGTCCGCGAGGTTCGCGGTAAACAGGTCGTGCTCCAGCTGCTTGACGATATTGAGGTTTTTTTCACCCACTACATTTCTGAGATAACCCCTTGCGTCGAAATCCTTGAATGGGTCAAACACGCTGCTTTTCCCTCAAGTAATTTGTGAGCAGGTGAACCGCTTCCAATCCAGTAACTTTCTTCTGTTTCTTCAGTGCGATTACCAAACTCTCAATCACGTCAGTGCGGACATCGTCGCCCGAAAGTCGGGAAACATTTTCGGCCCATTCATCTGCGTAGGTCCTGGTATAAGCAACCTGACAGGAGTCCGCCAGATCCATTACGTAACGCCGAAGGCCTGACGTCGGGATGATGAGTGCTCCGGTTTTTGGATGGCGCCTTACGGAGCTATTTGCATTGCGGGGAGAGGAGAGCTCGTTGACGTAAACCACCGATCGTCCGCCAAGTGACAGCTTGCGACGGATGCGGCGACTACCTTTTACCCATATTTTTGCGTCTTTTGACACAGTTGACCGCTCGGTACCGGCAGAGGCGCTGATACCCAATCGACGAAAAACCTCAACGGCGAGTGTTTCAAGGTCTGCTGTAGGCGTGATGACTCCCGTGAGAGGGTTGCGGGAAGCCTTTGCATAAATACCGATGCCCATCCTGGCAATCAGGCCTTTGCGCATTAGCTGATCCAAGCCGACAGAAACCTGCGAATGCCCACCAAGCTTCGCAACATCCGTGCGCAGGATCACGTTTCCCTGGATGCCATTGATGGCAGCCTGCATACGATCTTCAAGCTTCATGTACAGACCTCGGTATCAGTTCGCTCACATGCATTTTAAACGGCGCTAGTGCCGGCAGAATCGATTATGGGAAAGCCTTGGTCATTCTCCAACCTCTATTGCAAAAACGCAAAACCTTGGCCAATCATGCCGCCGTTAACATAGTCGCCGGAAAACGATCTGGCGTTTCTCAGCCCTGTTGTTCTGGCGAAGCAACTTGTCACCATTGAAGGTATGCCGCCACCTGACAAAAAACGACGCAATTGCCTAGAATGCGTCCGTGGCTATGGAACACCTTCCTTCTAACCTCCTATGACCTAGGGGTTTCGCTCTCCACACTGCGCCTGCTGCTTGCAGGCGTTTTTACATCAGTTGTAAAACGATGCTGCAGCCCCTACACGACGGCGGCCAAAGGAGAAAATCAAGCATGAATCAAGGGATATTCCTGCGTCGTCGTAGCAAAGTCCATGTGCCGATAGGTACTGGCGGCGCCACGCGTGCTCAGGTTGCGTCGGCTGTTCGGGAAATTGCGGCGTTCCGATGCGTACTATCAGAATCTCTGATCGAGCAAATCGGCCTATTGTCAGCGACAGAGCTTAAGTATTGGCTGCGCGAAATCGTTGGAGTCCTTCGGCGGGAGACTGGCGCCCATGTACACCACCGACCGTTCTATCCTGATTTTCCCGAGCAAGTTCTAAAGGCATCAGAGGCGGAGTTGTACCTTAACGCGGTAATCCACTACCTCACGCTTGCACGTTTACCGGCAACTGAAGACTCTCGTCCCGCGATGCTTGAAGGCAACTTCATATCCCGCGTTATTGAACCGGGAAGCGTCTCCGAGTTCGACTCACTGCTGGAACCGCTGATTTCATCACGCACCTCGCTTTCCGAACAGGACGCTGCCGATGTCGCCTGGTTCATCCGAACCTACAAAAGCGATGTGTTCCGCCTGCTACCTGAGACCGTACCGTTCCGGGAAATCCGTGCGCAGGTTGGCGGCGCACTTATCCTGCATGTAGCCGGCGATGTACGGGTAAACGCATTCCTGGAAAGAAACGTGGAAACGACGACCGACGTGCTACGACTTGCGGTCGCGCTGACTGGCGGAGACGTGTCACTGACCACAGCGTCGACACGCTTCACCGCAATGAAGCGCTCGATGCGCCGTCTGCTGCTGCGCCTGCTGGACCGCATACCCAATGCCACAGAAGACGTCATGCGACATGCCGAGCGATGGAAACGCCTGGCTGAGGTACTGCATCCGGGCGACTACGCCGACAAGTACCCAGCAGCGTTAGCCGCCATCACGGCAGCACGTCGCAACGAAGCGCGGGGCTCATTTGGATCGCGTGTCGAGACATTGTTCGCACAGCGTCATATTGCCACTCTCACGTCCCTGCTGCAGAGCCGACCTGGTGAGTTCGCACGACGACTGGATGCGACTCTGCGGCGAGCCACAGAACAAGAGTCGGTTCTCGATGCATTCGAGACGGTTGCCCCACAGGTGTCCTCGCCTGTTCTGCTGCAGTTGCTGGCTCAGGTAAGCGCCCCCCGCCCCCTCCCCTTGCGGGCCTTCACCCCCAAAGGTGCGTTTGCCAAAATCTATGGCATCGAGGATCGACGCGAACCTCCCCCTCCCGACGTGCTCGCACGGGCAACAAGCCTCTGCGAGGCCGCTCTGGTAAAGCGTTTTGCGTCACTTCCCTCACTGGGTCGCTGCTTCATCGACCCAGCGTTACGCGACTACCGAGTACCATTAGCGCAGCGCGCCTCATCGAAGTCGATGCGTACGCTGGTGCGGGGCAGTCGGTTGCCTATGCCGGACACACGTTTCATTCGCCTGTTCCTGTGGTGGAAGAACGGCAGTGGACGCACGGACATCGACTTGTCCGCAGCCTTTTTCGACGCCGACTTCGTATTCAAAGAAACGGTCGCGTATTACAACCTCAAAAGTTTCGGCGGCTACCATAGCGGCGACATCGTCACCGCGCCCGAGGGCGCTTCGGAATTTATAGACCTTGACCTGGATGTTCTCGTCGAGAAAGGCATCCGCTATGTTGTTACATCCATCAACTCATTTACCCAACAACCGTACTGCGACCTTCCAGAATGCTTCGCAGGCTGGATGGCCCGCGCCGACGTGGCGGCGGGTGAAGTATTCGAGCCGCGCTCCGTGTTCGACCGTATCGACATCGCATCCGACACGCAAATCTGCCTGCCTTTCGTGATGGACCTGCAGGAACGACGGATGATTTGGGCCGATCTGGGGCTAACTTCATCTGCGCGGTGGAACAACGTCAACAATAACCTCAGTGGCGTATCGTTGATGCTACGGGCCTTGATACACACACCAAGGCCGGACCTGGAAACGCTGTTCGATTTACATGTGCGAGCCAGGGGAGAACGGGTGGCCTCGGCGCAGCAGGCACAGGCGATCTTTGCGCCCGACCAAGGAATAACTCCGTTCGACACGGATTTAATTCGATCGCAGTTTCTTTAATCTCTACGCCAATTCCTGCAGTTTATTAAACGATATAGGTAACTTTTTCGCTTTCTACCGGACAACAAAAATGCCAGTCAGCTATCACAACCCGCCGAGGCCTCCATTGGTAATGGTGCATGATGACTTGATGAGCAAATACTTTTCTTGTTGTCAGACCTGCGTCTATAAAGTCTGGATGGTAATGATCAGCGCGCTGCTCATCGCCTGCCAATCACCGCGCGAGGCACTGCAACATCTGGCTGAAGAGCACGACCGGCAATTGGAGGTATTGTCGGGCCCCAGATTCCCCCTCGTCATACTTGCGCCGCACACTGCAGAAAAGATGACTCGCCTGCGTGTCTACCTGGAAGGCGATGGCCATGCCTGGGCGACGGCGAATCGACCCAGCCTGGATCCGAGCCCGCACAATTTATTAGTGCCACGGCTGGCGGTGAGTGATCCGACACCGAATGCGTACCTGGCACGCCCCTGCCAGTTCGTCATGACCGCAGCCTGTCAACCCGCACTCTGGACCGATCGACGATTTTCCCAGGAAGTAGTCACCCGCCTCAGCCAGGCGCTGGACGAGTTAAAACGAAGATATGGCAACAGCGAGTTCGAACTGGTGGGATATTCCGGTGGAGCCGCTCTCGCATTATTGTTAGCGGCGCAGCGCAGTGATGTTACTCAGGTACAAACCCTTGCTGGCAATCTCAGTCCACGTCTATGGGCGACGATGAAAGGATTGTCGCCGCTCGACGGCTCACTGGATCCGTTGGACTATCGTGATCGACTCGCTTTGGTACCCCAGCGTCATCTCATCGCAGAAGCAGACCTGATTATTCCGGCGGGTTTAGCTGACAGGTACCAACAGGCGCTTGGCTCTCCCCTCTCCCAATGCATCCAGGTACCAGAAGCGAGCCATGACAGGGGGTGGGAAGCGACATGGAGCCGATGGGCTGAAACGCCGTTGGCACCTGAGATCAAACGCTGAGAAGTTCGTTTAAAAAAATCCGAATAGTGCCGGACTCGGGCGAGACCGCAACCGCACATCTAAAGTTCCACTTATTGCTAAAAAGCCTCGTGGAACCTTGAAAAAACACTCACAGCGTCGCGTTTTCAGCTTTTTTTCTTCATTGATTCTTTTTTTATGATGAATCTTCTTACACGCATCGTGTAAATTCGCACGCGCTTGAATCAGCCATTTACTGACAAGCTGGCAGGGAAGCCAAAGAAAGACGCTGACGCGTAGGTTGTTCCCTGTCAGTTTCTGCCCTGTAAGGATACTGCCTTGAACACTTCCCACCTGCGCCGCTCGTTGCTGGCGCTGTCCGTCGCGGCTGCCGCTGCCACGGTCCATGCCGCACCCGCAGCCGACCTCAACTATGATCTGAGCACAGGGGCATACACCAGCTCCGGTGATGTTTTCAATAACGCCACCTTCAGCGGGACCTCGCAAAATGCAGGTGTAGTGCTGAACAACTTGACCCTGGCGGGCAACCTGGTCAACCAGGGCAAAATCAACCTGACGGCTGCGACCCCCACCTACTTCCCGTCCGGTATCGCCATGCCCCTCGATTCCAACGTCGGTGGCGACGTGATAAATAATGGTGACATTACGGTGAGCGGCAACGCCGTCGTCGGGCTGGACGTGTATCTGGCGAAGATCGCCGGTGAAGTGAACAACAATGGCAACATCACTGTGACTGGCGAACAAGCCGAAGGCATGCTGATCACCTCAACCCAGGCGCGCGTCAATAACTCGGGCACTATCACCGCGCGTGGCATCGACTCTATCGGTATTGACGTCGAGAAGGCCCGCTTTACCGGTCAGATGACAGGCGCTCCCTTCCAGAGTGATATCAACAACAGCGGGACTATCTCCGCTGACGGGATCGGCATCCGCTTTCGCAGTCTCGACACTTCCGGCGGTTTCGACACCCTCTCCATCAGGCAAACAGGTGGCCTGATCGAAGGCGGCACTGCAGCAATTTCGGCGGACGACAATGCCTCCCCGTCGTACTTTTACTGGCAAGGTGGTCAGGTCAAGGGTGACCTGCTGGGCCTGAGTGGTGTGCTGGTACAAGGGGACGCAATGTTCGATGGCTCGACCATCCGCGCCGGTTTCGTCGATATCGACGGTGGCCGCCTGACGCTGCTTCGCCCGCAAACCACGATTGTGGGCGACCTCGATATGGACAGCGACACTGCGCGCCTGCGCCTGCTGCTGGATAACAACACGCTGCCCAACACGCCGATCCTGAAAGTCACCGGCAATACCTTCTTCTCTCCAGGCAGCCAGATCGAACTGCAGGCTCGCTCCGACGACTTCCGCACGTCGACCCAGGGCACCCGCTACACCCTCATCAACTCTGGCACCTGGGAAGAGCCGCAGAACCTGTCCGTGGTTTCCTCCTCGGCGCTGCTTGAGGTAAGGAACTTCGGCATTGAAGGCCAGGACGTGAAAGCACTGGTTGCCACTCGCAGTGATGAGGTGATCACGCAAGACCTGCTGGGTGCCCGTGGATCGCGCAACGCGGTGAACGCCATCAAGCCATTCAAGAACACGGTTCTGGGCCTGATGGACGAAAGCGATCCGGTATTCCAGAGTTTCGCCAACGCCACCACCCGTGAAGACCTGGCCAAACTTACCGAAACCCTGACCCCGGACGTCAGCCGTGGGGTGATCAACGCCGCCACCAACAGCCAGAACCTGGTCGCAGGTGCCATCAACCGCCGCGCCAGCAAAACCCGTAACGGTTTGTCCTCCGGAGACGTCCTGGCAGAAAAAGGCGTGTGGATACAGGCGCTGTCCAGCGATGCCAACCAGGACAGCCGCCACGGTATCGACGGCTACGACACCAACACCCACGGCATCGCCGTGGGTGCCGACGGCAAGCTCAACACCGACACCACCGTTGGCCTGGCTTACAGCTACCTGACCAGCGACGTCAAATCCGACCTCGGCAAAAAAACCGACGTGAGCGGTCATGCACTGACCCTGTACGGCAACTGGGCCCGCGACAACTTCTTTGTCGACACCTCGCTGATGTACGGCTGGAACGACAACGAGTCCAAACGCTACATCGCCGGCACTCGCGCCAAGGCCGACTACGACAGTGAGATCTTCGGCTTCAACGCACTGGCAGGCTATACGCTCCAGCTGGACAAGCAGTGGCTGCTCGAACCACAGGTCGGGGCGCGCTATGCCAATGTCTCGATTGATTCGTACCGTGAAAAAGGCAGCTCAGCCGCCCTCAACGTCGGCAGCCAGCGCTATGAAATCGGCGAAATGGGCCTGGGCGCTCGCCTGGCGGCCGCTTTTGACCTAGGTGCTGGCAGCCTGGAACCGGAAGCCAAGCTGATGGCCTGGCACGATTTCATCGGCGACAAAGCCGGCACCACTTCCACCTTCGTGCTCGGCGGCACCCCGTTCACCACCACAGGCACAACACCGGCGCGCGACAGCTACGAGCTGGGACTGGGCGCCAACTACCGCGTGGGCGCGTGGAGTGTGGGAGGGATGTACAACTACCTGACCAGCAGTGGTTTCGACGCCGACACCTTCACTGCGAACGTGCGTTACGACTTCTGATTAACGCCTTCGCCTGAAACAACAAAGCCGGCTGATGCGGGCTTTTTTGTTTCAGGCCGTGGGTAACGCCTACAGCGACTCACCCTACGGCGTCTCACACTTATACGAGTCAGCCCATCAGGAAGAACGCCATGTTCACGAGGAGCCTGCTGCTGAGTTTTTGCGCTGTTTTACTGGTTGGCTGCACGGGACGGGGCTTCCAACCGCCACCCGGGGACTACACACAGTGGTACAAAAAGGGGCTAACCCAATCGGGCGTTGACAACGCCATGCGTGCTTGCGGGTATACCAATCTTGATGGCGCAGGCGACAAGTCGCCGATTGATGTGGTGCTGACGCGCTTCTACTGCATGAAGGATGCGGGTTTTATCCGCACGGACGATCTGGACCTGTGCAAGCTAGGCCGTATTGGCGAATCGCCGGTGTGCGACGGCCGCCGTTAACCCATCACCAAAAGGACACTGGGAATGAACACTCTACGCAACGGACTGTATGGCGCCGCATTGGCCCTGGCGGCAACAGCGCTGGGCGGTTGCGCCTCCTCGGCCGCGATCACCGGCGAGCCTGGGGTAAACATGGGCGACAGCTATCAGAAGGTGCTCGCGGTGGTCAGCCGCAACAATACCGTGACCAAACAGGTCGATGGCCAAGGCTTCCGGGCGGAGGGTTACTCAGCAATGTTCAAGGACTGTCGCGTCAAGTACTTCCTGTTCCAGGACGCAGATGGTTTGCAGCGCGTGAGCTATGAGCCGGCGCCGCATCTGTCGGTCAGCGCCAACTGCCGTCAGCCTTAACTTCCCCCTGCGAGTCGATACCCGATGAGACTGTTGCCTGTAATCCCCGCCGTGCTGTTGCTAGCGCTCGGCGGCTGCGGCCAAGTGGCAAACGTGCGTTCGCTGTCCACTGGCTACGTGCCCCCGCAAGGCGGCGAGACTGCCCGTATCCGCCTGCTCACCGACGGCTTGGTGCGCGCCGTGCCGGGGCGTGACTGTCTCGACTGGAACGTGCCCGGCGCGGGGGTGATGGCGTCGGCGAAACCCGGCTTCCCCGACCATAACGGCGAAAACCTCGGCATTCCCGGACCGATCTTTTCGTGGGCCGGTGCGGTCTCGTCGGAGCTGGTGGTGCCGGCGAACAAGCCGATCGCGTTCCATTATCTGGGGCGCCTGCAATATTCCCGGCAGTGTGCCAGGACCATGACCTTCGTGCCTCGGCCTGGCGTGGACTACATGGTGCAGGCCACCATGTCGGCGAACTGTTCGTTCCAGCTGGATGAATTGGAGGCGGGTGGCAAACAGTGGGTCATGGCCCAACCGCAGCCAGCGGAGAAGGTGTCGATGTGCAACGCGACTGATAACTTGTAGACCGAAATCTGCGTGGGTTGAAGGCTGCGCGTGAAGTTATTCAAGACACATACCATACGGGAGATGGGCAAACAGTTATTACTGACATCTGCGCGGCTAAGCGCTCTCGATACCATGTCGGCATTCCTTATCCGGGACAGGGTATCGATGGAGCTTTCTCACATATGTACAATGTGCGCCATTAACAATGCCATTAATGACGTAGTAAAGATCACTATCAACTCTTATTTTTTACAATAAAATCAGATAGTTGACGAAAAACCTCACTCCCACTCGAACATAAACAACCATAAAAAGTCTTTAAAAATCATATTTTTATTTTAATTTTTTCAGCTGATACCACGAAAAATGCCATTAACGAAAAGCTGTTTTCGCACGCATTGCATTACTCATGCAGTTCGGTCATCGGTTAGGAGCAAAAACTTGCGTCACATATTTTTCCGTTATTCGAGTTGATTGGTGACCATCTCTACGCCGCCGCCCCATTCAGCCAGGACTTCGGCACCGCATGCGGAGCAGGCCTTAGTCAGCTCGGGCGATGATTAAGGCAGATGCAAGTTGGCCATACACGGTGCAGCTATACACGCAGAGAACAAGCGGATTAGTGCTGGACGACATGGCTGACTTTTCCCGAATTACTGCGCGGCCAGCCGCACGTCCAGCCCCGACTCGTCATCGAGGTCGAGTTTGCGCAATGCTTCAAGCACTGCCTCGGAATGGTCGCGGGCCTGAACACCTTCAAACCGTTTGCCTTCCTGGTACACCTCCCAATGTTTCATCGTATTGCCTCTTCTTTCCTCTTTTAGTTCAAATAGCCCTTGCTGGAGCCCAAGCCTGACGGCATGTAGGAAAACTTCCTGCAACACCGTAAACAGCGGCGCAAGATCTACCGGGACATTTCACCTGCGAGACCATAAGACCGTGCGCCGCATCAACAGGGCAAATGCCTCGTGCGCTACGAACCCCTAAGATCAGCACGACCCCGCTAATGAGGCGCGAGCATTCCTCGATATGCTCGATCCAGGTATTAATATCTAGCAAACTATCTGATTCGCTTGCCTCAGCACTCGCAATACGCGTGAAGATCGTCACATTCCTGAGCGTTTTCCTGAGCGTTGTTATCGCAGCCTTGCCCGTCACGGAACTTTCGGGCTAAGCCTCCATCAGAGCGTATGACTAAATGTAGGAACTTTCGTTTTCTGCTCGTCGAAACCTTTACATTTTTCTATTTTCTTCAGTGCCACTGCCGTTCCAGGCGGTTCACTTATTGTGCCTCTGATTCTGATCACAAGGATGTGAAATGCCTGCGGACTCACGCTGCCCACTGCACAAGCTTGGCCCCTCTCGATATGTCGTGGGGCTGGCCCGCTTGTCGTCGATGAATGCAAGACACCTCGCGCTGACGGCGCTGGCAGTGTGGACACTCTTTACGACCGCCACCGCTCAGGCTGCCGGGCCTGAAGAGGAATTACTGCGTCAGCAGGAGCGTGAACGCGCGCTGCGTGATCAACTGGAATCGCGGCCCGATGTGCGTCTTCAGGCACCTTCGCTCGACGAAGGCGGCTCTCGTCTTCCCGTAAAAGAAGCGCCCTGCTTCGCCATTAAAGACATCCGCCTGATTGGCGACGCATCCGAGAAGTTTCAATGGGCGCTGAAGGCCGCCAACCCCGAGGAAGACCCCGCAGTGGGGCGTTGCCTGGGTGGCGCGGGCATCAACATGACGATGAAGCGCATGCAGAATGTGATCATCCAGGCGGGATTTGTCACCACCCGCGTGCTTGCCGAAGCGCAGGACCTCAACAGCGGAATTCTGGTGCTGACAATCGTGCCGGGGCGCATCCGCGAAATCCGCTTTGCCGAAGGCACCAGCCGTCGCGCAACCCTATGGAATGCGATGCCTGCCAACCCCGGCGACCTGCTTAACCTGCGCGATATCGAACAGGCGCTGGAAAACTTCAAGCGCGTGCCCACTGCCGATGCCGACATTCAGATCACACCCACCTTGGCGGCTGATGCCAAGCCCGGCGAAAGCGATGTGGTGATCAAATGGAGCCAGCAGTTTCCGGCCCGCGTGAGCCTGTCCGTCGACAACTCGGGCAGCAAATCCACAGGCAAGTATCAGGGCAATGTGTCGCTGTCGCTGGACAACCTGCTATCGCTCAACGATTTGTTCTACGCCAGCTTCAACCACGACCTGGGCGGCGGCGAGTCCGGCCGACACGGCTCCAATGGCAATACGCTCCACTACTCGCTGCCGATGGGTTACTGGCAACTGGCGTTCACCACCAGCGAGTATAACTACGAGCAGTCGGTCGCCGGCGCCACCCAGACGTACCAGTATCGAGGCGAAAGCCGTACCAACGATCTGCGCCTGTCTCGCCTGCTTTACCGCGATGCCGTGCGCAAGACCACGGCGTGGGGTGGCCTGTGGACACGGTCTTCTGAAAACTTCATCGACGACACCGAGATCGGCAACCAGGATCGGCGCATGGCGGGCTGGCAGCTCGGCCTAGATCACCGGGAATTTATCGGCACCTCTATTCTGGACCTTGGCGTCGCCTACCGTCGCGGCACCGGCGCACATGACTCGCTGCCGGCCCCCGAAGAAGCCTCTGGTGCAGGCACATCCCGCTCGCAGATCATCACCGCCGACGCCCAGCTGCAAGTGCCATTCGCCCTCAGCGACCAGCGCCTGCGCTATATCGGCAGTTGGCGGTCGCAATGGAACCGCACACCGTTGGTGCCGCAAGACCGCTTCTCGATTGGCGGACGCTACAGCGTGCGCGGGTTTGACGGCGAAAACATTCTTTCTGCCGATCGCGGCTGGACACTGCGCAACGAAGTAGGCCTGGCGCTGGGGCAAACCGGCCAGGAGCTTTACACCGGTGTCGACTACGGCGAAGTCAGCGGTCAGGCCAGTAAGTTCCTGATTGGTAAACGACTGGCGGGGGCTGTGGTGGGTGTGCGTGGTGGTTACAAGGGCCTGTCTTATGACTGGTCGGTAGGCACGCCGCTCAAGAAGCCCGATGGCTTCAAGACCGCCAACGTGACCAGCGACTTTACCGTCATCTGGTCGTTCTGAGGGGTAATGCCATGCGTTTTGAAACCCTGGACATCACGGCACCCGGCCTGATCGACGAGCCTTGGAACGAGGCGGCAGTGCTGGGCTCGGTCACTTGGTTGTGGATGCATTCCAGCGCTCACCGTGATGCGCCACTGCACAGCTTACCGACACTTCTGCTGCCGGCGCTCAAGCATCGCCAATTCGTGCTGGGCAGCGAGCACGGCAAGCCGGTGTGCTACCTCTCTTGGCTTAACGTCGATGAAGCAGCAGAACAGCGCTATTTGCAGCAATCACCGTTGACATTGAGCGACGTGGACTGGAATTGCGGCGAGCGCCTCTGGCTCAACGACTGGATCGCGCCGTTTGGCCATACGGCCACCTTTACCAGAATCCTCCAGCGCCACCTGTTCGCCAACCGATGCGGTCGCGCGCTGTATCACCGGGGCGACGAGCGAGGCCTGCAAATCAAGACATTCCAGGGCATCGGTGTGATCCCTGAACAGGCCAGAGCCTGGTTTGCAGCTCACCCGGTTGCCACAGCACCGTAACTTCAACTTTTGTATCGCGGGCCGGCTCCGCAAATGGAATTGCTATGAACAAGCACCTGTACCGAATTGTTTTCAACAAGGCACGCGGGCTGTTGATGGTGGTGGCGGAGAACGTCACCAGCCAGGTCAAGGCGCCGGGCACTCGCGTCAGCCTCACCACCGCCGACGCGGGCTGCACGGCAACGCTCGGGCCGATGCGTTTTGCATTGATGATCGCGCTCGGGCTGGTGTCATGGAGCACTGTACCGGCGTGGGCGGCGGGCACGATTGTGGCCGATCCGACTGCCGCAGCCGGCCAGCGTCCGACGGTGATTCAAAGCGCCAACGGCACGCCGCAGGTGAATATTCAGGCGCCCAGCGCGGCCGGGGTTTCGCGTAACACCTACAATCAATTCGATGTCGACCCGCGCGGCGTCATCCTCAACAACAGCGGCGCCAACACCCAAACGCAACTGGGTGGCTGGATCGAAGGCAACGCAGCGATGGCCAAAGGCAGCGCGCGGGTCATCCTCAATGAGGTCAACGCCAGCAACCCCAGCCAGTTACGCGGCTATGTCGAAGTCGCCGGGCAACGCGCCCAAGTGGTCATCGCCAACCCGGCCGGCATTACCTGCGACGGTTGCGGCTTCATCAACGCCAACCGTGCGACCCTGAGCACCGGTCAGGTGCAGTTGGAGAACGGCAGCATCAGCGGCTACACCGTGAACGGCGGCACCCTGAACATTCAGGGCAAGGGCCTTGATAGCCGCGACGCCGATTACACCGACCTGATTGCCCGTACCGTGCAGGTCAATGCGGGTATCTGGGCCAATGACCTTAAGGTCACTGCCGGACGCAATCAGGTCAACGCCGATAACACCCAGGCCAAGCCTCAGGCCGGCGCCGACGGCGACAAGCCAGCCGTCGGCATCGACGTGGCGCAATTGGGCGGAATGTACGCCGGGAAGATCGTGCTGGTGGGGACCGAATCGGGTGTCGGCATGCGCAATGCCGGGCAAATTGGCGCCATGGCGGGTGAAGTGGTCGTCAGCGCAGACGGCAAACTGCACAACATGGGCACAATCAGCGGCACCACGGCCACCCGTATCACTGCCACAAGCGTTGACAATAGCGGCTCGCTTTACGCCAAGGGCGATTTGAACCTCACCAGCTCCGGGGATATCGACAACAGCGGCACGATTGCCAGCCAGAATCAAACAACCCTCAGCGCCAAATCGATTCGTAGCACCCAGGGCTCAAGCCTGGCGGCGGGCACAGGCGTGGACGGCAAACTGGGCAGCAGCGGCAACCTTGCGGTGCGCGCCACCCACGTCAAAGCGCAGGGTCAAAACCTGGCGGCAGGCGATGTCAGCATCCAGGCCGATGATCTGGACCTCAGCGGCAGCCAGACTCAAGGCCGCAATGTCACCCTGACCGCCAACAACGGCGATAGCAATCTCAGTGGCAGCCGCGTGGATGCCAGCCAGACCCTCGCGGCCAACGCGACAAAAACCCTGCGCACAGACAGCGCCAGCGTCAACGCCGACAACCTGCAACTGAACGCCGGTGATCTGTCCAACGTCGGCGGCGAGCTGGTGCAGACCGGCGTCGCCGACACATCGATAAACGCCACCGTGAGCCTCGACAACCGTAGCGGACGAATTGCCTCAAACGCGACCAATACCCGGATCAGCGCCGGTCGCATCGACAACGGCAGCGGCAGCATCGAACACGCAGGCAAGGGTTCGCTGGGCATTCAGGCCAACCAACTCGGCAGTACCAAAGGCAGCATTGCCAGTAATGGCAGCGTGTCGATCAAGGCTGACGACGTGGTGCTGGATGAAGGTCTGGCCCAGGGCCAACAGCTCACGCTCCAGGCCCGCACCCTGTCCAATCAATACGGGCGCATTCTGCAAACGGGGCTGGAGCCTTTACAGATCAATGTCAGCGAGCAATTCAACAATCAGAACGGCCAGGTCAGCAGCCCTGGCGCTGTGGTGATCGACGTTGGCACGCTGAATAATCAGAACGGCAAAGTTGTTGCAACCGACGGCGGCCTGCTGACGGTGACCGCCAGTGATTTGATCGACAACAGCGGCGGAACGCTGGCTGCCAGCGGCGGCGCTGAACTGAGCGGCGCGCGCCTGGAAAATGCTCAGGGCACCCTCAGCGCCGGCAGCACGCTGCAAGCCCGCTTCGGTCAACTGAACAATATCGGCGGCACGCTCGCCTCGACCCAGCGCATGGCGATCATCGCCGGACAATTCAACAACACCCATGGCGTGCTGGGTTCGGTGCAGTCCGGGCTGTCGGTGAACGTGACCGATGGCGCACTGAACAACGACGCAGGGCGTCTCGAAGCCCAGGGCGACATCGCCGTGGCGGCGCAAGGTGTGAACAACCACAGCGGTGTGATCAGTGGCCTGGCACTGGACCTCAACAGCAACGGCAATCTGTTTGACAACAGCGATGGCACGCTCGACGCACGCGCCACGCTCGACTTGCGCAGCGGCGAATTGCGTAACGCGGCGGGCTTGATTCAGTCTGCAGGCAAACTGTTTATCGACACCGGAAATCAGGCCGTCAATAACCTCGACTCCGGCACCACCAAAGGCATCAGCGGTCAGGATGCCGTGGAAATCCGCAGCGCCAGCGTCAATAACAGCACTGGTTTTTTGAGTACTAAGGGCAATCTGTTGCTCACCGCCAGCGACGTGGTCAACACCAACGGCGGCCAAATCATTGGCGAGAAAACCGTACACGTCGACGGCGCACGCCTGGATAACCGTGGCGGCCAGTTGCAAAGCCTCGGCGACGTCGAGCTGGCACTGGGTCAGGCCCTCATCAATCAGGGTGGGCTGGTCCGCAGTGCAGGCGCGTTGAACCTGAGCACCGATGTGCTCGACAACAGCGCCACCCAGGGCACCAACCTAGGCCTTGAAGGCCGCAGCATGAACCTGGCGGTCAACACCTTCAACAACCAGACCGGTGCCGTGCGCACTGATGAAGGCCTGCTGCTGGGCGTGAGCCAAACGCTGAATAACCAGAGCGGGCTGATCTCTTCGACCGGTGACCTGACCATCCGCGACCGCGATACCGCGCAGCGTCGCCAATCGGTGAATAACCTCGACGGCACGCTGATTGCGGGCAAGCTGCTGTCGCTCAACGCCGCGTATTACAGCGGCACGGGCCGGGTGCTGAGCCTGGGTGACATCAACTTCAGGTTGCAGAGCGGCCTTGATTTGAGCGGGCAGATTCAGGCCAACAACAACGTTGATCTGAGCACCGCCGGGGCGCTCAACAACACCGGGCGTTTGCTGGCGGGCAAGTCCCTGCTAGTCAGCGCGCAGACGCTCGACAACAGCGCCAACGCCGAAATCAGCGCGGGCCAGGTTCGTCTGAACGTCGCTGACACCCTGACCAACCGCGGGCTGATCGACGGCCAGCAAGTCCGCGTGCAGGCAGCGACGCTGAATAACCTCGGCACCGCGCGCCTGTATGGCGACCAACTGGCGATAGCCACCTCGACGTTGAACAACCTCGATGAAAATGGCACCGCAGCAACGATAGCAGCCCGTGAATCACTGAATATCGGCACCTCAACCCTGAATAACCGCGAGCAATCGCTGGTCTTCAGTGCTGGCGACCTCGCCATTGGCGGGACCTTGAGCGCGCTCGATACCGCCGAGGGTCGCGCTCAATTACTGACCAATGCCAGCGCGACCCTCGAAGCGCTTGGCGATCTGTCTTTGAACGTACAAAGCGTGCGCAACACCAACGAACATTTCAGCACGCGCGATGTTGAGGTCAGTCGAACACCCGAGCAGGAGTTTCAACTCACCGGCTCGACCAACCGCTACCAAGCCAACGAGATCTCCCTACGTCACGATGAGGTGAATTACCTGGTCACCCCCGAGGGCCAGCGCGACAACTGGAACCGCTACGACTACACCCGCGTCGTCAACGAAACCCAGATCGCCACCTCGGCCCCGGCGCAGATCCTGTCTGGCGGGACAATGCAGATCAGCGCCGGCGACGTGCTCAACGACAAGAGCCGCATCATCGCCGGCGGACTATTGCAGGCAGACGTCACCAGCCTGACCAACACCGAAGTGTCGGGCCAGCGCACCACCGTCGACAGCGGCAGCGTCACCAACTTCTACCGCATCCAGCGCAAGGGCCGCGACCGGCAAGGCGCGAACACCGCAGCCTATACCCCTGCCCCGCTGATTCAGGATATCTCCCTGCAACCTACCGTCTTCGCGCAGAACACAGCGGTCAGCGGCACGGGCACCCAGATCAGCGCACGCGGTACTCAGGCCGTCGGTCAGCAGATCGCTTCCACCGGTACGGTCAGCGCTCCGGCCGCCCGTACCTTTCAAGTAGCTCCGATCGTTCAGGTCGCAGCGCAGACCACCCAGAACGCACAAGGCGTGGCCGAGCAAATTCGCACCGGGGGCCCGTCTCTGGAATTGCCGAATAACAGCCTGTTCACCACCCATCCGCAGACCACCAGCAATTACCTGGTCGAAACAGATCCGCGTTTCGCCAGCTATCGCACCTGGCTGTCGTCGGATTACATGCTGGAGCGCTTGCAAGTCGACCCTGCCTTGACCCAGCAGCGCCTCGGCGATGGCTTCTATGAGCAGAAACTGATTCGCGAACAGGTCGCGCAACTGACGGGGCGACGCTTTCTCGACGGCTACGCCAACGACGAAGCGCAATACCGGGCGCTGATCGACAACGCCGTCACCCTGGCCAATCAATGGCAACTGGTGCCCGGCGTCGAGCTGTCCCCCGAGCAGATGGCGCAACTGACCAGCGACATCGTCTGGCTGGTGCAAAAAAAGGTCACCCTCGCCAACGGCGAAACCCGCAACGTGCTGGTGCCACAGGTCTACGTGCGGGTGCAGGAAAGCGACCTCAACGGCTCCGGCTCACTGATCGCCGGGCAACGTCTGAACCTGAATATTGCAGGCGATCTGGTCAACAGCGGCAGCCTGGCCGGGCGCAGCGTGATGGCGATTACCGCGCAGAACATCGAAAACCTCGGCGGACGCATCCAGGCCGACAAGGTCTCCCTGACGGCACGGGACAACCTCGACAACCTCGGCGGCCTGATCGGCGCCACCGATACCCTGGCGATCAATGCAGGGCAAAACGTCAACGTTGTGTCCAACAGCCGTGACAGCAGCAGCACCCAGGGTACGCGCACCAATCTCTCGCGGGTGGCCGGGCTGTTTGTCAGCGGTGCTGGCGGCACCATGGACGTCAACGCGGGCAAAGACCTCAACCTGACCGGCGCTCAGGTGGTCAACGCAGGCGCCGGCGGCAGTACCTCGCTGCAAGCAGGCAACAACATCAACCTGACCACCGTTGGCGAAGCCCATCAGCAATCGGTTAACTGGAACGGCAGCAACTGGCGCAAAGACGCCAGCCAGACCGAAGCCGGCTCAACCATTCAAGGCCAAGGCGATGTGCGCCTCAGTGCCGGGCAGGACCTCAATGCCCGAGGCGCAAGCGTCACCAGTCAGCAAGGTGCAATCATCGCCGACGCCGGGCGCGACGTGAACCTGACCGCAGCGCAAAACACCCAGTTCGCCGATGAAGCGCACAAATTCAAAGGCAGCAACGGCCTGTTCTCCAGCAAGACCACCACCACACGCGACACCGTCAACCAGACCCAGGCGCAGGGCTCGACGCTGAGTGCCGAGAAAACCTATGTGCAGGCCGGTCGCGACATCAACGTCAGCGGCAGCAACGTGGTGTCCACCACCCAGACCATTCTGGTGGCTGACAACAACATCAATATCGAAGCCGCGACGGAAAGCAGCAGCGAACGTCACGACAAGTCAGTCAAGAAAAGCGGCCTGTTCAGCGGCGGCGGCATCGCGGTCACGCTCGGCACCCAGCAGCAGACGGTCAAGGACCTCACCACCAGCCAGACCGCAGCGGCGAGTACCGTGGGCTCGACCAAGGGCGATGTGCTGATGGAAGCGGGCAAAGGCTACCGCCAGGTGGGCAGCCAGGTGAGCGCGCCCGAAGGCAGCGTCGATATCACCGGGCAAACCATCGATGTCGTTGAAGCCCGCAACACCAGCAAGCGCGAACGTGAAACCCTGTTCAAACAGACCGGGTTCACTCTGACGGTCACTAACCCTGTCATCAGTGCAATCCAGACCACCCAGCAGATGAAGCAGGCATCGGAGAAAACCGATGACGGGCGCATGAAGGCGCTGGCAGCGGCCACGGTCCTGCTGGCCGGTAACAACGCCGCCACGGCGGTGGCAATGGACCCTGGCGCGGCAGGTGGTATCAACATCAGCCTGTCGCTGGGCACCAAGAAGAACGAAAGCAAAACCACCCAGACCGGCGACAGCGCCGCCGGTTCGACCATCACCGCCGGTCAAGATGTGCGCCTGCGCGCGACCGGCGCAGGTGCAGACAGCAACATCACGGTCCAAGGCAGCCAGATCAAGGCCGGGCGTGACGCCAGCCTGATGGCCGACGGCGACATCAACCTGCTCGCCGCCAACAACACCAGCCAGCAAAACACCGACAGCAAAGGCAGCAGCGCCAGCATCGGTATCGGCCTCTCGCTGGGCGGTAGCAGAAACGGCTTTACCCTGGACCTGGGCGCCACCGGAAACCGGGGCCAGGCTGACGGCGACGAGCTGACCCATACCAATACCAAAGTGGAGGCTGGCAACCAGTTGCTGCTGTCATCCGGCGGCGACACTCAGCTTAAGGGGGCGGTGGCCAGTGGCAAAAAAGTCATCGCCGACGTCGGCGGCGATCTTAATATCGAAAGCCTGCAAGACACCAACACGTACAAAGTCGATGAAAAGAGCCTGGGCATCGGCATCAGTCTTTGTATTCCACCGTTCTGCTACGGCATGAGCTCGATAAGCGGTGCCAGCGCAAACTTTGGCGCAACCAACATCGACTCCAACTATGCCAGCGTCACCGAGCAGTCAGGCATCAAGGCTGGCGATGACGGTTTCGACATCAACGTGCGGGGCAACACCGATTTGGTCGGCGCCGTGATCGCCAGCAGTGACAAGGCCGTGCAGGACGGCAAAAACAGCCTGGTCACATCCAGCCTCACCAGCCGCGACATCAAGAACAAGGCGGATTACGACGCCAATACCGTCAGCCTGGGCGGCGGCTACAACGAAGTCGGCAAGGACCAGAAGGGCAACGCGCAGACTGGCGGCAAGGTTAACCCGGGCACCGACCTGGCCAAAAACGAGAACAAGATCGGCGCCAATATGCCGATCGCCATCAGCGCCAGCGACAAGGCAAGCAGCGTGACACGCAGCGGCATCAGTGGCGGTGCCGTCGTCATTACCGACGACGCCGAGCAGCAGAAACGCACCGGCCAGACCGCTGAACAAACCGTCGCCAGCCTCAACCGTGATGTGTCCAGTGATCGCGATGGCAGCAACTCGCTCAAACCGATCTTCGACGAAGATGAAATCCGCGCCGGTTTTGAGATCGTCAGCGCGTTCTCCAACGAAGCCAGTACCTTCCTTGCGAACAAAGCCAGGGAAGCGGACCTCAAACGCCAACAGGCAAAAGAGCTGCAGTCAAAAGCAGACAATCGTGACACGCCAATGAGTGACGCTGCGCGCCTGCAACTGCAGCTCCAGGCGCGGGAGTACTCGGCACAGGCCAACGCGATCTCCGAAAACTGGGGCGCAGGCGGCACCTATCGCCAGATCACCACCGCCCTGATCGGTGCTGCAGGCGGCAATATCAGCGCGGGCAACGCTGCCTTCGTGCAAGGCCTGGTGGTCAATTATGTGCAGCAACGGGGCGCCGGCTACATCGGCGACCTGGTGGCCAAAGGCGAACTCACCGAAGGCTCGCCACTGCACGCGGCACTGCACGGCATCGTCGCTTGCGCCGGTGCCGCCGCCAGCAGTCAAAGTTGCGGCAGCGGCGCGGCAGGCGCGGCGGCATCAAGCCTGCTCACCGGCCTGTTCTCACAAAGCAGCCCCGACGAAAGCGAAGAACAACGCGAAGCCAAGCGCAACCTGATCGTCAGCCTGGTGACCGGCCTGGCAGCGACCAGCGCCTCCATCGACCCGACCACCGCCAATACCGCGGCGGGTGCGGCGGTGGATAACAACTGGCTGGCGACTCAGCAGATCGTGCAGTTCAAGAAGGAATACGACGAAGCAAAAGGCCTGATTGCCGCCGGCAAAGTCGTTGCCAAATGGTCGTACATCAGCGGCAGGCAGGATGTTCTGACCCAGTTCGGCATCGGCAAGGGGTTGGCCCAGTCAGGCTGGAATGACGTCACGGGCCTCGCCGAATTTGTTGCGCACCCCATCGAAGGGCTTACTGGCCTTGGCCAACTGATTAATAACCCGGAGGCCAGAAAGCAGTTTGGCGACAGCGTCGTCAACGAACTCAACGTCAAGATAGAAACGATCAAGACCGCGCTGGAAGTCGGCGGCGACGAAAACGCCGAAGCCTTGGGCAAGGCCATCGGCGAAATCGCCTGGCAGGTCGGCAGCATTGCAACGGGCGTCGGCGGGGCTGCGAAAGGTGGCGTGGCGCTGGCCAAGGCGGGGATCAAGGTTGGAGCGCAGCAGCTTGAAAAGATGGCTGAGGTGGCGAGCCTCGCCAAATTCGACAAGCTTGTAGCACGCGGCGGGCAGTTCAACCCTAACGGCACCCCGCTGATGGACTTCCGCGCCATGACCAACGCGCAGAAGAGCATCGTCGGGGACATCATGGGTGGAGAGCAAATCAAGACGTTGGTGCCCGGCGCTGAAAAAATTGGCCGGGCTCCCGATATTGGCCAGACAGGCATTGACGATTTGTACAAGGTAGATAAGCCTGGTGTCGACTACCTGATTGTTGAGTACAAATTTGGCTCGTCCAAGCTGAAGCCCACCCGAGATGGGCTGCAGATGAGTGATGATTGGTTACAAGGTAGCTCTACTAATTACAATCGGATTCTGGAGTCTGTCAACGGTAATGAAAAAGCTGCTGATAGCATCAACAAAGCACTACAGGCAGGCCGTGTCGAAAAATGGCTAGTCCATACAGACCCGTTTGGAAATGTCACTGTCGGCGTCCTGGAAAAAAATGGAAAATTTGTAGCTGATCCAGTTGCCACATCAAAACTATTAGGAAGGGCCGCTAAATGATTCGCGCACCATTAGGGGAAATAAGCTACTGGTCTGAGTGGATTGAGTACAACGACGATTACATAAAAAAAGAATCTGTAGCCGCTGATAACAACTCAGGTGATCAGAATTACGCGCCCCAATTCCAATTTACACTTGCTCAGAAACACTGGCACCAAATTCTGCGCAAATACTCAGCCGGATGCCCAATTACTAACTTGGCGCATTACTTCCCCGGTCTGTTAGATGCTTGGGAAGAAGCTGAGCGGCTCGGAGCAGCAGTGTGGACTGCAGAGCAGCAATTCACCCGGCACCACTGGCGCGTCAACTACGACCACTACATCATTTGCTTCTGGTTGGTCGGCTTGGCACTCGCACTCGATATTCCAGACGAGCAATGGCATCGCTTGCTGGCCTTGATCGGCAATGATGGCGAAGACGTACTTCTTGATCGGATCATTGCCAGCCGTAGTCCAGACCGCAAAATAGGAGCCGT
>Ga0256410_1000987_pt1 | contig 23575 bp, 23 predicted proteins | sample PhyWR1_FD_185983 | JGI IMG/M metagenome (GOLD analysis project Ga0256410, IMG submission 185983) | Leaf surface microbial communities from wheat plants in UC Gill Tract Community Farm, Albany, California, United States - DLSL W.R1 | ecosystem: Host-associated > Plants > Phyllosphere >... | reverse complement strand
ACTCTTCTTTCAGGCTCATGGCATCTCTCGTGTCCCAGGGCATGATGGCTTTCCGGCGAAGTTGGCTCGCCGAAAAGTGTCCACCATGTCCCCGCACACCCGTCAACCATGTGTCCGGTCCGTACAGACTTGAGTAAAAGTGTGTAAATTTTTCAGGCATCCGTCGGCAAGTCTCATGCGGCTCAAGCCTGCCGGGGCCCCTGTATGTACTTGCGTGTAGCCAGTGGAGCAGGCGCGGAACAGGCTTTTCAGTTATTGAGTCCAACCTGAGCTCCGGGTTATCCCGGGTCTGATCAACAGTTTTCTGCCTGAGCCCCTATTGTGGCCGGAGTAGCCATATCGATGATTTTGGTGGTTGAAGGCATCAGCGCCAGCGGTAAAACCACGTGGTGCACCCGGCATGGAGGGCCGCATGTGATTGCTGAGCACGGCCGTCTTGACGGTGTGCCGGAGCGTGCCAGTGATCCCGTCGCAGCCGCAGTTTTCTGGGCCGAGCGTAACGTCGATCGATGGCAGGCCGCGCTGGCTATGGAAGCCAGGGCTCCATGGGCGGTGTGCGACAGCGACCCGCTCAAGCTTCACTATCTGTGGTGCCTCTGGCAGATCGGTGAAGCCAGCACAAACGACTGGCTAACAGAACTGGACGCCACCCGTGACACTGTCGCACAGGGGCGTATCGGCTTTGCAGACGCTTACATTGTCGGGCGCATAGACCCGCAACTGGCACGGCAGCGAGCCCGTGCAGACTCCACTCGGCGCAGAAGCAATTTCGAGCTGCATGTACGGCTGCAGCAGGCGTTACTGACCTGGTACGCAGCGATCGAGCACGTGCTGCCCGGCAGTGTGCACGTGGGCTTTCCTGCAAAAATGCCCGTTGCGCAACCACGTAATGACAGGTACCCGTTGGCGGCCTTTGACCGGATGATCGCATTGCTGCCCGGTAAGTAATCAGAGCTAACGCAGCAATGCCCACCACGCCCGCAATGCTGCTCAAGTATGGGAGCGGGCTTGCTCGCGATGTTCTTTATGGCGCCGCATTTACTCAGCTAATACGCGTCATCGTTGACGACCATCGCGAGCAAGCCCGCTCCCACAAAGGCAGAAATCGTTTAAATGAACAACAATGCCCACCACGCCCGGTCACTTACTCGCGTGCATCAAACGCCGCAGCGTATTTCACTACCCCGACAGGCAGCTCGCCAGTAAAGGACAGGGCCTGGAAGTATTCAGGGGGAACGTCGGGCAACTCAAGGCCGGGGTGGGCTTTAAACCCGAAGCGGCCGTAATAGGCAGGGTCGCCCAGCACGACGCAACCCGCTGCGCCCTGTTGCCGCAGCTGTTGCAGTGCGGCCCTCATCAATGCCGAACCGATGCCCTTGCCCTGACGGTCAGGCCTTACACTGATCGGCCCCAGGCCATACCATCCGGTTACCCCGGACGAAATGCTGACAGGGGAAATGGCGACATGGCCGAGGATTTCGTCATGTTCTGCCGCCACCAGGGAGATGCTCAGTTGCCCGGTGCGCCGCAGTGCATTGACGATGAAATGCTCGGTGTGGCTTGAATACTTTTCGTTCCTGAACGCTGCCTCGGTCAGGCGACTGATGGCTTCGATGTCTTGCGGTCGTTCTTTGCTAATGGTCATGTGCATGTTCAACGTTTCGATGCCCATAAATACCTCGGGTGGAGTCGGCAAGTGGCTGCCAGCGCATTGTGCATGCGTTCGTTGGCCCGTGCTGAGTGTGAGCAGCTTCGCTGCCTTCGGTGGGTTTCTATGAACGGTATGGCTTCAGGTGCTCAGGGGACGTGGACGAGTCGGCGGGGCTGGTGTACCAGCCGATGGAAAAGACCATGCCGACACCGCCCGCGTCTGCGCCGCAGGCAGGTTGATTGCAGCAGCTACCGGCCGGGGTTTGTATGAACTTACGGCGAGTGGCGAAAGCGCCCTGGGCGAGCTTGGCCTTGAGCCGCAAATGGGTAGTCCAGGACCTCGACAGCCGGGCGCTTGCAGTGACGCCCAAGGGGCGTAAAGCACTGGCTGGCCAATTTGGTTTGCAGTCTGAAATCCACGATGATGCGCTATCAGCCGCACAGGGCAGGGCTGTTAACGCCATTTATGGGGTGTTCTGACTTTTGCCCGTGGGAGCTTGACTGCGTCCCGGTTTTTTCCTGTCGAGGCTGCGTGGCCTGACAGCGGCCAGTTTTTTCTGAAAGGCAGGGCATTCAATATGACGGGGAGCGGGGCAGGCCGCTGCTCGCCTGAGCTCGTCGCGAATTGTGCTCAAGCGCTGGATGGTGCGATCAAGCTCGTCAGCTTTTTCTACCAGGCGCTGGTGATCAATTTCAGGCTGACCGTCCGCCTTCAGCATGGCGGCGATATCGTCCAGTGAAAACCCCGAACACTGCCCCAGTGCGATCAACGACAGGCACTGAAGTACATCCGCACTGAACACACGGCTCAGGCCCCGACGGCCTGTCGAGCGGATCAGCCCTTTTTCTTCGTAGTAGCGCAGGGTTGAGGGCGGCAGGCCGCAGCGCCGTGCCACTTCACCGATCTCCATTTCTTTCATGCTTGACCTCAAGTCGACTTGAACTTGCAGACTGCTCTGACCAGGCCGACAAAACAGGCTTAATGCAGAGGGTACAACATGCAAACAAGTGAGATGGTACTGCGTATTCTGTTGGTTGGCGTGGGGGCCACCTTGATCATGGACGCAGGCGCTTTAATTCGTGCACGGGTCTTTGGTATCCCGTCCCTTGACTATGGGCTCGTCGGTCGTTGGCTGGGCCTCATGCGCCAGGGGCAGTTTCAGCATACCTCGATTGTGGCTGCGCCGCGTGTCAGGCATGAGCGTCTGATCGGCTGGGTTTTTCATTACCTGACGGGCATTGTCTTCGCGTTGCTGCTGGTTGTACTCACGGGTGTGGAGTGGTTGTTCCATCCCACGCTGATGCCTGCATTGGCCGCTGGCTTGATCAGTATGGCGGCACCGTTTTTTATCTTGCAGCCCGCCTTCGGCTTCGGCATCGCTGCATCGAAGACGGCGGCTCCCTACGTGGCAAGGCGCCGAACCCTGATCACCCATCTGACGTTTGGCCTGGGGCTCTATGTCGCCGGGTGGCTGGTGTTGCTGCTCTATCCGACGCCGCATGCCTGAGGCGTTGCCCCGACCCGGCAGCGATGCGCCCATGAGGTACACAGCCACCTGAGCTGCCCAATACTGGCGCATCCGCTTTGCACCAAAAACAGACCTGCCTGACCTAAGTAGAAGCATTTGGCCGTATCTGTTTTGCAATCTTTTCTCTGGTTGCGGTTTTTTCTCCCTTCGTTAATTCATGGCATAGCGCTTGCTCTGGGACATCACCGGGCGCAGACATTTCTGTGGTCGGGCGATGCCGCATGCCGGGTTGTTCGTCAGTCATTGCCTGCGTATTTCCCTTCGATGCAAAGGACTGGTCATGCAAGAGAAAGCAATGGTTGTGAGCCGACGCAAAGTACTCAACTGGATCGGCGTGACAGCAGGCGCCGCTGCGATGTATCAGGCGATGAGCTCATTGGGCTTTGCCGCAGAATCAAATTACCAGCGTGACTTCGCCTTGAGCGGCGCACCGAAAGGCACCCGCGTACTGATCCTTGGGGCCGGGCTGGCCGGCATGACCGCCGCCTACGAACTGCGCAAGGCCGGCTACCAGGTCAAGGTGCTGGAGTTCAATGCCAAACCCGGTGGGCGTTGCTGGACGTTGCGTGGCGGTGACCGCTTCACCGAGCTGGGCGGCGCTACCCAGCATTGCGAATTCGACAAGGGTCTGTACCTCAACCCCGGCCCTTGGCGCATCCCGTATCACCACCATGCGGTGCTCGACTACTGCCACAAATTCGGCGTCGCACTGGAGCCCTTTATTCAGGTCAACTACAACGCAATGGTGCACTCCACCAAGGCGTTTGGCGGCAAGCCGCAGCGTTATCGTGAAGTGCAGGCGGACTTTCAGGGGCATGTGGCCGAGTTGTTGAGCAAGGCCGTCAATCAGCACGGCCTGGATCAGGCACTGACCCGGGAAGACCGCGAACGCCTGCTGGAAGTGATGCGCAAATGGGGTGCGCTGGATGCCAGCAACGCCTACAAAAAATCCTTGGAGACCAGCATGCGCCGTGGCTTTGCCGTGGACGACGGTGGCGGCCTGATGCCGGAGGCGGTGGCGTCCGAGCCGATCGACTGCAAGGCGCTGCTGGATTCGAATCTGTGGCAAAGCATCGCCAGCGGCCAGGAATATGAATTCCAGAGCAGCATTTTCCAGCCCGTAGGCGGTATGGACATGATTGCCCAGGCCTTCCAGAAGCAGGTCAATGACCTGATCCATTACAACGCCAAGGTCACGCGCATCCAGCAAAACGACAAAGGCGTGACCGTGACCTATCAAAACAGCGACGGCAGCGGTGGGGCACAGCAGGAGCAGGCCGACTGGTGCGTGTGCACATTGCCGCTGTCGATCCTCGGGCAACTGCCGGTTGATGTCAGTGCACCGATGATGAGCGCGATCCGCGCCGTGCCTTACGAGTCTTCGATCAAGGTCGGACTGCAATTCAAGCGCCGTTTTTGGGAGCAGGATGAGCATATCTACGGCGGCATCAGTTACACCGATACGCCGATCAGCAAAATCAGCTACCCGAGCACCGACTATGGCAAGCAGGGCAAGGGCGTATTGCTCGGTGCCTATATCTGGGGGCCGAACGCTTATGAGTTCACTGCCATGAGCCCGCAAATGCGCGTGCAGAAAGCCGTTGAGTACGGTGCCCAGGTCCACCCCCAATACCCGGCAGAGTTCGAAAACGGCATTGCCGTCGGCTGGCACCGCGTGCCCTGGACCAACGGTTGCTATGGCCTGTGGACCCCTGAAACCCGCCAGCAGCATTACAAGAACCTGTGCCAGATTGACGGTCGCATCGTCCTTGCCGGTGAGCATGCTTCCTATATCCCGGCCTGGATGGAGGGCGCGATCCTGTCCTCCCAGGATGCGATCAAGCGTCTGCATACCCATATTATTGCCAGCGCGAAAGCGGCCTGAGCCAGGAGTTAGCCATGAGAATGACTTTAACCACCGCTACCCTGGCAGGCCTGCTGGTCAGTGCCACTGCGCTTGCTGAAGATGCACCCATGCTGTCCACCTCCGGCAAGTTCGATCAGGCCAGCGGCGAAGCTCTGTTCAATCAGGTCTGCCAGGGCTGCCATATGGCTGAAGGCCAGGGCTCCCACGGGGCGGGCGCCTACCCGGCGCTGGCTGCCAACCAGAAACTGGGGGCCAAGGTGTACCCGGTGTATATGGTGACATCAGGGCAGGGCGGTATGCCGGGTTTCAAGAAGTACATGGATGACCAGCAGATAGCCTCGGTGGTCAACTATGTACGGACTCATTTTGGCAATCACTATGCTGACTCCGTGACAGTGGAGGATGTTCAGGCGGTCACCCGACGCTGACAAGCAACCATGGACTGCGCGCTTTTTTCATGACCCTCAAGGAATACAAAAATGTCTAAAAAATTGATCCCCGCTTTTGTGTTGACCTCGGTGCTGGCCGGCCTGATGACTACCCAGGTCAACGCCGCAGAAGTGATCCGTCACAAGCTGCCCAACTCGGACTTCCCGATCTCTCTGGCCGTGGAAATTCCACCGGGTGTGACCCTGGTCAACCTCAGTGGCGTGGTGCCGCCTATTGCCGACAGCAAGGCCGATCCCAAGACCCTGGCGGCCTATGGCGACACCGAAGTGCAGACGGTCAACGTGCTGAAAAATATCGAGGCTACCCTCAAAAGCCTGGGCCTGAGCATGGGCGATGTGATCAAGATGCAGGTGTATCTGGTGGGCACGCCGGAAACCGGCAAAATGGATTTCGCCGGATTTATGAAGGGCTATACCCAGTTCTTCGGCACCAAGGCCCAGCCCAAGCTGCCAACCCGCTCGGCGTTCCAGGTAGCCGGCCTGGCCAACCCCAACTACCTGGTAGAGATCGAGGTGACGGCCGCCCGACCTTAACACCGGGCCAAGGGGCAGGCGCGAGCGCGCCTGCCTGTCAGGCTAGAAGCTGACTTCTCCAGTCAGGCGCAGCGTCCTTCCTTCTCCCCAACTCACACGCCGGGTGTTGCCGCCCGAAGCCACAAAGTAGCTGCGATCCGTCAGGTTGCTGGCGTTGAGCTGCAGTGAGGTTTCCTTGCCCAGCAGATGGCTGGTCTTCCAGGATGCAAAAGCATCCACCGTGGTGTAGTCCGGCAGTTCGAAAGAGTTGCTGATATCCCCTGCGCGCTTGCCCACATAACGGGCCCCGGAGCCCAGGCGCAAGCGCCCGGCGAAAATATCGGCCGGAACTTCATAGGTCAGGTAAGCCCCGCCCACGTGACGGGCCACGTTGAACAGGCGGTTGCCCTCGGTTTGCCGGGTGTCCTTTTTGATCCGTGCATCGGTGTAGGCGTAGTTGGCGATGACGCTCCACTGCGCGTTCAGGCGTCCGCTCATGCTCCATTCCAGACCGTTTGACTGCACTTCACCGGCAATGCGCTGGATCATATTGCCGAACGCGTCGAGCTCGCCGGTGTTCTGCTGTACGTTCTTTTTCAGGATGTCGTACACCGCCAACTGGCTGGTCCAGTCGCCGTTGTCATACTTCATGCCGACTTCGTACTGGCGGCCGGTTTCAGACTTGTAGGTGCCTTCGAACGTGGTGCCGGTTTCCATCTCATTGGGTGCGAATGACTGGCTGTAGTTGCCATACAGCGAGAGGTCGTCACGCATCTGATACACCAGCCCCAGGAAGGGCAAAAGCCTGGATTCGCCCTCATCGGTGGTTTGCTTGAAGTCCAGGCCCGCGCCAGAGTCGATCGAGTAATGCTGATAGCGCAGGCCCGGGGCCAGAATCCATTTTTCGCCCAGGTGGATAGTGTCTTTGACGTACAGCGACTGGCCCTTGATATGGCTTTTGCCGTTGGTGTTGGACGGGTTCACCTTACCCACCGGCGGCAGCAGGCCATACTGCGGGTCGGCCGGGTAGAAACCGCCGACATTGCTGCTTTGCAGGAAGTCGCCGTTGGCTTCGCGGCGGGTTTCATAGTCGACACCCGTGACCAGGTCGTGATCGATACCGAGCCAGGTCTTGTTACCAATCCAGTCCAGCGACAGGTAAGCGTTCTCCCGGTTGGCGCCCACGTTACGACGAAACCGCCGGGTCAGCTCGCCTGTTGCCGGGCGATATTCACTGGGGTCGGCCTGGTAGTCGTTGTAATGGTCATACACCCAGCCCGTGGTCAGGCGCACCCTTGAAGTGGGGTCGAGGCGGTACTCGGTGGTGGTGTTGAGCGACTGACGCTGGCCTTGGGCGCGGGTCCATTTTTCGTCCAGGCGTTTGTCGCGGCTGCCCACATGATGGCCGTTGTAGAACAGCGCGCCACGGTCCAGGGTATTGCTGTAGTCGTTGTATTCATAAGCGGCGAGAAACGACAGATCGTCAGACTCGTAGGACAGCGAAGGGGCGACCAGTTTCGACTTGTTCTGACCAAAGTTGCGCCAGTAATCCTCGTCGCGGTTTTGCCCGATCAATCGAAAGGCGAACCCGCTGTCACCCAGCGGCCCGGTGACATCGAACCAGCCATCGCCACCGCCCTGATCGCTCAGGGTGCCGCCCAGTGTGCTGTTCCATTGGTACTGCGGTTTTTTCGTGATCACGTTGATCACTCCGCCGGGTTCCTGCATGCCGTAGAGCAGTGAAGCAGGGCCCTTGAGCATCTCCACGCGCTCGGTGGTGACACGTTGAAAGTTGCGGCCGATGGGCATGCGTACACCATCGCGCAATACGCCGCCATCATCGGAATTACCGAATCCGCGCTTGATAAAACTGTCCTGGGTGCCGCCGAAGTTATTGCTGACCACCACCCCGGGCATGAACTTGATCACGTCTTCGAGGGTTTGCGGTGCTTGATCCTTGAGTTGCTGACGGGTCACTGTATCGACCACTTGCGACTGCTGCAGAAAGGGCGTTTCAGTCTTGTCAGCCGTCGAGCTGTAGCCCGCACGGTAGTCCGTATCGTCTCCGGCAGATTGCACGCCGTCGACCTGAATACTGGGCAGTTGCATGGGCGCGTTTTCGCCCGCAAGCACCGTGCAACTGATCACCAGACCGGTACATACACCCAGTGGCACAAAGCCTGCCCGTTTGAATCCATGCTTCCTTTGCAACATCCGTAACACTCCACACCAATGACGGCAGATAACTGAACGCGCTGCCGAGAACCGGGCAATAAACGGTGCGAAGTTGTTGATGCTTCGCTGTTCAGTGCGTGGGTTGAAACGTCTATGACGCGCGTTTCAGACTCGGCAGCGGGGCTGAATCGTATCAGCAGCAGGAATGTTTATCATTTACTTTGGTGTTGCAGGCAGCGCACTACCACCAGTACTTGGGGTAACTGCCGCGGTGGCGTGTGTTATTCAGGCACCAGGCAACCACCACGATCACGATGGAGCCCGCCAGCACCGGGGTCAGCAGAAAAGACAGCGGCGCGCCGGTCATCAACACCACAATCGGGTTGGCCCCTGCCGGGGCATGCAGGGTACGGGACTGTTGCATGGCAACCAGAGCCAGCCCGACGGCCAACGCGCAGGCCCACCACGAATTGCCCAGGGTATGCAAAATAATCAGTCCGACCAGGGTGGATATGACATGCCCGCCGATGATGCTGCGTGGTTGAGCCAGCGGCGAGTCGGGGACGCCAAAGGCCAATACGCAACTGGCCCCCATTGAAGCCATAAGCCATGGAGTGCCTGACAGGTTGCTCAGCCAGCCAGTAGCACCAATGGCGATGACTGCACCCATAAACGATGTCAGCGTAAAACGCAGGGAGGGTGCGGCTGGCGCACCGGATATGAGCAGGCGACGTGCAGACATGGGAGTACTCGCGACGGGGGATGTGACAAAAGGATACCGATCGGTATACCTGCAAGTCAACCGATCGGTATACACTGTGTTGCATTCCACAGGAGGCCAGTACCCATGAGTACGTCTGATGCAATCACCCGCGCCGCCCTGCGCCTGTTCTATCGACAGGGTTTTCACGCCACCGGGGTGGAGCAGTTGAGCCAGGAGGCAGGCGTTACCAAGAAGACGCTATACCGGCATTTTTCCAGCAAGGACCATCTGGTCGAGGCAGCTCTGGAACTCCGCCACAACGAGTTCATGGCGAAAGTGCGAGCGGCAGTGGATGCGGTTGCGGTCTCACAGCGCCCGGCTGGCTACCTTGATTTCATAGCATCCTGGGTTCAGGAAGCGGATTTTTACGGCTGTGCCTTTATCAATGCATCCGCTGAATATGCCAGTCTGTCAGAGCAGCCACACAGGCTGGCGCACCAGCACAAGCAGGCCCTTCAGGCCTATCTTGAGGAAATATGTGCGCAAGCGGGCTATATGAATCCGCGCGTGGCAGCCATGCAGTTACTGCTGATCGGCGAGGGCCTGATCGTGTCCTGCCAGGTCAATGGCGCGTGCCCTGAGCTGATCATGGCGGGCAAGGAGATGCTGGTTTTGCTCAGTGCTCAACGGGCTGCTGACCCGGCGCAAAGAGCTCATCCAGCAAGCTGAACACGGTGCTTTTCACTGCGCTGTTGAGCTCCGTCCATGCCAGCCCGGTCGTTGCCCGGTAGCCCTGCAGTTCCAGCGGCCTGGAGATGACATTGGCGGGTAATGCGCGCCCGGCATTGGCCGGCAGCAAACCGACCCCCAACCCGGCAGAGACCAGCGCCAGCATGGTGGTGAACTCGCCCAGCTCGGTTGCATTTTGCAGATGCGCGCCCCGGTGGGTGAGCGCCTGCATCACTTCATCGTAAAAACCGGGGGCGTAGCGCCGGGCCAGGATAAACACCGGCAGCTGGCTCAGGTCGGTTGGGTGCAGGCTGGTGCAGGCCACCAGCGGATGGTCGCCGGGCAGGGCGACAATAAAGCTTTCCTGCAGCACTTCGCGGGTCTGGATGCCCGGGATGGTGGCCGGCAGACGCATCAGTCCGAAATCAAGCTGGCCGTTTTTCAGTGCTACGGCCTGATCCGGGCCCGGCATGTCCTTGAGTTCAAGTTCGATGCGCGGGAAGCGGGCATGCAGCGAGCGGATCAGCCTTGGCAGCAATTGGGGCAGTACCGAGGATACAAAACCAAAGCGTACCCGGCCGATTTCGCCGCGCCCGCACGCCCTGGCTACATCCGCGGCATGGGCCGACTGGTAGAGCGTGGCCCTGGCTTCGGGCAGGAAGAGAGTGCCCACTTCGGTCAGTGCCACCGAGTGCCGGTTACGCTCGAACAAACGCACCCCCAGCTCTTCTTCAAGCATTTTGATCTGCATGCTCAGGGCCGGTTGCACGATGGACAGCCGTTGCGCGGCGCGGCCGAAGTGCAGCTCTTCGGCCAGGGTCACAAATGATCGCAGGTGTTTGATTTCCACAGAGCACTCCAGGCTATGCAACGACGTCATGGCGAAGCGCATGGTAATGGATCACGGGCAGTTTTAGCCAAGCACGACAATGTGCTGCTGCGCAAAAAGACGCGCACGGCGCGAGCGGACGTTGGACAATAGGTGTTTTAACTCAAGCGAGTGATCACTTATGTCGCAACACGACCTGACTTTCATCCCTGATCCTGATGCGGACTCCATCTCTTCGGATGTTGCCGGCTTTGCGGGTTTGCTGGTTTCGACGCAGATTCCAACCCGTGCGGATGGCAGCCTGGAACTGGGCGGGATTGTCGAGCAGAGCGAGTGCACATTGCAGGCGCTCAAGCTGGCGCTGGAGAAGGCGGGCAGCTCGATGGAGCGGGTGTTGCACCTGACCATTTACCTGACCGATATGGCTGATCGGGCAGCGTTCAATGAAGTGTACAAGCGATTTTTTGCCAAGCCTTGGCCGGTGCGGGCAGCTGTGGGCGTGGCCGAGCTGGCCGTTGCGGGGATGCGGGTTGAAGTGACGGCCATGGCGGCCAAGGGCTGATAACAAGGCGAAGGGGTTGAAAGCCCCTCGCCCTGACCCTCTCCCATAGGGCGAGGGTCAAACCCAGTGCACAGGCGAGTCGAGGTAAAGGTGTGTTTGCTTTTGTGCCACAAAGGGGCTGTCGAGCGTGCCCAGTGCTATGGAAATCCAGTCGGCAAATTCACCTTCGCTGCGTGACCAGAACAGGGTCGAACCGCACTGAGAGCAGAACTCGCGCAGCACTGACGGCGAAGAAGAGTAGGCCGTGATCCTGTCCGCCCCTTGGACTATCCGCAATGCGCTGCGCGCAATGCTGGCATAGGAAGCAAATGCTGCGCCATGGCCTTTGCGGCACTGTCCGCAATGGCAATGACTCACTGCTTTTGGCGTTGTGAGCAGTTCATAACGGACCGCTGCACACAGGCAGCTTCCTTGATATCGCCCTGTCATGGGTCGTCCCTGTGTTTGAGCAAATGCTGACTTTAGCACCTCGATGCAATCCGTTGGGTGTCACTGTTAGAGAGGCGGACGTCCGGATTTTGACGCCAAAAATGCCACATAAAATGGTAATTTGGCCATTGCTTTGCTATCAGGCTATGATCAAGGCGATTTTCAAATCGGACACCCTGAGCTATGGCCGTTGACCTGCAGGCGCTCTATCCCAAACTGATCCACCTGATGCTGGACACGGTGTTTGTGGTCGACAGGGACAACCGGATTGCCTTTGTCAGTGATGCCTGCCAGACCCTGCTCGGCTACCGTGCCGACGAGCTTACGGGGACCCTGATCACGGACTATATACACCCTGAAGACCTGGCGATTTCACGGGCCTCCATTGTTCGGGTCATGAATGGCCAGGCCCATGTCGATTTTCGCAACCGTTATGTGCGCAAGGATGGCGCTGTCGTGCATATCCTCTGGGCTGCCTTCTGGTCTGAGGATGTCGGTGCGCGGATCGGGGTTGCGCGGGACGTGACAGCCTTGAGGGCGGCCGAGGACGAATTGCGTTTTCTGGCCCATCACGACCCGCTGACCAAACTGACTAACCGCTCGCTGTTCAATGACCGCCTGGAATCTGCCCTGCGTGCGGCACATCGGCGCCAAGGCACCCTGGCCCTGCTGTTTGTGGATATGAATGACTTCAAGGACATCAATGATGTCTATGGGCATGCCATGGGCGATCGCGTGTTGTGCATGGCTGCGCAACGCCTGCACCGTTGTGTGCGCGAATCGGACACGGTGGCGCGCATGGGCGGTGATGAGTTCACCGTGCTGTTGACCGATATCCAGTCCGCGGACGACGTGGCCTGGAAAATCGAACAGATTACTGCGGCGATGGCCGAGCCGCTCGGGGCTGAATTCGGCGGGATCAAAATGCCGTCTTGCAGTATTGGCATGGCCTTTTACCCCGTGGACGGAGAGGATGCCGATACGTTGCTCAGCCATGCCGATGGCGACATGTACCGGATAAAAAGGCACGGTTCCAGAGCCGGGTAACAAGGGGGAGGGTACCTGCGTCAAAATGGCCTGACAAATCCCGGGCCGCGCTCTTCAACTTGTACCTGTCTGCGGCTACTATGCGCGCCCTGATTCTGCCTGGTCGATGCTTGTCTTGAGCCCTGCCTGTCACTCGCGGCCACGTCCGTGGCGTCGAGGATGCACAATCACACACCCCGGTTTTTCTGTCTCGCCCCGGCCTTTGCCGGCAGGTGCCGCTGTGCTTTTGCCCGAGCGGGTTATCCATTGATCAATGAGGTCTTGAGTCAATCATGTCTGTCCAATTGCTGGCGATGGCGCTGGCGCCGTTACTTGGGCTGTTTATCATCAGTATCGGCAACGGCATGCTTGCCTCGTTGACCACACTGCGCCTGGACACCATGGGCCAGTCGGCGACCATGGTCGGTATTGTGTCTTCCGCTTATTTTATCGGGCTGACCCTGGGCTCGATCTTCAATGACCGGCTGATCGTACGCATCGGTCATATCCGCGCCTACAGCTGCTTCGCGGCATTGATTGCCACCTCGATCCTGTTCCAGGGCATGTCATCCGAGCCCTGGACATGGTTTGTCCTGCGCCTGGTCAACGGTTGGGCCAGCGTCGGCGTATTCCTGGTGGTGGAAAGCTGGTTGTTGATGGCCGCCGACCCCAAGATTCGCGGGCGCCTGCTGGCTTTGTACATGATTGCCCTCTACGGTGCGGGGTTGCTGGGGCAGGTCAACCTGGGCGCCATTGCCCTGACCGGTGACACGGTGCCCTTTATGATCGCCGCCATATTGGCCTCGCTATCGTTGTTGCCCATTGTCATGTTGCCGCGGGCAACCCCGATTGTTGAGCGCGCAGAACCGCTGATGCCCTTGCAGTTGCTGCGTGCCACGCCCACCGGGGTGATTGGCTGTTTTGGTTCGGGTATTGCCATTGCCGCGGTGTATGCGTTGCTGCCCTTGTACCTGCAACGTATCGGCCTGGACGTGACCGAGGTCGGGCATATGATGGCCTGGGTGATTCTTGGCGCCATGCTGTTGCAGTACCCGGTCGGGCGCTGGTCGGACCATCAGGACCGGCATCTGGTATTGATCGTGCTGGGCGCTGCCTGCGCAGTGCTGTCATTGATCATCCTGATGCTGCCAGCGGGTTCGCCGTTACTGGTAGTGGCGTTTTTTCTGCTGGGGGGCGGTATCTTCGCGATTTACCCGGTGGCGGTCAGCCATGCGGCGGATCGGGCATCGTCGGGGGCGATTGTGAGCATGATCCAGGGCCTGTTGCTGATCAACTCCCTGGGCTGTGCCATCAGCCCGCTGGTGATTTCGCCGCTGATGACCCGGGTCGGTGAAGCCGGGCTATTCTGGGCCCTGGCCGCGCTGAACCTGGGCCTGGTGCTGCTGTTTGCCTGGCGTCGTGCCAAGGGCTCGGAGCCAGTGACCGCTGCACCCTTTACCGCGGCGGCACAAATGTCGGCCGTCGGGGTCGAGATGCGCGTCACCGAAGACCTGGCCCAGGCGGTGCTGGAGCATGAGCGCGAGGCCGATGGTGAGGTGTCAGACGAGTTGGCTGTTGCTACCGGCAAACCTTGAGGTCAAGGACTGCCGGTGTGGCCGTAGGGGAGGGTGTCGCGGGTGACCGATTCACGGCCCCTGGAATGCGCCCCCGCAGGGGCGCAGCGATCAATTGACCGGCATTTGCGGGCGACGTTTGACGCGACGCTTGATAAAGACGGCAATCACGATCAAGAGCAGTGCCAGCACGCTGAAGAACACCGTGTTGAACCAGGGGAAAGGCTCATCCCGGCTGTTGGTGGCTTCGATCGCGGTGATATTGGGAAATACTGAGAAGATCTTGATACGCCAGCCGTAGTAGCGGATCAGCGCCAGCTGGTTGGCATCGCGGGAGTAACCCTGGGCCTTGGCCTGGATATCGGCAGAGTCGAACTTGAAATACCAGGGGAAGGACCAGCCGGTGTCTTCGTTGCGGTAAACCATGACCTCCTTGGTCACCGGGTCTTCAGTGTTGATGAAATACACATCCCGGGTCGGGCCGTCAGCCGGGTTTTCTGCGCTGATCACACCGTTGTGATCCATGCGCTTGACCTCAACCCCCGTGACCATCACCACATCGTGCTGGGGCAGAAAGTAAAACAGCCCCAGCCCCACGGCGCCGACTGCCAGCAGGATGACTCCCAGAATGATGCCTTTGAGCCATTTCATGCAAAAACCACGCACATATCAATTATTCCTGATGACTGTTGATTGAACTTGCGGCGCAGCTTATCGCAGCCTGCCCAAGGGACTACAAGGCCTGCATGCGCTGGCTACATAATTTGTAGCATTTTAGCTGTGCGTTTGCTCGCAGGCCTGCGCACCTCTCTTTGTGGGAGCGAGCCTGCTCGCGATACTGACGACACGGTCTGTGAGGTAGATCGTGTCGATACCCTCGCGAGCAGGCTCGCTCCCACAGAAAATCAACGGCTGGCCGCTGCCCGGCTGATGCAACGCTGACGGCGTTCATCAACCCGCTGGGCAAACCAGGCGGTGGTCAGGTTGCGGGTGATTTTCGGGCTTTGCAGGGTGATGCCCGGTAATACCGCACGGGGCAGCGGCTTGCCTTGCTGGCGGTCGGCGAGGGCGAACACGTCCTGGTACAGGTCGGTTTCGTTGAAGTCCAGGCTGTCGCCTTTTTCAAGCTGACGGCGGATAGCGTTATGGCTCAGGCCCAGTTGCTTGCCCAGGGCGCGTACAGCCCGCTCGGTGGAGCCAACCGCGTAAGAGCCCGGAATAGTCAGGTCGCCATCCAGTGCCAGCGGTATGCCAGATGCACGGCTGACGGCATTCTGAAAAGCGGCATTGCGGCTGGCGTACCAGCCCGCGTTGAAGTCGGCAAAACGGTACAGCGACTGGTTGTAGTCCACCGGGTAACCGAGCAGGTGGGCGATGCCGAAATACATGCCACCGCGGCGGGTGAAGACTTCCTGGCGGATCGAGTGGGCCACCGGGTAGGGATAGTCCCGTGCACGCTTTTCGGCAAAAGCGATGCTGACCTGCATTGGCCCGCCGGTATGCACTGGGTTCAAGCCGCCAAACAAGCTTTTGCCCAGTGGCACCATGCCGATGAAATCATCAAAAATGGCGCTCAACTGGCCCTCGGTGCGGGCCGCATCCAGGCGTTGGTTGTAGGTTTTACCGTCGGGCGAAGTGATACTCAAGGCACTGCGCACTACAAATTCGGGGATATGCAGCTTGCCGGCGCGGCGGTTGATTTCGCTGCGGGCGATCTTGCCCAGGCCCGGTACCGGCGGGTCGGCCTGAAAGGTCGATTCCTGCTCGGTCACAGCCAGCACGGAACAGAGGTTTTCATCGGTGGCCGCCAGGCCTTGGGCAGTGAATGCGACCTGGATATCCGTTGCCCAGCCGGTGCGGTCTGCAACCTTGGCCGGGAGCAGTTGCACAATGCGGGCGCGGGTCTGGTCGGGAGTCCGGCTTGGCAGTGTTTGTGTGCTCTGACTGCTGCAACCTGCCAGTACCATTAGCGGAATAATCGGTAAACAACACCTGAAAAATCGATTCACCAGCGTTTAACTCCCTATTAGTGCGCAACCTGCAGTCGCGCTCAATCGTCGCGTGTAAGCACTTCCAGCAGTTCGATCTCAAACCGCAGGTTGGAGTTCGGTGTGATATGCGCGCCCATGCTTCTTTCACCATAGGCCAGGTGCGCGGGTACCTGCAGTGCGCGCTTGCCGCCGACCTGCATGCCCATCAGGCCGATGTCCCAGCCCTTGATCACTCGCCCGGTGCCGATCACGCACTGGAACGGCTTGCCGCGCTGATGCGAAGAGTCGAATACCGTGCCGTCTTCGAGCCAGCCGGTGTAGTGCGTGGTAATCAGGGCACCTTTGACCACCGCTTTACCGTCGCCGGGTAACAGGTCAGTGATGTGCAGTTCGTCAGTCATGGCGATAAGGCTCAAAAAAGTAGGATGAAGGATTGTACAGGGCAGGGGGATTTCTTGATCCAAAGGCATTGTTACATTTTGTATTAATTATTTTATGTAGGAAAAGGCTCTAAAACAAAGGGATTGCGGAACTTCCAAATGAGTATTGATGTCATTTGCGCTTTACTCTCAAATGAGAGTCACTATCATCGCAGCCCTGGCAGTGCCGGGGAAAGCTAAACACGTAGGTCCTTTCGAGGTCGTGCGTCAGCAATTACCAGCCTTTGGCCTGCTGAGCACACTCCATTGTTAAGGGATCAACTGGACATGTCGTCTCGATTCAACCGCAGTCATCTTTCACTGGCTCTCATGGCCGCTCTGGCTTCGCCCACCCTGCTTGCCGACGCACTTGAGCGTGAGCGTGACGAAGTACCGGTAGAGGCCACCGATTTGCCGGTGGATGGCACCCGCCAGGCGTTGCAACTCGAAGAAACCCGTGTATTGGGCACTGCTGCCCAGGAGCTGAAGCAGGCACCCGGCGTGTCGATCATCACCGCCGAAGACATCAAGAAACGCCCGCCGGCCAATGACCTGTCCGACATCATTCGTCGCGAACCCGGGGTCAACCTCACCGGTAACAGTTCCAGCGGCGCCCGCGGCAATAACCGGCAGATCGACCTGCGTGGCATGGGCCCGGAAAACACCCTGATCCTCATCGACGGCAAGCCGTCTTCTTCGCGCAACGCCCAGCGCTATGGCTGGAGCGGCGACCGTGATACCCGCGGCGAAACCAACTGGGTACCGGCCGAAGAAGTCGAGCGCATCGAGATCCTGCGCGGCCCGGCAGCGGCGCGCTACGGTTCAGGGGCAATGGGCGGGGTGGTCAATATCATCACCAAGCGTCCATCGGACAAGCTCAAAGGCTCGTTGACCGCCTATTACCTGGCGCCGGAAGACGACGCCGAAGGTGTCAGCAAACGCACCAACTTCAACCTCAGCGGGCCGATCACGGATGATCTGGTGTTTCGTGTGTATGGCGGCCTGAACAAGACCGATGCTGACGATCCGGGCATCAATACCGCTGCCCAGGCCTCCCCCGACAGCGTCGTGGCGGGGCGCGAAGGCGTGCGCAACAAAGACATCAACGGCCTGCTCAGCTGGCAATTCACCCCTGAGCAGAGCCTGGACCTGGAAGCCAGTTACAGCCGCCAGGGCAATATTTTTGCCGGCGACACCATGCTCAACAGCGGGGGTGACTTCGTCAACAGCCTGACCGGCAAAGAGACCAGCGTGCTGCAGCGGAGCACCTTTTCGGCTACCCACAATGGTTCGTTTGACTGGGGCTCGACTTCGGCCTCGCTGACCCACGACCTGACCCGCAACGCGCGTCTCAACGAAGGCCTGGCCGGTTATGGTGAAGGTGCACCTTCTGCCAGCGCCGGCAGTTTTGAATCGCGCCTGCGCAATACCCGCGCTACAGGTGAGGTCAATCTGCCGCTGAACATGGGCACCGCCCAGGTACTGACTCTGGGTGGTGAATACCTCTACGAGTCGCTCAATGACCCGGGCTCGTTGCGTCCGCAAAGCTGGGATCCGGGGGCTGACGGTACACCCGGCCTGCCGGGTACGGACCGTACGCAAACCAAAACCACGGCCAACAGCTATGCGTTCTACGTCGAAGACAATATCGAAGTCGGCGCCAAAACCATCGTTACCCCCGGCGTGCGCTTCGATCACCACAGCGAATTTGGCGGCAACTGGAGCCCGAGCCTCAACGCCTCGCATCAGCTCACCGATGAGTTGAGCATCAAGGGCGGTATTGCCCGGGCCTACAAGACCCCGAACCTGTACCAGTCCAACCCCAACTACCTGCTGTACAGCCGCGGTGGTGGCTGCAGCTCGGTTGAAGTGAATATCGGTGGCTGCTACCTGGTGGGTAACCCGGATCTCAAACCGGAAATCAGCGTCAACAAAGAGATCGGTCTGGCGTTCGACAAGGGCACCTGGCGCACCAGTGCCACCTATTTCCGCAACGACTACCAGAACAAGATCAATGCCAGCAACGAATCGGCATTCCGCCTGCCCAACGGCCGTCGCGTGCTGCAATGGGAAAACAGCGGCAAGGCCATCGTCCAGGGGGTGGAAGGCAACCTGTTTGTCAGCTTGCGTGAGGATCTGGACTGGAACACCAACCTGACCTACATGATCGAAAGCAAGGACAAGGAAACCGGCGACCCGCTGAGCATCATTCCCAAGTACACCGTCAACACCATGCTCGACTGGTACGCCACCGAAAAACTGTCGTTCCAGGTCAGCGGGACTTACTACGGCAAGCAGGAAGCGCCCAAGCGCAACAACCGCGCCAATGAAGCACTGGACAAGTCGGTGCAGCAGCCCGTCGATCCTTATGGTCTGGTGGGCTTGAGCAGCGGCTATGAGTTCAACAAAAACTTCAGTGTGCGGGTGGGCATCAACAACCTGTTCGACAAGCAACTGTACCGCAAGGGCAACTCGGACGAGGCGGGCGCGCAAACCTACAACGAGGCAGGCCGTGCGTACTTTGCGTCTGTGACCAGTTCGTTCTGATAACACCGCGGCCCATGCAGGCGCGACATCCGTGAAAACGGGTGTCGCGCCGTTGTCGCATCTGGCGCAGGCAAAAACCGGAGCTCGATAGAGGATTGAACACATGAAACTTGCAACGTCGGCCTGGGCGCCGATCGTGTCTCGCACACTGGCAGCACTGGTCGGTGGTTATGTCTTTACCTATGCCTTTACTGCGGCATTGGCGCGGCTGCTGCCGCTGGACAATGTAGACGCGATGATCATCGCCAGCCTGCTGTCGTTTGTGATCTACACCTTCGCCATTTTGTGGGCATTTGCTGCCCGCCACCAGTGGTCGGCCTGGATGGGCGCGGTGCTCGCCGTGCCTCTGGCCGCCATCGGTTTTTGGCCGCAACTGCTGGAGCGACTGGGATGAAACAGACCCTGACCCAATCCATGGCCTGGCTGCACACCTGGGGTGGCCTGATCGTCGGCTGGTTGTTGTTCGTGATCTTTTTGACCGGCAGCCTGGCCGTGTTCGATCAAGAGATCGACAACTGGATGACCCCCGAGCTGCCGGCCCACCACCTGACCGATGAGCAGGCCGCGCAACGCGCACTGAGCTACTTGCAGACGCACAAGGCTGACGCAAAACAGTGGGGTATCAGCCTGCCCTATGAGCGTTCGCCGCAATTGCAGGCTTCTACCGGCGGGCGCCGTGATGGCGTGTCGGTGACCCTGGACCCGGATACCGGCGAGGTGATGCCGGTTCGCGAAACGGTAGGAGGGCGGTTTTTCTTTCTGTTCCACTTCACCCTGCACATGCCGCGCATGATCGGCATTTACCTGGTGGGTGCGCTGGCCATGGGCATGCTCGCGGCTTTGGTCAGCGGCATCGTGATCCACAAGAAGTTCTTCAAGGAATTCTTCACCTTTCGTCCCGCCAAAGGCCAGCGCTCGTGGCTTGACGCGCACAACGCCAGTGCCGTGCTGTTGCTGCCTTTTCACTTGATGATCACCTACACCGGGCTGGCGATTTTTCTGGTGATCTATATGCCTGCGGCCATGGATGCATTGTTCGATGGTGACCGCGAGGCCTTTTTCAAGGCGCAGGACAAGGCGCCGGCCAGCGTTGCCGTACAGCGCCCGGCAACCGCAGAGCCTGCACCGCTGGTGGCCCTGGGGCCGTTGCTGAGCCAGGCCCGGGCTGTCATGGGGCCGTTGGGCGGGATCAGCATCAGCAACCCCGGCATGAGCAATGCCGAAATCCAGATTCGTCCGATCCTGGGCAATCGCATTGCCCTGACCAAGGGCCAGGGCATGCGCTTTGACGGCGTCACCGGCGAGCAATTGGCCGGCCCCACAGAGATGCGCCCCACGGTGCTGACCCATCGGGTGATTTCCGGGCTGCACTTTGCCCAGTTCGGCGGTTACCCGATGCGCTGGCTGTACTTTATTTGCGGGCTGATCAGCAGCGCCATGATCGCCAGCGGGCTGGTGCTGTTCACGGTCAAGCGGCGGCGCAAGTACGCCAGCGAAGGTCGGGTTGCCCAGGTGCTCTACCGTTTAGTCGAGGCGATCAATGTCACCGTTATGGCGGGCTTGAGCCTGGCTTGTATCAGCCTGTTGTGGGGCAACCGGCTGTTGCCGTCGGGGATGACCGAACGGGCGGATGCTGAATTGAATGTGTTCTTTGGCATGTGGGCGTTGAGCTTTGCCCATGCCTTGCTGCGCCCGCGCATGCAGGCCTGGCGCGAGCAACTCGGGTTGGCGGGAGGGTTGTGCCTGGCCTTGCCGTTGTTGAGTGTCTTCACCGTCAACCGGCCTTGGGCACTGCACAGCTGCATGGGCGTCGAGCTGACTGCTATGGCCCTGGGCGCTTTGTTGCTGTGGGCCTGCTGGAAAGTCTCGCAACCGGCGGTTGAGCGGGTGCCACGTAAAAAAACCGCCGTCATGGCCGAGGTAAATTGAGATGCTGGCTGATTATTTTGCTGCACTGGCGTTCGCTTACATCGGCATGCTTACCTTGTGCCAGGGGTTGGAGCGTCATTACAAACAGGTGTGGGGAAAGCCGCCTGCGGCCCGCTTGCGCCGTGTGCTACGGGTTGCCGGTTGGCTAAGCCTGGGGCTGAGTTTCTGGTTTTGCGGGTTGGCCTGGGGCTGGGCGATGGGGCCGGTGGGCTGGTTTGGCATGATCTCGTTAAGCGGTTTTAGCCTGCTGATGCTGTTGCCGTATCGGCCGCGACTGGCCGTGTGGCTGCCAATGGGCTTTGTGCCGGTTTGGGCGGTGATCGCAACCTTGCACTGATCGTTGTGGGAGCGGGCCTGCCCGCGATTTGGACAACGCGGTCTGCCAGGCAAACCGCAGTGATGCCATCGCGAGCAAGCCCGCTCCCACAGGTGAGAAGGTGGTTAGCGCTTGACCCACCGATTGGCCATCCAGTCCAGGCCACTGCACAACACAAAGTACACCAGCGCCACAAACAGGAAGATTTCCGTCGGGTGCACCATCACCCGGTTGCTGATCTGGGTGGCAACAAACGACAGCTCGCCGACCCCGATCACGTACGCCAGCGAGGTGTCCTTGATCAGTGAAATCCATTGGTTGAGGAAGGAGGGCAGCATCATCGGCAGGGCCTGCGGCAGAATGATCAGACGCAACACTTGCCAGCTACCCAGGCCGAGAGCCTTGCCCGCCGCCCATTGCCCGGCCGGCAGGCTGCTGATCCCGGCATACACCGAGTGGGCCAGGTACGCACCGCCGATCAACGACAGCGCACACACCACGGTGGCCAGCGCGGGTACATCGACCTTGAACAGGATGGGCAGCAGGAAGTAACTCCAGAAAATCAGCATCACCACCGGAATTGCCCGCAAAAAGCCCAGCACACCCAACAACAGCCAGCGCACCTTGCCGCGAATCATCACCAGGGCAATGCCCAGCACCAGCCCCAGCAGTGCCGAGATGATCCCCGACAACAGGCTGAGCAGCAGCGTCAGTGCTGCACCGCCCAAAGGTCCGTTGGGCCAGGCGCCGAGCATGAAATACGAAAAGTTGTCGCTGATAACCGAAAAATCCATGACTTACACCCCTCCCTGGCGATACCACTTGCTGCGTGCAATCAATTGGCCAAGTACTTCGAGCAAGGCAATGCTGGCCACATACAGCAGAGTGGCAAAACCGAAGGCCTGAAAGGTCTTGAAGGTTTCGGTCTCGACCTGACGCGAGGCGTAGGACAGCTCGGCCAAGCCAATGGCCATGGTCAGAGACGAGTTTTTCAGGGCGTTCATATACTGGCCCAGCAACGGTCCCAACGCCGTGCGCAGCGCCTGCGGGAACACGATATAGCGCCACACCTGTGCCGGCCTCAAGCCCAGCGCCAGACCTGCCGCCCGTTGTTCCACCCGCACCGAACTGACACCGGCGCGAAACTCCTCGCAAATAAAAGCGGCGGTGTAGAGCATCAGCCCCCAGAACCCGGCGAGAAACTCAAACGACGGCCAGTCAACTTCAAACAGCCCCAGTGACAGGCTGCGCGGCTGGTTGAGCCACATCACCAGCCCTTCGGGCAGCATGGCCGTGACCCCGAAGTACCAGAAAAACAGCTGCACCAGCAGTGGCGTGTTGCGAAACAGGGCCAGGTAGGCCCGTGCCGGCCACGACCACACACGCAAAGGCGAGATGCGTGCCAGGCACAGCAAAAACCCCAGCCCGGTAGCCACCAGGCAGGTCAGCAGGGAAAGGATCAGGGTGAGGACAAAACCATCGAGCAACCAGTGCAGGTATTGCGGGGCAAGCAGTTCACCGAACATAGAAACAGCGTCCATCCAGAAACGAGCAAACCCGTCCGGTTGACCGTGACGGGCTGAAGGAGACAGGAACTGTGGGAGCGAGCCTGCTCGCGAAAAGTCTTCGCGATCAGGCTCGCTCCCACAGAGGCAGTGGCTTAGCTCTTGTCGCCAATCTTGTACAGGCGGGTCAGCGGGGTCTTGGTGGTCGGGCCGAACCAGGCGTCATAAATGCCCTGGGCCTTGCCCTGGGCTTCGAGGTCGGTGAGGGTCTGGTTAACCACCTCGGTCAGGCGCGCTTCGCCTTTAGGAATACCGACACCGATCAGGTCATTGGAAATGGTGAACGGCGGCACTTCGTATTTGTCCTTGTCCGGCACATTGGCCAGCAGGCCGATCAGCTTCGGGCCGTCCTGGGTGATGGCCTGGACGTTACCGTTGCGCAGGGCAGTGAAGGCGAACGGGGTGTCATCGTAGGCCACCACTTTGGCACCGGGGAATTTCTCACGCAGCACGCCTTCATTGACCGTGCCCTTGTCCACCCCTACGCGCCATTTGTTCAGCTCCTCGGGGGATGTGAGGGTGCCTTTCTTGACGATAAATTGCTGGCCCGAAGCAAAGTACGGAATGCTGAAATTCACCTGCTCGGCGCGCTCGGGGGTGATGGTGAAGTTGGCCAGTACCAGGTCCACCTTGTTGGCCACCAGCAGCGGTACGCGGTTGGCCGGGTTGGTTGGCTGCAACTGCAACTTCACGCCCAGCTTGTCGGCGATGGCCTTGGCGTAGTCGACGTCGAGGCCTTCGATCTGCTTGCTGTTGGCATCGACAAAACCAAA
>Ga0256410_1000985_pt1 | contig 23613 bp, 18 predicted proteins | sample PhyWR1_FD_185983 | JGI IMG/M metagenome (GOLD analysis project Ga0256410, IMG submission 185983) | Leaf surface microbial communities from wheat plants in UC Gill Tract Community Farm, Albany, California, United States - DLSL W.R1 | ecosystem: Host-associated > Plants > Phyllosphere >... | reverse complement strand
GTTGGTGTAGGAGAAGTCATGAAAGCTCCGAAATACGGGAAATAAACAGGCCAAGTGGCGCAATGCCGCGCAGTATACCTGCGCACCCTGTATGCGTTGCACTCGCTGGTCGTAAAAATAATCCAACTTTGCCCCGCTCCTTGTGGGAGCGGGCTTGCCCGCGATGGCATCACTGCGGTTTTACAGACAGACCTCATGGCCCGTATCGCGAGCAAGCCCGCTCCCACAGGTTCTTTTCTGCGCCAGCTGTCCGTAATGTCAGTTAGCCGTCACTGTATTGACCGGGTCCACACGCTATAACCCTTATATAAGCCCTTACCCCACGCACACGGCGTTTATCCCGCATGCCCAATAAAACCAAAAAAATCTTGCTGGGCACACTGGTGCTTGCTCTGATCGGCGGCGGTATCGGGTGGTTGAGCCGCCCTGCTCCCGGAAAATCAGTGGCTGGTGCACCCATTCCGGTGCGGGTTGCCCATGTGCAGCAACAGGATGTACCGCGCTATATCAATGGGATTGGCGCCGTACTGTCGCTGCACAGCGTAATCATCCGTGCGCAAATCGATGGCATCCTCACTGATATTCGGGTCAAGGAAGGCCAGACGGTCAACGCTGGGGACCTGTTGGCTACACTCGATGATCGCTCGATCAAGGCCAGCCTCGATCAGGCCAGGGCCCAGTTGGGACAGAATCAGGCACAGCTGCAAGTGGCACTGATCGACCTCAAGCGCTACCAGTTGTTAAGCGTGGACAATGGTGTGTCCAGGCAAACCCTCGATCAGCAACAAGCCCTGGTCAATCAGCTCAAGGCTTCGGCACAGGGTGATCAGGCAACCATTGCGGCGGCGCAGGTGCAGTTGTCCTATACGCAAATAAAGTCCCCGGTCAGCGGGCGCGTGGGCATTCGCGCCGTGGATGCGGGCAACTTCCTGCGGGTCAGCGATGCCCAGGGGCTGTTTTCCGTGACCCAGATCGACCCCATTGCCGTGGAGTTCTCCCTGCCCCAGCAACAGCTACCGAAGCTCCATGACCTGCTTGCCGCCAAGGAGCCAGCACGGGTCAAGGCCTTTATCGGCAATGCCGACAGCAGCGGCACGGCACTGGCCGAGGGTCGCCTGAGCCTGATCGACAATCAGGTCTCGGCAACTACCGGCACCATCAAGGCCAAGGCCCGCTTCGACAACCCCACGCAAAGCCTGTGGCCCGGCCAGTTGGTCAATGTCGAGATCCAGACCGGCCTGCAGCGCAACGCGCTGGTGGTACCACCGCAGGTGGTGCAGCGCGGGCTGGATAATTACTTCGTCTACCGGGTCAACGGCGACAAGGTCGAAGCCGTCCCGGTACAGCTGACGTTTCAAGACACCGAGCTGAGCATCATCACCGGGGTAAACCCCGGCGACGCCCTGGTCAGTGATGGCCAGTCACGACTCAAGCCCGGCTCGCGGGTTGAAGTGCTGAGCGAGCCAACGGCCGCCCGGGTGCAGCCATGACCCGCAGCCGCTCGCTGTCCGCCTGGTGTGTCGATCACCCGGTGGCCACCGTACTGCTGACCTTTGCCCTGGTGCTGGTAGGCTTGATTGCCTTCCCCCGCTTGCCCGTGGCGCCCTTGCCTGAAGCGGAGTTCCCGACCATCCAGGTGTCGGCGCAACTGCCCGGCGCCAGCCCGGACACCATGGCCTCATCCGTGGCCACACCGCTGGAGGTGCAATTCAGCGCCATCCCCGGCATGACCCAGATGACCTCCAGCAGCGCCCTGGGCTCGACCACCCTGACCCTGCAATTCACCCTCGACAAAAGCATCGACACCGCCGCGCAAGAGGTGCAGGCGGCGATCAACACCGCATCCGGCAAACTGCCCAAGGACATGCCCACGCTACCGACCTGGAAGAAGGTCAACCCGGCCGACAGTCCGGTCCTGATCCTCAGCATCAGTTCGCTGCAAATGCCCGGCACTGAACTGAGCGATTACGTTGAAACCCTGCTGGCCCGGCAAATCAGCCAGATCGACGGCGTGGGCCTGATCAATATCACCGGCCAGCAACGCCCGGCGATCCGCGTGCAGGCCTCGGCCGACAAGCTGGCCGCCATCGGCCTGACCCTCTCCGATATCCGCCTGGCGATTCAGCAAACCAGCCTCAACCTGGCCAAGGGCGCGCTGTATGGCCCTTCGAGCATTTCCATCCTTTCGACCAACGACCAGTTGTTCGACGCGGATGAATACGGCCAGTTGATCGTTTCGTACAAGGATGGCGCCCCCGTGCAACTACGGGATGTGGCACGGGTTATCAACGGTTCCGAGAACGACTATGTACAGGCCTGGTCGGGCCACCAGCCGGGGCTCAACCTGGTGATTTCGCGCCAGCCGGGGGCCAATATCGTCGACACGGTAGACCGCATCCAGGCCGCCCTGCCCGGTCTGCAGGCCATGCTCCCGGCCTCGGTCGAGGTCACGGTGCTGAGCGACCGCACCAAGACCATCCGCGCGTCCCTGCATGAAGTGGAAATCACCCTGCTGATCGCCGTTCTGCTGGTCGTTGCGGTGATGGCGTTGTTTTTACGCCAGTGGTCAGCCACGTTGATCGTGTCGGCAGTGCTCGGCGTATCTCTGATCGCCAGCTTCGCGTTGATGTATGTGCTGGGCTTTAGCCTGAATAACCTGACGCTGGTGGCGATTGTGGTGGCCGTGGGCTTTGTGGTCGACGATGCCATCGTGGTGGTGGAGAACATTCACCGTCACCTGGAGGCCGGCGAAAGCATGCGCGACGCGGCGATCAAGGGCTCCAGCGAGATCGGCTTTACCGTGGTGTCCATCAGCTTCTCGCTGGTGGCAGCGTTTATCCCGCTGCTGTTTATGGGCGGGGTGGTCGGGCGCCTGTTCAAGGAGTTCGCCCTGACGGCAACCTCGACCATCATGATTTCAGTGGTGGTCTCCCTGACCCTGGCGCCCACCCTGGCCGCGCTGTTTATGCGCTCACCGGTGCACAAGCCCGACGCCAGGCCGGGCTTTGGCGAGCGCCTGCTGGCCCTCTATGAAAAGGGCCTGAAGCGAGCCCTTGCGCATCAGCGATTGATGCTGGGGATTTTCGCCGTGACCCTGGCCATGGCCATCGCCGGATATGTGCTGATCCCCAAGGGCTTTTTTCCGGTGCAGGACACCGGCTTTGTACTGGGTACCAGCGAAGCCGCATCGGACATCTCGTTCCCGGACATGACGCAAAAGCATCTGGCGCTGGCCGAGATCATCGGCAACGACCCGGCCGTGCAGGCGTTTTCCCATGCCGTGGGCGTGACCGGCAGCAACCAGACCATCGCCAACGGCCGCTTCTGGATTGCCCTCAAGGACCGTGGCCAGCGCGATGTGTCGGCCAGCGAGTTTATCGACCGCATCCGCCCGCAACTGGCCAGGGTGCCGGGCATCGTTCTGTACCTGCGCGCCGGCCAGGATATCAACCTCAGCTCGGGGCCCAGCCGCAGCCAGTATCAATATGTGCTCAAGAGCAACGACGGGCCGACGCTCACCACCTGGACCCAGCGCCTGACCGAAAAACTGCGCGCCAACCCGGCCTTTCGCGACATTTCCAACGACCTGCAACTGGGCGGCAGCATCACCCATATCAGCATCGACCGTAATGCCGCGGCGCGCTTTGGTCTTACGGCCACCGATGTCGATGAAGCACTCTACGACGCCTTTGGTCAGCGCCAGGTCAATGAGTTCCAGACCGAGACCAACCAGTACAACGTGATTCTGGAAGTCGATGCGCAGCAGCGCGGCAAGGCCGAAAGCCTCAATTACTTCTACCTGCGCTCGCCGCTGAGCGGGGAAATGGTGCCGTTGTCAGCCGTGGCCAGGGTCGATGCGCCCGTCAGCGGGCCGTTGTCGATCAGCCATGACGGCATGTTCCCGGCCGCCAACCTGTCTTTCAACCTCGCGCCCGGCGTGGCCCTGGGCGATGCGGTACTGATGCTCGATCAGGCAAAGAACGACATCGGCATGCCCAGCACCATCAGCGGCAATTTCCAGGGTGCGGCCCAGGCCTTTCAAAGCTCGCTGGCCAGCCAGCCCTGGTTGATCCTGGCAGCACTGGTGGCGGTGTACATCATTCTGGGGGTGCTGTACGAGAGCTTTGTGCACCCGCTGACGATCATATCCACCCTGCCTTCAGCCGGGCTTGGCGCGCTGCTGATGCTGTGGATCTGCGGCCAGGATTTCTCGATCATGGCGCTGATCGGGCTGGTACTGCTGATCGGCATCGTCAAGAAAAACGGCATCCTGATGATCGACTTTGCCCTCGATGCCCAGCGCACCCGTGGCCTGAGTCCCGAAGAAGCCATCTATCAGGCGTGCCTTACACGGTTTCGGCCGATCATCATGACCACCCTGGCTGCCCTGCTCGGCGCCCTGCCACTGATGCTCGGCTACGGCACCGGCGCCGAACTGCGCCAGCCCCTGGGGATTGCCGTGGTCGGCGGGCTGCTGGTGAGCCAGGCCCTGACGCTGTTTACCACACCGGTCATATACTTGTGGCTTGAGCGGATGTTCCACCGTTCCAAACCGATCACTGAGGCGGGTCATGCGCGTTCTGATTATTGAAGATGAAGAGAAAACCGCCGACTACCTGCACCGCGGGCTGACCGAGCAAGGTTACACGGTGGATGTGGCCCGTGACGGCATCGAAGGCCTGCACCTGGCGATGGAGAGCGATTACGCCGTAATCGTGCTCGATGTCATGCTGCCTGGACTGGATGGCTTTGGCGTACTGCGGGCCTTGCGGGCACGCAAGCAAACCCCGGTGATCATGCTCACCGCCCGTGAGCGGGTCGAAGACCGTATTCGCGGTCTGCGTGAAGGTGCCGATGACTATCTGGGCAAACCGTTTTCGTTTCTCGAACTGGTCGCCCGCCTGCAAGCCCTGACCCGCCGCAGCGGCGGTCACGAACCGGTGCAGGTGACCGTCGATGACCTGTGGATAGATCTGATCAGCCGCAAGGCCAGCCGTGCCGGAACCCGCCTGGACCTGACCGCCAAAGAGTTCTCCCTGCTCAGTGTACTGGCGCGCCGCCAGGGGGAAATCCTGTCCAAGACCGCCATTGCGGAGATGGTCTGGGATATCAATTTCGACAGTGACGCCAATGTGGTCGAAGTGGCGATCAAGCGTTTGCGCGCCAAGCTCGACGGGCCATTCGAGCACAAGTTGCTGCACACCATACGCGGCATGGGCTATGTGCTGGAGCGGCGCAGTGTTTAAGCGCCCTGCGGCCCTGAACTCCATCGCCATGCGCTTGAGCGCAATGTTCGCCCTGGTGGCGTTGCTGGTGTTTGTGCTGATCGGCGGGGCCTTGTACCAGCAGGTCGACAAAAGCATCGGCCGCCTGCCTGAAGCGGAACTGGATGCCCGTTACAGCGTGCTTGAGTCATCGATCAATCGCTACGGCAACGCCGAGCACTGGGCCAAGATGAGCGCCAAGCTCAAACTGCTCAGCGAAGAGGACAAACGCATCCGGTTTTGGGCAATCAGTTCAGACCCGGCTTATGAGTACGGTAACCCCGAGGCCGCCGTGCGCACATTTGCCCAGGGGCCTGTGGGCGTGCGGGACTTGCGCCTGCCCGGCCAGGCCTACCCGTTCAAGGTGTTGATCAGCGAAATTCCAGCCAAGGAGCAGCGCCCGGCGCTGCGCTTTTTGATTGCCATCGATACCCAGACCTTTCGCCAGACCCAGCACCACCTGCTGATTGCGTTGGTCAGCCTGGCGAGCATCGGCGTGCTGCTGGCCTCATTGCTCGGCTACTGGGTAGCGCGCATTGGCCTCAAGCCGCTGGTCAAGCTGTCCGAAGAAGCGCAAAAACTCGCGCCGCCGCGCTTGTCCGGGCGTTTGCACCTGGCACCACTGGCGCCGGAACTGGACCAACTGGTGAGTGCCTTCAACTCGACCCTGGACCGCGTGGAGCAGGCCTGGACCCGGCTGGAATCATTCAATGCCGACGTGGCCCATGAACTGCGCTCGCCGCTGACCAACCTGATTGGCCAGACCCAGGTGGCGTTGACCCGCGGGCGCTCGGCCGAGCATTACTTCGAGGTGCTGCAATCCAACCTCGAAGAACTGGAGCGGCTGCGCAGCATCATCAATGACATGCTGTTTCTGGCCAGCGCCGACCAGGGCAGCAAGGCCAGCAAACTGACGAGCGCCTCCCTGGCTGACGAAGTGGCGACGACCCTGGAGTATCTTGAATTTATTCTGGAAGACGCCCGGGTTGTGGTGCAGGTCAGCGGCGATGCCCGGGTCAATATCGAAAAGGCCCATCTGCGCCGGGCGCTGATCAACCTGTTGAGCAATGCCGTGCAGCACACCGAAGCCGGGCAAGTGATCGAAGTCGTGATCGAGCAAACCGCCGGGCAAGCCATGATCAGCATCAGCAATCCGGGCCAGCCGATTGCCGAAGAGCATCTGCCGCATTTGTTCGAGCGTTTCTATCGTGTAGACGCCGCCCGCCACAACAGCGGCGCCAACCACGGGCTGGGGTTGGCCATCGTCAAGGCGATTGCACAGATGCATGCCGGTGAAGTGTTTGTGCACAGCGGCGGTGGGCGCAATACGTTCGGGTTGTATTTGCCCGTTTGACCTGTAGCCCTGTAGCCGCTGCCGAGGAACGCAGGCTGCGATCGACGGCGCAGCCGTCGCAAAATCAGGCACTGCGGCGTGCCAGTTAAACCCAGCTATCAGGGTTTACGACGACTCCGTCGCCGATCGCAGCCTGCGTTCCTCGGCAGCGGCTACACCGCTATGCGTCTAGCCCGCTGCTCTGAGCATTTGTTACTCAAAACGCAAAAGTCCTTGTCGCAAACATGGCTTTTTCGCCCCTGCCTGGCGCTATAGATTTAACCCATCACACAGCACTTGCTAAGCAAGAAGGTCTTTGAAATGTCCAGCAGTATGGGTATGGCTAGCGTTTTCGTTTTGTCGTCTTTGTTGTTGTCGCCCCTGGCCATGGCGGAAGAGTCCCCTGCCTTCGTCGCACAAAATGCGGCCCGCGCAGCTACGTTTGAACAGCACCAGGCAGAGCTGACAGCACGCCATCAAAACGACGCAAAACCCCAGCCTACACAGGCTAAAGCCAGCGTCGCCGATCAAGCCAAAGACAGCTGATTGCACACTCGCAGACTTCCCGACCCAGTCAGTCATCTGTCACACATGTGACTGACTGTTTCAAAAGCCGCTACCATAGCGGCTTTTTTTTGTTTTAAAAAAGCGCTGCCAACACTGGAGCGCCTTCTGACAAGAACAGAATTCGCAAAGAAAATAAAAACTGCCGCCACTTTCAAGGAGCAACAAGCTGGTGAAGTACTCACACAAACTCAGTCCGTTATTCATTGCCCTGGCTGCAACGATCCCCACCTTCGCCCACGCCGATGAGGACGCAACCAAAGACGGTTTTATCGAAGGCTCCAGCCTTAAGATCCACGCCCGCAACTACTATATGAACCACGATATCCGCAGCCCCCATGCTGATGACAGCAAGGAATGGGGCCAGGGTTTTGTCGGCAAATTCGAGTCGGGCTTCACCCAGGGTACGGTCGGCTTTGGCCTGGATGCCTACGCCTTGCTCGGGCTCAAGCTCGATGGCGGCGGTGGCACCGATGGCAGCAGCATCCTGCCGGTCAGTGATGGCAACGGCAAAGCGCCCACTGCCTTTTCGTCTGCCGGTGCCGCACTGAAAATGCGCGCCTTTGATACCGAGCTCAAAGCCGGTGACATGTTCCTCACCAATCCGGTGATAGCCGGCGGTGAAACCCGCATGCTGCCGCAGACCTTTCGCGGTGTCAGCCTGACCAATACCCGTTTCGAAGGCTGGATGTTCGAAGGCGGCCAGGTCAGTTTTGACAAGCCATACAACCAGAGCGGCATGCGCCGCCTGACCACCACCTACGGTGACCTGGGCGACCAGAGCAGCAAGCACATCACCTGGGCCGGGGCGTCCTGGAGCGGCATACCGGAGATCACCAGCAACCTCTACGCCGCCCAGTTGCAGGATATCTGGAACCAGTACTACTACGACTTTGACTACACCTGGGCGCTGAGCGAGGGCATCACCCTCAACCCCGGCCTGCACTACTATCACACCCAGGACACCGGCAAGGCCCTGCTGGGCGATATCGACAACAACACCTTCAGCCTGCACCTGGCCCTCGGCATCGACGGTCACAAGGTGACGGCGGTGTACCAGCGGGTCAACGGCAATACGCCCTTTGACTATATCTATCAGGGCGACAGCGTATATCTGGACAACTCACAGCAGTACTCGGACTTCAACGGCCCGAACGAGCGCTCCTGGAAGCTGCAATACGAGTATGACTTTGCCGGCCTCGGCATCGCCGGCCTGACGGCCAGTGCGTCGTACTCGCGGGGAGAGCTGGACCTGACCAAGGCCGACCCCAACAGCATCGGCTACAGCAACTGGTACAACCCCGAGGGCAAGAATGCCCATCACTGGGAACGTGATCTGGGCCTCAAATACGTGATCCAGGAAGGCAAGGCCAAGGATCTGGCAGTGACCCTGCGCTGGGCCACCAACCGCGGCAACACGGCCTACCAGAGCGTGGACAACGATGTAGATGAGTACCGGGTGATCGTCGACTATCCTATTGATGTGTTTTAATCCATGACCAAAAGGCCAGCTTTAAGCTGGCCTTTTCATATGATTGCGTTCATTTTATGGGGCAGCACCCGGGACGACAGTGAGCATGGCCATCAAGCATATCTTGCGTAATAACGTGCTCACCCTACGCCTGCTGATCGGCGCCACAACCGTTTCAATCATTGCCATTTTGAGCATCGTCAGCTTCCTGCTGGTACGCGAACACCGTACTGCCGAACTGGCCGCCATTCGCACTTCACTCAATATCGTTCAACTGGTCGGGCGTGACGTTCAAAACACGGTAAACCTCTACGACTCAGCGCTAAACGCACTGATCGACGTATCAAAACGCAGTGACCTGAGCAGCGTCTCCCTGGCGCTGCAGCATATGCTGTTGTTCGACAAAGCCGAACAGACCCCGGCAAATGGCGGCTTTTACCTGCTCAATGCCCAAGGCGACCTAGTGGCCGACTCACGCACTGAAGTCACCCCAAAAGCAAACTTCAGCCACTGGCCAAGCTTTGTGGAACACCGGGAGTCGGACAGCCCCAACCTGTTTATCTCCCACCCTTTTGACTCAGCCCAAAACGATGGCATGTGCTGCATCAGCTTCAGCCGGCGGATTTCCGGGCCGGACGGCAGCTTTCTCGGCGTCGCTGTGGCACAGATGAAGCTGGATTATTTCAAGACCCTGTTCCAGAGGCTCGACCTGGAACCCCATGGGTTTATCCGCCTGATCAGTACCGATGGCACGCCACTGACCCAGCATCCGGAACCGGCATCCGCCGACGCGCATGCCAACCTGAGCAACAACCCCGTGTTTGTCCGCTTTCTGCAAGAACACAGAGGCAGTTTTATCGCCCTCTCCAGCATTGATGGCGATGAGCGGCTGTACAATTTTTCCGAGGTCGGTGACCTGCCGTTGATTGTGGTGGTCTCACTGGCCACTGAAGATGTGTTCAGCGCCTGGAGGCGCAACGCCATTTTGGTCGGTATCGGTACGCTATTGTTGTGTAGCGCCCTGCTTACGCTCACCTGGCTGCTGGGCCGTGAATTGCATTTGCGTCAACGTGCCGAGCGCCAGCTCGAGGCGCTGGCAACCACCGACCCGCTGACCGGGCTGGCCAATCGCCGCAAGCTGGATCAGACCCTGGAACAGGAATGGCGGCGGGCGCAGCGCTCAGGCAAGCCGCTGTCGCTGATCATGTTTGACATTGACCACTTCAAGAGCTTCAACGACACCTATGGTCATCAGGACGGGGACGAGGCCCTGAAACGTGTGGCACAGACAGTCCGGCACTGTATGCACCGCTCCACCGATCTGGCAGCCCGTTATGGTGGCGAAGAGTTTGCGGTCGTGCTGAGCGATACCGATAGCAGTGGCGCGTACAACCTGGCGCAGAGCATCCGCCAGGCAGTCGAGCAACTGGAACCGTTAACGCCCGACCATCGGCGGATCACCACCAGCATGGGCGTCAGTACCCGTCAGGTTAAACCTGGCGACCAGCTTGCAGACTTGATCAACAGCGCCGATCAGGCCCTGTATCAAGCCAAGAAGGCCGGGCGCAATTGCGTCATCAGTGCCGCAGAGTTGTCCTGAGTGAGTGTCAGCCTTGAATGAAAGGCCCGTTGTACATGGTTTTTTCTTCAGAGGGTCAAGCCATTAAATATCATCTGCGCACCCCCGTTATCACCCGCCGCATGCTGGTCTGGGCCAGCGTATTGTCAGTGGTTGCCATTCTGAGCATCGTCGGCTACCTGCTGGTCAGGGAATACCGCAATACCGAAAATGATGCGGCACGCTCTGCCTTGAACATCGTGCAACTGATCAGCCGTGATATCCGCAACACCATTTCCATCTACGACTCGGCGCTCAACAGCCTGGTCAGCCTGGTGCAAAGCCAGGCACTGGCCTCGCTTTCGCCGCAGACGCAACAACCCCTGCTCTTCGACAGAGCGGCCGAGGCACCGTCCAATGCCGGTTTTTATGTGCTGGATGCCGAAGGCAAGGTGATTGCCGGCTCACGCCCGGTCGCCCCCCTGCTCGACAACGCTCGCCAGCAGCCCTGGTTCAAGGTTCACCTCAAGGCGCAAAACGAAGGCATCTTTATCAGCCGCCCCTTGCCTGCCAGTGATACCCCCAATGACTGGAGCCTGGTACTGAGCCGCAGGATTACCACCCCGGACGGCAATTTTGGTGGGGTCGCCGTGGCCCTGATGAAAATGAGCTATTTTCAAAACCTGTTTCGCGGCCTGGACCTGGGGCCTACCGGCAACATCAGTCTGGTCAGCAGCGAAGGCATCATGCTGATCCAGTATCCGACCACTACCATGTTCTATACCGGCCAGGACCTGGGGCATACGCCGATCTTCCTGCGTTTTCTGACCGAACGTTACGGCAGCTTTACCGCCCTGTCCGGTATCTATCACCTGCAGCGCCTCTACAACTTCGCCCAGGTCAGCGAGTTGCCCTTGCTGGTGGTAGTGGCTTTGTCCACCGAGCATATATTCAGCAACTGGCGGCACACGGCGCTGTTGATCGGCAGCGCAACCCTGGTGCTGTGCCTGGGTTTGTTATGGTTGACCTGGCTGCTGGTCCGCGAGCTGCGCCTGCGCCAGCGTGCCGAAGGTGAACTTGCGGCACTGGCCGCCACCGACCCGCTGACCGGGCTGGCCAACCGGCGCATGCTGGACAGGACCCTGGATCTGGAATGGCGCCGGGCACAACGCTCGGGAGCGCCGCTGTCACTGATCATGATTGATATTGACCATTTCAAGGCCTTCAACGATGCCTATGGTCATCAGGCCGGGGATGAGGCCCTGCGCCAGGTCGCCTGGGTCATCAAGAACAATGTTCGACGCCCCGCCGATCTGGTGGCCCGCTACGGCGGTGAAGAGTTCGCGGTGGTGCTGACCGAAACGGACGCAGCAGGTACTCGCCTGTTGGCAGAAAAAATTCGCGCAGCGGTTGAGCACATGGCGCCTGTCGACCCGGCAACCAAAAAGCTCACCGTCAGTCTGGGCGCCTGCACCCGCTACGCCAAACCCGGTGACGCCCAGGAAGAACTGCTCAGCACTGCCGACAAAGCGCTTTATCAGGCCAAAAAACGCGGTCGTAACCGGGTCATGGATATCAATGAAACCGGCCTGAATGCGCTGAAACCTAAAAACGAAGCATAAAAAAAGGCCACCCGAGGGTGGCCTTCAAAAACTAGAGAAAGAAGTTTTACTTAAACTGCCGCAACCGGACGCATGTACGAAATCGGTGCAGTGCTGGCATCTTCAAAGGTCACGACTTCCCACGCATCTTTCTGATCAAGCAGCTTGCGAATCAGCTGATTGTTCAATGCATGGCCAGACTTGAAGCCCTTGAATTCACCGATCAGGCTATTGCCCAACAGGTAAAGGTCGCCAATTGCGTCGAGGATCTTGTGCTTCACGAATTCGTCTTCATAGCGAAGACCGTCTTCGTTCAGTACACCATCCGCGTCGACCACGATGGCGTTTTCCACGCTACCGCCGAGTGCGAGGTTGTGCTTGCGCAGGTACTCGATATCACTCATGAAACCAAAGGTACGCGCGCGGCTGACTTCTTTTACAAACGAAGTGCTGGAAAAATCCACGGTTGCACTTTGGGTGCGGTTACGGAAAACCGGGTGATCGAAATCGATCTCGAAGCTCACCTTGAACCCTTCGAAAGGGACGAAAGTGGCGCGCTTGTCGCCATCTTCCACTGTCACTTCACGCAGGATGCGGATGAACTTCTTCGGCGCGTCCTGTTCTTCCAGGCCGGCAGATTGAATCAAGAACACGAAAGGTCCGGCGCTACCGTCCATAATCGGGACTTCAGACGCGGAGAGTTCGACGTAGGCGTTATCGATCCCCAGGCCAGCCATGGCCGAGAGCAGGTGCTCTACCGTGTCTACTTTTACATCGCCGTTGACCAGCGTGGTCGACATCGTCGTCTCGCCGACGTTTTCCGCGCGCGCAGGGATCTGCACAACAGGGTCAAGGTCTGCACGACAAAACACGATGCCGGTGTCCACAGGCGCAGGCTTGAGGGTCAGGTAGACCTTCTCACCGGAGTGCAGGCCGACACCTGTGGCACGGATAATATTTTTCAGGGTGCGTTGTTTAATCATGGCATTGGCCGCTTCAGCGCAAATTGCGAACTGGTATCAACAAAGGCTGGCGATAATAGCAGACCGAGCCTTTGCTGAACACCAATCACCTTAATACCCCTGATTGATTTCATTAATCAGCCTGGCGACGCAGGAAAGCCGGGATGTCCAGGTAATCCAGATCATCTTGCGGATTGAGCTTGGCAGCAGTCGTCGCGCCTTGCTGGGCCTGGTTGCGCATCACGGTCGGGCGATCCAGATCACGGTAGTTGACCACCGGTTGTTCCTGACGCTCGGTACGGGTTTCCTGACGAACAGGGGCGCTGTGCGCTGCCGAAGCTGCGTACGAAGCCTGCAGGGTGTTGTCGACAACCTTGACCGGCTTCTCGATTTTTGCACCCAGACCGGTAGCAACCACGGTGACATGCAGCTCGTCACGCATGTCCGGATCGATAACAGTACCGACCTTGACCATCGCGTGCTCCGAAGCGAAGGCTTCGATGATGCTACCCACGTCGGAGTACTCACCCAGAGACAGGTCAGGGCCGGCGGTGATGTTCACCAGGATGCCGCGAGCGCCTTCCAGGTTCACGTCTTCAAGCAGCGGGTTGCGAATGGCCGCTTCGGTGGCCTCACGTGCACGGTTCGGACCGCTGGCGCAGCCAGTGCCCATCATCGCCATGCCCATTTCGCTCATCACGGTACGCACGTCGGCAAAGTCGACGTTGATCATGCCCGGACGCTTGATGATGTCGGAGATACCGCGAACGGCACCGGCCAGTACGTCATCGGCCTTGGCGAAAGCCGACAGCAGGCTGGCGTCTTTGCCCAGGATGGTGAGCAGTTTTTCGTTCGGAATCGTGATCAACGAATCGACGCTTTCGGACAACAGACGAATACCTTCGTCGGCGATCTGCATGCGCTTGCGACCTTCGAACGGGAACGGACGGGTCACCACCGCAACGGTGAGGATGCCCATTTCCTTGGCCACTTCGGCAATGATCGGCGCAGCACCGGTACCGGTACCACCGCCCATGCCCGTGGTGATGAACACCATGTTGGTGCCCTGCAACACTTCAGCGATACGCTCGCGGTCTTCCAGGGCAGCCTGGCGACCGACCTCAGGGTTCGCGCCGGCACCCAGGCCCTTGGTCACGCCAGTGCCCAGTTGCAGGATGGTACGCGCACCAATGCTTTTGAGCGCTTGTGCGTCTGTGTTGGCGCAGATGAATTCCACGCCTTCGATGTTGCTCTTAACCATGTGGTTAACAGCATTGCCACCGCCACCACCAACACCGATAACTTTGATTACCGGGCTTTGCGGGATGTTGTCTACGAGTTCGAACATGGTCCCTCTCCTTTCATTTCTCTAGTTTTTTTCGCCTACTTCTACCGCTTTGAATCTGTTTACAGCTCAAGCTTTAAAAGTTGCCCTGTACCCAGCGCTTGAGGCGCTCAAGCACAGGGGCTTTTTGTTCGTCACTGCTGTAGTTGTCGCGGTTGCTGATACCCGATATCGAAATACCGTCTGACTGCTTTTGCAGCCCGTACAACAACAAGCCCACAGCGGTGGAATAAATCGGATTGCGCACAACGTCGGTGAGGCCCTTGAAACTGTGCGGCACACCCAGACGGACCGGCATGTGGAAGATCTCTTCGGCCAGTTCGACCGCGCCTTCCATCTTTGAAGTACCACCGGTCAACACGATGCCCGCCGGAATCAGGTCTTCGTAACCGCTGCGACGCAGCTCGGCCTGAATCAGGGTGAACAGCTCGTCGTAACGCGGCTCGACCACTTCGGCCAGGGCCTGACGGGACAGTTCACGGGGTGGGCGATCGCCCACGCTTGGCACCTTGATGGTTTCGCCGGCACCGGCCAGTTTGGCCAGTGCACAGGCGTAACGAATCTTGATTTCTTCGGCATATTGCGTTGGTGTACGCAGCGCCATGGCGATGTCGTTGGTCACCTGGTCACCGGCAATCGGTATCACTGCCGTATGGCGAATCGCGCCTTCGGTGAAGATCGCGATGTCGGTGGTGCCGCCGCCGATATCAACCAGGCAAACGCCCAGTTCTTTTTCGTCATCGGTCAGTACCGAGTAAGCCGATGCCAACTGCTCAAGGATGATGTCGTCCACCTCAAGGCCACAGCGGCGTACACACTTCTCGATGTTTTGCGCGGCATTCACGGCGCAGGTCACGACGTGAACCTTGGCTTCAAGACGTACGCCCGACATGCCCAGTGGCTCACGTACGCCTTCCTGGTTATCGATCACATAGTCCTGCGCCAGGGTGTGCAGCACACGCTGGTCAGCCGGGATCGCGACAGCCTGGGCGGCGTCGAGGACGCGCTCAAGGTCGGCGGTGCTGACTTCACGATCACGAATCGCCACGATGCCGTGGGAATTCAGGCTGCGGATGTGATTGCCGGCCACGCCGACAAATGCCGAGTGAATCCGGCAACCGGCCATCAGCTGCGCTTCTTCGATGGCGCGCTGGATCGATTGCACGGTGGACTCGATGTTTACCACCACGCCTTTCTTCAGGCCACGGGACGGGTGCGTGCCAATACCGACGATTTCGATCGTGCCGTCTTCACCGACCTCGCCTACCAGCGCAACCACCTTGGAGGTGCCGATATCGAGGCCGACGATCATTTTGCCGCTTTGCACATTTGCCATGGGTCCTGCCTCTTCTTAATTCTTCGCGACAGCGGGTTGGGCTATCGTGGGTGCCACAGGTTCCCGCCAGCCGACGGCCAATCCGTTGGCATAACGCAAATCGATGCGCGCTATGTTTGTAATCTGTTCTTTCAGCGTTTTTTCATAGATGGCTATGAAGCGACGCATTTTTTCTACCAGGTGATCGCGCCCCAACAGCAGCTCGATCCCGGGCCCTGCACTACCGGCTCCAGTGGTCAGGAACCAGCTACCGCGCTCACGCAACTCCAGCCGGGCTATGGAAAAGCCCATCGGCCGCAGCATCTGGCTCAACACCTGATACTGCTGCATCACCTGCTGCTGAGCCCGTTGTGGACCAAACAGCTGCGGCAAATGTTCGTAATTGGCCAGCTCACGCGGGGTGAACGCCTGGCCCTGGTTGTTCAACAGTGCCTCATCCCCCCAACGCGCAACCGGCAGTTGCTCTTCAAGGCGAATCACCACCTGGTCGGGCCACACGCGACGGACTTCGGCGTGGGCGATCCAGGGCATCTGCTCGAGCTCGGTGCGCATGCCTTCCAGGTCTACGGTGAAGAAGCTCGCTGCCACATAAGGGGCAATGCGCTGCTGCACGGCTTGCTGGCTGATATAGGTCAAATCGCCCTGCACGTTGATATTGGTGATCGGGCGGTCGGCATAGGGCATCAGGCGCTGTGCACCTTCATAGGTGCCATAACCCAACGCCACCAGCAGCACCGGCCAGAACAACGCTTTCAAAAAGCCGAAATTGGCTTTTGGCAAACGCACCGACATCGGCTCTTTCGCCACCATCCGGCTGGCGCCACGCGGCACCGGCTTGCGGCCGGGAGCGGGTGGTTGATGACGAAGCGATGCACCTTGCATGGACTTAACCCCGCGCCTCTAAACTTGCCGCCAGAATCGACAGCACCAGCTGTTGGAAATCCAGACCCGCCGCCTTGGCCGCCATCGGCACCAGGCTGTGATCGGTCATGCCCGGCGCGGTGTTGACTTCCAGCAGCCAGAACTGGCCTGCGGTGTCCTGCATCACGTCCAGACGCCCCCAACCGGCAATGCCGATCGCCTCGCAGGCTTTCGCCGTGAGGTCCATGAGCTCCTGTTCCTTGGCACTGTCGAGGCCGCACGGGATCCGATACTGGGTATCGTTGGCCACGTACTTGGCGTCGTAGTCGTAAAAGCTGTGGGGCGTACCCAGGGCAATCGGTGGCAACACCTGGTCACGCAGGGTGGCGATGGTGAACTCGGGACCTGTGATCCACTGCTCAACCAACACTTGCGAGTCGTACTTGCTGGCATCGGCCCACGCGACGATCAACTCGTCCACGTTACTCACTTTGGCCATACCGATACTTGAACCTTCATGAGCCGGTTTGACGATCAAAGGGAAGCTCAGTTCCTTGGCCGCAGAAATACAATCGGCTTCGCTGCTCAATACTGCGTGACGTGGCGTTGGAATACCCAGGCTGTGCCACACCTGTTTGGTGCGCAGCTTGTCCATGGCCAGGGCCGACGCGAGGATGCCGCTGCCGGTGTAAGGAATGCCCAGGCACTCCAGCAGGCCTTGCATGCTGCCGTCTTCACCGCCACGACCATGAAGGATGATGAACGCGCGGTCGATTTTTTCGCTGGTGATACGGGTGATGAAGTCATCGCCCACATCGATACCGAAGGCATCCACACCGGCGCTTTGCAGCGCGCCCAGCACGGCATTGCCCGACTTCAACGAGACTTCACGCTCAGCGCTTTTGCCGCCGAACAACACGGCCACACGGCCGAAATCGGCTGGGGCAATGGTCGAGAACAGATTGGCATAGGCAGCAGTCATTTCAACTTTCCTTCACTGGTAGCGGCAACAGCGCCGGCGAACAGCGGGCTCTTGATAAGTTGCGGTGCCAGACGGCCGATATCGCCCGCCCCTTGGCACAACAGAATGTCGCCAGCGCGCAGCAGCGGCTTGACGATCGGCGCCAGCTCGACGCCGCGCTCGATGTAGATCGGGTCCAGCTGGCCGCGCTGACGGATGCTGTGGCACAGCTGGCGGCTGTCAGCCCCGGGAATCGGCTCTTCGCCAGCCGGGTAGACTTCCATCAACAGCAATACGTTGGCATCGGCCAGTACCTGGACAAAATCGTCGTACAGGTCACGGGTGCGGCTGAAACGGTGCGGCTGGTACACCATCACCAGGCGACGTTCCGGCCAGCCACCACGTACGGCCTTGATCACCGCGGCGACTTCGGTCGGGTGGTGACCGTAGTCATCGACCAGCATCACGCTGCCGCCATCAACTGGCAGCTCGCCATAAACCTGGAAGCGTCGCCCCACCCCTTCAAAGCCCGACAGGCCCTGAACGATGGCTTCATCGCTGATGCCTTCATCAGAGGCTATGCAGATGGTGGCCAGGGCATTGAGCACGTTGTGGTTGCCCGGCATGTTCACCGACACATCCAGCGGCTCGCGGTCAGGGCGCAACACGGTGAAGAAGGTTTGCATGCCCTGCTGGCGCACATTGATCGCGCGTACATCAGCGTTTTCGCTGAAGCCGTAGGTCACGGTCGGACGCTTGACCAGCGGCAGGATTTCACGCACCACCGGATCGTCCAGGCACAGCACGGCCAAGCCGTAGAACGGCAGGTTGTGCAGGAACTCGACGAAGGTCTTCTTCAGCTTGTTGAAGTCGCCTTCGTAGGTCGCCATATGGTCGGCGTCAATATTGGTGACCACCGCCACCAACGGCTGCAGATGCAGGAAGCTGGCATCGCTTTCATCAGCTTCGGCAATCAGGTAACGGCTGGTACCCAGTTGTGCATTGGTACCGGCTGCATTCAGGCGGCCACCGATCACGAACGTCGGGTCCAGGCCACCGGCCGCGAACACCGAGGCCAGCAAGCTGGTGGTAGTGGTTTTGCCGTGGGTACCGGCAACAGCGATACCGTGGCGATAGCGCATCAGCTCGGCCAGCATCTCGGCACGAGGCACCACCGGAATGCGGCGCTCAAGTGCGCTCGCAACCTCGGGGTTGGAGGTATTCACGGCACTCGATACCACCAGCACATCGGCGTTGGCAGCGTTCTCGGCGCGGTGGCCGATATAAATGTGTGCGCCGAAGGACTCGAGCCGCTCGGTCACAGGCGAAGCGTTCAGGTCCGAGCCCGACACTTCATAGCCCAGGTTCAGCAACACTTCGGCGATACCGCACATTCCCACGCCGCCGATACCGACGAAGTGGATGCGACGGATACGGCGCATTTCCGGTTGTGGCATAGCTTTTTGATTCTCAACCATTGGCCACCTCCAGGCAGATATCTACAACGTTGCGGGTCGCATCGGGTTTGGCCAGGCGGCGGGCATTGGCCGCCATGCTGTTGAGTCGTTCCGGTTGCATCAAAACCTCTGTCAGGCGTGCAGCCAGTTCGGCTGCGCCAGTTGTCGCTTGCGGCATCAGGAAGGCTGCGCCCTCGCGTGCCAAAAAGTCGGCGTTACGGCTCTGATGGTCATCGATCGCGTGGGGCAATGGCACCAGCAGCGAAGGCAGACCGGCCGCAGCCAGTTCACTGACGGTCAGCGCGCCTGCGCGACAAACCACCAGGTCGGCCCAGCCATAGGCATGGGCCATATCCTTGATAAAAGGCTGTACGTCAGCCTCGACGCCGACCGCGGCATAACGCTCGGCGGTAATCCGGTCATGCTGCTTGCCGGCCTGGTGAAACACTTCAGGGCGAACGTCAGCCGGGACCTTGGCCAGCGCTTCAGGCAACAACTTGTTCAACGGCTCGGCGCCGAGGCTGCCGCCCAGTACCAGCAAGCGCGCCTTGCGCCCTTCGAGCGCAGCCCGAGGCGCCAGGGTAAACAGCTCGGGGCGTACCGGATTACCGGTGCTACGCAGCGTCTGCGAGGCTGCAAAGGTGCCGGGAAAGGCTTCGCACACCCGACTGGTCATCGGCACCAGCAGGCGGTTGGCCGTACCGGCTACCGCGTTCTGCTCGTGAATGATCACCGGTACACCGCAGGTTTTCGCCGCCAGGCCGCCAGGCCCGGTCACGTAACCGCCAAAACCCAGCACACACACCGGCTTGAGTTGACGAATGATCCTGCGCGCCTGAAACAGCGCCTTGAGCAGTACAAAAGGGGCCTTGAGCAACGACAGCTTGCTCTTGCCACGCAGGCCCGCCACGTTAATCAGGTGCAGTTTGAAACCGGCAGGCTCGACCAGTTCATTCTCGATGCCACGGGGCGTACCGAGCCAGTGCACGGTGTAGCCGCGGGCTTCGAATTCGCGGGCGCAAGCCAGCGCCGGGAACACGTGGCCACCGGTGCCGCCCGCCATGATCAGCACGTTAGCGCCCATGGGTCGGCTCCTCTGCAAAGTCGCTTTCTTTGAAATCGGTCTCTTCACTGCCCAGGTGGGTTCGACTCTCCCACTCGATGCGCAGCAACAGCCCCATGCACACGCAGCAAATCACCAGCGAGCTGCCGCCATAACTGAGGAACGGCAGGGTCAGGCCCTTGGTTGGCAACAAGCCGACGTTTACCCCGATATTGATCAGGAACTGGCCGATCCACAGGAACGACAGGCCGTAGGCCATATAAGCCGAGAAATACTGCTTGGCGCGCTCGGCCCACATGCCGATGTACATGCCGCGCACACACACAAATACGAACAGGGCCACGGTCAGCAGCGAGCCGACAACACCCAGCTCTTCTGCCAGTACCGAAAACACGAAGTCGGTATGTGCTTCAGGCAGGTAGAACTGCTTCTGCACACTGTTGCCCAGACCGACACCAAACCACTCGCCGCGACCGAAGGCGATCAGGGCCTGGGTCAACTGGTAGCCGGAGCCGAACTGGTCGGACCACGGGTCGGTAAAGGTAATCAAACGCGCCATGCGGTAAGGCTGTGCCTGTACCAGCACGAACACCGCGCCGACAGCCAGCGCCACCATCAGAGCGAAACGGAACAGGCCGACACCACCGAGAAACAGCATGGCAGCAGCGGCGCCCATCATCACAACCGTGGCTCCGAAGTCGGGCTCCATCAGCAGCAGGCCGGCCATTGGCAGCAGCACGATAAATGGCTTGAAAAAGCCCATCCAGCTATCCCGCACTTCCTTCTGCTGACGCACCAGGTAGCCCGCCAGGTAGATCACCACAAAGACCTTGGCGATCTCCGAAGGCTGCACGTTGAAGAAGCTGAAACCGATCCAGCGCATCGAGCCGTTTACCTCACGGCCAATGCCCGGGATCAGTACGGCCACCAGCAAACCGAATGCACCGATCAGCAACATGAAGCCCATGCGTTGCCAGGTCGCGATCGGCACCATCATGGTCATGATGCATGCGCCCAGGCCGAGCACGATGTAAAACAGGTGGCGGATCATGTGGTACAGGGTGTTGCCCGACTGCAACGCCGCCACTTCGGACGAAGCCGAAGTGATCATCACCAGCCCCAGACCGAGCAAGGCCAGGCAACCGGCGAGCAACGGGAAGTCGAGGTCGATGCCACGGCCCGTAATCAGCGGTGAAGGATAAGGTTTGAGGATGCCGAACATCATGCCAGCACCTCCACGGCGCGAGCGAACAACTGGCCGCGCTCTTCGTAGTTTTTGAACATGTCGAAACTGGCGCAGGCTGGCGACAGCAAGACTGCATCACCCGATTGCGCCAGTGAGCGGCTCAGTGCGATGGCTTCGTCCAGCGAACCGGCACGCACTTGCGGCACGGCATCGCCAAGGGCGTCGGCTATCAGCCCCGCATCACGACCTATCAACACTGCCGCGCGGCAGTGCTTGGCAACCGAATCACGCAAGCCGCTGAAATCCGCGCCCTTGCCGTCGCCACCGGCGATAAGGATCAGCTTGCCATCCATGTCCATCCCCAGCCCTTCGATAGCAGCCAGTGCCGCGCCGACGTTGGTGGCCTTGGAGTCGTTGTAGTAGCTCACGCCATCCAGCTCGCGCACCCACTGACAGCGATGCTCAAGACCGGTGAAATTGCGCAGGCTGGCGAGCATGGCGTCGAACGGCAGACCAACCGCGTGACCCAGCGCCAGGGCAGCCAGGGCATTGGCCTGATTATGTGCGCCACGCACTTTCAGCTCGCGCACGGGCATGAGGTTCTGGAATTCGAAAGCGAGGTATTTTTCGCCGTTTTCTTCACGCAGGCCGAAGGCCTTGAAGTCCGGCGCGCTGAGGCCGAAAGTCCAGCACGGCTGACCTTCGCTCATCAGCGGGCGGGTCAGGGCATCCTGACGATTGACCACCACCTGCCGGGCGCCACGGAAGATCCGGTGCTTGGCCAGGTGGTACGCAGGCAGGCCGCTGTAGCGGTCCATATGGTCTTCGCTGACATTGAGCACTGTGGCCACTTCAGCACCCAGCTGGTTGGTGGTCTCCAGCTGGAAGCTCGACAGCTCCATCACGTACAGCTCGATATCATCGCTGAGCAGGTCCAGTGCCGGCGTGCCAAGGTTGCCACCCACCGCAACGCGCTTGCCGGCTGCCGCAGCCATTTCACCGACCAGGGTGGTCACGGTGCTTTTGGCGTTGGAACCACTGATTGCCACGATAGGCGCTTTCGCGTTACGCGCGAACAGGTCGATGTCGCCCGACAGTTTCACGCCGCGGGCAGCAGCAGCTTGCAGCGCCGGAGTCGCCAGGGCCAGGCCGGGGCTCACGTAAAGCTCGTCGGCGCGGCACAGGAATTCGACATCCAGCTCGCCACAACGCACTTCCACTTGCGGGTAGTCACGGCGCAGCGTGGCAAGCTCCGGCGGGTTTTCCCGCGTATCTGCCACGGCAAACGACACGCCCCGTTGCGCCAGGAAGCGCACCAGGGACATGCCGCTCTTGCCGAGGCCGACAACGATGCGGAAGTGGTCAGAAGCGATCAGAGACACAGGTTCTACCTCAGCTTCAGTGTGGCAAGGCCGACCAGTACGAGAATCACGGTAATGATCCAGAAGCGGACGATCACACGTGGCTCAGGCCAGCCTTTGAGTTCAAAGTGGTGATGAATCGGCGCCATGCGGAACACCCGCTTGCCGGTCAACTTGAAGGACGCTACCTGGATCACCACGGACAGGGTTTCCATCACGAACACACCGCCCATGATGAACAACACGATTTCCTGGCGCACGATCACGGCGATAGTGCCCAGAGCTGCGCCCAGCGCCAGTGCGCCAACATCACCCATAAAGACTTGTGCCGGGTAGGTGTTGAACCACAGGAACCCGAGACCGGCGCCAATCAATGCGCCGCAGAACACAATCAACTCACCCGCGCCCGGTACATAAGGGATCAGCAGGTAGTCGGCAAATTTCACGTTGCCCGACAGGTAGCAGAAGATACCCAGCGCACCGCCGACCATCACGGTGGGCATGATCGCCAGGCCATCGAGGCCGTCAGTCAGGTTGACCGCATTGCTCGAACCCACGATCACAAAGTAGGTGAGAACAACAAAGCCGATGCCCAGCGGAATGCTGGCGTCCTTGAGGATGGGCAGGATCAGCGTGGTTTCCACCGCGCTTGGCGCCGTCACGTACAAGAAGATCGCCGCGCCCAGACCGAACACCGACTGCCAGAAATACTTCCAGCGGCTTGGCAAGCCACGGGAGTTTTTTTCGATTACCTTGCGGTAGTCATCCACCCAGCCGATGGCGCCGAACAACAGGGTCACGATCAGCACGACCCACACATAACGGTTGCTCAGGTCAGCCCACAACAGGGTGCTGATGGCGATGGCCGACAGGATCAACGCGCCGCCCATGGTCGGAGTGCCCGATTTAGACAGGTGCGATTGTGGGCCGTCATTACGTACCGACTGGCCGATCTGACGGTTTTGCAGGGTGCGGATCATCCACGGCCCCAGGCACAGCGACAAGGTCAACGCGGTCAGCACCCCGAGGATCCCGCGCAGGGACAGGTACTGGAAGACCGCGAAGCCTTTATGGAACTGTTGCAGATACTCCGCTAGCAGCAGCAGCATTAATGTTTCTCCCCGCTGGAACCGCACAAAGCCGCAACGACGTTTTCCATCGCAGCGCTGCGCGAGCCCTTGATCAAAATAGTGGTGTTTGTTTCGTGCTCAGCGCGAAGCGCCTTGATCAGGTCAGCCTGATTGGCGAAGTGACGAGCCTGGTGTCCAAAAGCAGTGACGGCATGAGCCA
>Ga0256410_1000982_pt1 | contig 23632 bp, 18 predicted proteins | sample PhyWR1_FD_185983 | JGI IMG/M metagenome (GOLD analysis project Ga0256410, IMG submission 185983) | Leaf surface microbial communities from wheat plants in UC Gill Tract Community Farm, Albany, California, United States - DLSL W.R1 | ecosystem: Host-associated > Plants > Phyllosphere >... | reverse complement strand
CTTCGGGCGGGTTTTGCAGGTCGGCGTCGAGGGTGATCACCACTTCGCCCCGGCACTGCTCGAAACCGGCCATGATCGCCGCATGCTGGCCGTAGTTACGGTTGAGGATCACCGCCACCACGTTGCTGCCGTCCTCTGAGGCGGCGTCTTCCAGCAGTTGGGCCGAATTGTCGCGGCTACCGTCATCCACCAGGATGATTTCGTATTCGTAGGCCAGTTGCTTGCAGGCTGCAGTGGTACGACGCAGCAATTCAGGCAGGCTCTCTTGTTCGTTGTAGACCGGGATAACGATCGACACGCAATGAATAGGGTAGGGTTTCAAAGATTCATGACCTCGGGGTTAGAGCAACTTGGAGCGTGAAAACAGCAGCAATCATTGGGCGAAAGTCCAGGCCGCAGATTAAAAGTTGGCGCCAAAGGTGGAGCATAATCAAGAGGTTAGACGATATAGCGCGGCTTGCTATGAAGTTCTGTGTTCAAGATTAAGCGTAAAAATGTGGAACAGATATGAAAGCCGGATGAAAAACTCGTTTATTTGACAGGTAGACAGCTAGGGTTCAGCTAAGCAACTAAGGGGCCGCGGGCTTTAATCGGGAGGCTAAATAAGAATTGTTTGTAGCCCGTTTGGTTCAACTGCCCGTGTGCGCTCAGTGATCGAATTTTAGTGAAGAATCTTCTCTGCAATGCACCCCAAGTGCCGGTAAAGTAAGCCGTCTCTTGCCAGGGTGATCGGATGAATAGCGTGCAGCTTTTACGCGGCCAGTTGCGGCCTGCGTTGATGGGATCGTTGATGGGGTTGTTGATGAGCGTGACGTGGGTCACGACAGTGCAGGCCGATGACGCAGTGGCGCTCACCAGCATCGACCAGGTGCCGGACGGCGTGGAAGTGCGCGGCAAGCAGATCGCCGCCTATACCTGGGACGATAAACAAGGCAAGAACCTGCTGGTGCTCGCCGAGCAGGTCAGCGAGCGCGACGACGACGGCACCCAGTCGGCGTTCGTGTACGCGGCCCAGTACCTGATCGACGGCAACCGCCCCAAACGCGTGTGGATGCTCTACGACGATGTGCAGCATTGCGAGTTCGACGCCGCCCTGCGCTTCGACAGGACGGCCACCAAGGTCACCGACCTCGCCGGCGATGGCATCACCCAGGCCACCGTGGGCTATTCGCGCACCTGCACCAGTGACGTGAGCCCCAATGAATTCAAACTGATCATGCATGTGGGCAAGTCGCAGAAGTACCGTTTGCGCGGGGTCGACCGTGTCGGCGCGGCTTGGTGGGACGAAGAAGCGGGCGCCTTGCGTGGCATGCCGTTGCCCAAGGATTGCAGCGTGGCCGGGCAGCAGGCGCTGGTCAGCCAGTACAAGGAGCAAGGCACCGAGCTGCCATTGCCAGGGTGTTATAGCGACGAGAAGGACTTCGCCAAGGCGCCGCAAGAGTACCTGGCGTTCATGCGTCAACACTGGTTCGCACTGATGCAGAAGCAGGACAGCGAATGGAGCCAGACCCAGGTCCAGCCACAGGAGCCCACCGACGAAGATGACACGGCGCCGTGATTTTGTGCGAGGGCCGCGCCTGGGTTAGACTCGGCCTTCGCCAATTCACTAAATAGCTCGATTAAACAAAGGCTTGTTCGAGTTATTTAATCCAAAGGCTGATCTACCTTGACTGAGTCTATTCGCAACCCGCTGACCCTCTACCTCACCCGCCTGGCACCTTCCAGCCAACTCACCCTGCGCTACGTGCTGCAAGATGCGGCCGACCGCCTGGGCTTCGAGGACATGAGCCTTGAAGACATCGACTGGCACCTGCTGCAACCCGAGCACGTCATTGCCCTGGTCGCCGCCTTGCGAGAGGACGGCTATGCGCCGAATACCTCTTCGTTATACGTCAATGCGGTGCGTGGGGTGATGAATGAAGCCTGGCGCCTGAACCTGATCGACCAGGAGCACCTGTTGCGCATGCGCACCGTCAAGGCTGCGCCGGGTACGCGCCTGGGCCAGGGCCGCAACCTGCGGCGCAGCTTGATCCGCGAAATGATGGAAGTCTGCGCCGCCGACCCGCGCCCCCAGGGCCTGCGAGATGCCGCGGTGATCGGCATTCTGTATGGCTCCGGCATGCGCAAGTCGGAATCGGTCAACCTCGACCTGGCGCAGATTGATTTCCAGGCGCGCAGCCTGCGAGTCATCGGCAAGGGCAACAAAGAGCTGATCAAGTACGCGCCGGACTGGGCGTTCGCCAAGTTACAGGCGTGGCTGGCGTTCCGACGTGAACACCTCAAGGAAGGTGAGCAGGATGACAGCTTCCTGTTCAACCGCATCCGTCGCGGGAGCCACATCACCCGCGAGCGCATCACCAAGCATGCGATTTACTACATCGCTCGCCAGCGCGGTGAACAGGTGGGGGTGAAGATCATGCCCCATGACTTCCGCCGCTCGTTCATTACACGGGTGATCGAGGAGCATGACCTGTCGATTGCGCAGAAGCTGGCGCACCACACCAATATCCAGACCACCGCCAGCTATGACGTGCGGGACGACAACGAGCGGCGGCGGGCGGTGGATCGGTTTGATCTGTAGGGTCAGGTGAATGGGATCCCCTGTGTGAGCCGGGCTTGCCCGCGGTGCGCACACCTCGCAATTGCTGTTGTACCGAGGTGATGCAATCGCAGGCAAGCCAGCTCCCACAGGTGTATTGGGCAGGGGTTAGAGGATAGGCTTGCCGCCCGTCACCGCATAACGCGACCCAGAGATGTAACTGGCTTCATCCGAGGCCAACAGCACATAGATCGGCGCCACCTCCACCGGCTGGCCCGGGCGGCCCAGCGGGGTTTCGCTGCCGAAGCTTTTCACGTCTTCATCGGTCATGGTCGCCACGATCAACGGCGTCCAGATCGGCCCGGGGGCCACGCTGTTGACTCGGATACCTTTGCTACCCAGCAACTGCGCCAGGCCACCGGTGAAGTTGGCGATCGCGCCTTTGGTAGCGGCATACGCCAGCAGGGTCGGCTTGGGCATGTCGGAGTTGACCGAGCTGGTATTGATGATCGAACTGCCGGCCTTCATGTGGGGCAGGGCTGCCTTGCAGATGCGAAACATCGCTGTAATGTTGATATCGAAGGTCTTCACCCATTCCTCGTCCTCGATTTCCTCGAGGGTTTCATGAGTCATCTGGAAGGCGGCGTTGTTCACGAGCACATCAATGCGGCCAAATTGCTCGACGGTTTTGTCCACCAGCGCCTGGCACACGCTTTTCTGCGCAATGTCACCGGGCAGCAACAGGCATTGGCGCCCGGCTTCCTCGACCCAGCGTGCGGTTTCCTTGGCGTCCTCATGTTCATCCAGATAAGCGATAGCCACATCCGCACCTTCGCGCGCAAAAGCGATCGCAACGGCGCGACCGATACCACTGTCGGCGCCGGTGATCAGCGCGATCTTGTTGGCGAGGCGGCCGGAGCCCTTGTAGCTCTGCTCGCCGCAATCCGGGTATGGGTCCATTTTCTTCTGCGAACCCGGCACGTTCTGGGCTTGCGGCGCGAAGGGTGGGCGGGGGTAGTCAGTCATCTCAATCTCCATAGGTTTCCAAAGGTGCTATGGGATTAGTAGTTTTGCGCCGGACGATAGTTGTAGTGGATGCCACTCAAGCCCGACGAGTGGTTGCTTCAAGCGGATGCACACACGCTATTCGCCACCGGTGCCCTGGGCCTGGCGGATCGGCTGCGCGGTAGTCGACCCTTGGCATTGGAGGCGGTGAGGGGGGGGTGGAGACCCACCCTCAGGGCTGCGGTCAGGAGGAGGGCGGGGCGCTCGCCAAGTGGGTCGGCAGGCGGCGCAGCGTCCACAGGGTGGTGAGCATTGCCGCGATGGCGCACAGTGCGATACCCACTAGCATCGGCGCGGGTGTGTGGTCGGCGAACACACCGACCAACGTCATCGACACGGCCGCCGTGATCATCTGGATCGCCCCGAGCAAGGCCGAGGCAGAACCGGCCACCGCGCCATGATCCTCTAATGACAACACACCCGCTGCCGGCAGCAGCAGGCCGAGAAAGCCGAAGCCGACGAACAGCAGCGTCATCGTCAAGGCCAGGCTATCAACCCACAGCGTGGTGGCCGCCAGCGCGGTCATGACCGCAGCCACGGCAACCACCGACCAGCGGATCAACGGTGCCAGGCCAAAGCGTGCAGTGAGGCGCGCGGTCAGCTGGCTCATGGCGAAAAACGAGGCAGCATTCAGGGCAAAACCCAAGCTGAACTGGGTGGGCGTCAGGCCGTAATACTCGATGTACACGAACGGTGCGCTGCCGATGAACACGAAGAAGGTCGCCAGGCCAAAACCACACACCACCGACAAACCGATAAAGACCGGGTCGCGCAACAACGCGCCGTAGCTGCTGAACGCATTGCCCAGGGTCTTGCCCAATCGACGTTCGGCCGGATGGGTCTCGGGCAGTTGCACGATGGTCATTACCAGGCACGCCACGGCAACGACGGCCAGCACGGCAAACACTTCGCGCCAGCTCCACCACGAGATCACCAGGCTGCCGGCGAGCGGCGCGAGGATGGGCGAGACGCTCATCACCAGCATCAGCAACGCCATGAGTTTCGCCGCTTCATGCCCGGTGTACAGGTCTCGCACGATGGCCCGCGGAATCACCATGCCCGCGCACGCACCAAACGCCTGCAAGGCACGAAAGGCGATCAGTGTTTCGATGGTCGGCGCCAGCGCACACCCGACACTCGCCACGGCAAAAATCACCAGGCCTGCATAAATCGGTGGCTTGCGCCCGAACACGTCACTGATCGGCCCGTAGAACAGCTGGCACACGCCAACGATGACGAAAAATACAGTGAGGCTCATCTGCACCAGTGCTGGCGAGGCATGCAGGCTTGCGCCCAGGGTCGGCAAGGCTGGCAGGTAAATATCGATGGCGAAGGGGCCGACTGCAGTGATCAAGCCCAGTAGAAGGGCAAGGTGGGCGATGCTTCGAGACATTGGCAGTTCCGGGCAGTGCGAGGGCCGGACAGCTTAAGGGATCCGTGCAGATCCGCAAACTTAGGCTTCAATAACAAGCGATTGTGGCCGATAACATCAACAGCGAGGCTTCTGCGGTTGGCTTCCCAACCGGATGACCAGGCACGGGGATATCAGCATGACGATCAAACTTCGCTTGATGCTGTTGATTGCGACCGGATTGCTTACGGCCCTGATCATGAGCCTGGCCGGCTACCTGGGAAATACCCGGATGGCCGATGCCGTGCAGGACAGCGAGCTCAGCATGACGGCGCTGCGCAACCATATGGAAGCCGACATGATGCACGACGCCCTGCGCGCGGATGTGCTGTCGGCCATGCTGGTGGGCCTGGGTAAAAGTACCAGCACGAAGGCGCAGGTCAGCGATTCGCTCAAGGAGCATGCCGAGCATTTTCGCCAAGTGCTGGCCGATAACCTCAAGCTGCCACTGGACAACACGCTCAAGGCAAACCTGGAAAAAATCAAACCCAGCCTGGACAACTATATAAGTACCGGCGAGCGCATCGTCGCCCTGGCGCTGGAGGACCCCGACGCCGCCCGGGGCGAACTGGGCACGTTCAACGCCGCCTTCAGCCAGCTCGAAGACCAGATGGCGACGCTCAGTGAACTGATCGAAAACAACACCCAGCAGGCCAGTATCGGCACTCGGCAGAGCATCAGCGCCGCCAACTTCACCCTTGGCGTGGTGTTGATCGCCAGCCTGTTGTTGCTGTTGGCCCAGGGCCGCTGGGTCATCCTCAGCATCATGGCGCCGCTGCAAACGGCCAGCCGGATTGCCGACAGCATTGCCCATGGCAACTTGAGCGAACCGATTGTCGAACCCGTCCGCAAGGATGAAGCCAGTGCATTGATTCGCAGCCTGGCCACCATGCAACGGGATTTGCGCGGCATGATCGACGTGGTGCGCAGCAACGCCCATAGCGTCAATACCACGAGCGGGCAACTGAGCCACGGCTGTCATGAAGTGGCTGGCAGCAGCCAGCAACAAAGCGCGGCGGCAAGCACCATGGCCGCTGCCGCGAGTGAAATGACCGCGAGCATCGAGGAAATCACTCGGCATGCCGAGCGAGCATTGGCCATGGCCAACCAGGCTGAAACACTGGCCAAGGACGGTGGCCGGGTGATTCATCAGGTGGTCAGCGACATGGACGGCATTGCCCGATCCGCGCAACAGTCCGCCCAGGTAATCCGCACGCTGGACAAAGAGTCCGAGGCCATTTTCAGCATTATCCAGGTGATCAAGGGAATCGCCGACCAGACCAATTTGCTCGCCCTGAATGCCGCGATCGAGGCCGCCCGTGCCGGTGAGCAGGGGCGCGGTTTTGCCGTGGTCGCCGATGAAGTACGCAACCTCGCCGGGCGCACCAGTGCCTCGACCCAGGAAATTGCCAGCATGGTAGGGCGTATCCAGCAAAGCACGCGGGAAGCCGTCACCAGCATGGAGGAGGGCGTTGCGCAGGTCGATAAGGGCATGGCAGTGACCGCCGATGTGGAGCGGTCAATTCGTGACATTCTCCAGGCCACCTTGAATACCACCGAGATGGTCAACGATATCTCCCGAACCATCGGGGAGCAGAGCCTGGCCAGCAATGAGATTGCCCATCAGGTGGAGATGATTGCGCAGATGTCGGAGAGTAACAGTCGCGTAATCGGCCAGACAGCGTCGACGACGGACGAATTGTCCAGCTTGGCAGGCAAGCTGTCGCAGTCGGTCGACCGATTCAGGCTATAACGTATTGATTTAACTCAACTAAATAGTCATTTAGTTGAGTTGGATACCAGGGCAGGGGGCTCACGCCAAGGAGAGGGCAGACGTACGTCGTTCGGCGATGCGCTCAACCGCTTGCATATGCTGCGTACCCCATTGGCACAACGCGCCCAGCGCCGTGGCCAAGGAATGGCCGAAGGGCGTGAGGGAGTACTCGACCTTCGGCGGTATCTCGTGAAAGTCCACACGAGCAATGATCTCGTCGCGCTCCAACTCCTTGAGTTGCTGGATCAATACCTTGTCAGTCACGCCGCCAATCGCGCGTTTTAATTCGCCATATCGATGAACATTCTGCGCCAGGTTGAACAGAACCAGGGGTTTCCATTTGCCGCCAATCACCGCCAATGCAGCTTCCAGGCCACAGTTGAATGAGTTGTTCGCCATGATGATGAAGGCTCCGAGGGGGTACTTACTAAAAGGTGCATACTATTCAAAAGAATAGCGCAGATCTACAGTTGGGCCTCAACCTTATTCATTGGAGCTCACCATGAGCAGGCTCAACGGGAAAATTGCAGTGGTTACCGGCGGCAACAGCGGCATTGGCCTGGCAACCGCCATTCGCTTCGCAGCTGAAGGCGCGCAAGTCGTGATCGTAGGACGTCGCCAGGATGAACTGGACAAGGCGCTTCACCTGATTGGCCATGAAGCCATCGCCATCCAGGGTGACATTTCCAACCTGGACGACCTGGCGCGCATTTTCACTCAAGTCAAAGCCGACAAGGGCCGAGTTGACGTGTTGTTCGCCAATGCGGGCCTGGGGGATTTCCAGCCGATCGGATCGATTACCGAGGAATCGTTTGACCGGACATTCGGCATCAACGTCAAAGGCACGCTGTTCACCGTGCAAAACGCGTTGCCACTGATGCACGCTGGCAGCTCAGTGATCCTGACCGGTTCAACCACCGGCACCATGGGCACACCGGCATTCAGCGTGTACAGCGCCACCAAGGCTGCGCTGCGTAATTTCGCCAGAAGCTGGGCGCTCGATCTGAAAGGCACCGGCATTCGCATCAACGTGCTGTCACCAGGCCCGATCTCGACACCAGGCCTGGACCTGGCGCTGTCAGGCACGGGACAAAAGGAAGCAATCATCGACGACATGACGGCGCAGGTTCCGTTGGGTCGTATCGGCAAGCCTGAAGAAGTCGCAGCCGCCGCGTTGTTCCTGGCGTCGGATGAGAGCAGCTTCATGACGGGCAGTGAAATGTTTGTCGATGGAGGCTTTGCTCAGGTTTGAGCAAGACAGGGGTTTTGCCTGTTGAAATCTGACGGGCACTGCCCCTGAATGCGCAATACGGTATTACGCATAATGTATATTATGTTAAACGAGGTGCTATGTCAGATATGTTCATAAGCCACGTAAGTCATTGATTCGACCAATTCTATTTGACGTCTACTCTCTCAACGGGCCATGTCCATAGTGTTCATGACGATTCCTTGAATGAGGTGGCTGTCGATGAAACTGATTCAGTGCAGTTTCTCTTCAGGTCAACGACTACCGCTGCTTGTACAAGCTGGTGATGCGGCGCCGTTGCCCATACTCATTCCGTTCATCTACGTCCAACTCAAACTCAGGCACCGCGCTTACAACACGGCTGCGGCGCACCTGCGCGCGATCCAGGCTTTCTACGCCTATGCCGAAAGCCGAGATCTGGATATCGATGAGGCTATCTTGGCCTGCCACTTCGAGGCGATTCTGGCTTTGCTGGACGGTTACGCCATTTTTCTCCAAAGTGGCCGTCATGCCGATAATCTGATCGCCCGAATCGGCAAAGCTGGCGCTGTACTTTTTCAGCAGATCAGTTATCGCACTCGTTACCGCAGCCTGACAGATACGCAACTACAGATCGTTCGCACACTGATTCGCCCTGGCGCTGCGACGAATCCGTGCCCGGAACGTTTGCAACTGCGTAACTGGCTAATGATTGCTCAAACGCATTGAACGGGAACCTAAATCTGACTCTTAAAAGCTAAACCAAGCCGTAATGCGCGACCAGGGTCTAGCCACTGATCGGCATCTATTACACTGGAATCTCCACCCCATTTGGCAGGTATGTAACGTGGAACCGCTCTACCGAGTGACGCCAATGTATGCGATGGTTCATGCCACCAAGTCCAGTCGCCCTGCTCTAGCAGGATGCCGAGCGCCGCTCGAATTGTCGGACCTAGATGAGCATCCCCATCGCCCAGCCACTGGGCGTCTCTTTGATTGTTTTCCATTTCTCATCATTACCGACTGGACGTCATACTATTGAGATGCGAGGCATCTGAAAGCTGCCAGGCACCGTGTGGTCTATAAACTGTTCATCCGTTCAGGTGCCCACAGCCTTTCGAAAGACTAAGCGACCACCCTTCGCGAGATTCACGTCTTTCAACAGCGGCTGTAGCTCAGCATGGTGCTGGTGAAAACTCCTTGAAGGCACTGGCGATCTCTTTATCCAAAAGCTCCAATGTTTCTCCATTTCCTATGGTCTCCAAGGTAAGCAGATCGACTTTTTGGTCTTGGCAAAATCGCTCGAGCAAATTACAGAAGGTTGCCTTGTGATCGATATGCAGATCTTTTCGGTGAATGATATTCTTACCAGTCTCTGAACATTTGACTGGCAGACCTAACGCATCACGAAACGCCTGCATCTGCGGGCGCACGACAAACCTCAGCGCTTCACATACCTTTTCATGTGGCGATTGGGGAACGCCGGTTATGCAACGCTCGTAAGAGAAGCTGTCTTCGCTCCCATCACTGCGGACCAACCAAAAACTATTGCCAGCACCCAGCGCATTTCTTTTGATTTTGAAATGGTCGACACCCACTCCGATTTTTCTCTCCGCATCAGGGTGCATCGCAATGAGCAGATGCAATCTTTTGATCGCGTGCTTGTTGGTAACCACGCCAGCGGTAGCTGTTTTCAAATAGATCCTCAACGCATCCAGAAGCGCTTTTTTAGATTTGTATTCGAAGAGCCCCAACCAATACATTTTTCTGAATGTCTCACATGACATGTGAAGCGGTTTTTCAACGACATTGAAACTTTCCGTGGGTAGTGATTTCGAGCTTTAACCACTGCCCTGGCGATGCCTATTGAATGACTGCCGGGGCCTTGCAACCTTCCGGTGGATCAATACGATATTCTTTATGCCTGCAAGAGCCGAGCTCTGTACCTTTATAGTCCGAACACCCCCAAAATGGTCTATCCGTCTGTTGCCAAACCATTCGACCTCCCGATTGTGTGCACAACGCAATCCAACCACCGCAGTTTTGCGCACAGATCAGGTAACGCCCTTCTCGGTGCATGGGCGAACGGCACTCTGGACAAGCCGACTCAGTGTGGGTGCAAATCGGAGAGAGGGAGCAATAGTAAAAATGTGCATCACCTTTTTTCTTCTTTCGCAACAGTAGCTCACCAGTTCCACACTCGGGACAAGGTGGACCAGAGACGCTTGGAGCAGGCGCACCAAACTCGTTGAGCTCCAGATCATATTGATCGTCAAGCAGCTCCTTGATGAAGCTGGAGACCTTGCCCTCGCCGGCTATGAGATAGACCCGGCGCTTTGCTCGAGTAAGCGCCACGTAGAACAGGCGCCTTTCTTCCGCATGAATGAAGGCTTCACGAGGGGGAAGCAATGCGTCTACCAGAGGATTGGAAGTCTTCTCCGATGGCAAACCAAACTTTCCTGACTTGTTGCCCAGCAACACCACAAAGTCAGCTTCCTGCCCCTTTGATGAGTGAATGCTGTCCACCCGGATCTTTAGTTTCGGGTACAAAATGGCCAATTGCTCCAGCTTGCTCTGATCCGGCAACCAAAACGTAAACCTGGCAAGAATGTAGACACTCGCCCCAGCGCCCGATCGAGCATCAATGCGAGCGAGAACCTCATCAAGTGCCTCCACATCTTTTAGATCCGTGCGAAACAACGAGACTGCTGGATCCTTCTCCTCGACGTGAGTGGACATGTCCTTGAACAGCTGAGCGGGGTTGCGCATGACGAATCGGCTGGCGACCTCACTGATGCGATCATTGAACCGGAAGGTCTTGTCCAGGGCGCTGGTCGCAGTCGGACCAAAGAACCCGTCGAAATCGGACGTCAGAGTGATGTCACTGCCGGTGAAGCGATAGATCGACTGCCAGTCATCTCCGACACAAAAAAGTGAGCCGTCTGGCTGCAGGCGTCGGAGCGATCGAACCAAGCGAGCCCTTGGATTTGACGTGTCTTGAAATTCATCAACGAGAATAAAGCGCCAAGGCGGTGTGTACCCTCCCGCTTCAACACGCTGGATCGCGCGTACGATCATGTCATCAAAGTCGATCTGTTGATTGAACTCCAGCTCCTCCTGGTACTTCTGGTACACGGGAAGCAGCAGCTCGATTGCTGCACGCATTTGATCTGGAGAAGACGCTGCCTTGATGCGCGCCTCCAAATCCTCTGAAGACAAATCAGCGGCCTTGTAGCATGTCAGCAACTCCTCCAGGAGTTCAGCAAGCGCTGATACCACTCCAAACTCACGCAGCGTCTCTAACTGGGCCTCCTCGGGCATCGGATCAAACGTTACCTCAGCAGCCACAAGGCGCTCCTCCAGCATCTTGAGCAGGACACCCTCCTGCTGTTCGTAGTGGAAGGTCTCTACCAAGCGAGTCTGGTGCTGTTTATGCAGTTGGCGCTTCCAAGCCATCCCTTCCTGATAGGTAGCCCGGTTGATGTATGGCGCAGTATTGCCCTTCCGATCAACACCGAAGTGCTCGATATAGAGGTCGAAATCAGGAAGGTAAAAATCGGGGTGGTACTGGCGTCGTTCAAGGGTCCGAGTGGACACCTTGTAAGGAGGTTCGTACCGGTACTCGACACCCATCTTGAACAAGAAATTGGCGATACGACATTCGGCCATGCTTTTGACGCGCTCTCCTTTGAAGGTGCGCACCTCATGCTCAGCCAGATAACGGAAATACTCACCCAAGGACGCAAAGTCGAACGGGTTCTTGATGGGGTAAAGATAATTCTCAAAGTACTGGAGAAGAAACTTTCGGTATGCCGGCGCACGCTGCAGACTTTCAAATACCAACTGTACAAATCGCTTGCGAGCAGGCTCATCATCAGCCAGTGGCGACAACGAAGGATGCTGCAATATCGACTTACCCAGTGAGTGAAATGTAAGCGCTTCGATCCCCTTGACGCCTAGACGTGACTCCAGCCGCTCCCGCATTTCTTTGGCGGCGTCGTTTCCATAAGCCAGGAGCAGAATTTCGTCCGGCCTTGCCTGGCCACTTTTAACCAAAAACGCGACACGTCCAATCGTAGTGCTGGTCTTCCCTGTGCCCGCCCCCGCCAAGACCAGATTGCTGTCCTCGTCGATGATGCATGCCAAACGCTGCTTGTGCGTCAGAGGCATCAACTCGACCTTGTCAAACAGATCGGCGTATTTCACCAGGCTGGTTTTCACATAATGCGCGCGCCATCGGCGCAGGCATCTTTCACCGTTCTCGACCCATGACCAGGCACGCGCCAATACCTTGCGCTCTTCTCTTGAAAGTACGCCGAGCCCTCTGTCTGGCAGTGAAGGCCACTGCGCGGATTTTTCAACGAGCTGGGCATGAAGGCGCGTCCATTGCGAACGACGACAGTAGCCAGATTTGCTCAGACTCTCGAAGAAAGAATTCAAAAATCCTGCAACGGATTGAACGCGATCGGCGTACCACTCACGCAGTGCCGCACGCCAAAGTTGGTAAGGCTTTTTGACGCCCCAACCAATTGCAACGACCGGTCCCGAAGCTGTGCTCAATTTCAGGTGGGAGAGCACCAACCATCGATTTAGCTCAGGCGGTTTGGGCATCCCCGCCACATTGAGTGTAGAGGTCTTCCCTTCCCACCCCATCACGATCAAACCGTTCGAAGCGATGTCTATCGAAGCACAACCAGACCCCAGCCACTTCACCCAACCAAAACTACGAAACGCCTCTTGAGTCATTTAGCCTTCCTGCTCAGCCGACACTTGCGAGGAGCAAGTGCCGCTGTCATCCAAATCCGCAGGCTCAGTCCATTCTGATCCCATCACGGGCACTCGAAGCGCCACTATTCGGCCATTATCACACAGTGTCTCTGATTGTTGTCGAGATCCGACGATCGCGCTTGGCCGCCTGCCGAGCTAAGTTTCATGTGAAAACTCGTATTATCTGTCACTTGAAAAGCTCACCCTTTTCTCCAGGAGTCTTCAGTACCTGCAAGCCAAGATTGGATATTTGTAATACGTTGCTCCTGATTCCGTAAATAAGCTTCAACTTCAGAATCATCGAGATCGCTGTCAACAACGGCCGCATAAGGACCCCATTCCGGGTCTGCAATATCTTGATGGCGTTGGACAAGCGTGTCGCTACCAAGCATGTCATCGATATAGGAAAAATAGTTATTTTTCGCAGCGTCATATCGGAGGTGCGCAAGAAGCTCCTGCATAAACCAAGCCACCTGACTCTTTAAGCCGGTATTGCTTTTTTTGGTATACAGAGCGGGTATATATTCATTTAGTTTCGTCTTGCGATAACTCGAAAATACGTAACTTTTGCCGTATATGCATGCACATGTAATATGAGCGTATGGCTTGTTAACAAGCCCATACAGCTCGCTTCGACCCATATACCCATTCATATAATAATCATGAATATTACTGCATATCGATTTTTCCGACATCGGACTTTTAAATGAAAAAACCCCTTTAAATATAGGGGGATACCCGTCATCATGTCGCCCTACCTGATACAGTATATCTAAACTCTTTCTAAGCTCCGTCGCACTCAAGGTGGTTTTAACCTCAATAACAGCTCGTACGGCGTTCGCCGGAATCACCACTAAATCATCTTCTCTAAATAATGGCGCATACTCAATACAGTCGTATATGAGAACATCAAACTGCCTTGGACAACCATATATAAAGCCTGAGGCGATATGATACCGCTTTGGTAAATGCTTACGAAGCATGTTGATCAATAGCTGTTCGCGATAGGCTCCAACAGTAGGTCCGTGGGATACCAGAAGACCTATACGTTCGCTTAGAGTTTCCAGTTCGCTCGCCATTGAGGCTGCAAAGGCTCGCCGTCTTTCCATTTCCTGCTGATACTTACCCAGCTCTAAAAACATCACCTTGCCCGCGGTACCTTTTCCGACTATTACATTGATCAACCCTTCCGTAACAAAAGCTTTAAGTACAAACTCAACGTGCTCCTTCGAAACCGTCACTCGCTTATCGCTGCAAATTCTATCAACAGCATCGGCTAGAGAAACCTTGTTGTTCTGCCCTGCTAGTGAACTCGTCAAATCCAGAATAAAGCTATACAATTCTTGATTGGGCGGGCTTTCGATACTGGCTCTAATTGAGAAAGGGTGCAACCTTAAATCCTCACTACTAGAAAGTATGCGCCGCGATCGTGGCTGGCGAACAGTAGCTATCACTCTCCCCCCTTGCTCATCGTACTCAACAAATCTGTAATGCATTAAGCTTTCCCACGGATCCGAGCTAACAAAACATAGATCCCCTTTTTTCATTCGCATCCTGAATTCCTTAAATTAAACCCTACCCCATCAAGTCCCATTATGGCTTTTTAAATGTCTTGCGATTCAAAAAAAGAAGTCTGCATAAAATTTCGAACAAAATGCAATCTGGCATTAAGCATCACATACAAGGCTTCTGTAGTGATTACTCAATGGTCTCCCCAGAGCTAAGAATCGATTGAGCTCGAAAACTTTTTCCAAACCATAATATACAAATCCGTTCTGGGGTCAGCTTCACCGCAATGCATACCACCGATCGTAGATGCCAAACTACTCCTCACCGCGCCAAGCGTAAGAGCTCGTCGCAGACATGGCGTTTCATTGAGCTATTTATTCAATTACTTACGTAACCTCAACGATCTCTTCGTCAGGTTTAACATCATGACGATGACCTGTTACTCATTGCTCATCTCTTAACTAGTAGGAGCGTCTGTCTGCGTCACGCAGCCGAATCTGGAAAGCAGACCGCCTTTTTCCGTCTTCAAACCCGTCTGAACGTCTTGTGGTAACGCACTCCATAGGATCAGCCCTGAGCGCTCCTCAATCTCCGACACCGTGACCTGGTAATCGCAGAAATTAGCAGCACGCGGCGTGCTCTGCTCCATGATGAACGCAGCATACTGCCCACCGACAGGAGTACTACCGACAAAGATGACCTTCCAGTAGCCGCTCGGAATCGTATGCACCTTATTGGTACCTGGCAGCGAACCGATATTCCTCTCATAAAGCGGCCCTGTAGCCACATACACCGCATCCACCCCTTCTGCCTTGCTGAGGTTCCGCTCCTGATCCTCCAATCGTGCCCACGCACCTTGATTGAGATCAGCCTTCTGCGGCGTAATGTTGGTCAAGTAATTGAGCGCCTGCCAGTCAGACACGCCTCCCATAGAGGCCAAGTTGGCTTGATGCCCGCGGTCTATTTTCAAAGCGACACTCGCGCCGTTGTAATCGACCGGATTGAGCGTCTCTCCTGCAGGAATATCGGGGTCTGTTTTCCAATTCCGAGGCCGGCCACTGGCCGGAGTCGCCTTCGTGATTTTGTAAGCCACCCAGTTCGCGAATTTCGTGGAACCGTTGTTGTTCAGGGTGTACGCCTGAAGGTAAAGCGTGGTCGCATCACCACCTGTTGTCGTCTGTGTGAGCAATACGGTGGCAGTTCGCGCACAAGAGCACTAAATCTTCTGGACTCGTCTCTCCTGTGTGATTCTCATGTGAAAGCGGTAATTGGTTATGGCACTCAATCACTCGGGTCGCCTTCACCCCCAACAGAGCATAGGAATCTGTATCGCAGGCTTCGCAACACAGCCCGCCCTCATCACTCATGCGCTGAAGCTTCAGCTTGTATGCTTCACGCCCGTTTCGTTCGGTCTCCAGGTGGGTCCTCAGAGCCTTGGATCCCTCAGCAAATCCCGAGTTATCTCTCAGTTCATCTCTCGCGTTTCGGAGTGCACTGCTTGCGGAACATTGCACAAACAAGAATGGTGGCTAAGATGGTTCATTGACATCAGTGCGCCATCAGACAACCGGCGCCGGACGTCAATCATGGCACTGTCCACGGAGGGAGATCATGTCTGATGACGACCTGGTCTGCCCCTCTTACAAAATTTGCACCTCCCTGGCCAGCCTCGCCCGTTTGAGCAGCTAACAGACTCTGTCTGCCAAAAGGCGGGGGGGCTCAAAGATTTGTCACGCCCCTTCAATTAGTCTCTCATGAACATGTGACCATGAACATTCGCATCTAATGCTAAGGCTAATACCTACCTAGACTTGGGGTTGAGAGGTTCATGAACGAAATACATCGCCTATAAGTTAAACGACAGGCCATGTCATAAATGTTCATGAGCTACCTAAGTCGCTGATTCGACAAAACCGCTTCTGACGTCCCCTCTCTCGGCGGGCGCAGCTTGTTTAACGTTCAAGCATGTAAGCCGCAAACATATCGCCGCGCAATTCAGAGTAACGTTGGTAATTGGTTTCTTTGATACGATCGTGAAAATGCGCCTGATCGATCTTGATCCCGCTGACAACTATCGACTGCAGGTCTTCCTCAGGCATTGCCAAGAGGTGCGGATTTACCACGAATTCATCAAGGTCGACCCTCAGAATGCCTAACATAAAATGTGGCAGCAGGCCTCCGCGCATCGAAACTTCACGCTGGTCAGGATAAAGGCCGCTATCGGGCTGATACCTGGGTAACGAGAGACGCCCAATGACGCCATAAGCACTTTGGCAAATATACGAAGTGATGCAGTACCTCTCAAAGGGGGCTGGCACAAAGTAGTAATAGATAATCTGCCGAGTATCCAATTGGTCAACGAATCTCTTCGCCTGCATCCAATGCGTAGAAGTAGAGACCAATACGGACTCCTTGGACACACCTTTTTTTCCTGCCGTATGCAAGAGATACAGGTAGTAATCTCTTACCAGCATCTTTATGCCCTCGGGCTGATTTCGTACCGACGACAGGAAAAATTCTTTATTTTCAGGCGTTACGAAGAACCTGACAATGTCAACGTTATCTTTCAGAAAGAGGTGCCCTTTGTAGACGTCTAATTGGCAAATTCTCGCTATCTTTTTGAATAAGAACTCAAATGTAGCATCGCTAACGTCATCTATCGCGCGTAAATGGGCGCGCTTGGCAATCGAGGCATTGTTTTCAAGGAAATGCTTGGACTTTTCGCCAAAGTAAAATGTTCTTTGATAGAGCACACCCTCCCATCCGTGATCACCGCCAACTCGCTCAGCCAGTCGTGTATAACTATCGCCCCTGAATGTAGTCAGCAATTTTCCATCGTCATTGGCCTTTTTCAGTAACGTGACAGCCGTATGGAATGTACTTTTTTGACGAGTTGTCAACGGATCGAGATCCATGCCGGCGTGAGCCGTCTTCAATGCGTAACGATCATCAAGTAAATAATCTAGAGGATGCACGGACAGTCCTTATCGTTGCAGCGCTATGGAGCGCACTCTGGCAAGAGTCTGATCGTAACGGTTTAAGGCTCCTTGCACATCCCCGCGCATCGCTCGCGCCCGTCCTCTCGCCTACCTCATTCTCAGGCCATGACACAAACCGTGAACGCACACGCCATATCCCAGCACCGCCTAATGCTGAAACGTCATCATCCCTGGCTCGCCTGCATGTTAATCTCGCACCACCACGAATAGACATTGATCGTCACAAGACGATGACCAGAACCAGGAAAGCCCATGCCAAAGATTTCTCACTCAGCCCTGCGCCGCAAATTCCGTGAATTGCTTGCCACCCCAACCTGCGTTGAAACCGCGTCCGTCTTTGACCCGATGTCGGCGCGTATCGCTGCTGACCTGGGTTTTGAAGTCGGCATCCTCGGTGGCTCCGTGGCTTCGTTGCAGGTACTGGCCGCGCCCGATTTCGCGCTGATCACCCTGAGTGAGTTCGTTGAGCAAGCTACCCGTATCGGTCGTGTCGCCCAGTTGCCGTTCATTGCCGACGCCGATCACGGCTACGGTAACGCGCTGAATGTGATGCGCACGGTCGAGGAGCTTGAGCGTGCCGGTGTGGCCGCATTGACCATTGAAGACACGTTGCTGCCGGCGCAATTCGGGCGCAAGTCCACTGACCTGATTTCCATCGACGAAGGCATCGGGAAGGTTCGCGCTGCGCTGGAGGCACGTGTTGATCCGCAGCTGTCGATCATTGCCCGCACCAACGCCGGCGTGCTGCCGACCGAAGCCGTGATCGAGCGCACCCAGGCTTATCAAAAAGCCGGTGCCGATGGGATTTGCATGGTCGGCGTGGCTGATTTCGAGCACCTGGAGAAAATCGCGGAGAACCTCACGGTGCCGCTGATGCTGGTGACGTATGGCAACCCTAAACTGAACGACGCCCAGCGTCTGGCCAGCCTCGGCGTGCGCGTGGTGGTTGCCGGCCACGGTGCTTACTTCGCCGCGATCAAGGCGACCTACGACAGCCTGCGCGCCCAGCGCCAGTTGACCCATAGCACCGATAACCTCAGTGCCACCGAGCTGACCCACACGTATACCTTGCCGGAAAGCTACGTGGCCTGGGCTGAAGAGTTCATGGACGTCAAAGAGTAAAACTCAAACCGGAACGAGGGGTGCAACGCCCCTCCTTCCTTTCACTCGCGGCGCCCTGGTCGACACTACCTTCCAAACCGCCCGGTAACCACTGGCACATCACATTTGAAGCCAGCACTGCCCTCCTCCCCAGCCACTGCTCGGCCTGGGCGTTGACATTCCGGGTGCTGATCAAGCGCGCATGGCAACAACTGATCGATACATTCCCGCACCTGTTATTTCTGATAGTCGACGCACGAGCAACTAAGTGAAATGAAAATTCATGTTTGCCGCGTGCGCGACGCAAAAAAAATCCGCCGCAGAATCTGCGGCGGCAACCAAAGGATTTTGTCGAAGCAGAGCGGCTAAGACAGGGCCAACGCTACACCTGCGGCCGCTTAAATAGAGTGAAGTTTAATTAATCGAGTTTCATCCATTGCCGGGCTGCAGGCCACGTCGACTGTGCTTAGAATCAGCCTCGGCAACCATGCCGAACACAATAAAAACCGTAATCGCTCACCTGTAACCACCTGCCCAAACATCTTTGTGCGCCATCCAATAAGTGCGGTGTCTCTGCGCGCGCGTTCATTATCCGGGGAAGTCATAACATGATTAAACAGTCGAGCCTGTTAGCGCTGGCGGTGTGTGCCGGTATCAGCCAGATGGCATTTGCCGAGTCCGTCAGCGACCAGGCGGATGCCAAGGGGTTTATCGAGGGCAGCAGCGTCACCGGGTTGTTGCGCAACTACTACATGAACCGCAATCGCGAGGGCGGCCGTGCCGATAACATCGACTGGACCCAGGGCGCGATGCTCAACTACGCCTCGGGCTTCACCCAGGGCACCATCGGCTTCGGCGTGGACGCCTACGCCTACGGCGGGCTGAAACTTGATGCCACCCACGCGGACGCCGGCACGGGCAACCTGCCGACCGATCGGCATGGCGATCCCGAAGATGCCTACGGTTCGGTGGGCGCGGCAGTGAAGATAAAGATCTCCAAGACCCAACTGAAATTTGGTGACATGCAGCCCACCGCGCCGGTGTTCGCCACCGGCGGCACGCGCCTGTTGCCGCAGACCGCCACTGGTTTCGACCTGACCAGCAGCGAAATCGCCGGCCTGGACCTGGAGGCCGGGCATTTCACCAGCACCAACAGCGGCATGACGAGCAACCATGACCACGATATCTACGCCACCTACGCCAACGTCGCCGCCAACAGTGCAAGCTTCGTCGGCGGCAAATACACCTTCACACCGTCCCTGAGCGCAACGCTGTATGCCGGTGAGCTGGAAGATATCTGGCGCCAGTACTACACCAACCTCAACTATGTGATCGCGTTGCCACATGACCAGTCCCTGGCGCTGGACGGCAACCTGTACCGCACCCTCGACACTGGCAGCGCCAAGGCCGGGGCCATCAACAACACCACGTATTCGGTGGCGGCGGCCTACTCGTTCCTGCAAGCGCACACGCTGACGCTGTCGTTCCAGAAGGTGCATGGCGACACACCGTTTGACTACATCGGCACCGGCAACAACGGCGCAGGCGAAGGCGGTGATTCGGTGTACCTGGCCAACTCCGTCCAGTGGGGCGACTTCAACGGCCCGGGCGAGCAGTCCTGGGGCATCCGCTATGACCTGAATGTGGCCAATTATGGCGTGCCGGGACTGAGTTTCATGGCGCGCTATATCAACGGCTCGGACATCAATGGCACCCACACACCCGACCACAGCGCCTACGTGGGTGACTACGGTGCCGATGGCGCCCACCACGAGACCGACCTGGAAGCCAAGTACGTGATCCAGAGCGGCCCGGCGAAAAACCTGTCATTGCGCGTGCGCGATGCGATCGTCGCGTCGAACGCCGACCAGCGCGATGGTGATTTGAATGAGCTGCGCCTGATCGTCGACTACCCGTTTACCCTGCTCTGAAACGCCGCACTCCCTGCAGGCGCGAGCCTGCTCGCGCCTGCAGGGAGAAGAGTCTTAACCTACCCAGCCGATGGCCGTCTTGGGAATGACCTCGGACTCGTCGAGTTTCGACGCGAACATGCTCACCGCCTGCACCGCATCGCTGGTGCTGGTGCGAATCTGCAGGATCACCGACCCCGCCTGATCGGCCAGGCTGACACCGCGTTGCGCGCCCTCCTGGGTGGCATTCATGCTGGTCACCGCGTCGCGGGTTTCCGAGAGGATCATGCCGATCATCTCGGCAATTTCCGCTGTCGAGCGGCTGGTGCGCCCGGCCAGTTGCCGGACTTCGTCGGCCACCACCGCAAAGCCGCGTCCTTGGTCGCCTGCACGCGCAGCCTCGATGGCCGCGTTGAGCGCCAACAGGTTGGTCTGGTCGGCAATACCGCGAATGGTGTTGACGATGGCCGTGATCTGCTCGGAACGATCGCCCAGTTGCCCCACCAGGCGCGCGGAGGCGCCGATGTTGTCAGCGATGCGGCGCATTTCGCTGGCGGTCTCCTGGATCACCTGGGTGCCATGCTCGGCAAAGCGCTCGGTCTCGGAGGAAATATGGTAGGCCCGCGATGCGCCCCGCGAGTCTTCTTCGAATTTTTCCACGCGTTCGGTGATGTCGCTCGCGAACTTGACGATCTTGATCAGCTTGCCGTCGCCGTCATACACCGGGTTGTAGCTGGCTTCCAGCCATACCACACGGCTGTGCTTGCCCACGCGCTTGAATTGCCCGGTGAAGAATTCGCCGTTGTTCAAGCGGCGCCAGAAGTCGGCGTATTCAGTGCTGTTGATCAGCGCCGGCTCGCAAAACAGACGGTGCTGTTTGCCTTTGATTTCCGCCAGGGTGTACCCCATCACGTTGAGGAAGTTCGCGTTGGCGTCCAGCACTTGGCCGCTCAAATCGAACTCGATGACCGCCATCGCCCGGTCCAGCGCCGTCAGCTTGCTGCGGGTGGCTGCCTCCTGCTCGACCTTACTGGTCACGTCCAGCGCGTACTTGACCACTTTCAGCACCTGGCCGCGCTCATCCAGCACCGGGTTGTAACTGGCTTCCAACCAGACGGTGTTGCCGCTGCTGTCCACACGCTTGAAGGTGCCGGAGACAAATTTGCCCGCCTTCAAATCACTCCAGAACTGGCTGTAGGCCGAGCTGCTGGTCAGCGCCGGCAAGCAAAAGTCACGGTGGGTTTTACCGGCCAATTGACCGGCGCTGTAACCCAGGGTCTTGAGGAAGTTGTCGTTGGCCCGCAGCACCTTGCCATTGAGGTCGAATTCGACCACGGCCATTGAGCGTTCCAGTGCGGCGATCAGTCCTTTGTACTCGGTGACTTCGGCCGTCCTGGCCGACAGTTCTGTCTTGAGTGCTGTGTTGAACATGGACGTACCCTCAGCCGTGCGGAGAAACCCTGTGTCTCGATTCGCTATCGGCTGGGAAATACGCGACTTTACGCGCCCTGCAGGGATTATTTTCTGGCGTCAACTTCTTAGATGGACCGCTTCATCCTGTTCGCCCTGGCAGCGGCAGATGAAGCCTTGAAGCAGGCCGGCTGGGCACCCAAGACCGCGCACGAGCAGGAACGCACCGCGACCATCATCGCCTCGGGCGTGGGCGGCTTTCCGGCGATTGCCGATGCGGTGCGTACCACCGACAGCAAAGGCCCACGGCGCTTGTCGCCGTTCACGATCCCCTCCTTCCTGAGCAACATGGCCGCCGGGCATGTGTCGATCAACTACGGCTTGAAAGGGCCGCTGGGCGCGCCGGTGACCGCCTGTGCGGCAGGTGTGCAGGCCATCGGCGACGCTGCGCGCATGATCCGCGCCGGTGAAGTCGATGTGGCGGTGTGCGGCGGTGCCGAAGCGGCGATTCATCGGGTCAGCCTGGCCGGATTTGCGGCAGCGCGCGCCTTGTCCAGTGACTTCAATGACAGACCGGAGCTGGCGTCACGGCCATTCGACCAGGCGCGTGATGGTTTCGTCATGGGCGAAGGTGCCGGCATCCTGGTCATCGAAGCGTTGGAGCACGCCCTGGCGCGCGGTGCGCAGCCGATTGCCGAGTTGGTCGGCTATGGCACCAGTGCCGACGCCTTCCACATGACCGCCGGCCCGGAAGACGGCGACGGTGCACGACGTGCGATGCTGCAGGCATTACGCCAGGCAGGAATAGAAGCCTCTGCGGTGCAGTACTTGAATGCCCACGCCACTTCAACGCCAGTGGGTGACAAGGGTGAGTTGGCCGCGATCAGAACGGTCTTTGGTGCCAACGGCAGCCCGGCAATCAGCTCGACCAAGTCCGCCACCGGTCACTTGCTCGGGGCTGCAGGCGGTATCGAAGCGATCTTTACCGTACTCGCCCTGCGCGACCAGGTGGCGCCCGTGACACTCAACCTGGAGAACCCCGATACCCTCGCCGATGGCCTGGACATGCTGCGTGGCCAAGCCCGGTCGATGCCGATGGAATACGCGCTGTCCAATGGCTTCGGTTTTGGCGGCGTGAACGCCAGCGTGCTGTTCCGCCGCTGGGGGTAGTTTGCCCGTGCTGTGATTTTCAGGGACCATGGCGCCTTTCTTAACCTGCCAACGAGAGGCGCCCATGGCCAACCACGACCTGCACTACACCCCCGATCCCGATGCCGACTCGATTTCTTCGGATGTGATCGGCTTCAACGGCATCCTGGTGTCCACCCAGATTCCAACCCGAGCCGATGGTAGCCTGGAACTGGGCGACATCACCCAGCAAAGCGAATGCACCCTGCAAGCCCTGAAAGTCGCCCTGGAAAAAGCCGGCAGCTCCATGGACCGGGTGATGCACTTGACCATTTATCTGACGGACATGGCCGACCGAGCCGCTTTCAACGAGGTCTACAAACGCTTCTTTGCCAAGCCCTGGCCTGTACGCGCGGCGGTTGGCGTAGCTGCTTTGGCAGTAGACGGCATGCGCGTCGAAGTCACTGCGATGGCCGCTCAAGCCTGAGTGGGTGCCGGTCAGGCATTTCACAGCTACAATGCGCGTCTCAACCGTGACAAGCCTGACTAAAAAAACTATGTCCTTGCCCAAGCATCACCTGGAATTGCTCAGCCCTGCCCGCGATGTCGCCATCGCGCGCGAGGCTATCCTGCATGGCGCCGACGCCGTCTACATTGGCGGCCCGAGCTTCGGCGCGCGCCATAACGCCTGCAACGACGTGAGCGACATCGCTCAACTGGTGGAATTCGCCCGCCGTTACCATGCGCGCGTCTTCACCACCATCAACACCATCCTGCATGACAACGAACTG
>Ga0256410_1000980_pt1 | contig 23640 bp, 19 predicted proteins | sample PhyWR1_FD_185983 | JGI IMG/M metagenome (GOLD analysis project Ga0256410, IMG submission 185983) | Leaf surface microbial communities from wheat plants in UC Gill Tract Community Farm, Albany, California, United States - DLSL W.R1 | ecosystem: Host-associated > Plants > Phyllosphere >... | reverse complement strand
CCACTGGACCAAGGAACTGCTGGCCAGCCGCGATGGCAGCAAGCTGTACGTGGGCGTGGGCTCCAACAGCAACATCACCGAGAACGGCCTGGCCGTCGAGTACCGCCGCGCGGTGGTGCTGGAAGTGGACGTGGCCACCAGCGGCAGCCGCATCTACGCCTCGGGCCTGCGCAACCCCACCGGCCTGGACTGGGAGCCGAGCACCGGCAAGCTGTGGGCGGTGGTGAACGAACGCGACGAGATCGGTGCCGACCTGGTGCCCGATTACCTCACCTCGGTGCAGGAGCACGGCTTTTACGGCTGGCCCTACAGCTACTACGGCCAGCATGTGGACGAGCGCGTGCAGCCGCAGCGGCCGGACCTGGTGGCCAAGGCAATCCGCCCGGACTTCGCCATCGGCTCGCACGTGGCACCGCTGGGCCTGCTGTTCTACACCGGCCAGGCACTGCCGGCGAAGTACCACGGCGGTGCCTTCATCGGTGAGCACGGCAGCTGGGACCGTTCGCCACTGAGCGGCTACGAAGTGGTGTACGTGCCGTTCAAGGACGGCAAGCCGGCCGGCCGCCCGGAAGCGGTGGTGAGCGGGTTTGCGTCCAAGGACGAGAAGACGCTGATGGGCGCGCCGGTGGGCATGGCCATCGATGCGGAGGGCGCGCTGCTGGTCGCCGACGATGTGGGCGATGTGGTGTGGCGGGTGTCGGCGAAGTAGCCGGCTGCCCGCGCATCACCCGTGCTGTAGGGCCGAGCCCATGCTCGGCTCTACAGCGCCGATGATCCGTTGCGGAAGCCACTGAACACCGATTCGGCCGCAAAGCCCACGCCACCCAGCAGCACACCGAAGTACACCACCGACGCCACCACGAAGCCGTAGCCGGCCGCCACCGCTGCGCCATCGCGCTGGATGAAGCCGATCGCAAAGGACATCAGCGCCAGCGCCGGCAGCGTGTTGCTGAAGGGAATCGGCCCGGCCGGCAGCATCAGCAGGATCGTGGCGAATACCAGCGCCAGGTTGTTCAACCGCATCATCTTCTTCGAGCGCACCATCGCTGCCAGCCGCATCGGCCGGGACAACCGCTCCATGCGGTGCACCCATTTCAGGGCACGGCCCAGGTTGGCTTTCAGCTTGTCGGTGGCGATCTGCTTGTCGGCCAATCGCTGCGGCACCCACAACGGACGGTCGCGCACGCGGCTCAGGCCGATCAGCAGGATGGACGCACCGAACACCGTGCTCAGCCCGGGAATCGATACTGGAATCAGGAAGATCGCCGACAGCAGGATCACCACCAGCATCAGGCCTTCGTCGCCCAGCGCATGCAGCAGCGTGCCGACGCGGATAGGGTCGCCGGGCAGGCCGTCGATCAGGTCTTCAATCTGCTGGGCGAGAGGGGCGGTGTCAGTGGCGTCGGGCGCTTGGTAGGTCATGCGTCGAAAGAGTGTCCAGGGAAGGGCGGTCGATAGGGCCGTCCTGCGGTGGGGGACGCACAGGCCCCACGAGTATCCCCGGCCAGCGCCGCGCAGAGGTGAACGATGCATGAGGCCGGCGTTGCCAGGCGACCTGGCCTAAAATGGGCGTCCCCCGCACTGGTTGAAGATGATGGACATGGGTCGCAGGCAATCGACCATCGAACTGGTCGCCATCGATATGGATGGCACCCTGCTGGACCCCGCCCACAAGCTCACCGCGCGCGTGAAGCAGGCCATCGCCCAGGCGCGCGCGCTGGGCGTGCACATCGTGCTGACCAGCGGCCGCCCGGTTCCAGGGCTGGCGCCGTTCCTGCATGAGCTTGGCATCGATGGCGACGATGACTACTGCATCGCCTGCAACGGCGGCCTGGTGCAGCGCATCGGCCCGCGCGAAACCGTGGTCGAGTATCCGCTCAGCTTCGACGATTTCGTGTACTGCGAACAGGTCGCCCGCGAGATCGGCGTGCACTTCCAGGCACTGGACGCGCAGCGCATGTACACGCCCAACCAGGACATCAGCATCTACACCGTGGCCGATTCGCATCTTTCGCGCATGCCACTGTCGTACCGCCGCGTGGCCGACATGGACCCTGGCATGTCCTTCATCAAGCTGATGATGATCGACGAGCCGGACGTGCTGGACGCCGCCATCGCGCGCCTGCCTGCCGCGCTGACCGAGCGCTTCGCGGTGCTGAAGAGCGCGCCGTTCTTCCTGGAAGTATTCGACCACCGCGCCGGCAAGGGGCCCAGCCTGCAGAAGCTGGCCGAGCACCTGGGCATCGACCGCGCCAACGTGATGGCCATCGGCGACCAGGAGAATGACCTCACCATGCTGCAGTACGCCGGCACCAGCGTGGCGATGGGCAATGCCATCGATGCGGTGAAGGCCGTGGCGCGCTTCGAGACCGCCACCAACGCCGATGAAGGCGTGGCCAAGGCGATCGAGCGCTTCGTGCTGCAGTAAGAAGCCGGCAATACGAAGAAGGACGCCGCCACGCACGGTGGCGGCGTCCCACCAACGGTTTTACTGGCAGACGTACTCGTTGCCCGACTGGACGCTCTCTACATCGAGCTCATGGTTCTGGATCTCGATCGTTTCCATGCGGGTCGAAACCACCACCGCACGGGCACCGACGTTGCAGCTGGCAGGCAGGCCGCCAGCGTAAACCTGCCCATTGATCGCGTACGCCAGGCCGTAGCAGGCCGAGCCGAGCTTCTGCGAGTCGAAGTGGCAGGCATTGAGCTGGTTGTTGGCCGATGCGCTGGCGGCGTTGTAGTTGGTCGTCCAACCGCTGAACGGATCGTTGGCGCAGGTGCCCGGGAAGTCCTGGATCGGCGTGCCGCCGGTCGTGCAGGTGTGTTCCCATGCGCTGGAGAAGGGGCTTTGCTTGAAGTACGCAGTGCGGCCGCTGTCGACCCATTGCGCGGCGGCGGCATTTTCGGCGAAGGCGGACAGGCCGAGCAGGCAAAGTGCAGTTGCGGCGAGCGGTTTCAATCCATTCAACATGACGTTCGTCCTTTGAAGTGTCGAGTTAACGCGTCGGAGCCTTGCATGGCAGCGCGTGCGGAAGGCATCGCAGATATCCGCGCGGCCGCCGCCGACATGATCATTCAGCATCCAGGGTGGCGCAAGTCGAGCCAGGAACGAATAGTCGAAAGGCTGACCGAGCGCACAGACATCACGCTGCAACGTGCAGGTGATAGCGCGGCATCGAAAGCGATACCTGCGTATAGCCGCGCTTTCCCACGGTGCAATGGCGGATGTGGCGGTCCGATGCAACACTTCCGCACGTCGAAATCACGCCATCGAATCGTTCGGCAGCTGATCGTCTTCGTCTGCCGCTGACCGGCGCGCGCGCAGCGCCGTTCCCGCCTTCAACGCAATCGCGTCACCAGCCACTGCATCGCCATCCGGCGCTGCATCGCGCTGGGCGTGCGCCTGCGTCCTCTTCTCCCTGCACCCTGGATCTGGCCATGAACACTCCACCTACGCTTCTTGCCCTGGCAATCGGCACCGCCCTCGTTGCACCGCTGCACGCTGCCGAATCCACCGACGCCGCGCACGACACCCCCACCACCTTGAATGCGCTGCAGGTCATCGCCACCCCACGCGGTGCGGCCGTTGCCCCCACCCAGGTCGTGGGCCCGAACCGCTACGTCATCAACGCCACCGACCTGGATGCGATGGTGTCCGGCAACAACGGCCTGTCGATGCTGAAGAACGTGCCGGGTGCCAGCTACACCGCCACCGACGGGCTGGGGCTGGATATTTCCGCCACCAGCCTGTTCGTGCGCGGTTTCCGCATGAATGAAATGGGCATCACCTTCGAAGGCGTGCCGCTGAACGACAACGGCTTCCTCTCGCTTACCGGCACCAGCGTGGTCAACGTCGGCGTGCCCGATGGCATCGGTTCGATCACGGTCAGCCCGGGCGGTGCACCGGTCAGTGTGTTCTCCAGCAGCATCAATGGCGGCAGCCTCGAGTACCGCCTGCGCGACCTGCAGGACAACCCCAGCCTGCGCATCAAGCAGGGCGTGGGCAGCAACAACACGCGGGTCACCACGGTCTCGGGCCAGAGCGGCCAGCTGGGCGAACACGGCCCGAAGCTGCTGGTCGACCTGCAGCGCGTGTCGGCCGACAAGTACCAGGGCGCCGGCACCCAGAAGTTCCTGCGCGGTGACCTGAAGGCGCAGCAGGATGTGGCGTGGGGTGACTTCACCGTGTTCCTGTCCGACAGCAAGGCCGCGGTGTGGGGCTACAACAACATCTCCTTCGACATGATCCGCAAGCTGGGCTGGAAGGCCGACAGCTTCTATCCGGACTATGCATGGGCGTACTACGTGGCCTCGCCGGAGAACGCCGACACGTCCTGCGGCGCCTACACCTGCGGCGAGCTGTCCGAGCTGATTCCCTACGACACCGGCCAGGTGACCCGCGACCGCGTCGCGTCGATCAACCATCGCTTCCAGATCACGCCCGCGCTCAGCGGCAACGTGCAGCTGTACAACGCCAACAGCCACACCCAAGCCACGTTGACCGACCCGACCGTGCCCTCGCCCAACGGCGCGCCTTTCTCCGAACAGGTGCAGACGCCGCACCTCAATCGCCTCGGTGGCATGTTCAACCTGCAGTTCGAGACCGGTGCGCACACCCTTACCACCGGTTTCTGGCTGGAGAAGAGCAAGGCGGCCGCGAAGACCGAGTGGTACCAGCAGCCGCTGCTGGGGCAGGGCAAACCACTGAAGGCGACCGGGCCGTTCGATGTATACGGGCCGGCGTTCCAGACCGACAACGCATCCAGCTGGGTGACCCGTTCACGGCAGTTCTACCTGCATGACAATTACGCCGTCACCGACACGCTGGTGCTGGGGCTGGGCTTCAAGGCCGTGGACTTCACCACCACCGGTGGCGGCATCGGCGATGCAGCGGAGCGGCCGGTGTCCGGCACGCTGCGCGCCAATAGCAACTTCCTGCCACACGTGTCGCTGTACTGGAGCCCGACCGAGCGGACCGATGCCTTCATCGACCTGGTCAACACCATGAACGGCTATCGCGTGGCCCAGCGCGGCAACATCGGCTATACCGCGTCGGCCTGGACCATCAGTGACCAGAAAGAGTTCGACCGCGTGGCCGGCACCCTGCGCCCGGAAAAGAACTGGAACCTGACCGTGGGCGCCAGCCACCGCTTCGACCGCCTGACCGTGACCGGCGATGTGTTCTACAACGATATCCGCAACCGGCTGTTGTCGGCAGCCATCGGCACCCAGTTCGCGCAGATCAACACGGTGCGCTTGATGCCGAAGATGCACGTGATCGGCGCCGATCTCGGCATCACCGCCGACCTGACCGACCACCTGCAGTTCTATCAGGGCATCGCGCTGGCGCGCTCGTACTACGACAGCGATTTCGTGGTGGGCGATACCGTGTACCCGATCAAGGGCAACGCGCAGCCGGGCTACCCGCAGCTGTCGCTGGTCAGCGACCTGTCCGCGCATTTCGGCGACTGGCGTTTCGGTGCCACCAGCACCTCGTACCTGCGCCAGCCCTTCACCTATGAAAACGACATCCGCGTGCCGACGTTCTGGCAGGTCAACGCGTACACCGCCTACACCCTGGGCCCGGACAGCCTGCTGCCGGGACTGGAGCTGCGGCTGGACGTAAGCAATCTGTTCAACCGCAACAACATCGGCACCGCCACCATCGCCGGCTCGTCGTTCTCGGGCGACTACCAGACCCTGCAGCGCAGCGCCCCCCGGCAGGTGATGTTCAGCACCTCAATAACCTTCTAAGTAGATCCACGCCACGCGTGGATGCACTTCGCGGCAGGCTGGGTAGCGCCGGGCCATGCCCGGCGGAATCCCTCCGGAGCCGACGCGACTTGCCAACCAAGGTTGGCATCTACCCAAGCGGGCCCTTCGCCGCACGCAATCCGGTAGCGCCGGGCCATGCCCGGCGGAATCGCTCCATCCAAGCGGGCCATCGGCCGCACTTTGCACAATCAGCACTGATATTCCGGCACCAACGCAAGGTTCCCACAATGTTGCTGGGTCATCCTGTACGCATGGCACAGCACAACCCCCGTTTCCCTCCGGTCCGCAGGCGCGCCCATGGACGTGTGCGTCCGGTGCCGTTCGCAGCACCGGCGGTCGACCTGGAGGCCGAATACCAGTTCTGGCAGGTCTATGACCGCGTAGTCCGCCCCCTGCCCGGGGGCGGGTTCCGCCTGGCCTGGCTGGTGCTGCAGGCCGTGTACCGGGCGCGGGCGCGCTATCCTGCCGATACCCACAAGGCGGCGCTGTCGCGGGTACTGTTCGGTACCAACATGACCGACGCGCGCGCGGCCGAACTGGAAGAACTCTACGGGCTGGTCAGCCGCAGGCTGGCGGCGGTGGCCGTGCGCACGCTGGCACCCGGCAGCACCGCCTAGCCCGCCTTGCAGGGCATGCAGATCCGTCCCACCCCGCCGGCACCGGCGCGCAGGTCAGGGTCGAAGAACTCTTCCTGGCTGCGGATCTGCCCACAGCGGCTGCAGACTTTCTTCTCTTTCGATTCCAGCCCCTGCACCTGCTCGATCACCTGATCGACCGCTGCCGAGCGGATCTCCGTGCCGGCCACTTCAATCAGGCGATAGAGCCGGTCGGACAGCGTCTGCACCGGGTCGCTGCCGAGGTTGAACCGGTTGATGCGCAGGAAGCGGTAGCCGTAGCTTTCCAGGGTCAGCTGGCGCTCGACGTCGGCCTCCACCAGATAGCGCTCGTGGTTGCCCACATGCACCGGCTTATCGCGGCGGAAATGGAATTCGAAGCCGTCGTACTCGATCACGATCTGCAGCGCGCCACGCACGGTCTGCACGGTCACCAGGAAGTCCACGCGCCACGCCGGATGCTGGTAGGTCGGGTCGAGCTGGCGCAGGTAGTCGCCCACCGGGAACTGCGGAATGATCTCGACCGCATCGCCATGTGCAAGCACGAAGGGCGTCTGCTGCAGCCACTGCAGAACCTTCGATTCCATCGGGCTACGCGCATCGGTCTGCGCGGCGTCGGGCGCGGGGCGGTCCAGCTGGCTGGCGTAGTAACGCAGCGCATGGCCGATTGCGCCGCGGAACGCATCCACCGGCATCGAATGGACGAACCAGATCGCCTCCTGCGCACGGGAGAAGCCGACATTCAGACGCTGCACCTTCAGCTTGTCCTCCACCGCATCCACCGCGCCGGTCAGGCTGACCGGGAAGATGTAGTTCAGCGCATCCTGGCCGGCGGTCGCCACCATCGAATAGAAGATCAGCCCGCGTTCCTCACCCTGGCAGGAGTCGACCGTCATCACCTTCAGGCGAAGCCGCTCTTCGAACTCGCGGCCGCGCGGATGATTGAACAGCGCCTTGGACAACAGCGTCTGCTGCTCGCGGAACGGCGTGATGATGCCCACCGTAGGCGGCGACTCCGTATCCAGCAGTTCAACCAGGTGCTCGGCGATGAACGCGGCTTCGGCGTCGTTGGTGCTGCGGCTGGTCCGGTGCCCGCTGGCATCGACCTGGCTGAAGCGGATCACCTCCTGCAGCGGCCGGCTGCGGATCTTCAGTGCCTGCAGCTGGTGGTTGTAGAAGGTGGAGGACGAGAAACCAATCAGTTCCGCATAGCTGCGGAAATGCTTGCGCAGCATCACCGAGTACGAGGCCGAGAGCGAGCAGAACTCCAGCACCGAGCGCTTCACATCGAACATGGCCAACCGTTCCAGCACGTCGGCCTGCTGGCTGACGTTGGTGCGGAAATAGTTGACCAGGTCCGAGCGGTACTTGTCGTTCAGCGCGATGCTGGCGTTGGCTGCCTTGACGTTGGAGAACTGCTTGGAGTCGCCCAGCACCACCACCTTGCGCGCGCGCAGCAGCGCCGGCAGTGCCTGCGCCACCGAGACCTGCGAGCCTTCGTCGATCACCAGCACGTCGAACAGGTCCGGCGCCAGCGGCATGTACTCGCCGAACTCGCGGATGCTGGCGATCATCACCGGGAACGACTCACGCACGCTCTCGAACTTGTCCACCGGGAATTTCTGCCGGTTGGCGATCACGCCAGCCAGAGCGCGCGCGTCGGCGCGGTGATGATCCATGAAGCTGATCAGGCGCCCATCCACGTGGGCATTCATCACCGAGGTGTTCAGGCGCTCCAGCTTGGTCTTGGTGCCGACATAGTCGTACTGCGGTGCATCGACGAAGGCCTTTCGCGTGGCCATCCAGCCCTGCAGGAAGCGCAGGGTCAGCGCCCACAGCGCGGGGTCGTCCTTCGGCTCGGCCAGCAGGGCCTCGACGATGGCCGGATTGAGCCGCGCCAGCAGGGTCATTGCCTGACGTGCAACCGCCGCACCCGGTCCCGGCGCGGCGCCGTGGGCGATCTGCCGATAGCTGGCCGCCAGCTGCGTGCCCAGGCCTTCGGCCTCCAGCTTCATGCGCAGCGCGTTTGCGCCCTGCACGATGTCCTGCAGGGCGGCTGCATCCTGCTTGAGCAGCAGCGGGCGGGTGGTGCCGAGCTGGTTGAGCTGAAGCTCCAGCCCGCGCACCGCATTGCCACGCAGCAGATAGCCCAGCAGCGGCATCTTCAGCTGCTGGTACTGCAGCAACAGCGTGCCCAGCAGCCGTATCTGCCCGGCATCCAACGACTCGAACAGCGCCCAGCCGTCAACCGGTCGGTCGGCAAGAAAGGCGGTGGTCACCGCATCGCGGCGGATACGTTCGTCCAGCGACGCCGGCGTGTAGTCGGTACTGCCGAACAGGTCGGCAAGATAGGCTTCCAATGCATCCGCCTGCGCGGTCACCGCTTCCAGCTCGGACAGCACGTTGGCATCCATCACCGCGTGTACCTGCTGCAGCACCGCGGGGGCGCGCTCGCCCAGCGCCGCTTCCTGCTCGTGCATGGTCTTCACTGCAGCAAGCGATACACGCCCCAGCGTCTGCACGGTGTTGGAGATGGCCTGCCGCAGTGTCTGCGCCGTGTCCTGGCGCTCGCTTTCTAGTGCGGGCTGGTTGGCCTTCATGGCCTTGGCGAAGGCCGAAATCTGGCTGATGGTGCCGGTGGAGGTCAGGCGCTTGAAGTTGGCCGCCTGCTGGCCGAGCCGCAGGATCGGGTTGGGGAAGTCGCGATCATGGCGAACCCGGCTCATCGCATCGGACAGCTTGTCGTACACCACGTCCAGCGCTTCGGTCTTGTCCGACAGCACCAGGCAGCTCTTCTTGTTGAACGCACAGTCCGCGGCGATGGCGGTGATGGTGTGCGACTTGCCGGTGCCAGGGGGGCCTTCGACCACCACGATGCGGCCCTGTGGCTCGCGCACCGCCAGCAGGATCTTGCGCTGCTCCTCATTCAACGGAATGGGCGAATCGAACACCATGCGCTCCACCAGCGGCAGCGCATCCCAGGCCGATTCCACGCGTTCCCCGATGGGCTCGGGGTTGCGCATCAGCACGCCTTCCACCATGCCGTGGAAAAGATCCACCAGTTTCGACCCCCCATTGCGGGCCTGGTCGATGATCTCCTCGAAATCATTCAGCAGCGCCTCGTCGGCGCGCTCGAACGCAGCCAGGTGCAGGGTAGGCGACAGCGCCACGGTGGCGGTGGAAGCCTCGCTGGCAGACGAGGAAAGCGAGACGTCGCCGCCCAGATCCATCGCGTTGGCCACCTGCCGGAACAGCGACGCCGCCACTTCAAACAGGCTCTGCGCCGGGTCGAGGTACTGGATGCGCTCCTGGATCGGCGACACCCACTCGCGGGCCATGCCCACGGCCAGTTCCTGCAGCACGAAGTCGATCGCGCGGCGGTTGGCGAACAGCCGGTTGCTGAGGGTCAGGGTGTAGCCCGACCCATCCTTGGCCCGCACCACGTCCAGCGGCAGGTAGAACACCGGGTACTGCACGCCCGCGTACTTGAGCGTGCCCACGTAGAGATACAGCTGCAGGCCATCGCCGGTGGCGACATAGGTTTCCAGGTCGCGGAACTCATGGAAGGCGTCGGCCGCCACGAAGTTCTCGAAGAAGGCCATCAGCGCGCTGATCGTGCCGTCGCGGGTCAGCTGGTGCTCGCAGGCCTGCTGCAGCGGCAGCTCGTCACCGGTGGCCAGCAAGCGCGCCAGCACCTCCGGCAGGGTCTGGTACAGATCGACAACGGCACGGGTGACCAGGTCCGATTCAGCCGCGTGCAGCGAATCCATCACCCAGTACGCCTGGCCCTGCAGTGGGCCGGCCAGATGCGCGATCAGCGGCCGCACCACCTGCACGCACATCGCATCCACCAGGGCGCCCTGCACCGATTCCACCCAGGCTTCAGGGTCTTCCAGTGCACCGGCCATGCTGGCACGTGCCTTGTCCAGCACGGCCACGCGTACCGTGGCGATGGCGGTCTCGGTGATGGCGTTGACCTGCTCTTCGACGATGCGGCGCAGCGTCGCGCTGATCGGCCGGGTATAGCTGCGCGGGCCGATGGTGAACGAAAGCTCCTCGCCGGAGGGCCGGCTGAGCAGCTTCCACAGCTCCTTGTCCAACGCCGGATACGGCGCGGTGCGCATGCCCGCGCGGAAGCCGGAATCGCTGGTAAGCACGATGCGGCGCCGCGGCGCCTGCGCGCGCTTGAAATCCGATTCAAGGAAATCGCGGAAGTACTGCGAGATCCGCACCGCGATTTCGCGCATCTTCGTTTCACCCAGAGGCCCGCCGCCGCCGGTTGCCGCAGGTGTCAGCGGGGTGGACGCATCGGAGGTCGGCAGGTGCGGCGGCTGGGGAGTGCTCATGTATGGCTGGGCGGGCACCTGGCAAGACAGGCACCGCTAGGGACTGGGTCCTGCATGGTCGCACGCGTCGCCCACGGCGGGGAGGGGGCCAGTGCCCTCCAGTACCGACGGCAGGATCATGTGCGACGTCAGCGATCGCCAGAACAGCGACTCGTCGTAGCTGTCAAAGTCGGTCCGGACCAGAATCGGCGACGGCAGGCCCTGCGCGCGCAGGCGCAGGCGGATACTGGCGACTTCCTCGCTCAGCCCCATGCCGAACAGCACCAGCTGCACCTTCGCATCGCGCAGTACGAACGATTCCTGCAGGCGCGTACCCAAGCCGGCCGCCAGGAACGTCCCCACCAGGTCGTAGTTGCGCCACTCCAGCACCGACAGGCCGCTGTCCACGCTGTAGATCGATTCCATGCGGATCAGGCCGCGCCGTCCTATCGTCCGTGATATCCGCTGACGGGCGGCCTCCTGCCCGCCCATGATGAGCATCCTGAGCAAAACCGCGTCTCCTTGTGTATGGGCTCGCGGAAATGGTCAGGGCGCAGGTGGCATGGCAGATATCAGATGAATCTGATTCCTTCGTGCATGCAACAGAGTGCTATGCACCTGGTTTGCCCCGGTCCAGCTGCCGGTAGCCAATGGCCTCGGCCAAGTGCGCGGTCCGGATGGTCTCGCTTTCGGCCAGATCGGCAATGGTGCGTGCCACGCGCAGGATGCGATGCATCGCCCGCGCCGACAGCTGAAGGCGCTCGATGGCCTGCTCCAGCAGGTCCTGATCGGCTTCGCTCAAGCGCGTGCACGCACGCAGGGCAGCAGGCGGCAGGTGCGCGTTGAGGCCACCACGCGCCTGTTGCCGCGCATGTGCCGCTTCCACCCGCGAACGCACGCTGGCGCTGGGCTCGCCCAGCGGCGTGCTCTCGCGAAGCTCCACCGCATCCATGCGGCTCACGTTGATGTGCAGGTCGATGCGGTCCAGCAACGGGCCCGATACCCGTGCGCGGTAGCGGGTGATGCGCTCGTCGCTGCACAGGCAACGGTTGCTGCGGTCGCCGGCCCAGCCACAGGGGCACGGGTTCATCGCCGCCACCAGTTGAAAACGTGCCGGGTAGACCACGCTGCGCGCCGCGCGGGAGATGCGGATGTGACCCGACTCCAGCGGTTCGCGCAGGGTTTCCAATGCACTGCGATTCCACTCCGGCAGTTCATCCAGGAACAGCACGCCGTGGTGCGCCAGCGAGATCTCGCCGGGGCAGGGCGGATTGCCGCCCCCCACCAGCGCCGCTGCGCTCGCACTGTGGTGCGGCGCCCGGAACGGCCGCTGTCGCCAGCGCTTCGGGTCCAAGCCTTCGCCGCTGACCGAAGTGATGGCGGCCAACTGCAGGGCATCGATCTCTTCGCTATCCGGTAGCAGGCTGGGCAGGCGCGAGGCCAACAGGGTCTTGCCGCAGCCGGGGCTGCCGATCAGCAACAGATGGTGACCACCGGCTGCGGCAACCTCCAACGCGCGGCGTGCGAGCGCCTGCCCGCGTACATCGGCCAGATCGGGCAGTGGCAGCGGCGTGGTGTCCACGCGTTCCACCTGCGGCAGCAGGCGTGGATTGCCCAGCCCGGCGCAGCATTCCAGCAGGGTACGTGCAACGCGCACATCGGCGTGCTGGGCGAGGGCGGCTTCGGCAGCGTTGCCTGGCGGCACGATCAGGATGCGCCCCGCTTCGGCGGCGGCAATGGCGGCGGGCAGCGCGCCGGACACAGGGCGCAGCTCGCCGGTCAGGCCCAGCTCGCCGATGAACTCGTACTGCAGCAGCGACTGCGGATCGACCTGGCCACTGGCAGCGAGGATGCCCAAGGCAATCGCCAGGTCATAGCGACCGCCTTCCTTGGGCAGGTCGGCGGGCGCGAGGTTCAAGGTGATGCGCCGCTGCGGAAAGTCGAAGCGCGCGCAGAGCAGGGCGGCACGCACGCGCTCGCGTGATTCGCGCACGCTGGTCTCGGCCAGGCCGACAATCTGGGTGACGGGCAGGCCACCAGAGAGATGTACTTCGATGCGCACCAGCGGGGCATCGACCCCCGCGCGGGCACGGCTGTGGACCAGCGCCAGGCTCATGTGTGATTTCCTGCGGAGGGGCGCTTGATGGTGGGGCGGCGCGCTGCGGGTAGCCATCGGGGATTGCTGGAGAAGTGGCTAGGGATTCCGGCCTGCAAGGCTGTGCAGCGTGCTCGACTCTGGTCAGAGAATGCGCGCCCGATTCGCCTTTTCCATACTCGGAAGGGCATCGCTTCGGACGTGTATGCGGGGAGCTCAAAGCACTGCTGGGATTTGCCTTCCAGGAAGCAGAGCGCATCCCTAGATTTTGTGCCAACGCGGAACATGGCTGGCCGGCAAGTACCTTTGGATCTTCATCATGCGGGTCAGATGCCCGGATCGGCGATACATGAAGTACTGCCATTCCAATACAATATTCCAGGAGCTCATCCGAACCTAAAAAACCAAGGAGTAACGCAGAAGGTGCGGGCCTCGGATACACGTCTGCACTGGAAAATGCGTGGTCAAGAGATGGGAAATCGCCCCCCTGGAGGACAAGTGCGCTATCTAAATGATCTGGACGTAAGAAGCAGTCTTGCCGCTGGACGTGACATTGAACAGCTGCTTCCTGAGGGGCATGAGCTAGATGAGCTCGTGATTCGCTATGTCTCTATCGAGCGCAGTAGTCTTGGCTCTTGGAGGGTCCGCCTTTGCGAAGCTTTTGACAATGGAACCCCTGAGTTTTTAGACGTCTACGAGTTCGAGGCGGTAGATCCTGATTTTCCATTCGGAAATGAGTGGATGTTTGATTCGATTCAGGAGGCCTTGGCGTTCGCCGAGAACACTCTTGGCGCAAGTTCAGTACGATATGTAAATCAAGGATTGATTCAGTATGAATACAAGGATCGCTATCATCCGGAATGGTGACAGTCTTTGACATGCGATTTTTTCGACGCCCGCAAGCGGGTATCTGCGAATGCGCGATTTCAGGCAGACAACTGCAGGGCATCGATCTCTTCGGAATCCGGTAGCCGGCTGGGCAGGCGCGAGGCCAGCAGGGTCTTGCCGCAGCCCGGGCTGCCGTTCAGCAATAGATGATGGCCACCGGCCGCCGCCACTTCCAACGCCCGGCGCGCGAGCGCCTGCCCGCATACGTCGGCGAGATCCGGCAATGGCAGGGGTGTGGTGTCGACGCGTTCCACCTGCGGCAGCAAACGTGGATTCCCGAGCCCGGCACAGCATTCCAATAGAGTGCGCGCCACGCGCACATCGGCATGCTGCGCGAGGGCAGCTTCGGCAGCGTTGCCCGGCGGCACGATCAGGATGCGCCCTGCTTCGGCGGCGGCGATGGCGGCGGGCAGCGCACCGGACACCGGGCGCAGCTCACCGGTCAAGCCCAGCTCGCCAAGGAATTCATACTGCAGCAGCGACTGCGGATCGACCTGGCCACTGGCCGCCAGAATGCCCAAGGCAATGGCCAGATCGTAGCGACCGCCTTCCTTGGGCAGGTCGGCGGGCGCGAGGTTCAAGGTGATGCGCCGCTGCGGAAAGTCGAAGCGCGCGCAGAGCAGGGCGGCACGCACGCGCTCGCGTGACTCGCGCACGCTGGCCTCGGCCAAGCCGACAATCTGGGTGACGGGCAGGCCTCCGGAGAGATGCACCTCGATCCGTACCAGCGGAGCATCGACCCCGGCGCGGGCACGACTGTGGACCAGCGCCAGGCTCATGTGTGGTTTCCTGCGGAGGGGCGCTTGATGGTGGGGCGGCGCGCTGCGGGCCGCCATCTGGACTTGCAAGCAATGCGCCTAGGGGTATCCCGACCGATGGTGGTCGGTAGTCCGCACGCACTGCAATCCGGGTGCCAGCCGTAGTGTGGAGCTTGCCGTACCAACTGTCCCCCTCGCCGCCGCCGCCCCATACACACCACTGCTTACAGGGCACTTGCTCGATAAACCGATGCAGCACTGCAACAAGCCAGGATGGCTCGTCAGGCTTCACCACCAACAGATGCCTGCGGAGAAGACGTTGGGTTTCCCGAGTAACACGTTGGCATCGCATACTGAAGCGCGTACTGCCACTCATATGCCGCTCGGAAGGGGCGACACAATGAGCATCATTGGCGAACGCCCTTTGCCCGGCGTGTAAGGGGTATATGAATCGCGCTGCTCAAGAGACGGGCGCGACGGTAGGATGCCAGTCGCGGGAAGGTGGTCAGACTAGGCGCTGGACGACTGGCGGAAATAGAGAGGATCAGGCGATGTATGAGTTCACCGCAGAATTGGTTTCTGTAGAGGAAGACGACTACTGCGTCGTAGTTGGGTTGGTCGATAGCTCAACCGATCCGTCTCGCTACGTGATATTGCAGAACGCAAAGGCGTATGACGATCAGGATAGGGAGTTGGGCATGGATCATGCCCATCTTGGGGTTGGTGGAGGGCTTGAGCCTTGCTATGGCGGGCTGGAGAGAGTGTCTCTGCTGGGTATGGAGCTTGAGCTGTTGCTCTCAGATGTTGCGCAGAGGAAGCTTGGGATCAACGGCGGGATAGTGGTGATGCTGAAGACACTGGACAGCCGTGGTCCGCTGGAGGCGGCGCTAGGTCAAATCTGTGCTTCGGAGAAAATTGCGTTTGCGCTCAGTGCAACTGCAGAGGCTGATCGCTTGACTGTGCAGCAAGGCCTGCGACAGCCAGAATGAACAATGCTGATAGCCAACTGAACTGAGCAAGCCAACGTATTCCGATTCATCCGCGGAACCGAGGTAGCGCAATGAAGGCTGAAGAATTTGTATCCGCAATCCAGCACTACGTGCTTGAGTCTGCCGTGGAAAACACGATCTCTAACCTTGCGCGCCCACCAGGCCGTCGGGTCGCTTCAGACCTGTCCGCGCGGTCCGAATGGTTCAACAGCTTGTCTGATGGGGAAGCCGAGATGCTACGCGCGGTTGCCCGCGATGCGGCCCACTCGGCGGTCTTCGGATTTCTGGCTGTGCTTGACGGTGCTCGTGTCATCGATCCAGAGAAAGGAACGTTTGAGCTCTATCATTTGGGGCGGCAGAAGAGCCTGGTGAACGCACCTGGCACTGATCTACACGATATGCTCGGGTAACTATGGAACGCGCTTGCAGTGCCGACGTCCACCAAAGGCCATGACATGAAGGTTTCTGCGGTCTACATCGATATTGAGTACTACAGCTACCCGCTACCGCTGCGGGTTCGCTACCAGCTGGCGTCCAACTACCTTTCTCTATTCATTTCTGACTGGATAAAGGAGCGCGGGTTGGATCTGGGGCCATTCAATAGGTTGGTGTTCGTTGAGGGCTCGAAGGTCGACATGCAAGTCATGGGCGATAGGGCGCTTGCAGTGAGGATCTCAGAAACCGCATGCGTCTCTGGAGCACCCTTCGCTCACGAACTGGAGGCCACCTCCAGTGTCGATATTCACAACTACTTTGTTGGCAAGTACCTGGAAGGATTCAATCATGTCGATGGCTACTTCGGCGTTTCGCTCTACGAGCCCCTTGCTGAAGCGATCACGGTGAATTTCTCGCGTAGATATGCCTATGAGAAGCCCGCAGTTGATCGCGATGGAAAGAATGAGAAGCTCCAGCTGCTCCATCGATACACCACAGATAGGTACCAGCTGATTGCCGTGGAAGGTGGTGGGGGAGCTGATAGTTTGGCGCCCGAGTACGCGCTTGTGGAACTGATCCCTGACCCGTTCAAGGTCAGTTTCCACGTCTCAAGCATCGTGGTTGATGGTCGGCGGATTTCTATTGCCAATAAGACGGGCAGCGAAGTTCTGGTTAGGGAGATATAAGTGTCGACCGACATTCTGAGTGCAGGCAAGCTGACAGAGTGATGCACTTTCGTCTGCACCACGCTTCGACCCCGGCGCTGGTAGGGCTGTGGACTAGCGCCAGAGGGCCGTGAGTGCCGTATCGGCCATCCCTCCATCACCCGGTCGCCCACGTACTGGTCGGGCCCACTGTTCTGGCGCGTGTGCTCGGCCCAGCAGGATCTCCCGCACTATGCGATGGCCTGTCAACGCGCAGTCGGCGTTGCACACGGCCTTTTAAAGGCGAATTTTCAATCGGGAACCACATTGAAGCCATGACCAGGAAATATTTTAAACACTGTGCGGACTCCATTCTCGGGGAGGGTTTGATATTTCTTGAGGCGACAGGTGATGAGATTACTCGGCAGGTGGAGATCTACGGTGATTCGATCATCTGGTGCGACAAGGAGGGGCAGAGCGATGATCGTTTCATGCTCGCCGATCAACCTATTTCGATAATTGGCCTTGGTGCAGAGCATGAGATTCCCGCTCCTGATTTTGAGGTGGTCTGGAGTCGGGCGAGGAAGTCGCAATAATGGCTGTTACGTTTGAATGTGGGGATATATTCGCAACGCCAGACGTCGTGGCACTGGCTCATGGGTGTAATTGCGCTGGAGCTATGGGCAAGGGAGTTGCTGTGTCCTTTAAAGGACGATTCCCGGTGATGTATGACGAGTATCGCCGAAGGTGCAAGGCGGGGGAGTTTACTCTTGGCGATGTTTTTTACTGGGAGTCCTCCGGTCAGGTGGTCTTCAATCTCGGGACACAGAAGAGCTGGAAGACTCCGGCTGAGCTTTGGGCGATTGATAAGAGTCTCCGGGAAATGATTAGAATGGCGGAGTCAAAGGGTATCTCTGAGATAGCACTGCCTCGCGTGGGCGCGGGGTTGGGAGGGCTGAATTGGTCATCTGTTCGTGAGGTTCTCCAAAGTCTAGGTAGCTCTACCGCCATTCACCTCAGGGTGTGCGAAGAATATGTTGAAGGTCGGGCGTTGAGTCTGTAGGCGCAGTCAGTGTCGTCTTATTGATCTTCCGTTGATGGCATTCGGGCCTCGACTGTTGGCGAGGCGGCTATAGAGCTTCCTGCAAAGGACTGTCCAGAACCCAGCAAGCACCGCTGCCCACCGGGCAGCGCCCCGCTGAAGCGCCCAAGCCGCGCCTCAACCCACGAAGGCCCCGCACGCTCCACCAGCAACCGGCCCCGGCTCTGGTGCAAATCCAGCCAACGCTCAAAGCTGAGACGCAGGCGCTCGATATCCGGCGCCCGCCACCTGGCATCGGCGGGCATCCGGATCAGCACGCGTGAGGGCGCATTCTCCACGTCCATCACCAGAACGCCCTTGCACCGGATCTCGAAGGACGTCACCCCGGCATAGCGCGTGTGCAGTTCAAAGCCCTCATCTGCTTTGGCGGTCACGAAGCCGAGTGCATCACTGTGCAGCAGCCGGTAGTCGACTGGCTGCAGCTTCTGGTAGGCCCACACCTGATCGCCCGCTGGCTCCGGCCACCCCGCCCATACCGCGCCGATCCCCACGATGCACACCGCCGCCGCGGCAAGCCCACGCTTCTTCATTCATCACCCCGCACAAAAACAGAACGTCACGCCCACAAGTGCGCCCTCAGTCCTGTGGCCGCACCCGCTCGTGGATGAAGGCCGTGAGTGCGATGTCGGCCATCACCAGTCCCTCCATCACCCGGTCGCCCACGTACTGGTCGGGCTCGCCGTTCTGGCGCGTGCGTTCGGCCGCCAGCAGGATCTCCTGCACGATGCGCTGGCCCGTCAGCGCGCAGTCGGCGTCGGACAACTGCATCTGCCGGCTGCGCAGGTGGTGGCGCTCGGGCCAGGGTTGGCCGTCGGCTGCAGCACCAGCGCCGATGCTGTGCAGGATGGCGATGAGGCTGTTGGGGTCCAGCGCAGGGGCGGGCGAGGGCGCTTCCTGGATGGGGCGCGGGGGAGGGGAGTGCGGCTTGGTCATGGCAGGCTCCGTGCAAGCAGGCAGAAGCCGCCACCGATAAGGGTGGCGGACGATGCGTGGCTCGAAAACCGGTTGCTGTTGTAAGGCCGGCGGGTACAAGACCCCCACGCACCGCCCGCCATAGCCGGCAGACGGATTGCCAGCCGGCACCACGCGTGGTGGTGCCGGCTGACAAGCGTAAACAACAACAGCAATCGGGTTTTCGACGCCCGGCCACCCCTTTTCGGTGGCCCTACCAGAGTTGCCTGATGTTGTTTGGAATGCCAAGGGGTTGGGGCCAAAGCCGCCAAAGCCCGAGACGTTTTTGGCATTGTCGCATAGGAGCGTTTACTGCGAGATTCCTTGGGGGACAAGAGCTTTGGCACTTATGGGGGGAGCATCGGCCAGTTGTTCCGATGTCAGGCTCGGAACATGGCAAGTGCGACATCGCTCGTCCAGCTATATTGCCGAGACGCCCATGGGCTGGAACCGGAAGGTGCCGCTTACCTACTTGCGAATACCAGGTGCGGGCCGGTGCGATGTCCGCTTCTGGCCGGTAGCAGACACGCCGGCGCCACAGAACGCGACCAAGGGTGCTAGAGCCCGCTCTCGACCCCGCCACCCAAAGCGGACACCACGGGCGACGACTCAGCGCCATTTCGTCGGCGATCCGGGTGATTCATCGGCGTCTTCTGTGGCTTGGTCGCAAACGGGTTGCCACGCCCCGGCGCGGATGGCAACTTGCAGCGGCGATCACCTCGACCTGGAACCCCGCATGACCCCCGTTGCCGTGTATTCGCCCGATCCGGCCCGCGGCTGGCTGCCCTGGGCCTGGCTGACGCCGATCCTGATGATCCTGTTCAACGCGGTACCGGTGATCGCGCTGGACGGGTGGATGCAGTCGCAGCATTGGTCGACGCCGAGCGGCGATCCGATTGGCCTCGCTGGCTTGTATGCGCTGCTGTGGATCGGCTTCGCGCCGACGCTGGCGGCCGTGCTCGCCTGGGTACGCTTCGTCGAAGGGCGCACGCTGGCGAGTATCGGGCTGACCGGTCCGGCGCCGCTGAAAACCTTCCTGTGCGGACTGGCCGTTGGATGCGGCACGATCGCGCTGGTCACAGTCGCGATCTGGATGGCTGGCGGCATGCAGGCGGCGGGCTTGGGGCAGGCCTGGCGGTCACCCGTCAGTCTGCTGCACATCGGGCTGCTGCTATTGAGTTTCATGTTCCAGGCGAGCGTGGAGGAAGTCATCTTCCGCGGCTGGATGCTGTCGGTGGTGGCGCGCAAGACCAATGTCGCGGTGGCAGTGCTGCTGGTGTCGCTCGTTTTCTGCTTCCTGCATTTCAGTCCGCACCAGCCGCCCCTGGTCATGCTCGGCACGTTCCTGTTCTCGCTGTTCGCCTGCGCCTGGGCGCTGCGGACCGGCAATATCTGGGGCGTGATGGGCTGGCACGCGGGGTGGAACTGGTTGCTCGCGACCGGCTTCGAACTGCCCGTCACCGGCATGGATGCGCACTTGCCGGCGCTGCTGGTGGCGCTTCGCCCGCAAGGCCTCGACACCCTGACCGGTGGCGCGCAAGGGCCGGAAGGCAGCTACCTGTGCAGCGTCTTCTTCGTCGCTGCGATCGCGTGGATCCAGTGGCGAAAGACGCGCGGAGCCCAGAACTTCTCGCCGACCAGCAGGTAACGCCACTGGCCGACCGGCATCGCGCCGTCCGGGCCCTTGCCGATCGGATGCTGGTTCGCGCCGTACGGGCGACGACCAAGCAATGGAGCGTCTGCTGGCGCTCGGTGGACCGATCGACGCTCCGCTTTGGGGCTTCTCGGTATCGACCGACCCGCGGCCGGGCCCTCGTCAATCGAGAAGGCCCTGCGTCTGCGGCGGACGCGCCAGATCGCTCCACTCATCGCGCGCGGCGCCCCGAGTTTTCGGCGGCACGCAGGACGTACGTGCAAGCTCATCCGGAAGCACCGGGTGCTCGCTTTGCAATCTGCTACTGGTGTGGATTCCGCTCCAGATGTTTAGCGAACCAGAGGCAGCTTGGGTTCGGGATGCGAGTGCCACTACCGGCTGGAACCGGGACTGCCTTTGCTGAAGTGTCAACAAAGGGTGATCTGGCTTCCTCGATAATGCTCGAGTAGGCCCACCTTCGGCTTGCGTTTCGCGACCACTGCTCCTGGCCGGAAGCGGACACGGACGAAATGGGCGTCAGAAGGGATCAATCGGCGCGCAGTGGTCTGCCTGGCCATCACCCTGACGCGGGTTCTGCACAGCGTTCGCTCACCACGGCACCCTCAATGAAGCTTTCGACCGCCGCTACAAAGCAGCGTGGAGCCACCAATGCGAGCAGATGGGCGCCGCGGTCCACTGTGTGGAACGTGACAGGCCCCGACCCGGCAAGCGTGGCAGCGTGTTCTACGGCACCGGCGTACGCGGTATTCGGGTCCAGGGTCCCCTGCATTACCAGGGTTCGCGGAAGGGTGCGCGGACTCTTTCCGAACCATGCATCACGTGGGTAGCGCGGAACACCGCCATTCACCAGCAGGCCGGGAATGGGGCTGGCGAACAGCGCGTGCCTGGCCTCTTCATCGACAGTGGCCAGGCTCAGCTCCGGACGAGCGTTGTTCTCCGAGGCGGCAATGAGCATCACCAGCGGCAAGGCCGGTTGATTGTTTCCACCCTGTCCCAGTTGCGCCAGCGCAATGTTCCAATCGTTTGCCGTGGCAACCAGCGACCGGGCATCGCCAGCGGAAAGATCCTGAACGATCTTCGGGACTCGATCGCGCAGCGCAGGGAAGCTCAGCAGCGCGGCGAAAAATCGGCGCACATCGCCGCCCGGCACCTCTCTCTGCCAAGCAGCATCCTTCGCCGCCAGCAGCGTTCGATAGCGAACGAGGCTACCTTCGTCCATGCTCTCCCGGCCTACCTGGTCGACAAGCGCTGTGCGCCGGCTGAGATCGAACTTTTCAGTGGTTTCCGGCGGCACCAGTCCGTCAAGAATGAGGCCATCCACGTCAAGCTCGTTGACCTGGAGCGCGCGCAGCGCCAGTTGGGTGCCGTAAGAAACGCCATACAGCAACACCTGACCGCCGCGATCCCCGTCCGACATCAGGATGCCAAGGTCCTGAGCGGCCTCGGTAATAGAGAAGGCCGACGTCCGCTGCAGGTTGGCGTACATAGACCCGATGCAGGGTCCCCATTCCGTTCCTGCCAGCCCCCTGCCTTCCGGGCTTTCAGGTGACTCCTGGACGGGACAGATCCGCGAAGATCGGCCTGTACCCCGGTGGTCGGGAATCACAAGATCGAATCCGGGAAATGCACGCTGGTAAGTCTGGATCAGGGGATACAGGGATGCCCCTGACTCACCAGGGCCGCCGGAGAGCAGCCAGACTTCGCCTCGTCTGGCATGGTCGGCGCTGGCCGGTATGCGCCGCAGAAACAACGATATGTGCTCGCCTGATGGGTCAGCATGGCGCAGTGGCACATCGACAGAGGCGCACTGCGATCCGCGTAATGCGGGTGATGCGTCATCCTCGCAGGCTTGCGCCTTCGGTGCAGACGCGTTGGCACCCAAGGGTGCGACCAGAAGCAACACCGCCCACAGCACACTGCGACACATCGGCCATCCTCGAGCGTGATTGAGCAGCTAGGATGAACTGGCTGCGGAATCGAGACGAATGCCGGAAGTAATCCTGGTCTGCCGTCTTTGTCCGCTTCTGGCCGGAAGCGGATGTGAGCCTCCCTGGCAGCGCGCTTTAATGATGAGGAACGTGTCGATGGTCAGCACCCGGTGCAACATCTGCGGTCGAAAGCTTGGCGTCTCTGCCGATCTGCTCTCTGCCGACTGTGGCGGAGACTGCTGGGGCTGCGTGGGAGCGATGGAGCTTGGTTGGCCAGAATCGGCCAAGCGGGTCGCGAAGGAAATCCGAGCCGGGCTTCGGGAGCCTGATGGGGCGGCTAAGCCGCGGTCCGGCAGTTAGCGGGCCAACGTCCGCTTCTGGCCGAAAGCGGACATCGTTCGAAAACCTGCTGCGTTGATCGTCCGCCTGCCAAAGCACGGACACTTCTATTCATCAGTTGATGATCTCCCCCTTCCCCGAAGCAACAAACGCCCTCAACTGCCGAACAAACTCCGCGTCGTAGGCCTCCCACTCCGCAATCTCCCCAACAACCCGCAACGGCTCCACACTACGATACGACCGCGTCGGATTCCCGGAAAACTTCTTGTTGGTCACATTAGGATCGTCCTCGAACGGGCCGGTCGGCTCCACCAAATACACACGCGGTCGCCCCTCACCCCGGGCCATCTCCGCAGCCAGCCCGGCGCCCTTGGCAATCGTGGTGAAGTAGATGTGGTTCATCACCACGCTGTGGCGATAGTTGGAGCGGAACCCCGCGCTCAATAACTCGCCCACCGCGAGGTCAGCACGGGTGCCGTGATAGAACGGCCCGGCAACCTGGTCGCAGGTGTCATGCGAAACGGGTGTCCATTCGGTGTCCTGCGCCATCGGCACTGCCCCTACCTGTCCTGCCGGATCGACAGGCCGGCGAGTCTAGGGCGCCGGGCGGGCCTTGCGGCAAGGCCCCTTCAGGGAAATAATCTGTAAGTGGGAGGCGCGGTGCGCCTCCTTTTTCATTCTGCCTTGCCGCGGCCTTCCAGCTCGCGCACCGCCGTTTCCAGCGCATCCAGCTTCTCGCGGGTCTTCAGCAACACTCCACGCTGCACTTCAAACTCTTCGCGGGTCACCAGGTCCAGCTTGGCCAGCCCGGCCTGCAGCGCGCTCTTGAACGTGGCCTGCAGTTCCTCGCGCGATTCGCGCAGGCCCGGCGGCACCAGGTCGCTGAGGCGACGGGCGAGGTCATCGATTTGGTTCAGGTCGATCATGGGGTGCTCCGTGGGGTGGGGGGCCTGCGCATCCGGCGCGGCCACGGCTGTTCGGCCGTAAGGATACTGCTGGCCCCGGCCTGCCGGACAGGCGCTGCGGGTTTCGCACCGGCCGCGTTCAGGCGCTATCCTCCACGCCGGAATACAGGAGATAGACGATGAAGATGGTCATGGCGGTGATCAAGCCGTTCAAGCTCGACGACGTGCGCGAAGCGCT
>Ga0256410_1000973_pt1 | contig 23801 bp, 20 predicted proteins | sample PhyWR1_FD_185983 | JGI IMG/M metagenome (GOLD analysis project Ga0256410, IMG submission 185983) | Leaf surface microbial communities from wheat plants in UC Gill Tract Community Farm, Albany, California, United States - DLSL W.R1 | ecosystem: Host-associated > Plants > Phyllosphere >... | reverse complement strand
CTACCTCGCCGTTGCCGCCGCCATGGGCATGTACTGGCTGTACATGGCCTGGACCGGCTACAAGGCGGTGGATGACACCGTCTGGGCGCGCAAGCTGTTCGTGTTCTCGATCTTCACCATCACCGCGCTCAGCGTGATGATGTCTGTTGATTTCCAGGCACCCAAAGAGCTGTTGCTGACCTACGCACACTGAGTCATCGAGCATTGGCTCTTGAGCCAAAGTCAGCCCCGCCCTCGAAAGAAGCGCGGGGCTTTTTATTGAGCCACCTTTACACTCTTCCCCACTTCAAAGCAGGCAGGAACAAAAGCATGAGTAAAACAGCCGTTCTGGTCTTCAGTGGCGGGCAGGACTCGACGACCTGCCTGATCCAGGCCCTGGCGCGTTACGAACAGGTGCATTGCATTACTTTTGATTACGGTCAGCGCCATGTTGCCGAAATCGAAGTGGCCCAGCGGTTGGCCAAACAGCTGGGTGCCACCGTGCACAAGGTGATGGACGTTTCGTTGCTCAATGAGCTGGCCATCAGCAGCCTGACCCGCGACAACATCCCCGTGCCCACCGAGAGCTCAGGCGCTGGCCTGCCGAGTACCTTTGTACCGGGGCGCAACATCCTGTTCCTGACATTGGCGTCGATCTACGCCTATCAGGTAAAGGCCGACACCGTGATCACCGGCGTGTGCGAAACCGACTTCTCGGGCTATCCCGATTGCCGGGACGCATTCGTCAAGGCGCTGAACAAGGCGCTTGAGCTGGGCATGGATTACCCATTGCGTCTGGACACCCCGTTGATGTGGCTGAACAAGGCCGAGACCTGGGCTCTGGCCGATGACCTGGGTCAACTGGAGCTGGTGCGCCAGCAGACCCTGACCTGCTACAACGGCGTGATCGGCGACGGCTGTGGCAATTGCATCGCCTGCGACCTGCGCGCGCGTGGCCTCAATGACTACCTGCAGAACAAGGCGGCGGTCATGGGCAGCCTCAAGCACAAGTTGCAGTCGAGCTGAAGTGCGGTTAAATCCACTGACCGGCTTCTCGTCATACTTCCTTACACAGTGAGCATTCAGCACTCGCCTACAAGGAGTAGACCCCATGGTCAGCGTCAGTCGTCGTTCCCTTCTCGCCTTTGGCGCCGCATTACCGGTGCTGGGGCATCTGAACTGGGCGCACGCCAGCCCCGCGCCGGCAACGACTGACACTGTACGGCTCAACTACAACGAAAGCCCCTACGGCCCGTCAGCCTCTGCTCGCGATGCGATGCAACGGGGTATTACAGCGGCGGGGCGTTATCCCTATCCGCACATGTACGCGCTGGCTGCGCTGTTCGCCCAGCAGCAGGGCATCGCCGAAGAGCAGGTGGCGGTGTTTGCCGGCTCCATGGCCGCCCTGCGCTATGCCGTCCTGGCGTTTACCAGCCCCACGCGTGGCCTGGTAATGGCGACACCCTCCTACGAAGTGCCGCGCCAGTCAGCACAGGCGTGGCGCGCGCCCGTGTGTGAGGTGAGCCTGAGCGCCGACCATGCCCACGACCTACCCGCCATGCTTGCCGCCGACCCCCAGGCGGGCATGTTGTACCTGTGCAACCCCAACAACCCCACCGGCACCCTGACGCCCATCGAGGCGATCCGGCATGCGCTGGCAAACAAACCCAAGGGCAGCGTGCTGGTGGTGGACGAGGCCTATATCGACTTCTGCGATGCCCCCAGTTGTGTGAGCTGGGTGACCGACCACGACGACCTGCTGGTACTGCGAACCTTCTCGAAGATCTACGGCATGGCCGGCGCGCGGGTGGGCCTGGCGGTCGGTCATCCGGCGCTGCTGGAACGGCTGGCGATATTCGGCGGCGATAACGTCCCGGCGGGCTCAAGCCTGATGGGCGCGCAGGCCAGTCTGCAAGACATCAAACTGCTGCCCCAGCGCAAAGCCCTCAATGCCCAGGCGCGGGATGAGACCATCGCCTGGCTGAAGGGGCTTGGGTTCACCTGCACGGCCTCGCAGAGCAATTGTTTTATGGTCGATGTGAAGCAACCGGCGCAGCAGGTGGTTGAACGGCTGGCGGCACATCACGTGCTGGTTGGGCGTGTGTGGAGCAACTGGCCGCAGTGGATACGGGTGACGGTGGGTAACAAGCGGGAGATGGCGCGCTTTCGCGAGGTATTCGCAGCGCAGGTCGAACGGGTCAGTTGAGATGCCAAAGACTCAATGTGGCAGCCACATCCCTGTGGGCTTCTTGTGGCAAGCCCTAATGCCGTTCAGTTAAGCGCAGATTCCCTGTGGCGAGCAGGCTTGTCCTGCGTTGGGCTGCGCATCAGCCCCAAAGCCAGGCGCTGAGGCGTATCAGGTACACCGCGTTTTGCTGGATTGGGGGCGCTTCGCACCCCAACGCGGGGCAAGCCCGCTCGCCACAACAAGCCCGCTCGCCACGACATCCCCTCGCATAGTTACTGCTGGGCGATGCTGTAACCGGCGAACGCCGTCTGCTGCTGCAGCGCGGTGATCACGCTCTTGCGGTTCAGCGGCTGTTCTGCGCCTGAGTTATCCACAAAGCTCTGGACTTCCAGCTCGGCCTCATCGCCTTCACCTGCGAAGCTGAACCCCAGGAATTCGAATGCCTCACGGTCGACATTGAGCCTGGAACGCGGCGTGCGCAGCGGCAGGGTCACGCTGACGCCATCCTTGCTGATGACGAACACTTCAGCGTCTTTTTTGGTCCGTGCGGCCTTGCTCTTGCCGGCGCTCGGATTGCTGATGGCTTGATGCGACTGGTTCAGCACCTTGAGGGCCAGGCCGTACACCAGTTCCTGAAACTCGGGGTCGTCCTTGAAGCTGGACAGGATGCGGCTGATCGAGAACTTGCTGCTCAGGTCTTCCAGGGCGAGGTTGTCGGCTGCTTCGGCGTCCTTGAGTTGCTTGAGTCGGCCCATCAGGTCATAGGCCTTGTCATCGTCGAAGGCGTCATGAGCCTGACGTATAGCCACGCGCAACTCGCGGATCTGGTCGCTTTCCTTGGAGGTGTGAAACGCGTCCAGCACCATCTCGCTGATGATCTTGGCTGCAGGCACATGCTGTGAAAGATTGATGGCGTTTTCGTATTCAGCCTTGGCGTGCAAGGTGGCTACGGATTCTTTGAGGTGGGAATCAGGCATTGAAATTTCACTACTTCAGTAAACGGAGACAAAAAAGCGTCGGGCATTTTCAGGGGGGAGGGGGGTGAGGTCAAGGCGGATGCGTGCTACTCGTCCAGTTGCGCGCCTTTGCCGCAAACGAAATAAACTCTCCGGCTCGTTAATAAAAGTCGCGATCTACTCCGAAACCCTGTTCTTGCCCGCCGCCTTGGCGCGGTACAACGCCTGATCGGCGCGCCTCATCAACGCGGCCGCCGACTCCCCCTTCTGACGTTGCGCCACGCCCAGGCTCAAGGTCACGCAAGCAGTGTGCAAGGTGGGCATCTGCGCGATGTGCTGACGAATGTCTTCGGCCGCCCGTTTTGCCGCGTCCAGTGTGGTTCTGGGCAGCACCACCATGAACTCATCGCCGCCCCAACGGGCCGGCAGGTCGCCAGTGCGCATGCCCGCCTTCAATCCCTCGACCACCCGCAGCAGGGTTTCGTCGCCCATGCCGTGACCGTAATGGTCATTGATCTGCTTGAAGTCATCGAGGTCCATGGCCACCAAGGCCAACGGCAGGCGAAAACGCTCGGCACGCTCGCATTCTTCCAGCAGGACTTTCTCCAGGCGATAACGGTTGGCGATGTGCGTCAGGGCGTCCTGTTCGGCGAGGACGCGGTTCTCTTCCAGTTGCAGCTGCAGCTGTTGATTGACCCGGGACAGTTCACGGGTGCGTTCGGTTACCAGCGCTTCAAGGGACTGGTTGCGCTTTTGCAGTTGTTCGATGGAGTGTTTGCGCGAATGAATATCACGGTGCGCGCCGACCATGCGCCCTACCGAGCCGTCGGGGTTGCGCGCAATCACATAGCCCCGGTCTTCGATCCACAGGTAGTTGCCGTCTTTTTTTCGACAGCGATATTCGCACTGGTAATGGGGCGCGCGCTGGTTGATGTAGTCATCGAAAACAACCATCACGTTGGGGTAATCGTCAGGGTGGATGACGTTCTCCCAGGTAAACACATTGTTTTCCAGGGAGTGGCGGGAATAGCCCAGCATCTCGTACCAGCCGGGGTTGCGGTAGACGAAGCCGGTGTTGGCGTTCCAATCCCAGATTCCGTCGCTGACCAACTCCATGACGGCATGCAGCATGTCGGCGTTGAGGTTGGAAAAGTCGTTGCCCAAGGGGTCATTGCCGGATGTATCGTCCATCTGCGCGCTTCCCTGCGTGTGCTGGCGCCCAAGGCCAGTGTGTGTTGGCGCCGATACTCCGTGGCAGGTCTCACTTTACATGGGGGGGCTGTGGGGTTTGAATAGGAGGCGTGTGCTGCTTTAGTGGGATGGCGATTGGCTACTGCTTTTGTATGGATGCACATCTACCCGGTGAGGGTAGTGCGCACCCTGGCTCTTATAACAGTGGCTCGACCATCCTCGTCCGAGGTCTCCCATCCGCATTGTGCTGGTAGATCGCTTCAGGCTCGCCCTGTTCATTGAAAAACACCTGGCCGATGCCCGCCGAGTTCCACAGCCGTTCGCCGGCTTCGGCATGTTCCGGGATGTGCGGCACCACTTGCATGGTGCGCCGACGAGTGAACCAGTTGAGCGGGGAGCGTGGAGAGTAGAGCCAGCGGTTGAGGCGGTCGAACCATTCCAGCAGGCGCGGGGGAAACTGGTTCTTGATGCCGCTGCTGGTGACCTGCCAGAGTTTGGGGCCGCCGTTGCGGTGGCGGATCAGCACCTGATAGACAAACGAATAATGCACGTCGCCGGAGAGGATCACGTAGTTACCCGGTGTGCGCGAGTGGCGGAAAATATTGAGGATCACCTGGGCCGCGCCGCGATGGGCCATCCAGTTCTCGGCGTCTACCAGCAGGGGGTAACCGCACCAGCTGAAGACCTTTTGCACCGTCTCGATCAGCTTGACGCCAAACACCGGCGCAGGCGAGACGATGATCGCTGAAGGATGGTCCATCAGCGTCTGTTGCAGATCGCACAGGGCCTCCCAGTCGAGCAGCCCGGAAGGTTGCTTGAGATTGAATTCGCTGCGCCAGCGCCGGGTGCGGGTGTCAAGTACCACCAACGCCGGGGTGGTGGGCAGCGCGTAATGCCATTGCTGGAATTTCAACAAGGTGTCGATCAATTCATCCTGCGCGGCGGCGTTGAGGTGATTGTTGTGCGCATGGTTGGCGAGTGCCTGGGTTTGCTGAACCAGTTCGTCAAACACCTGCGGCTGGTTGCCCCAGCCCTGGCAGAGCATGTAGGCGAGCAGCGCATTGCCGATGATGCGCTTGGAGAAGGGATGGCCGTAGGCGGTTTCTTCCCATTGCGCGCTGAGGTTCCAGTCATCGGTAATGTCGTGATCGTCGAAAATCATCAGCGTCGACAGATGCGCCAGCACCCGGGCGACGCCGGGCAGTCCATTGCGGAACCGATCGATCTGCACCTGCTCCTGGGCGTAGCGCGGTTGTTCGTCGGCGTGCAACGGCGGCGGTGCAGGCGTGATCAGGCTCCAGGGCGCAGGCGACCATACCAGCAGGTACATCGCAATCACCTCGGCGAAGGTCACCAGATGATTGTCAGCGGTGCTGCTGGTGAAAATCGGCTTTTTGGTGCCGCCAAAGAACCGCTCGCGCAGGGTCTGGTTGCTCTCCAGCGCCGGCAGCAGGTCGGCGCGATGGTAGTAACTGGCGCGATGCCCGTACAGATTGGCGCTGTCGTCCACCACGGCACCTTCCAGATGCTCATCGAACAGGCCCAGGCGCTCGATCAGCGCGTGAATCGCCCGCAGCATCGGCCCGGCGACATCATCGGCGTACACCTGGTCGCCGCTCATCATCAACAAGGCCGGACGTTCAGCCGGGGAATGGGCGCTTGCCAGCAAACGATCGGCGCACAACAGGCCTTCCTCGGCGCTGTGATGGGGTTTACGGCACGAGCCATGCAGCACTTGGTGCAGGCGGCTGTGCAGCACAAAGCTTGGGCATTCGGTGTCGGGGTACAGCAGATGGGGTGCCCACTCGGCCATGGGACAGGCGTCTACCAGCAGGTCGTAACCGATGCTCACATCCTGCGGCAGGGCGTGGGCCATCGGCACGTCGATCAGGTGGATAAACGCGTGACGGCCGACGGGCACCACTTGGCAATGCGCATCGAGGCCTATGTCCAGGGTTGTGTCGGGCAATCGCAGCCTCAGCACAAGCGTCAGCTCGCGGCTGGCTACCAGCCAGAGCACCAGGCGCCGGGGTTCCAGGCGCCGCAGCAAGGGGCCGGCAAGGACGGAAGGAAGCGACGACTGCTCAGGCATGAAACGGACGACTCACAGTGAGGAACAGGCCCGCAGGATAACGCAGGCCCTGCCGTTTATGTCGCCCGATCCACCTGCGGGTCAGTTGTGGGCGTCGTCGGTCACCCTGGGCACCGTGAAGCGGAACTCACTGCCGCGCCCCAGCTCACTTTCTGCAACAATTTTGCCGCCGTGGGCCTGGACGATGCCTTGGGTGATGTACAGTCCGAGCCCGCTGCCGGTGGGATTGTTTTCAGCCTGGGTCCAGTAGCGATCGAACACGTAGGGCAGTTGGTCCGCAGCAATGCCTTCACCCGAGTCGCGTACCGAAAACACAATCTCCTCGCCGTTGCTCATGGCGCTGATACCGATGTTGCCCTGGCGTGGGGTGAATTTGATGGCATTGCCGATCAGGTTCGACAGCACCTGAAACAAGCGCTCCGGGTCAGCATTGATCAGCAGGCCGGGCTCGGTGTTGAACGACAGGTCGATACCTTTTTCCATCGCCAGCGGTGCCAGCAGTGAATAGGCCTCTTCGAACATCTGGCTCACATCCAGCGGCACCGGCTTGACCACGTAGCGGCCGGCCTCGATTTTCGATGTGTCGAGCAAGTCTTCCAGCAGCACATTCATGCGCGCCGCTGCCTGTTGCATGGTGTCGATTGCCGAGGAAATCCGCCGCGATGTGTGAGGGCCATCGGAGCTGAAGGCCTTCTGCATCATGCCGCAGAGCATCGAAATCACGGTCATCGGGTTGCGCAGGTCGTGGGACACCACCGCCACCAACTCGTCACGCGCACGCACCGCCTGTTGCTCGCGCAGCACCTGGCGCGACAAGTCGTTTTCCAGGGCCGAGCGTCGCAGATCATTGGCGGCGAACAGGTCGCCGTGGCTCCACTTGGTGGAAATGCCGGCCATCTCCACTTTCCAGATTTCAAACGAGGTGCGTGGGCGAAGGCGCATGCCGGCGTCGGAGCTTTCCAGGTTGAGTGGCTTGCTCGGGTCGCCGCTCCAGCTGATGTTTTCCTTCACCTCCGGGCGGAACCACAGCACACCGTTGTCCACAGGCTTGGGCAGGCTCATGGCGAGCACGCCGCTGGCCACTTGCTGGAAGTCGACCGCCGGCGGGTACAGCGCCGCCAGGTTATGGCTGGCGAACACCGGCTCGCCATTCTGTTGCAACCAGCGGTGCAGGGCACGGATTTGCGCCGGCTCCGGGCAGTTGCCGTAACGGTGCAGTTGCTTGTCCTCGATGATTGCCACGCCGCCGGACAAGGTCAGGTCCATCAGCAACTGGCCGCACTGGGCAAGGCCGTCGAATACATTGTTTTTCGACGCTTTCATTGCCTCCTCCAGCAAAGCCAGGGTGTCGACTTTTTCTTCGCGCTGGCGGCTCAGTTCCAGGGCCTCCATGGCGCTGATTTGCAGCGACAGCACCTGGCCGATGGTCTGGCAGGCGGTACGCAACTCGTGCGGCACCAACAGCGGCTCACGGTTGCCGCAACTGATCAGGCCCCAGAGCTTGTCGCCCTTCATCAGCGAAATGCTCATGGACGACAGCACGCCCATGTTCTGCATGTACTGGCAGTGAATCGGCGACACGCTGCGCAACGTGGCGAAGCTCAGGTCCAGCGGCTGGTCGATGTCCGGGCGCAGCTTGGGCAACAGTGGCACCGGTTCGTAGGCCGCATTCGGGATAATGCGCAGCCAGTTGGTGCGGTACAGCTCGCGGGCTTGCTCGGGGATGTCGGACGCGGGGAAGAACAGACCGTTGAACAGTTCCATGGACGGCGCGGACGCTTCGGCGATCACCTGTCCATGGCCTTCCTCTTCAAAACGGTAGATCAGCACGCGGTCGTAACCGGTCATCGCCTGGATTTCGGTCACGCTGATTTCGTACAGCGCCTGCAGGGTTTTCGCCGATTGCAGGCGTTGCAGCATCTTGCCCAGGTTACTGGTGCGACCCTCAAGCGCTCGTGGCTGGAAGTCCTCAAGCCGTGGCTCGAATTCCAGCACCAGCACGCGCTGATGACGGTGCAGCAGGCCCAGAAACTGCGCGCCATTGAGGCTGACATGCAGGGGCGGTGCGTCGGCGAACGTATTGTGCGCGGCCATGCTGTGCACGACCTGGGCGTGCTCGGCGCCGATCAGCGTGTGCAGCGGTTGGCCCAGCAGCGACTCGGGCGTGTGGCCGAACAGGGTGCTGACATTGGCACTGACCTGGATGATGTTCAGGTCGGGCTCCGACAGCGTCAGCAGCACGCCGTGGGGCTGAATCGCCCCGGGAAAGCGAATGGGCTCGTCGGCACAGTTGGCAAGCAGCTCTTCGAAATCTTCGGTTTTCATAGCAGTACCTCCTGGCGGTCGAGCCATTGCTCAAAGCCGCTGAATGTTGAGCGGGCAGCGATCACGGCACGTTGTTTGTCAGCCGCGTCCAGTGTCTGCCGGTCCAGGTAATCGAGAAATGCTTTCCAGCGCCGTCCGGTCTCGGCGCCATATACATCAAGAAATGCGCCACCGTTGTCGGCATCCACGCCCAGGCGTTGAGCCATCTCCCGACGCAATACCTGGCCTCCGAGGGTCGCGCCTTCCAGCACATACAGGGCACCGAGGCAGGCTGCGGTGGTGTCGAAAGTCGGGAGATCGGTCCAGCGGGGCAGGGCGCTGATGGCGGCGTCGTTCAGGCCGAGGGCGTGAAGGTCACTGATCAATGTCGGCGTTTTCTCACGCAACGATGTGTCAAAACCTTCGGGGATCAAGCCGCTATCGTGCAGCGCTGCTTCAATCGGCGCATAGAAGCCGAAGTACGCCTGCAGCAGACGTCGATACCACTGGGCATCCAGGCGCTCGGAAAAAAACGGCATACGTTTTTCCAGTGCGACGTGCAGCAGGCCAGTGCCCGTGCGCAGCGCTTCCAGCAGAGGTGGCGCACCAACGTCATGGGCCTGTGAGTGCATTCAGTAAGCTCGAACTGTGGGCCTGTGGGCCATGAATGACGCGTGAAAATGGGCGACAATTCTACACAACTCGGTGCAGCCAACTGTACGCACGAGGCGAAATGGCTGACAGGCGGATCAGAAAAGTCGCTTATTGCTGACTAAATGACCGCAATAACGAACTCGAAGTTCGGTTTGAGTGATGTCGCGACGCTATCAATGCATCGAAACACCCTGTTGAGTCAATGCCGTCTGCACGCATTCAATCAGATGTCGGGCACTCCAGGGTTTGGGCAGAAAGCGTACCGAACCGCCCAGCTCCTCGGCGATCCTGGTATTGCCGGAGGTCAACAGCACCTGCACCTCGGGCCAGCGGTGCGCAACCACGCGGCTCAAGTCATAGCCATTGAGCAAACCGGGCATCTGCACGTCACTGACAATCAGGTCCACGGGCTCGTCGCCTTGCTCCAGGTAAATCATGCCTTCATCCGCCGAAGGAAACGACGTCACTACCGCGCCGAAATCTTCCAGCACATCCACCATCAACGCCCGAATGATTTCGTCGTCTTCCAATACCAAAATCGATGGCTGAGCCATGATCCTTACTCCACCATCAGGGGTTCAGTAAGGTGGAGTGGGCAGTGGTCGATTAGGTTCGATTGGATGTTTTTTAAACGATGGGTGGTCGGTTGGAGGGGCTGGGTTGGGTGTTTGCAGGGAGCGGCGGCACCGGCATCGATCCGCAGGCGGTGTGAACCGGCATGGGATTCTGACAACAGGCATAATTGCCGGTAACCGCCGATGGGGAGTTTCCATGAAATACGCATTGATTGTTCTAGCCCTTTTACTGAGTACCCCTTCAGCCTTTGCCGCCGGCGATGCAGAAGCGGGTGGCAAGCTCTTCGCCAAGACCTGCGGCGGATGCCACAGCGTCGGTGAAGGCGCGCGGGGCGGCTTCGGACCGGAGCTGAACGGCATTATCGGCAGGCCCGCAGGCGTCACTACCGATTACCAATATTCCGACGCGATGAAGAATTCGGGTGTGGTTTGGACGCGGGACAAGCTTGCAGCCTATATCGAAGACCCGAAAGCGGTGGTGAGCGGGACGCGGATGATTTTCTGGGGGATCAGTGATCGGGAGAAGATTGAAAATATTCTGTCGTACCTCGAAACATTCCAACCCAAGTAGTCACGGAAAACGGCGTTGATGCAACCTGCTCAAGGAATTCTGATGGAACGGCCTCTCCTTAAGTTAGCCCGCAGTCACGGTCTCGCGCACCCTGCGAAACTCGATAAGTTTGTCGTAACGGACTGGGTCGAAAAATACGAACAGTTACGCAATGGGCAGGAAGTGGAGCGAGGCTTTCTCAATGGCGCTGTGTGGCTCAATAACCTCTTTAATTATGTGAAGCTTGCGCGGGTTCAATTCTCTTTCAATGCAGACCTGGCATTGACGTACGACGCGCTGATTGGCGCACATGTCGCCGCAGCCAATCATTTTTTTTACGCAATGTCGTCCGAGCAGCGCCGGATGATGGAGGCTAATCCTGCATCTTCTCTGGAAGAGATATTGTCCTATCGGTCTCTGTTGACCAACAGCGAACTCGGGATGGAGCCCGAAAAGCTCAACATGCACCGGCTTGACTCCCTCTGCGGCCCGATCTGGGATCTTTACCAGAATCGCAATGACTTGCGTGCTCTGTACCCTGACGGCTGCCCGCATTCCTTGAGTGCCATGGACTTTTTTTTCAACGAGAACGTGCTCGTCCAGATGACTCACAGTTTCAAGAGGATCTGGCAGGAGTTGCTCTATGGTGGCATGGAGTTTTGTGCGGATAAAAATGGCGTGGTGCTTTCATCCACTTCCCAGAAAGCGGATTTGATCAAGGCCGTTTATGAGTATCGACGCGACCATGGTAACGGCGCTGCCGGGCTGTACATAGCCAGCGACTTCAGGCGATTCCACGCAATCATCACCCAGTTTCTGGCGGGCATGCGGTATATCCAATGCGATGAAGAGGGCGGGCTGTCGCTGGTGCCGTGGTCTGGTCTAAGCGAAAACGTGAAAAAAGCCGCGCTTTATGCGCGGATGGTCCCCTATTACATGCTCGACGGTTATTTGCTTCCGTTGTTCGAAGCGGCGCAGCGCTCACGCGATACTTCGCCTGAGTGCAGGCACCTGCTGTTGGCCTGGCTTCATTTGTCCGTATTTGCCGCAAACCTCAAGGAGCGCGACGAAAATAAGCCGGACCCGACGGATTGGGACAGCCTTCTGACGTTATGCCCACGGGTTTCCCAAGAAGTGTTGGTTGCCAGGCTGACCGAGTGCATGGGGCTTGATCGCCAACAGATGAACGCGGTGGTCGAGGTGCTGACTTACGAGGCGAAAAGCCTACAACACGACCTTTGGTCGAGGCCGTTGATCAAGGTGGATGATGACTTTTTGATCCCGGTGGCCGCGCTATTAACAGCCAGCATTCCGAGAAACTTTGATATCTGGTTCCAGGAGGTCGACCCCGACCCGAAACGCCGAGGAAAGTTGTTCGAGCGATACCTTCTTGGGGTTCTGGAAGAGTGCCGCGCTTCAAACAGGATACTCACCAACCTGAACTGGTTGGGCGCGGTCGAGTTCAAGTGTGCAAGTGTTGCCGAGGAAATCGATCTGGTTTTTTCGTTCGGCAACCTGTTGGTGGTCTGTGAACTCAGGAGCCGAAGAGCACCGATTACCCCGTTGGACTATCACAATGATCTGAATGACAAAAACGGTATTGCTCGCAAAGCCAATCAGGCGCTTAAGAAAACGCGTCATGTCAAAGCCGGCTTGAAGGACTTTTGCAGCCAGTATTTTCCGCAGCTTCTGACCTTGCCTGAGGTAGTGGTGATGCCGCTGGTGATTGTCAGTGGTCAATACCATGCAGGTTTCCCATGCAATGATGTGCCGGTGTTGGATGTGCACCTGCTCAAGCACTTCCTCAAGGATGCACAGGCCCGTTTTGGCGGGCAGCCCGGTTCGGATGTCGACCGTCAATATGGGTTTTCGCTGTACAGCGATCTCGAGCAAGCACAGCGCGGTTTCGCCGCGTATGCCGCTGACCCGGCGCTGATCAAGATCCTCCGCGCCCTGGTCAAACCCCGCCTGCATAACCATCCGATACCCGGCAGTGATTTGCCGCCCGTACGCAGTCTGTTTTACACGCTGTCAGACATTTCATTCGACGAGTACCTGGCCGCGGCCAATTCGGTGTCAGGTGGGCGTCTGGAAAAAATGTACGACTGAGGACGTTGGCGTCGATGGTCGCTTAAGGTTGTTCGCGTACATTTCTGAACAGCATCAACCGCGCGCTTTCATGCAGCCCACACGTGAGCGCCTGCAAGCGTTGAAACTCAACCCGGTTTGCCACCGAGTGCAACTCACCGAGCTGGTACGCGAAGAGCTGGCTGAGCTGGCGCCGTTGGCGATGGAAAAGGGTGAGGAACTGGTGCTGGAAGACAACGAGGATTGCTGGGTAGAAACCGAACCGATAGCGCTGGCCATTGCCCTGCAGCACCTGGTGACCAACGCCCTCAACTTTTCCCCGCCGGGAAGCGAAGTAAAAGTGGTGATAGGTACCCACTGCCTGAGCGTACAAGACCAGGGCCGGGCATTGAAGAAGCCGAAATAGAGCGCCTGTCCGAACGCTTTTACAGCCGTGGCAATGCCAATGGTGCCGGGCTCGGGTTGGCGATAGTGGAAATGATCGCCAGCAAAATCGGCTGCCGCCTGGCGTTGCACAACCGGGAGCAGGGCAGCTTGTGCGCGCGGTTGGTGTTTGATATTTCGGAGCCGGCGAATCGGGTGTTGATTGAGGTGGCGCGGGGTGAGGTTAAGGCAAGTTAGTTGGACGGACCGAACAAATGCGGATGCTGCGCTTGGAAGGATTTAAAGGTTTGATACTTCCAGCGCTCTCCACCAGAGGCTTCATCGGTTGTGCTGACTTCGCCGAAGTACCAATGTTCAGATTCAAAGGTGTTTCCCTCTTCATCCCCATGAGTGAAGTAAAAACCAACTTCGTGGAGGCCCGGCGGCAGGGTCAAGCCCCATTCGCTGACGAGGCTTCGGCCGGTAATGCGGGTTTGACGGAAGTACTCGTAGTCGAAGGGTTGAGTGTGGCCGAGATAGCGGGCTTTGTCGGTGTAGACACAGACTCGGCTTGAGAACGTGTCTGGGACCATGATGCAGGCGACGACCCAGCACTCAGGGTCATCGCCTGATCGTGCTTCAAGCAAGTGACCTGCAACCTTGATCAACTGTTGAGCACAATGCGCCAGGATTTCCGGTGTGGTTTGCTCACCTTCAACAAGATTTTCGATAACCGGAATTTTTATGTTTATGTAGTCGGGTTGCGGCGGTAACTCTTCGTAAAAGCAGCCTTCGAAGCTATTTGCCCACCGGGTAAGGGCTCTGAGGTGCCTGGGGATGTTGCGGATTTTTTTGTTTGTCAGTGACAGTCTGCGCATGAGGCTGAATTCTCTAAGTCTGCGTTATTCGTTTGCGTTTTCGTAATCAAACGCGATGAAGTAGTCGTTTTCTGAAAGAGCAATTTCATGAGAGAAGCGTGTCTGTATCAGTGACAGCCACTCCGGACGCAGCTCAAACATGCCGTTATTGATATCCTCTCTCACCGACAGCCCAAGCTCGGAAATTACTGAATAGTCGTCTCCTAAATCCGCTGAGTCCTCCATTCCGCACAGCCGCTCTGTGGTTCTGTCGAACCATTCCAATCTCACTTTTAGTCCCATGTTGCCCTCACAGGTATTTTTTGATATTTCGTTTTTTTTTCGGCCCTTTTAGTTGCTCACCCGTTAGGTGGCTGAACGCACCTATATGGCTTCCATCACTGGCTAGATAAACTTCCAACTCTCCATGCTGTGAGTCCCACTCATAGATCCTCCGACCCTTTTCCTCAACCCAGCGCTCTCTCAGCCCGGCACCTCCCTGCCTGGGAGTCATGGGTTTTGCTTTTATCAAGTTTTCAAAGCCAGTTATTTGTTCAGTGTTAGGCGCCTTGTGGTACTTGTGATCCCCTGCCCGAACACTCACCACCACATACAGCGGCCGAACCCCCGATTCCACCGGGAACACCAGAATAAAATCCCGATACTGAGGTGGATAAATCGGGTTCACCAGAATCTGTGCGGCCTTCTCCGTCGGCGGATAAATCCAGATCACCGGCGCCTGCGGCGCAGCTTCCAATGCCGGAATACCTAACGTGTCACTGGGATCAACCGCAGGCGTCCAGATCAGCTCCACGCCCTCACCCAAATCCGCCACAAACTGATCGCCACGGCTTTGAAACTGCACCACATCAATCATCTGCCACGCGGCATGATTGCCCGTGTAAAACCCATACCCTTTGAGCGTGCCGTTCTCACGTTGCTCGATATGCAACCGCATCTGCGAACGCGCTCGTTGCATCGAACGCAACTGCTCCTCGCTGTACAGCGCGCTATCACCCAGCGCCGAAGGCCAAGCCAGCGCCACCAACCCCGTCAGCAGGCCTCCGGCGACGGACCCAACGGCAGTGGCCGCCGACTCCCAAACCGCTGAACGCAATGCCAGCTGCCCCAAGCCCGCGGGCAATGTGCTGCCGCTGATTTTGCGCAAGGCGACTGCGCCCCGGCTGTCCACCTCACGTCCACCCAGCAGGCTTAAATGGCCGTACTCCTTGATCAGCTCCAACGGGACATACCCGGCCGGGTTGAAGTAATGAGTGACGCCGTCAGGCAGTTGGCAAGGCTTGATGAAAACGCAGCCTGGAGGTTTGGCTGGCTCGGGCACTGGAGCAGGCGATGGCTCTAAAAAATCAACAGACGGCGAATACGGCACACGCGATGGCTGCGGGGTCAGGATCCGTCGCTTGCGTAAATCTTCTTCGGTGGGTGGGTAAAAGCGCTCTGACATGAAGGGCTCACTTCCTTGTGCGAGGGAGTGAGCCTAAGAGGTAGGCAAAGAGGCGAATGTCGTCTTTGTTCGCTGCTGGGCGTGGGAAAAGTGGACTGATGTCCAGTCGGTGCCTTTTCCATCACCGCCGAATGCTTCTGTGGCGAGCGGGCTTGCCCCGCGTTGGGGTGCGAAGCGCCCCCAATCCTTCGCCGTCCAGCAGCAGCGCCGATACGCGTTCGGCGTATTCGTTGTTTTGCTTGAGCTTGAAGAAGCCTTTGTTGTTGAAGTCGATCATCTGCCTGTCCTGGGTGGGTGGTGTTTCAAACGGGTGCCGGTGTATGGCGTTTTGCTTGTGGATCTGTATCTGACGCGCGGGATTTGTACGCTCTACCATGGCGGCCCTGGCGAAGGATTCCACGCCGGCAGAACAAAAATCCAGGAGCCAAACAATGCCCGATATGTCCAGCTTGCTTGCCTACGGCCTGATCTCACTCGGCATGGTGCTGACGCCCGGGCCGAACATGATTTACCTCATTTCCCGCTCGATCTGCCAGGGGCGCATGGCCGGGCTGATTTCCCTCAGCGGCGTTGCGTTGGGTTTTGTCGTGTACATGCTGAGCGCGGCGCTGGGGATCACGGCGTTACTGATGGCCGTTCCCTTTGCCTACGACGCGTTGCGCCTTGGTGGCGCGCTGTATCTGGCCTACCTCGCGTGGCAGGCGATCGGGCCGGGCGGACGGTCACCTTTCCAAGTGCGCGACCTGCCCAAGGACAGCCCGCGCAAGTTGTTCACCATGGGCCTGGTCACCAACCTGCTCAATCCCAAGGTAGCGGTGATGTATGTGTCGCTGCTGCCCCAGTTCATCGACCCGAACGGCCATGGCAGTGTGCTTGCGCAGTCCCTGGTGCTGGGGTTCACACAGATTTTTATCAGCGTGAGCGTCAACGCGGTGATCGCCTGCATGGCAGGTTCGATTGCGGTGTTCTTTGTCACTCGGCCGCGCTGGCAGGTGGTGCAACGCTGGGTGATGGGGTCGGTGTTGATGGGGTTGGCGGTGCGGATGGTGGTGGAGGGGCGGCGGTAGGCGACCACCTCACAGGATTGCTTTCAGGTACTGCTTGAGCGCGTCGAGCGGGGCCGTGAGTGCTTCAAACGTAGGCGCCTGGCGCACGTCCGTCGCCAGCCGTTGCAGTTCACGGCCCATTACCGTGTTTGGGCCGCCCAGTGCCACCAGGGCCAGCGCGATGCACTCGCTGATTTTTTGCTGAGTCGTAGCGAGATCGCCCTTGCGTACGAGTAACCCAAACACCTCCCGCTCATACCCATCCATCACCAGATCATCCCGCAAAACCGGGCTGCCGCCGTCCGTCTCGTGCACAAGCTTAAGTGCAAAGAGCGCAACCGCTTCCAGCGTCAATTCCATGGTTTGGGTCCTGGTTCATTGGGAGGAGGGCGATGATCACTGTTCTGTGTCTGAAAAAAAAGACCCAGGCGCCTTACAACGGGGCTCGCGCGCCCGCAAAGGGCAGTCCAAGGAACAATACTAATTAGCCATGCTCCAACTCGCCATGCATCCGGTTTTTGGAGATCCAGAGTGCGGAGCTAACTCGCGCTGCCTTAACAGCGGCGCCTTTCTTTCATGAAAAGGACGCAACTACCATGCAGCCATCTCCCACCCAGGCACCTTCGGCCACCGGCGAACTGATTGCCAGCTTCCGTCACGGCAAAGGCTTTCTGATGTTCAGTTTGATCTTTGGCGTCGTGCTGTTGGGCCTCGCCGTGTTTGTGCTGTACCTGGGAACCATTTTGCCCGCAGGCAGTGAAGGCCCCGTAGCCGGCGAGACTTCCCGCGGCCTGTCATTCAGCTTCAGCAGCCCACAGACGCTGATCTACGCCACCAGCGCCTTGCTCGCGGTGATCGCATTGGGCGTGTTTGCGGCCTACGCCTGGCACAAGAGACTGCGCGCACCGGTCTACAACGTGTTCGAGCTGGGCATCGAGCGTATCGTCAACGATCAGCGCCACTACACCGCATTTGCCGATATCGAAGACCTGTACCTGTTCGGCTCCGGGCAAACCGCGATGACCGGCATGATCACCAATCTGGCCTATCGCCGTAATGCGTCCGAGCCGTTTCACCGCGTGATCGAAAGCCTCAAGGGCTTTTACCAATTCCAGCAACTGGTACGTGAGCGTCACGTACTCTCGCGCATGCCGGCAGTGGTCGCGACGCTGGAGGCGGGCGGGTCGGTGACGTTCAACTGCATCAATTCAGGACAGGTCTGGGGCAAGCGAGTGAGCGGCAATTTCCTGAAAATCACCACCTCGCCGATTCTCGTCAGCCGTACGTTTTTACACTACAAGGGCGAGAACGTGTCGATGGCATCGTTGCGTACCGTCGACCTCAATGCCTGGACTGAAAATGTGGTGATCAAGGACGAGAGCGGCAAAGTGGTGCTGTCGACTATTGCCACAGGGATCTTGAGCCATGACGTGTTTCTAAACACGCTCGATGCGTTGTTTGCCGCACAAGAACCAGCGCGCGAGCTGGTCTGAGCCGAGATTACCCTGTTGAGACACTCTCACCCACCGCTCTGCAGGGGCGATCGGGTTCCACCCCTCTCGGCAGCAAAAAAATGGAACCGCTTTTGGGCACGCTCGCCTAATGATTAGCCTGTGGATAATTCCTCAGGCGGCGTGCCAATACCGGCCCGCATCAAGTAGCAGTCTTGCATCGCATGCAAGCCGGAGGGCGTTGGCGGATGCCGCGTTGATGCCTTCGGCAATTTTGGAATTGGACAGGGGGCCTTTGTAGATCTCTAGCTTTTGGTGCATGGCTGGCAGTCCTTTGTCTCTGCGATTGAAAAAGCCTTAGGCGCTGATGTTAAACCATCAGCAGCATTCCTCAGGGCTGAGTACAAGGTTGTGTGCAAGAGATGAGACGAACAGGTCGTGGATGCGCTGTCGTGCTCTCATAGGGTTAACAGGATGCCTCTGCACATTTCGCTTTTCCTTCGTAGCCACAGACAAATATCTGCCGGGGACCCTGAGGATATTGCTGCAACACGGGGCATGAAACCCGCGGGAACGTGGTAGCGGCAACCACACCAGCTTACTGAAATTTCAATGTTGAAATTGAAAGGATCTTGAAGAAAAAAGGGCATCGTTACCGTATTGGTAACGGTACTCGCAGATGGCTGAAAGGGTAGGGCATATGCACAGGTGAAGTGGAGTTCACCAGGTTCACCTGTTCACTAAGCTGGGTGCCCTTCCGCTAACACGATCCGGCGGGTTTCCTACCCCGTCCCTTCAAGAATGCGTCAGGGGCCCACTATCGAACCAAAGCCAAGATCATGACCCATCTCGCTTCGCTGGAGGAGCATTCCTAGTGGGGCTAGGGGGATACCTTAATAAACCGTGTTACGCGCGTTACGCGTGTTACATTTTTCTGTAAGTATATAATTTTAAATGATTTATCTAGTGTTACACGGCTGTGACTGGTTTGCCGATATGCGTGTTACATGGCAAATAGGTGTTACATCAATGAATGTTCTAGGAGGAGCGGTTTGTGATGGCTAAGGCAGGCGTCATCGAGCTGGGGTCTTTCGTTTAGAGGAGCCATGCTACTCTAACCATGGTCATGCTATTCCGCGTGAGCGATCAGTGGTGAAAGCCTGTAACGCATGCCTCATGATCAGAGCTCTATGCTTATTGATCAGATAGTTACTCACGGCGAATCGCTATCCGAATTGTAACATTCCCTCTCAGCTCCCCGTGACCGAGGGCAGCTTTTCCTGGCGACGCCGTGATTTTTTACGATGTTTTTATTCCATAAATGGGCCGTAAATTAGACTTTCCCCAATCATGAGTCGATTGGGATGAGGGAGCTCCATTTTCTGAGGTGAAGTATGCGGGTTACAGCCTCCCATATCGTCAACTGGGCAAGTACTCAGGCCAAGGAAGCGCAAACTGATCTACCGCGCTGGGTGAGGCGGCTTTGCTTCGACCCCGAAACGACCCGCCAACTTTCATTCCCAGCGGGTGACTCCACCTATGTGCCTGGCTGGGACGGTATTCTTTTCAGTGAGAGGGGGAATGCCTGGGTGCCGTCAGGAGCATCCCGCTGGGAAATCGGATGCGATCAAAATGTGCTTGGTAAAGCTAACGGCGACTACCAAAAACGGACAGAACAAATAAGCGAGGCAGAACGCTCAGCATGTACCTTTGTCTTTGTCACTCCTCGGCGCTGGGCGAAGAAGCTCGACTGGGTAGCGGAACAGTGCAACAAAGACGAATGGGCGGGTGTCCGGGCCTATGATGCAGACGACCTGGAGCAGTGGCTCGAGCAAAAACCGGCAGTGGCTTTGCAGTTTGCCGAAGAGCTGGGTTTAAGTGGCTGGGGTGTTGTAAGCCTATCCCGTTACTGGGATTCGTGGGCGCGGCAATGCAGACCGCCCATCACTCCCGAAGCTCTATTCATGGACCGTACTCAGGTGTTTGAGGCTCTGGGTGAAAAAATCCAGACGACAAATACCTCGTCGAGCTCGGCTCATCCGTTAGTTATACGTGCTGACAGCGTGGAAGAAGCCGTAGCCTTTACGGTGGCGATGGTAATGGCCTCCCGTGACCTGCAAGACCATGCCATGGTTGTGACCGAGCCTCAGGGATGGCGCTATGTGGAAGCGAATCCGCAACTGCGGATTGCCATCGCGGCAAGAACTGAAACGGCCCTTAATCCGATATTGCGCGAAAAATTACGTGTGATCGTGCCCCACGCCACAGGTGATTTGGTCGGTAAACCTGAGGGTGATGAACTGGTATTGGAGCGACCGAACATCTATGAGTTCGAGAAAGCCCTCATTGCTATCGGTATGGAAGAGTCCGATGCCAAACGTTATGCCCTAAGCACTGGACGCTCTTGGACCGTACTTCGCCGGCAAAGAGCCTTAAACCCTGCTATCCAGCAGCCCCCTTGGTTGTTTACCCCACAATCAGCCAGCCTGCCTCTGCTTTGTCTGCTTGGAGCTTGGTCTGCAGACACAGCTGCGGATCGACAAGTAGTCGAGCGAATGGCTGCTCGACCCTATGAAGAAATCGAGCGCGATTTACGCCAGCTAGCCCAACTTGACGATGCCCCAGTGCTGAATATCGGCGCGGTATGGAAAGCTAAATCGCCATTGGAGCTGCTGGACCAATGTGGAAACCGAATCACCAGCGGCCAACTGGATCGTTTTTTCGCCATTGCTCGGGAGATGCTCTCGACACCTGATCCTCAGCTGGAATTACTAGAAGACGATCGGTGGATGGCACAAGTCCATGGCAAGGTTCATCCCCATTCGGGACTGCTGTTTGAGTCGATCTGCGACTCACTTATGAAACTGGCTGTGCGTGGCTCAGAACAAGTGGGACTCAAAGCACTAGACATAGAAGAGCGCGTATCAAGGTTGATCCATGAGTTGCTCGATAAGGCAGATGGCCAACGCTGGCTTTCGTTGGCCTCTTATTTGCCCACCCTAGCAGAGGCCGCGCCAGATGACTTTCTTCGTGTTGTACAGAGCAGTTTACGGATGCCGGATGCACCGGTGACAAGGCTTATTTCCGAAAACAGTGATTCTGGTTTTGGGGGGCGCTGCTGGCACTCCGGCTTGCTTTGGGCATTGGAAACCCTCAGTTGGGCTCCGCGACGCTTGGCCCCAGTAGCCCTCATCCTAGCCCAGCTCAGCCATGTTCCCATGAGAGGCAACTGGGGCAATAAGCCTAGCGGGAGTTTGTTCGGCCTTTTTCGCTCCTGGCTGCCACAGACCGCGGCTAGCTTGCCGGAGCGTATCAAAGTGCTCAACTTACTGATTGATAGGGATGCTGAAGCCGCTTTTCGTGTATTGAGACAGATTGCAGCAGGCGGCCAACAGGCGGCCTTCCCTGCCCACCGACCAAAGTGGCGTGAAGACGATGCTGGGGCCGGCCGTGGCGTTACCTACGATGAAATGCATGAAATGTTGGATTTCGCCAGGGGAAAGCTTCTCCAACTGAGTGAAGGCAATGCTCCTCGAATCGTCTCTTTGCTGCAAAAAAACACACTTAGAGATATAGAGGAGCTACCCAGGGTGCTGGCACTGATTGAGCCCTTCACCCTGGCAACTGCGAAAGATGAAGATCGGGAAATAATTCGAATTGCGCTACGACAGATTATTCATTGGCATCGTAATTACGACGACGCACCAGCTAACGAACTGGATGAATTGTTGTCGCCCGCAGAGGCATCCTACGAGCTGCTTGCCCCACGGGGCTTAGTCACTCGCCATCGCTGGCTTTTCGACAGCCATTGGCTAGAGCTACCTAGCCGAGATCGTGATGACGACTCTTGGGAGCGCGGTAATGCCATAACTCAAAGGAGAATTTCGGCATTGACCGAAATTTATCAAGCTCAATGCATGGTCGGTATTGAGAACCTAATCAGGGTGTGCGCTGAGCCCAGTACTGTCGGGGCCACATTGGCTCGGGTTGTTTGGGACGATATTTTCTGGCCTGAGTGGATTACTACGAAGGGTGAGGACTTCTCTGCTGGTATGCCTATGAGTCTGTGTATTGCAGGGTTCCTTCAGACACTCCCTGCACCAGTTTCGGGCGAGCTTCTTCAAGCGGTTATTGGACTAAGTAAACAGGACGCAGGGCGACCTGAAAAACTGGCCCGGGTCTTGGCTTTGGCGACACCAAATCAGGAGACCTGGCAACTGGTCGAGGCATGTGGCCCGGAAGTTTCTGCAGCTTATTGGCATGACGTGCGACTGTATACCCGAGGTGACAACAAGGAACTGAAGTTTGTATTGGAGCGCCTCTTGATGGCTAAACGACCACTGAGCGCGCTTCAATACTGCCAATACTCTCTCGAACACACCGACCCTACCCAGCTCTTTTCAGCTCTTCAGCAGCTGCTACATGGAGAGGTAGAAGATGGCTTGCAACTGGAGTCTTGGCACCTAGAGAAAATGTTAGGACGGCTTGAGGAGTCTGGTGAGATTGACAGGATGGCACTAATACAGCTCGAGTTCGGGTTGTTTCCGTTCCTACGATACGGACGAGAAGTTAAGGCCAATGCCTTGTACGAAGGAATTATGTCAGAGCCAGAACTCTTCAAAGAGTTAATTTGTTTGTTGTACAAACCAGAGCATGGAGACAGAGAAGAGCCGACTGAAGCATCTAAAGCGACTGCAGAACGTGCATGGAGCATTCTGCACTGTTGCAAGCGCCTACCAGGGACTCAACCTGATGAAAGTATTAATGGGGATATTTTTTACAAGTTCATCAAAGAAGTACGTGACTTATGCCGCGTTGCTGATCGACCAACCATGTGTGATCAAACTCTGGGACAAATCCTTGCTCATGCGCCCGCAGATGAAGATGGTACTTGGCCTTTTGCTCCCGTAAGAGAGCTACTCGATAGTCCTGATCTAGAGGAAATGAGGCTCGGATTCTGCATTGGCACATCGAATAAGCGGGGAGCCACCAGCCGATCACCCTGGGATGGGGGCGATCAAGAGCGGACGTTGGCAACGTACTTCCGTGATCAGGCGAGGCGAATTCAATACTCTCATCCCGTTGTAGCAACAATGTTGGAGGGAATTGCTAAAAGCTACGAGCACCATGGGAAACGTGAAGATATAGAAGCCAATCTCAGAAAGGAGAGTTTCTAGCAGCCCTGCGAATCATCCCAGATTTCGTAGATACCCCAAACCATAGAGGCCATGACTCGTGAACTCCCGCTTCGGCCCGATTGCTGCTTCTCGTTAAAGGCTGCAATCGGTCAAAAGCGGACGGTCGACATAGCAGTGGCATTATGGTATTGCAGCGGGTAGAAAATTTATTTTTCACGTTTAACGGCTTTTAAGATCGATTGCATCCTATCTGGAGGGGCTGCAACCAGCCTATAGAGAGATGTTCTACCAATGACTGTTGAGACACGGTATCCCAAAGGTAAGTCTCTCAGAAACAAATATCAGTAACCACCCAAATGAGATATGCGAAATGGGCCTCTCAGAATTCAATAGTTCTATATCTCAATTTTGCACAGAGATTTATAAAGCGTTCAATAATTTAAAAGATCCGATAATGACTGCCGCACAAGCAGCAATCACGGACGAAAAGAGTTCGATTTGGGCAACATTAATAACTGATATAATCACTGTTGCCGCAGCCCTAGGCGCACTCGCACTTCCTATATCATTGAATGTTATCGAAACGACTAGGACGCGTTATAGAAGCCCTTCGCTATTAAAAATAACCTCCTCGCTGTCAGGGGTAGATGCCAAAAGGCTAAATCAACATCTATTTATGGTCCTAGGGGTGTTGCCGCTGACCGAAAACTGACCCAGTAGAGGCTGTTCTGCCGACTGAAAACTGACCCAGGTGTTCAACTGCTTCTGCTCACTTTTTGAGCAGGAGAACACAGGGTGATCAGCATGGAAATGTTGGGAAAAATCCGGCGGATGTACTTCCGCGACAAGCTCTCGCTGCATCAGATAGCCAAGCGTACCGGGCTGTCGAGAAACACCATCCGAA
>Ga0256410_1000967_pt1 | contig 23952 bp, 20 predicted proteins | sample PhyWR1_FD_185983 | JGI IMG/M metagenome (GOLD analysis project Ga0256410, IMG submission 185983) | Leaf surface microbial communities from wheat plants in UC Gill Tract Community Farm, Albany, California, United States - DLSL W.R1 | ecosystem: Host-associated > Plants > Phyllosphere >... | reverse complement strand
GGCTACCCTTTTTCTTTTTCCGCGAAATACTTTTTGGTCGCAACCGCTGACCACCCAGGATTGGTAGCCAGTCATGTCTCTCGATATCGTTATTCTCGCCGCAGGTCAGGGCACCCGCATGCGTTCCGCCCTGCCCAAGGTTCTGCACCCCGTAGCCGGCAATTCCATGCTGGGTCATGTTATCCACAGCGCCCGCCAGCTCAAGCCAACCGGCATCCATGTTGTTATCGGCCACGGTGCCGAACTGGTGCGTGAACGCCTGGCAGCCGATGATCTGAATTTTGTCCTGCAAGACAAGCAACTGGGTACCGGCCACGCCGTGGCTCAGGCGTTGCCGTTTTTGACCGCGCAAAATGTGTTGATCCTGTACGGCGATGTACCGCTGATCGAGGTCGAGACCCTGCAGCGTTTGCTCAAGCAAGTGGGCCCCGAGCAACTGGGCCTGCTGACCGTCAACCTGGCCGACCCGACTGGCTATGGCCGTATCGTGCGTGATGCCAGCGGCAAGGTCAGCGCTATTGTTGAGCACAAGGATGCGACCGAAGCCGAGCGTGCCATCACCGAAGGCAACACCGGAATCCTGGCCTTGCCGACTCAGCGTCTAGCTGACTGGATGAGCCGTCTGTCGAACAACAATGCACAGGGTGAGTACTACCTGACTGACGTAATTGCGATGGCGGTGAACGATGGCCTGGTGGTGGCCACCGAGCATGCACTGGACCCGATGGAAGTGCAGGGCGCCAACGACCGTAAACAGCTCAGTGAGCTGGAGCGTCATTACCAGTTGCGCGAAGCCCGTCGTCTGATGGCATTGGGTGTGACCTTGCGTGACCCGGCCCGTTTCGATGTGCGTGGTGAAGTGACCGTTGGTCGTGATGTGCTGATCGATATCAACGTGATTCTTGAAGGTCGCGTGGTGATTGAAGACGACGTGGTCATCGGCCCGAACTGCGTGATCAAGGACAGCACCCTGCGCAAGGGGGTGGTGGTCAAAGCCAATAGCCATCTCGACGGTGCCGTGATGGGTGAGCATAGCGATGCAGGTCCGTTCGCCCGTCTGCGCCCGGGCAGCGTGCTGGATGCCCGTGCCCATGTGGGTAACTTTGTCGAATTGAAAAACGCCCACCTGGGTGAAGACGCCAAGTGCGGCCACCTGACTTACCTGGGTGATGCCGAAGTCGGCCCGCGCACCAATATCGGTGCGGGCACCATCACCTGCAACTACGATGGCGCCAACAAGTGGAAGACCGTGTTGGGCGCCGATGTATTTATCGGTTCCAACAACTCGCTGGTTGCACCTGTGGATATCTCCAACGGTGCCACCACTGCAGCGGGTTCGACCATCAACCAGGACGTCGCCCAGGAGCAACTGGCAGTTGGTCGTGCGCGCCAGCGCAATATTGATGGCTGGAAGCGTCCGGTCAAACAACCAAAGCCTTGATTTAAACTTATCCACAGCTACGGGGTGACGATTTAGCGTTATTAACAAGTCATCCTATAACTGTTTTAAATCAATAGGTTACCTAAAGCCTTATCCGCGCCCTGTGGATAAGGCTTTATTTTTTGCGAGGATAAACAAGGGTTTTGGCCAATAAATACAGGCCTATATCGACTTATTCACAGAAAATAACCCGCAACATTTTCTTGACGAAGGTTTCGAGATACGGTTTCATTGCTTTCGTTATCTTTCGAAACGAAACTTAAGCCGTTATGTCTAAACGTAATACGCCACAACGCAGACACAACATTCTGGCCCTGCTTGCCGAGCAGGGCGAAGTCAGTGTGGATGAACTGGCCAAGCGCTTCGAAACCTCCGAGGTTACGATTCGCAAGGACCTGGCTGCACTCGAAAGTAACGGGCTGTTATTACGTCGTTATGGCGGTGCCATCACCATGCCGCAAGAACTGGTCAGTGATGTACCGCAACCTGTTTCTCTTTATAAGCAAGCCATTGCCCGCGCGGCAGTGGGGCTGATTAAAGAGCACGCCCGCATCATCATCGACAGTGGCAGCACCACAGCCTCGATGATTCCACAACTGGGCCTGCAACCTGGCCTGGTAGTGATGACCAACTCCCTGCACGTCGCCAATGCACTCAGCGAACTGGAACATGAGCCTGTATTGCTGATGACCGGGGGCACCTGGGATCCGCATTCCGAGTCCTTTCAGGGACAGGTTGCCGAGCAGGTGTTGCGCTCCTACGACTTCGATCAACTGTTCATCGGTGCTGACGGCATAGACCTGCAGCGCGGCACGACAACTTTTAACGAGTTGTTGGGTCTGAGCCGGGTCATGGCTGACGTTGCGCGTGAAGTGATCGTGATGGTCGAGTCGGACAAGATTGGTCGCAAAATACCCAACCTGGAACTGCCCTGGAGCAGCGTCCATACCCTTATTACCGATGATCGCCTGCCCCTTGAGGCACGCGAACAGATTCAGGCCCGGGGCATAACACTGTTATGCGCGGCTCTAAGCTAGGAGAACTTTATGTGTGGGATCGTTGGCGCAGTCGCTGAACGTAATATCACGGCCATTCTGCTGGAAGGCCTGAAACGTCTTGAATACCGTGGTTACGACAGCGCAGGTGTGGCTGTCTTCACCAACAATGGCACCCTGGAGCGCATGCGCCGCAACGGTAAAGTGGCCGAGCTGGAGCAAGCCCTGGCCGGTGAACCCCTGGCCGGCCGCCTGGGTATTGCCCACACCCGTTGGGCAACTCACGGTGCGCCTTGCGAGCGTAACGCCCACCCGCATTTCTCCGGTTCCGATCTGGCTGTAGTGCACAACGGCATCATCGAAAACCATGAAGCCCTGCGTGAACAGCTCAAAGGCCTGGGCTACGCATTCACCTCGGATACCGATACCGAAGTGATTGCTCACCTGCTCAACCACAAACTCAAAGACCACAACGACCTGACTGCGGCACTCAAGGCCACCGTCAAGGAGTTGCATGGTGCCTATGGTTTGGCCGTGATCAGCGCCAAACAACCGGATCGTCTGGTTGCAGCCCGCAGCGGCAGCCCGCTGGTGATTGGCCTGGGCCTGGGTGAAAACTTCCTGGCCTCAGACCAACTGGCATTGCGCCAGGTCACTGACCGTTTCATGTACCTGGAAGAAGGCGATATCGCTGAAATCCGTCGTGACAGCGTGCAGATCTGGGATGTGAACGGTCAGAGCGTTCAGCGCGAAGCCGTGCAATACAGCGATGGCGCAGAAGCGGCCGACAAGGGCGAATACCGCCACTACATGCTCAAGGAAATCCACGAGCAGCCTGCAGTCGTGCAGCGCACCCTGGAAAACCGTCTGGGCCAGGACCATGTACTGGTTCAGGCTTTCGGTCCACAGGCGAAAGAATTGTTCGCTAAAGTCCGCAATGTTCAGATCGTCGCCTGTGGTACCAGCTACCACGCAGGTATGGTTGCCCGTTACTGGCTCGAAAGCCTGGCCGGTATTCCGTGCCAGGTCGAAGTGGCCAGCGAGTTCCGCTACCGCAAAGTTGTGGTGCAACCGGACACCCTGTTTGTTTCGATCTCGCAATCGGGCGAAACCGCCGACACCCTGGCCGCACTGCGCAATGCCAAAGAATTGGGCTTCCTGGGTAGCCTGGCGATTTGCAACGTCGGTATCAGCTCCTTGGTTCGTGAGTCGGATCTGACGCTGCTGACCCAAGCCGGTCGCGAAATCGGTGTAGCTTCCACCAAGGCATTTACCACCCAGCTGGTAGGCCTGTTGCTGCTGACCCTGTCCCTGGGTCAAGTGCGCGGCACCCTGGAAGAGGGTGTCGAAGCACAGCTGGTTGAAGAGCTGCGCCGTTTGCCAGCGCGTCTGGGTGAAGCCCTGGCGATGGACTCGGTGGTTGAAAAAGTAGCTGAGTTGTTTGCCGACAAACACCACACCCTGTTCCTGGGTCGTGGCGCTCAATTCCCGGTAGCAATGGAAGGCGCACTCAAACTCAAAGAAATTTCGTACATCCACGCTGAAGCGTACCCGGCGGGCGAGCTGAAGCACGGCCCTCTGGCGCTTGTGGATAACGACATGCCGGTGGTAACTGTTGCACCGAACAATGAGCTGTTGGAAAAACTGAAATCCAACCTGCAAGAAGTGCGTGCCCGCGGTGGCGAGCTGATCGTGTTTGCTGATGAACAGGCAGGTATGAGCAACGGCGAAGGCACCCATGTGATCAACATGCCGCATATCCACGATGTGCTGGCGCCGATCCTCTACACCATCCCGCTGCAACTGCTGTCGTACTACGTTGCCGTACTTAAAGGCACCGACGTGGACCAGCCGCGTAACCTGGCTAAATCCGTGACTGTGGAATAAATCGCAGCTGCGACACTACTCAGTGGTTTTTGAGAGTTAAAACTGTCGCGAATAAAGGGAGCCACTAACTGGCTCCCTTTTTCGACAGATCCCCTTCTTCCAGGTTGCTTGACCAACACTGAGTAAAAGACTCAATTACAGGTGGAAATGCCCCGCAGCCTCCGGCTGGTAAAGCACTTTCCTGATCTCAATCCGGCGGGTCCGATCAGAAATTCGCCAGTCAATAGCGTCCCCCTCCTGATAACCCAGGATGGCAGCACCAATGTCGGAATACACAGAGTGCTTCCCTGAGTTGCTGTCCGCGTCCTGCGGGTAGACCAAGGCCACTTCGATCTCTTCGTCGTCCAGTTGCACCAAAGCCCTGGAATTCATCGTGACGACATTGCTCGCCACCTGCTGCGGCTTGACGACAATGGCTCGTTCAAGCTCATGTTCGAGCTCAACAACCGTCGGACCTTGCTCAAGAGCGATTAGATTCTCGAGCCTGGCCTTGTCGATTTCAGTGATGTAGATCTTGGTGCTATCGCTAACGGAACCTTCGCGCAAGAACTGGAGATAGCGCCCTGCCGTCATGGAAAACGACTTCAATGTCGGCGTTTCGCTCTCAAGCACAAAGCCGCTGCGCACAAAGGCTTTCAGCGAGCGTGCGTTGTCCGGGTGGATCTTGGCGATGAGTTTTTTGGCCCGCATGTCGAGGAAGGCCAGTTTCATGCCTTCGCGGATCGTGCGTGCGCCAAGGTTTCTGCCCCATTTGTCGCTGTCTCCGATGACCAGGACTATCTCGCAATTTGAGCCGGTCTTGATGAGACGGACAAAGCCCACCGGGGCGTCATGCCGGTCATAAGCCATGAAGAATCGGCCACCCTGGTTGAACAGATGGGTCAGGATTGGCAATTGGGTTCGATCGATGGCTTGCTCGATTGAGCGGGAGACATAACGTGAATCGCTCAGATAACAGGTGACGCGCTCATCCTCCAACCAGTCCATCAACGTCAACGCATGCGCCCGAGTAATTTCAGGGCACAGCGAAATGAAAGGCTTGTTCATCTTCACCACACTTATTTTCAAGGGATGAAAGCCCTTCCTGGCTACGGCCATGACGGTTCTTTCGGCAACCGGCTATTTTAAGATATATCGCGAGTAAAGCCGAATAGCCTGGGGCGTTCGAGGAAATCATCGTTTTGCCCCCTTGATCCGCCCCGGATTCTCGCCCCGGCGGCGCCATCAACTTGTCTTGTGATTACTGGGAGCAACAGTTCTAATTCTCTAAATTCAGCACCCACCCGACCCGCGCTGCGGGTCGAGTGGTAGTTGGGCTGTGGATAAAATCAGCAAGGAGCTGGCATGCTGTACACCAATGCGTTGAAACAATTGGATATGCAGGATATTTCGATTGTTTTGTTGTTGATCGAAAACCGCAGTGCCAAACGCGTTGCAGAAATATTGAATCTGAGCCAGTCGAGCATCAGTTACAGCCTGAAAAAACTTCGGCATTGTTTTGACGACAAACTGTTCGAGAACACTGAGGGCGCCATGCAGCCCACGGCACGGGTGTTGGCGCTCAAGCCCTATCTGCAAAATATCCTGCAGTGCATCAACCAGTGTGCCAAGGAAGGAGCAGGGCAGGGCACCGCGCTGCGTCAGTGGAATATCACGGCCCCGGAATATTTTGAAATTCTCATGTTGCCCGCATTGTTGCAGCAGGTGCGCTCAACCGGACGCAACTGGTCGTTGAGTGTGAGCCGCCTGGGCAAGGATTTGCCCATCAATGAGTTACTGGCTTCTGACACCGACGTTTGCTTTGGCTTCGGCCCGGGCTATCACCAACGGCATCCGTTGCTGGGCTATCGCAGCCTTACTGAAGATTCTTTTGTGTGCCTGTCCAGCGTGGCAAAACATCGGCCCAAATCTTTTTTGGATATTGATGAGTTTTGTGACGCGCCACACATATTTCCTACGCCGTGGCTGTCGGAAAAAAACATGGTAGATGGCTGGCTGGAAAAACAGTCGCGATCCAGAAATATTTTTACCCGGGCCAATTCCTATCACGCCGGGGTGAATATTTTATTGGCGGTACCGGCACTGATCGTGATCCCGGAAAAAATAGTGGCGACCCTGAATGTGCCGCCAACCGTCAAAATACTCCAGCCGCCGCCCGGGTTTCCGACCTTTACTCTGGACCTGATCTGGAGCCGTGAGCGAACTGTCCACAGCGACTTTCATGAGCTGGAAGCGCTGATCGAAAAAATAAAAACATGAATAAAACCCGGCTGCCCAACCTGTGGGCGCCGGGGTGGGCTATACATTCCCACTGCTTCTATCGCAAGGTGGTGTGCGGCCTTGAACTGAAAAGGAAAATTCGATGTTTAAACACTTTCTAAAACCGGCGCGTGTCAGCGCGGTTTTTTTACTGTCTTGCCTGGCCGCTTCCATCGCCTGTGCCTCTGAAAAAACCTCTTACCCGGATGCTGCTGCCAGCGACCCGGCGAAGATGGGCTGGATGGTCGGCGCGCCGCCACCGCCGGATCGCATCGTGCGGTTTGCCGACGGCAGTTATTTCCAGTTTCCGGCCATGCGCTGGAGTGTTTCCAACTTCCGTCAATTGATGCCCACCACCAATGTCTCCCGTGGCCTGGGCGCGCCGGTACCGCTGGCCAAAGCCTTGCGCACGGATATCGACGCATTGACCTTCCTGCCGTTGGGCAGCAAGGAGCCGATGACCTGGGAGCAGTCGCTGGCTGCGAATTACACCGACGGCATAGTCGTGTTGCACCGCGGCAAAATTATTTATGAGCGTTACTTTGGTGTGTTGACCCCCGAAGGCCAGCACGGCGCCATGTCCATGACCAAATCGGTGGTGGGCACGATGGGCGCAATGCTGGTGGCTGATGGCACCCTCGATGCCAATAAAAAAATCGTCGACTATGTGCCCGAGCTGGCCAAGTCTGCGTTTGGCAACGCCACCCTGCGCCAGGTGCTGGACATGACCACAGGGCTTAAATACAGCGAGGATTATGCCGACCCCAATGCGGAAGTCTGGAAGCATGCCCAGGCCGGTAACCCGCTGCCAAAGCCCAAGGACTACACCGGCCCGCAAAGTTATATGGAATATTTGCAAACGGTTGAGCCAGAAGGTGAGCACGGCGAGGCATTCGCCTATAAAACCGTCAACACGGATGTGTTGGGCTGGGTGATTGCACGGGTGACAGGGCGCAACGTTGCGCAACTGCTATCGGAGAAAATCTGGCAGCGTATCGGCGCTGAACAATCGGCATATTTCACCGTCGACTCCATCGGCACACCGTTTGCCGGCGGCGGTTTGAATACCGGGTTGCGCGATATGGCGCGGTTTGGCGAAATGATCCGCAATAATGGCCAGTATCTTGGCCAGCAAATTGTGCCCAAGGCGGTGGTCGACGACATTCGTGGCGGTGGTGATAAAGCGGCCTTTGCCAAGGCCGGTTACGATTTGCTCAAGGGCGCCAGCTATCGAGACATGTGGTGGGTGACGCACAACGCTGATGGTGCCTTTATGGCGCGTGGTGTTTACGGCCAGCGCACTTATATCGATCCAAAAGCCGAGATGGTTATTGTGCGTTACGCCTCCAACCCGATTGCCAGCAACTCGGCAAACGACCCGGTAACGATCCCGGCATTCGAGGCCTTGGCTAAACAGCTGATCAGCCACCCTGACTGATTAACGCAAAAATCTGTGGCTGGAATCCCCACCTGCCTTTGTGGGAACGGGCTTGCCCGCGATGGCATCCCTGCGGTTTAACAGACAGACCGCAGTGTTGGCATCGCAGGCAAGCCAGCTCCCACAGGCAGAGCGGTGCGCGCGCAATCTGCAATTCCCCCCCCCAACCTTTGTAGGAGCGGGCTTGCCCGCGATGGCATCCCTGCGGTTTAACAGACAGACCGCAGTGTTTGCATCGCAGGCAAGCCAGCTCCCACAGGCAGAGCGGTGCGCGCGCAATCTGCAACTCCCCCCCAACATTTGTGGGAGCGGGCTTGCCCGCGATGGCATCCCTGCGGTTTAACAGACAGACCGCAGTGTTTGCATCGCAGGCAAGCCTGCTCCCACAGGTAGTGCGGTGCGCACATAATCTGCAATTCCCCCCCAGCCATTGTGGGAGCGGGCTTGCCCGCGATGGCAAAAAGCCCAACCCCACAGGCTAACGCGCCGTTTTCAAGCCAAGATGAAGAATCGGTAAGCTGGACAAAAGTTTGATCATTTGTGCGATATCGTTACTAGATATTTCATAAGTGAGTGTTTCCATGCGCGTCGATTTAGATGCCGAGGAGGCGAGGCTTGAGTCCTTGCCCCGTTTTCAAAGCGCCGCAGTTCAGGCCCGTCAGCTCTATCAGTTGGGGGTGGCACTGGCGCTTCTGGCGCTGCTGGCGTGGGCGCTGGCTTTTTTTATTGGTCTGTTTTCATCGGAGTCACTGTGGCCGGTACTGCTGGGCAATAACGCAGCAGCCATGCTGGTGCTGGCCGCAGGTGCCCAATCGGCTTTTTGGGTGGCGGACTGGCGCAATGGCGCACTCAACCCCCCACCACCAGCGATTGCGGCCGCGCCCGACGAACAGGTGCGTGGCATTGAGCGTTTTAACCAGCGGGTCGATGCCGGGGCCAGGCGTTTGCTGGTTACCATCGGCGCGCCTGTCTTGTGGCTGACAGGTGTAAGTGGGGCCGCCTGGTGGAGCGTGCAACACACCTGGAACCTGGCCTTGCCGGGTTTGGCACTGGGGACTTGGGGTAGCGTCGCGGCAGGCATCGCTGTTTTGCTCGCGTTTGCGCTGCTGGTGTTTGAACGTTACCTGACCCAGCAGCAACCTGGCCAATGGCCGGAAGCCCGCTTGCTGGCACCGCTGGTGCGCGTGCCCATCCTGACTTTGCTGCTGAGCGCCGTATGCCTGATTTTCAGCAGCGACGATGCGGTGTGGCCGGCACGCCTGGCTGTGTTGACGGGGCTGCTGCCTGCAGCCGTGGCCATTGAGCTGATTCTGCGGGCGCTGGCAGCGCTCTTCAGCCCACGCCGCGACAGGCTGGAACCGCGCATGATCGGGCAAAGCTTTGTTGCCGGCATGTTGCGTTGGCCGCCGCAGCCATTGCTGGCGCTGCAGAGCGAATTGCATAACCGGTTTGGCATCGATCTGCGGCAAATCTGGGCCTTTACCTATATGCGCAAAGCCTTCTTGCCGGTACTGGCGGTGGTTGCTGCTGTCGGTTGGGTATTGAGCGGCGTGAATGAAATCCCGCTGCAAGGTCGTGGGATTTATGAGCGTTTTGGCGAGCCGGTTGCTGTGTTGGGCCCCGGTTTGCACGCGGGTTTACCTTGGCCTCTGGGGCGGGTGCTGGCGGTGGAAAACGGTGTGGTGCATGAGCTGGCCACTAGCACGGAATCGACTGTCGATCCGTTGTTAACGCCTGCCGATGCTTTACCACCGCTGACGGCCAATCGCCTGTGGGATGCCACCCATGTGAACGACAAATCCCAGGTGATTGCCAGCGGCAGCGGCGACAAGCAGGGCTTTCAGATCGTCAATATGGATGTGCGTTTTGTCTACCGCATTGGCCTGGGCGACCGCGCCGCGATTGCCGCCACGTATCACAGCGCCGATGTACCGACGCTTATTCGCAGCACCGCGAGTCGCATTCTGGTTCATGACTTTGCCTCACGCACGCTCGATGGCGTGCTGGGCGAGCAGCGCAGTGCCTTGGCCGATGATATCGGCCGCGCGGTACAGGCCGATCTTGATGCTCTGGACAGCGGTGTCGAAATTCTTGCCACGGTAGTGGAAGCCATTCACCCGCCGGCGGGTGCAGCCAATGCCTATCACGGTGTACAGGCTGCACAGATCAGTGCCCAGGCGCTGATTGCCCGCGAGCGGGGAGCGGCCAGCGAACAAACCAATGTGGCGCAATTGCAGGCCAGCGTTGCACTGGACCAGGCCCATGCGCTGGCGCGTGAAGTCGACGCCACCGCACAAACGGCCGACCTGCGCTTTGGCGCCGAGCAAAAAGCCTACGCCAGTGCCGGTCATGCGTTCCTGTTGGAACAGTACCTGAGCCAGTTAAGCCTGGGGCTGAACAACGCCAAATTGCTGATCCTCGACCATCGCCTCGGGGGCAGCAGTGCGCCGACCCTCGACCTGCGTTCTTTCACGCTGCCGGCCGATCCTGTCGCGCCGCGTAAAGCTGCTCAGTAAGGAGCCTTCTCTTGTCTCAATCCCACGATCACAGCGGCCATCATCACGGCTGTTCACACCACGGCCATCACCACCCGGGCGATGCCCATGAGCCAGGCCCCTTCCCGTGGCGACGCATGGGCTGGGCGGCGTTGCTGGTGCTGTTTGCCGTTGCGGCGGCGAGCCTGGTGCAAGTGCGCTCCGGCGAAGCGACGGTGATTACCCGCTTCGGCAACCCGGCCCGGGTGCTGCTGGAGCCCGGCCTGGGCTGGCGCTGGCCGGCGCCGTTCGAAGTCAGCGTGCCGGTGGACCTGCGTTTGCGCACCACTTCCAGCGGCTTGCAAGACGTGGGCACCCGCGATGGTCTGCGGATTATTGTGCAGGCCTATGTGGCCTGGCAGGTGCAGCCCGATGCCGACAATGTGCAGCGCTTTATGCGCGCCGTGCAAAATCAGCCTGATGAAGCGGCGCGTCAGATTCGTACCTTTGTAGGCTCGGCACTGGAAACCACCGCTGCCAGTTTCGATCTTTCAAGCCTGGTAAATACCGATGCCAGCCAGGTCAGAATTGCCGACTTCGAAGCGCAACTGCGCCAGCAGATCGAACAGCAATTGCTCAGCACTTATGGTGTGCGCGTGTTGCAGGTGGGGGTTGAGCGCCTGACGTTGCCCTCGGTCACGCTCACGGCCACCGTTGACCGCATGCGCGCCGAGCGCGAAACCATCGCCACTGAACGCACTGCCGTAGGCAAACGCGAAGCGGCGCAAATCCGCTCCGCTGCCGAGCGCGATGCGCGCATCCTGCAGGCCGATGCCAGCATCAAGGCGGCTGATATCGAAGCCCAGTCCCGGGTCGAAGCTGCGCAAATCTATGGCCGCGCCTATGCCAGTTCGCCTGCGCTGTATAACGAACTGCGCTCCCTGGATACCCTGGGCAGTATGGTCAATCCGGGCACAAAAATTATTTTGCGCACCGATGCGGCGCCATTCCGGGTGTTGGTTGACGGCCCTCCGACGCTGGACGCCAAGGCCGGGTCGCAACCATGAGCCAGGCCGATGACGAGATAAAAGGTGTCAGCAGCCCGTGGCAACAGGCCGGGCGGTTGGCATTTTTGGGCTTGTACGCGGTGACGGTGTTCGCGGCGGTTGCCTGGGGTGTTTCCAACGTGCGTCAGATCGATCCGCAAAACCGCGCCGTGGTGTTGCGCTTGGGCGCGCTGGATCGCATCCAAAATTCCGGTTTGTTGCTGGCCTGGCCAAGGCCTTTCGAGCAAGTGGTGATCGTGCCGGCAGCTGATCGCGTGAGCGAACGCCGGATTGAAAACCTGCTGCGTTCGGATGTGGCGTTGCAGGCCGATCGCAAGGCTTCGTTTGCCACACCGGTCAGCGATGCCCTGGCCGGCTCCGGGTATTTGCTGACCGGCGATGCCGGGGTGGTGCAACTGGATGTGCGGGTGTTCTACAACGTTACCGAGCCTTATGCCTTTGTGCTGCAAGGCGAGCATGTACTGCCTGCGCTGGACCGGCTGGTAACCCGCAGTGCCGTGGCCCTGACGGCCGCCCGCGATCTGGACACGATCCTGGTGGCGCGCCCGGAGCTGATCGGCACTGACAGCCAGGCCGCCGAACGCCGTGAGCGTTTGCGTGGGGATCTGGTACAGGGCATCAACCAGCAACTTGCAGCCCTGAGTACCACCGGGCAGGGCATTGGCGTGCAAGTGGTACGGGTGGACGTGCAATCGAGTTTGCCCGGCCCGGCCGTGAATGCCTTCAATGCGGTACTGACGGCCAGCCAGCATGCCGAGCAAGCGGTGGCCACGGCGCGCAACGAGGCAGCCAAGGTCACTCAGTCAGCCACGCAACAGGCCGATCGCGCCGTCGAGCAGGCGCAAGCCCAGGCCAGTGAGCGTGTGGCCAAGGCCCAGGCGGATACAGCCACCATCAGCAATCTGGCCAAGGTGCAGCAGGCTGGCAACGACCCGGGCTTGATGCTGCGTTTGTATCGCGAACGCATGCCACGGATTCTGGGGCAGGCCGGATCGGTCACCAGTGTTGATCCCAATGATGATTCCCGCCTGATTATTCAGGGAGCTGAACAATGAACGCGTCTGCCACTCAACCCGTCGCGAGCCTGCTGACAGGTACTGAACAACGTCGCGCTGCGCGCCAGTTGACCCTGGCCATGCTGGCGCTGGGCCTTTTGGCCTTGGGGCTGGTGTGGCGCTGGCTGATGCCTGCGCAGGTCGGTGTCAGTCAGTTGCTGCTGGGCGTGGCTTCATTATTGGTGGCCGTGCCGGTGATGCGTTCAGCCTGGTACAGCCTGCGTTACCCCAGTTTGCATGGCATCACTGATCAGTTGATTGCCTTGGCCATGCTCGGTGCCTGGGCTACCGGCGATTTGCTGACGGCGGCATTGCTGCCGATCATCATGATTTTTGGCCATGTGCTGGAAGAGCGCAGTGTGATTGGCTCCCAGGAAGCGATCCATGCCCTGGGCAAACTGACCCGCAGCCAGGCGCGATTGTTTCAGGCTGACGGCAGCTTGCGGGAAGTCGATAACGCCACCCTCAAGAGCGGTGATCAGGTCGAGGTGCGTGCCGGTGACCGGGTACCCGCCGATGGCCTGGTACTGGCAGGGCAGGCCAGCCTCGACACGGCCTCGATTACCGGTGAGTCAGTGCCGCTGGAAGTTAGCAGCGGCATGCCGATCTTTGGTGGTGCCATTAACCTGGATGGCCTGCTGCGGGTGCAAGTGACCCGTACCGGCGAGGAATCGACGCTGGGTAAAGTCATCGCCCTGATGCAAAGCGCCGAGCGTGCCAAACCGCCGATCACCCGTTTGCTCGAGCGCTATGCAGGCAGCTATATGGTGCTGGTGCTGATGATCGCGGCTGTCACCTGGTTTATCACCAACGATGCCCAGGCCATGCTCGCGGTGCTGGTGGCGGCCTGCCCGTGTGCGTTGGTGTTGTCGGCACCGGCTACGGCGATTGCCGGGATTGCCGTGGCTGCGCGTCACGGGATCCTGATCCGCAGTTCGGCGTTTCTGGAAGAGCTGGCCGACCTCACGTCACTGGTTGTGGATAAAACCGGCACTCTGACCTATGGCACTTTGCATCTGCAAGCAATTGAAACCGATGCGACAGACCCGCAGCCGCTGCTGCAACTGGCTGCCAGTTTGGGCGCGGCCAGTAGCCACCCGGTAAGCCGGGCCCTGGCCGGATTGGTGAGCCACGAGCAGATGCTGCCCCTCACTGATGTGCGCGAGCGTCAGGGGTTGGGGGTTGTGGCTGGCACCGGGCAGGGCGAAGCGGCATTGGGCCGCCCCGAGTTGTTTCGCCAATTGCAGATCACCACTACCGCCGTGCCTGAGCACGACGGGCCCATCGCCGGGCTGTCGCTCAATGGCCAGTTTCTGGGCTGGATGTTGTTGGCTGACAGCATCAAACCCGAAGCCCGGCAGGCGCTGAGTGAACTGCGCGAACTGGGGCTCGGGCGCCAGGTGCTGCTGACCGGTGACCGCCAGAGTGTGGCTGAGCATTTGGCACACGCAGTGGGCATCCACGAAGTCCAGGCGCAGGCGTTGCCCGAAGACAAGCTCGACCGTGTACTGAGTGAAATCGGCAACGGTTTCCGGCCGATGGTGGTGGGCGATGGCATCAACGATTCGCTGGCGCTCAAGGCCGGAGTGGTTGGCGTTGCGATGGGGGCAGGCGGTGCGGATATCGCGCTGGCGTCGTCGGATATCGTATTGATCGGCAGTGACTTGCGTCGGCTTGGCACCTGCGTGCGCCTGAGCCGTGAGTGCCGTCACACCTTGCAGGTCAACGTGATCATCGGCCTGGGCTGGACCCTGGCCATTGTCGCGGCTGCGGCTTTTGGCTGGCTGGGTGTTGCCGGGGCGATGATCGCCGCGGTGCTGCATAACCTCAGCACATTGTTGGTGCTGGGCAATGCCGGGCGCCTGCTACGTTTTCATGAACCCCTGCAGGCGTTGAAGCCTGCGTGAAAGTGATTCGGATAAACGGTCGCGCCCGCTCTAGCGTCGACCTCCTGTCCGCGAAACTGACAGTTTTGGTTATTCGGCTAACCTATAGTTTTGATATCTGAAATGAAGGAGGAACACAGATGCTCGCGCAACTTCCACCGGCCTTACAGAAACTTCAACTTCCATTACGGCTAAGGCTCTGGGACGGACACGAGTTCAATTTCGGCCCGACGCCCAGCGTCACGATCGTGGTCAAGGACCCGACCCTGGTAGCTCAATTCACCCACCCCAGTCTCGACTTGCTGGGCAGCGCTTTTGTTGAGGGCCGGCTGGAGCTGGAGGGCTCCATCAGCGAAGCGATCCGCGTATGCGATGAGTTAAGCCAGGCACTGGTGGACGATGATGACTACGCTCCGCCACCGCGGGTTTACCACGACAAGGCGACCGACGCCGAATCCATCTCTTATCACTACGACCTGTCCAACGACTTCTACCAGTTGTGGCTTGACCGCGACATGGCCTATTCCTGTGGATATTTTGAAACCGGGGAAGAGAGCCTGGACGAAGCCCAGCAAGCCAAGTTCCGCCTGCTGTGCCGCAAGCTGCGGCTCAAGCCCGGCGAATACTTGCTGGATGTTGGCTGTGGCTGGGGTGGGCTGGCGCGTTTTGCCGCGCGGGAATATGGCGTCAAGGTGTTCGGGATTACCTTGAGCAAGGAGCAGCTCAAACTCGCTCGCGAGCGGGTCAACGCCGAAGGCCTGCAAGACAAGGTCGACCTGCAACTGCTCGATTATCGTGACCTGCCTCAGGATGGCCGGTTCGACAAGATTGTCAGCGTCGGGATGTTCGAACACGTCGGGCACGCCAACCTGCGCGAATATTGCGAAATCCTGTCCAGGGCGGTGCGCGAGGGCGGGTTGGTCATGAACCACGGCATCACCTCCAAGCACACCGATGGTCGTCAGGTCGGGCGTGGCGCGGGGGATTTTATCGACCGTTATGTGTTCCCCAACGGCGAGTTGCCCCATCTGTCGATGATGACTGCCGAGATCAGCGAAGCCGGGCTGGAAGTGGTCGATGTTGAAAGCTTGCGTCTGCATTACGCGCGTACGCTGGATCATTGGAGCCAGCGCCTGGAGCAAAAGCTGGATGCCGCCGCCAAGCAAGTGCCGGAGCAAGCCCTGCGGATTTGGCGTTTGTACCTGGCAGGCTGTGCCTACGCCTTTGCCCACGGCTGGATCAACATCGACCAGATTCTGGCGACCAAACCCCATGCCGATGGCTCGCTGGAGCTGCCACCGACCCGGGCGGACATTTATCGCTGAGTGTGGTTTTCCCAGGTGATGGGTTGCGGGTCTTGTACCCGGTTTTGGTCCAGGACAAAGCGCCCATCCTGCAGGCCGATGTTTTGGTCAACCTTGGCCAGGGCTTTTTGTTCAAACGTCAGTGAGCTTTTGTTGAATACAAGATCGTGGCGGGCAACATTGCCGCCCCAGTCCGGTGAGGGGAGGGAGATGTAACTGATGCGGTACTGGTCGTCAGTGAACGCTCCCTCCACCACATACACCCCGTAGTGGTTCTCTCCCGGGGAGATGATTTTGTAGAGACCATTGTCGTAGTAATACAGCACCGCTTCTTCAAAGGGTTTTTCGCTGTACATCTTCTTGTAGTGCAGCCGGTGGATAAATGTCGGCTGGCCTACTTCCACGTTGATTAGCGGCGGGGAGAGCGGTGTGACCTTGGCTTGAGCTGAAGCCAGCGTGCTGATGCTAAAGAGCATGCCCAGTAACGAGAATCGCATTGTTTTTATTCCTTACACTGAACGGCCCGGGTTATTCCGGGCCGTTCAGTTTATGGAAACCTGCTTGATGCTTTTGCCTGCTCCGAGAAATTCAGACCCTTCCTACAGGCTTATAGAACAGGCGAAACCAGCCGCGCTACTCGCATGCCCAGTTGCTGCAGCCGGTGCGTGGACTTGATATCCGCTTCGGTGATTTCACGCGCCAAAGCGAAGTCATCGAGCAACATATGCTCGACCTCACGGGCAAACGTTTCATCGACGGTCAGCAACATCACTTCAAAGTTGAGACGGAATGAACGGTTGTCCATGTTGGCGCTGCCGATGGCGCTGATTTCGTCGTCTATCAACACTACTTTTTGATGCACAAAACCGGGCTGGTAACGGAAGATCCGCACGCCTGCGCGAACGGCTTCGAAGGCATAGAGGCTGGACGCTGCGTAAACAATCTTGTGGTCCGGGCGGGACGGGATCAGGATGCGCACATCCACACCGCGCAGAACGGCCAGCCTGAGCGCGGAAAACACCGCTTCGTCAGGCACAAAGTAGGGGCTGGTAATCCACACCCTTTGATTGGCGGCATGGATGGCCTCAACGAAAAACAGCGAGCAGGTTTCGTAGGGATCTGCCGGGCCGCTGGCCAGGAACTGGCAAAGCACGCCACCGTCGGGGTAGCTCTGTGGCAGAAGCAAAGGCGGCAGTTTGCGGGCGGCCCAGAACCAGTCTTCGGCAAAGGACTCCTGCAGGCAGGCGACCACAGGCCCGGTGACCTCCACATGGGTATCGCGCCACGGTGACAACGGCGGCTTGGCGCCAAGGTACTCGTCACCTACGTTGTGCCCGCCGACAAAACCGCGCACGCCATCCACCACCACCACTTTGCGATGGTTACGGAAGTTGACCTGGAAACGACTGATCCAGCCGCCACGGGTGGCAAACGCATAAGTTTGCACGCCACCTGCGCGCAAGGTCTCGGCATAAACTTTTGGCAGGGCATGGCTGCCGATGCTGTCATAGAGCACATGCACCGCAACCCCTTGAGCGGCTTTTTCAAGGAGCAGCGCCTGCAGCCTCATGCCCAGGTCATCGTCCTTGATAATGAAAAACTGCACCAGGACCACTTCTTTCGCACTGCGGATGGCAGCGAAGATCGCGTCGAAAGTGGCCGTGCCATTGATCAGCAACCGTACCGAGTTGTTTGCCAGGCAAGGCATGCGCCCCAGCCTGGGCATCGCGCGCAGTGAGGCGTACGCCTTGGAACTGCGTGCCGCGAGAGCTTCTTCGACCCACGGGCGCCAGCTCAGATGGGTGATGGCTTCACGCATTTCCTGGTTGGCATCGCGTCGGGCGCGAATGTAATCGTCAAAAGTGCTACGACCAAAAATCAGATACGGGATCAGCGTGAAGTAAGGAATAAAGAACAGCGACATGGCCCAGGCAATCGAGCCCTGCGCAGTCCTGACCGTCAACACCGCATGCACGGCGGCAATCAGGCCTAAGCTGTGGATTAATAGAATCAGATAACCAAGTACGTGCGGGCCTAGATAATCCATGCGTCTCCTTACTCCAAAATGTCTAATGCCAGTACTAACAGACCAGGATCTGTTATGAATGTCCTATTTGTTTGTGGGCGCAACACTTGCCCTTTTTTGACGTCTAACGCTGACAATCGCGTAGGAGTTGCTTGATGAATGTTCGTCTGCTTGGGCTGTTCATGGCTTGTGGTTTGTCGATTCCTGTGGCTCAGGCCCAAATGCTGCAACCGGGGCTTTGGGAACTCAGCTCCAGCAATATGCAGGTAGATGGCCAACAGTTGCCTGAACTGCAGGTAATGTTAGGCCAATTACAGAATATGCTGACCCCGGAACAAAAAGCCCAACTGGAAAGCCAAGGGCTGACCATGGCGGGTAAAGGGGTGCGAGTGTGCTTGACGCCCGAGCAAGTGAAGTCGGACAACATTCCACTGACAGACCCCAAGTCAGGGTGCAATCAGCAGATCACTGAGCGTAGTGGAAATCAGTGGAAGTTTCGCTTTAGTTGTCCAAAAGCCCAGGGCGCAGGTGTGGCAACGTTTGCCAGTGATCGTGAATTCACCACCCAAGTAAATGGCACCTTTAATGCGACCGGGATTCAGCAGAAGGGCAGCATGGATACCCGTGCTGTGTGGTTGGGGCAAAACTGTGGAACAGTTAAACCGCGCACCTGATCAAAACTCGTTTTGCAGCGCTTTATAGCCGCGTACCAAATCCACATTGGTGCGCGCTACATCTTCTGAAAACTCCGATGCGCTGACACTGACCGGCGCAAACTGGCTCAGGTCAGTGTTGGGTCCGATGCGGGTCGTGGACGGCACATAGAAGTTGTCCGGCAGGTCGCGGCCATCGACCACCGAGTTATGCCGCACCACGCAGCCGTCACCCAGCTCGCAATTGAACAGCACACTGTTGAAACCGATAAACACTCGATCGCCCACACGGCATGGCCCGTGAACGATGGAGCGGTGCGCAATCGAAGTGCTTTCACCGATAGTGACCGCGGCGCCGGACTTTGAGTGAATCACTACGCCGTCCTGAATATTTGAATTGGCGCCGATGCTGATCGGTTGCATGCCGCCGTCCTGGTCGACTTCATCGGCACGGATCACGGCATAGGGCCCGACAAACACATTCTCGCCAATCACCACCTTGCCGCAGATGATTGCGGTGCGGTCTACATAGGCGGACTCGGCAATCACGGGTAAATCCCCGGAAGGGTTTTTTCTGATCATGGTTTGCTCAATGCAGCGTTCAGGGTGTCGAGGTTGTATTCGAAGAGTCCCAGGAAGGTGCTGGCCGGGCCTTTACTCGCCAGGGCATCGGAGTACAGGGTGCCGCCAATCTGTGCGCCACTTTCATCGGCAATTTGCTGCAACAGGCGCGAGTCCTTGATGTTTTCCATAAACACGGCTTTGACCTTGTCGTCGCGGATCTGGCGAATCAGCGCAGCGACTTCAGCGGCAGAGGGTTCCCGTTCAGTCGACAGACCTTGAGGCGCCATAAAGTCGATGCCATAAGCCTGGCCCAAATAACCGAAGGCATCGTGGGACGTCACGATACGGCGGTTGCCAGCGGGCAGGTTGCCGAGTTTGGTTTTGGCCTGGGCTTGCAGATGATCCAGCGCCTTGAGGTAGGCCTGGCTGTTACGGGTGTAGTCGGCCTGGTCGGCAGGGTCAGCCTCTATCAAGGCCCGGGTGATGTTGTTTACATACAACTTGGCATTCGCCAGATCGTGCCAGGCATGGGGGTCGGGGATGATCGCGCCATCCTCCTCCATTGTATGTGCAGTTACCCCTTCACTGGCGGTGACCAACGTTGCCCTGGTTTCGGTACTGGTTACCAGACGATCAAGCCAGGGCTCAAAGCCCAATCCATTTTTAATAATCAGCCTGGCATTGAGCAAAGCCTTGGCGTCGTCGGGTGAAGGCTCGTAGGTGTGAGCGTCTTCATCTGGACCGACCAGAGCCATGACTTGAATATGTTCACCGCCTATTTTCCGGGTGATGTCCCCCAGAATACTGAAGCTGGTGACGACCGGGATTTTCGGGTTTTCGGCGGCGAGCGACAGTGAAGAACCCATTACCAGAAACACACTGAACAACACGGGTAGAGCGCGCATCGTGTAGCACCTCATTGGGATGACAGCAAAGGCGGTCGGCGCAACAAGCCGTGTACCGGACCGAAAATGACAGACAGCGCATAGCCACACCCCGCCATCAACACAATGGCCGGGCCGCTGGGCAGTGAGTAATAGAACGACAGCAGCAGGCCCAGCCAAACTGAAACGCAGCCAATCACCGCCGAGATCAGGATCAGCACAGGCAGCCGACGGCTCCAGAACCGTGAGGCAATGGCGGGCAGCATCATCAGACCCACGACCATTAATGCGCCGATGGCCTGAAAGCCGATCACCAGGTTCAATACCACCAGGGTCAGGAACAGCCCGTGAGCCAATGGCCCCAGTCGGCTGACGCTGCGCAGGAACAGGGGGTCAAGGGTATCCAGCAACAATGGGCGGTAGATGGCTGCCATCAGCAGCATGCTGAAGGTGGTTACCCAGAACATACCCGTCAGTGTCTGGCTGTCGACGGCCAAAGCCGAACCGAACAGCAGATGGAGAAGGTCCAGACGTTTACCGGCGATGCCCAGAATCAATATGCCGCTGGCCAGTGAGATCGGATAAAGCGCCGCGAGGCTGGCATCTTCACGCAAACCGGTGCGCCGGGTGATCCACGCTGACAGCCCGGCCATGCTCAAGCCCGCCCCCAATCCGCCCATGGTTAGAGCGGGCAAGCTCAAACCGGCGAACCAAAAACCCAGAGCCGCACCCGGCAAAATGCCGTGTGCGACGGCATCACCAATCAGGCTCATTCGCCGCAAGATCAAAAAAACACCCAGTGGTGCCGTGCTACACGCCAGAAGCAAACCGCCGAACAAGGCGCGGCGCATAAACACAAACTCTTGAAAGGGTTGCCATAACTGGCTGGCGATAACCATCAGGCGACCTGCGGCGGTTTTATCAGTTGGGTACTCGCCGCCAGAACGCTGCCGCTGCTTTTGATCAATAGCGTTTGGGGCATGTGTTTGCGCACTGCGGCCAGGTCATGGCACACCACCAGCAATGTTCGGCCCTCGGCCTGCCAAGTGTTGATGTGCTGCCAGAGCAGTTCCTGCCCCAGTTCATCTAATGCTGCATGAGGCTCATCGAGTAATAACAACGGGGCATCGGCCAGGCATAAGCGCGCCAATAAAGCGCGTTGCAATTCACCACCCGACAAGGCCATTAGTGGGCGATGTTCCAGGCCGCTCAAATGCCAGTTCGCCAATACCGTATTCAACCGAGCACTTCGTTGCTGCGCTGTTTGCTTCTTGCCCCAGAAACCTGCGGCCACCAACGCTTGCAAACTGATGGGGAATTGCCGATCCATAAACTGCTGTTGCGGCATATACGCCACGTTGCCACGCCGTGGAACATCCAGCAGGACTTTGCCGGTAAGTGGTTTTTGCAGCCCTGCAATGACTTTAAGCAAGCTGCTTTTGCCGCAACCGTTGGCTCCAATAACGGCAGTCAAACTGCCCTTGGCCATCGCGACATCAAGTGCCGGCGTGAGCGGCTGACCGGGCGCACCCCAGGTCAGGTTCTGGCAGCGGATCATGGGGCCTCCCAGTTCCAAAAACTTTCAGCGACGGCGTCATGACTGTGCAAACTTTCCGCGTGGGTCACTTTCAGTTTGAAGGCGTTTACGCCCGTTGTTTTCTGCAGTGCCGTATTCAGCCGTCGCGCAGCATCTTCACAGAACATCAGGTTTTGACCGTTGGCCAAAGCGAAAGCCTGCTCGTCTGCGCGCTTGACTGCGGTTTGTACAGCAGTGCCAAGCGAGCTTTCAGCGTTGTCGATAATGTTTTTCAGGGGTAGGCACGGGTACTGATGATCCAGAATGATCGACAAATCTGCCGAACTGCGCTGGCTGTGGGGTGTGGCCACAATGCCTTTAGGGCTGCCGAGCCATGCCAAAACATCGGCGTGTTGCAGGGCCTGGTTGGCAAAGTCATCGATAAATTGTTGCTGAATTAATTGCCGGGCCAGTGCTGCTGAGCAGGGGCAAGTGGACGAGTAACTCACGAGAATTTTTAGTTCCACGTGGAACATTCCGTTTTTCAGACTCGCTTCGAGGGTTACCGGATAGCTTTTCCAGCCCGCCAATGGGCTGACCAACGCCGGGCGTTTGAGCAGTAAATCACTGTGAATCCGCACATAGGCTTTATCAGATAGACCTTGGTGGCTATCGAGAAAACGCTGCAGAAGTCGTCTTAGCAGGGCGGGTGTGAGGTTTTCTGTTTCCAGCATATCCAGCGCTAGATACAGGCGAGACATATGAATCCCCCGAGCAGTGGCATCTTTCAGGTTCACCCCGGCGTCGATTTTTGCGCTGAGACGTTGGCCGTCAATCAGCACGGGAGAAGCAATGCCACACATGCCCACCCACTCAAGCGCAATCGCTTGTTGGGATGACTGCGCGGCAATATCCGGCAAGGTCAGCGCATTCATATGAGAGATCCGTTACAGAGTATTTCGACATGTTATATTATAACGATAAAGTCGACGATGCTTTTTTTGCTGGGGCAAACACACAGCAATGTTGAGTACGGATGCTCCCTTATCTGCGGTACAGGCCATGCACAGACGTCAATTGCTCCACTGGCTGCTTGCCAGTTCCGTCTTCACATTACCGCTGGGCGTTTCAGCCGCCCAAATCCAGCACGCCAGGCTATGGCGCACCGGCAAGACCTCGCGTCTGGTTCTGGACCTGAGTGGGCCGGTGCAGTACAAAACCTTCTCTTTGACGGCTCCCGAGCGACTGATTATTGATGTGAGCGGTGCCAGCCTGAGGGGTGATTTCAGCGAGTTGGTACTGGCCAATACAGGCCTGCGTGCCATTCGCTCCGGGCATTTTGGCCAGGGCATTACACGCATCGTGCTGGATCTGGATGAGCCGGTGCAGCTCAGCAGTTTTCTGCTGCCGCCCAAGGACGGACAAGGTCACAGGCTGGTGCTTGATCTGACCAAAAGCGCGGTCCCACAACTGAACGCCGCAGTGGCAACGCCCCGCCAGGTACACCCCAAACGCGACATTATTGTGGTGATTGACCCCGGCCACGGGGGCAAGGACCCGGGCGCGACCAGTGCCAAAGGTCATCGCGAAAAAGATGTTGTGTTGTCTATCGCCCAGCTGCTGGCCAAGCGGCTCAAGCGTGAGAAAGGCTTTGATGCGCGACTGGTGCGCAATGATGATTTCTTTGTACCCCTGCGCAAGCGGGTAGAAGTGGCCCACAAGCACAATGCCGACCTGTTTATTTCGGTGCATGCAGACGCCGCGCCGCGTCTTACGGCGTCTGGAGCGTCGGTGTACACGCTTTCGGAGGGTGGGGCTACATCGGCCACAGCGCGCTACATGGCACAGCGTGAAAACGGCGTGGACTTGCTGGGTGCCACTCGCCTTTTGAACCTCAAAGACAAAGATCCGATGCTCGCTGGCGTGATCCTCGATATGTCCATGAATGCCACCATCGCGGCCAGTTTGCAGTTGGGTAATACCATTTTGGGCAGCCTTTCGGGCATCACCTCACTGCATCAAAAACGCGTGGAACAGGCCGGTTTTGCCGTGCTCAAGTCGCCGGATATTCCGTCGATTCTGGTAGAAACCGGCTTTATGTCCAACCCCCGCGACAGCGAGCGCTTGATCACGGCGCGTCATCAACAGGCGGTAGCCGACGGTTTATTTAACGGATTAATCGCTTATTTTCAGAAAAATCCGCCCACCAACAGCCATATGGCGTGGGTTAAGGAACAGAAAAACAGCACGTTCGTCACTTCAGGGTTGTCTTGAATGCATTGTTATAATGTATCATTTGTCGATCCGGTATCGGATTGACTGCCAAGCGGGCGTTTTGACCTGCAGCCCTGATGAGGAAATATCCAGATGTCGAATCGTCTTCCTGTAACTGTTCTCTCAGGCTTTTTAGGTGCAGGTAAAAGCACGCTGCTTAATTATATTTTGCGCAACCGCGACAACTTGCGCGTGGCCGTGATCGTTAACGACATGAGCGAAATAAATA
>Ga0256410_1000963_pt1 | contig 24025 bp, 23 predicted proteins | sample PhyWR1_FD_185983 | JGI IMG/M metagenome (GOLD analysis project Ga0256410, IMG submission 185983) | Leaf surface microbial communities from wheat plants in UC Gill Tract Community Farm, Albany, California, United States - DLSL W.R1 | ecosystem: Host-associated > Plants > Phyllosphere >... | reverse complement strand
GTGTCGAGGGTGCCGAAAAAGTGCGTTTCACCCGGCCCTACCTGACCAACCCGCTGGTGCTGGTGACCCGTGGCGAAGAGCGCAGCCCGCTGACGTTGGAGGACATGGTGGGTAAACGGCTGGCGCTGATCGGCGGCAGTGGCCTGCACGATACGATTGCACAGAATTTCCCGGGGATTCGGTTCGTGGACGTCGAAAATCCGGAACAGGCGCTGGCGCTGGTGGCCAATGGCGGCGCAGAGGGCGCGGTCAACTCGCTGCTCAGTGCGCGCTTTATGATCGCCCGGTCTTACCGCGACAGTTTGCGCGTCACCAGCACAATCGGCTCGGACCCGGTGCGTATCGCCTTTGGGGTCAACCGCAGCCAGTTGGAGCTGTTTTCGATCCTCGATAAAGCGCTGCTGAGTATCACGCCGCAGGAAATGGATGAAATCATCAGCCACTGGCGCAACGAGGTCATCATCGAGGACAGTTACTGGCTGCGTCATCGCAATGTGATCATGCAGGGATTTGGCCTGGCCGCGCTGCTGCTGGTGATCACCCTGGGCTGGGCGATTTATCTGCGCAGCCTCATCCGCAAGCGTGTGCAGGCCGAGCGTGCCTTGAGCGACCAGATGCGCTTTATGAGCGTATTGATCGACGGCACGCCGCACCCGATTTACGTGCGTGATCGCCAGGGACGATTGATGGCGTGCAACAACGCGTACCTGGATGTGTTCGGCTTCAGGCTCGAAGAGGTGATCGGCAAGACCGCCGTGGAAACTGACACCGGCAACCCGCCTCAGGCGCAACTGTTCCATGAGGATTACATGCGCCTGATGGCCAGCGGCGTACCGCAGATTCAAGACAGAATCCTCAAGGTGCCGGGCGACAAGGTCCTGACCATTTACCAATGGATGCTGCCGTACCGCGATGGCGATGACAATGTGGTGGGCATGATTGCCGGCTGGGTGGATGTAAGCGAACGGCAGCGCTTGCTCGGTCAGTTGCAGGAGGCCAAGGAAGATGCGGACGCCGCCAACCGTGCCAAGACCACGTTTCTGGCGACCATGAGTCACGAGATTCGCACGCCCATGAACGCGGTGATTGGCATGATTGAGCTGGCCCTGGCGAACGCCGAGCAGGGCCGCCCCGACCGCGATGCCCTGCAGGTGGCGTCGGTGGCATCACGCGGCATGCTGGAGTTGATCGGCGATATTCTGGACATTGCGAGAATCGAGTCCGGGCATCTTTCGCTGGCGCAGGAGCCCGCCAACGTGCATGAACTGCTGCTGTCAGTGGCGCGGGTGTTCGAAGGGCTTGCGCGCTCCAAGGGGCTGGCGCTGCAGGTGGAATTGGATCCGTTGATGGATTGCCCGGTGCTGGTTGATCCGTTGCGCTTTAAACAGGTGGTCTCCAACCTGTTGAGCAACGCGATCAAGTTCACGTCTCAGGGCCTGGTGCGGTTGGGAGGAAGCGTTTCGCCGGCCTGCGATGCAGACCAACTGGAGTTCAAGTTGTGGGTCGAAGACGCCGGTATCGGTATCAGCGCAGAAGACCAGCAGCGGCTGTTCAACCCATTTATCCAAGGCAGCAACAGCGAGCAGTCGCCGCGCAGTGGGTCCGGGCTGGGGCTGGTGATCAGTCGCAACCTGTGTGAAATGATGGGGGGCAAACTGCACCTGAGCAGCGTGCTCGGCAAGGGCACGCGGGTGGACTTGCTCGTGACGCTGGCCCGTACCGCGATATCGCCCGCCGAGCACCCGGCGATGGTCGCGCGCGCGCAACCGTTTCGGGCATTGGACATTCTGGTGGTGGATGACTATCCGGCCAACCGCGCGCTGCTGGCGCGGCAATTGAGCTTTCTGGGGCATCGGATCAGCACTGCCGAGGAAGGCAACCAAGGGTTCGAGCTGTGGAAAGCCGCGCCCCCGGATGTGGTCATCACCGATTGCAACATGCCGCTCAAGAACGGTTACGCACTGGCGCGTGATATTCGTGCGTATGAACGCGAACACGGCCGGGCGCCATGCCTGCTGCTTGGGTTTACCGCCAATGCGCAACCTGAAGAAACCGAACGCTGTCGCCAGGCCGGCATGGACGGTTGCCTGTTCAAGCCGGCGGGCCTCGAAGACTTGCGGTCGGCGTTGGCCACGCTCACCGATCAACCGTCGGCTGCTGAACCGGACCTCGTGGTGGATCTGAGCGCTCTGGTCTCGCTGACCGGGGATGATCGCGCCGCGCTTCTGGAACTTCTGGCACCGTTGCTCGACAGCCTGCAGGCTGACCGCGCGCTGCTTTCGATGCTGCACACTGAGCGCGACTTTCACGCATTGCATGATCTGGCTCACCGCGTCAAAGGCGGCGCGCGCATGGTCAGGGCCCAGGTGCTGATCGCGCACTGCGACACGTTGGAGACGGCTTGCCTGAGCCAGGAGCGCAGCGCCCTGGATGCGGCCGTACAGGCGGTAGGCGTGGCGATTGACGATCTGTGCCGAGGCTTGAGTGGTTATTGCAATCAGCCTTGACGGCGTTTGATGGCCATTCGGTAAGTTTGGGACAACTCCTACGCGAAGGGGGAACAAGCCTGATTTTGTCTGCGGGATATGTCTGGAAAATGGGCGCTGCTCACTGACGAGCTCCGCCTGCGCAGGTACCCGACATGCCGAATAAAGCACTGACCATCCTGATTGCCGATGAACAGCACCTGCAACGACTGCACATCGAGAAAATGCTCAATCAGTTGGGGTATCACCGCATCCTGCCGGTGCAAACCTTCGAAGAAGTCCAGATCCTGACGGCCATTCCGGCCGAGCCCTTCGATGTATTGATCATCAATGCAGGGCTGGCGGCCCAGGCGAGGGGGCCGCACCCCCAGGCCCGTCATGTGTTGGTGTACGACCATCTGGACGTGGCATCAGCCGCCGGCACCACGCCGACATTGCTGGTTCGTTTGCCGGGTGCGCCGGACACGGTCAATCTCGAACACTTCATGGACATCATTGACCCGCCCGGCGCCTCTCGGGGCCTGCGGGTGTTGCCGTGGCTGCGGGAGTTGTCCCGCAAGCCGGCTGCCTGAGTTCAGTCCCACTCGGGTGCGATGCTCTTGGGGCTGGTCAAGCGATGGCCCCGTTCCAGGTTGGCAATTTGCGCCATGTCGTCCGCGCTCAAGGTCAACTGCAGGGCTTTCAGGTTGCTCTCCAGGTTGGCGCGCTTGGTTGACGATGGAATCACCGCATGGCCCAGTTGCATGGCCCATGCCAAAGCGACCTGCGCCGGGGTGGCTTGATGGCGTTCGGCTATTTGCTCGAGTACCGGGTCCTTGAGCACTTCGCCATAGGCCAGGGTCATGTACGAGGTGATCTGGATATCGTTGGCGTGGGCGAATTCCACCACCTTGCGGTTTTGCAGGTAGGGGTGCAGCTCGATCTGGTTGGTGGCGATATTTTCCGCGCCCACGGCGGCAATCGCCTGTTTCATCAGGTCGACCGTGAAGTTGGAGATGCCGATCTGGCGCGTCAGGCCCAGGCGCTTGGCTTCCAGCAGCTGGCCCATGAACTCGGCGAAGGGCACCTGGTTTTCCGGTGACGGCCAGTGGATCAGCGTCAGGTCCAGGTAATCGGTTTTGAGTTTGCGCAGGCTTTCCTGCAGGCTGGGAATCAAGTGGCCCTGGGCGAAGTTGGACACCCAGATCTTGCTGGTGATGAACAGCTCGTCACGCGGCACGCCGCTGTCGGCAATGGCTTGGCCAACCTCGGCTTCATTCTCGTAGATCTGCGCGGTGTCGATGGCGCGGTAGCCCAGTTCCAGACCAGTGCTGACCGAGTCGATCACCACCTGGCCTTTCAAACGGAAGGTGCCGAGGCCGAAGGCAGGGACTTTTTGGGTAGGGAGGGACATTAGAGACTCCTGAACGGGTGTGGACAATGGAGTCGAGTATCCGCGCGTCGTTCCGTTGGAAAAACCGCCGATGCCGCAAAGGACTGTTGAGCGAGCGTCACGAATGGTGGGGCGGCTCGATCAACGGCAGGAGGGGCAAGCCCCTCCTGCACTTCGATCTTTGTCGATCAGGCGAGTGTGCGGGGTACCCGCAAGCGCTCGGCCGCATTGCGCAGCAACTGCTCGGTGGCGGTCCAGCCCAGGCAGCCGTCGGTGACCGAGACGCCGTATTTCATCGACGCGCTCAACGGCTGGCAGCCCTCGAACAAATGGCTTTCGAGCATCATGCCGATCAGCGACGTGTCGCCCTGCAAGCGTTGCTCCAGCACCTCGTTGAACACGGCCGGCTGACGCAGCGGGTCCTTGCCGCTGTTGGCATGGCTGCAATCGACCATGATCCGCGCGGCCACCTTGGCGTTGGCGAGGTCTCGCTTTACCTGTTGCACATTCTGCGCATCGTAGTTCGGCCCGCGGTGACCGCCGCGCAACACCAGATGGGTGTCGGGGTTGCCCGGCGTCTGGATGATCGCCGGGTGGCCCTGGCTGTCCACACCGAAGTGGCGATGAGGGTGGGCGGCTGAACGCATCGCGTCACAGGCAATGGCGACGCCGCCGTCGGTGCCATTCTTGAAACCCACGGGCATGCCCAGGCCGCTGGCCATTTCGCGATGGATCTGCGATTCGGTGGTGCGCGCTCCAATTGCGACCCAACTGAGCAGGTCATCGAAGTAGCCGGCCGCCATGGGCTGCAGTAGCTCGGTCGCGACCGGCAGGCCCAGGCGCAGCATCTCGCGCATCAGCTCGCGCGACAGCGTGAGGCCGGCCGCCATGTCATCGCTGCCGTCCAGATGCGGGTCATAGGCCAGGCCTTTCCAGCCGATGGTGGTGCGGGGTTTCTCGACGTAGGCGCGGATCACCAGCAGCATCTGATCGCTGACATCCAGCGCAAGCTTCTTCAGGTTGCGGGCGTATTCCATGGCCGATTCCGGATCGTGGATCGAACAAGGGCCGACAATCACCAGCAAGCGTGAGTCTTCGCCATTGAGGATGGCGCGCACGGCTTGGCGATGGGCGTGGATCTGTTCATTCAGGAACGGGCTGAGGGGCAACTGGTGCTTGAGCTCAAGTGCGCTGGGCAGGCGTCGGATCAGGGTTTCATTGGCGCAGGTCAAGGCGTGGAGGGGCAGGGCGGCGACGGAGGAGTTCATATTCAGGGCTTCCTGGGCAAGCGGCGGGCTATTCCCGCGCACTTGGCCTACTGGGGTGTTCGACAATTGGCCGGATTGGCTACGTGTGTGGATTTGCCACCAGCGGGTGACCGATCGGAGGCGGCAGGCTGTCCCGAGCGGAGCTGGCTAAATCGCCATGCAGTGCAAGTGTCGTAACGGTAATAAGTGGCGTGGTTCATGGCTTGATTCCTTGTGTGTGCTTGCAAAGTTGGTAAGGGCTGAAAAAACAAAACCCCCGGTCGGGGAGCCGACCGGGGGTTAGATTTCTCTGGCAGGCGACCCCTTGAACAGTGGGCGCCGATTTCAGGTATCAGGCGCGCCAGTGGCTGAACCAATACCCAAAATAAAAGCTGACCCGTGCGCTCAAACCGTTCACGCGGGCAGCCACGACCGAGCGCTGGGCGCTGGCGGCAGGGCAGACCTGAATGTGGGTGAGTGGCAGCATGGTTGCTCTCCAGAATGATGGTGCCGAGCTTACTAGAGGCGCCCCGACAGATTCAATCAGTAATTTCTATTGCCCGTAGGTACTTACGGCTATGGGGTGAGTGCCGATATGCTGGTCACCTGTTGATGATTGATCGGATGCGACCATGACTGTCCTTACTCTTGCTGCTGCTCAATTCATTTCCGTTGCTGGCGATGTGCCCGAGAATATCCAACGGCATGTGGCTTTCATGCGCGAGGCGGCTGAACAAGGCGTGCAATTGCTGGTATTTCCCGAACTGTCGTTGACCGGATATGAGCCTTCGTTGGCGGCCGGACTGGCAATTGCTCCGGAAGACGCATTGCTGTCACCGTTGCGCGAAATGGCGCGTGAACTTCAGATAACGGCGGTGGTGGGCATGCCGATTCGATTGACCCCGCATGGAGGTGTGTTGATCGGCGCGCTGGTGCTGGGCGCTGATGGGGGCCTTGCGCTCTACACCAAGCAGCACCTACACCCAGGCGAAGATGTGGCTTTTGTTGCAGGGCAGGGTGGTGCCGCTCTGGAACGGGGGAACGACCGAGTCGCGCTGGCGGTATGCGCAGACTTTTCCCACGCCAGTCATCCGCTTGCTGCAGCGCAGTCAGGCGCCAATGTATATGCCGCCAGTGTGCTGATCAGCGAAAGAGGGTACGCGGGTGACAGTGCTCTGCTTCAGGGCTATGCCCGCAAATACAAACTGCTGGTGTTGATGGCCAACCATGGCGGCCCTTCGGGTGGCTGGGCCTGTGCCGGGCGCAGCGCAGTCTGGATAGCGGATGGCAGCTTACTGGCGGCTGCGACTGGCATCGGCGAGGCACTGGTAATTGCCCATCGCGATGGCGCCCAGTGGACTGGCCGTGTGGTGGCGCTGTAAATGGCCTTTTATCTCCGAGCAGCCACGCAGCAGGATTTGGCCTTTGCCCGCACGCTGACCCACGAAGCCATGAGCGATTACTACCAGCAATACGGCTTGCTGTGGTCTGACAGAGGCTTCGATACGGCTTGGGCCGACCGGGAAAACTGGCTCATTTGCCGGGACGCCGATGTTCTGGGTTTTATCAGCCTGAGCCGCGATAGCCGAGCGCTCTATATCCGCGAGCTGCATATGACCGAGGGCTGTCGCGGGCTGGGTGCGGGAAGCTGGGTGCTGCAACAGATGGCGTTAAAAGCGCAGGCGTCAGGTCTGTTGCGGTTGACCGTGTTCAAGACCAACCCGGCGAGCAGGCTCTATCAGCGCATGGGCTTCAGCATTGTCGGTGAGGAGAATTGTTTCTGGCGAATGGAGCAGGTCTGCAGCGCAAGCTAACCATGCGTCAAATTCTAATAAGCGCATACTGGCCTCAGGAGCCGACTTCCTGATCTTCGTTCTGGCCATCAGCCTCAGCAAGGATGATCCCTTCCTTCATGCCCAAAAGGACCGCTACCTTATGGGCTTCTCCACGCCGCCCTTTTTTGCGCCCAGCGAGCACTTGATAGGTGGTTGCCGGGTCCACGCCATGTTCGCGGGCGAAGGCTTGCACAGACTTTCCTTGATGTTCCAGCCAGGCCTTGGCTTGTGCAGCAGTGCGGATTCCGGGCATAGTTTAAAACCGTTCAAGTCTGTTTAACGAAGAGATGAGTGTGTCACCTCTTGGGGTGTGCCAGATTAGGATAATACATCCAAATGAGTGGAATCGGTTCGCGTTTAAGGCAAGAAAGAGAGCGACTTGGCCTGTCGCAAAAAATTTTTGGTGAAATCGGCGGCGTGGAGGCCAATGCACAAGGCAAATATGAGAGTGGCGGTCGAGCACCCAAGGCCGACTATCTGTCTCGTGTGGCCGAAAAAGGCGTAGATGTGCTGTACGTGCTTACTGGCATCGCGACGCCGATTCAACTGGAAAACCTGAGTCACATTGAGGAAAAAGTGCTGGGCGACTACCGCGCGATGTTGAAGGAGGACCAGGATGCGATCCGCCGCCTCACGTCTACCCTGGCCGAGCACTCCATTGCAGTGAAAGGTAAATCCAGGCCGCCGATTCAGGATTCCTGACTGTTTACCCAGAAAATGCGCCGTTCGTCATGAGACGAACGGACCTGCTGCACCAAAAAATCATCTATGACACGAGCAACTAGGTCTGTGCCTTGGTTTTTTGCTAAGGTGTCCAGCAATGTATAAAGACCATTTCGCGAGGTGTCTGCTTGATTAGGGTGCTAGTAGTCGATGACCATGATCTCGTTCGTACAGGCATTACACGAATGCTGGCTGACATCGACGGCCTGCAAGTAGTTGGTCAGGCCGAGTCAGGAGAAGAATCCCTGATCAAGGCGCGGGAGTTGAAACCCGATGTGGTGTTGATGGACGTCAAGATGCCCGGAATCGGCGGGCTTGGCGCCACCACCAAACTGCTGCGCAGCCATCCGGACATCAAGGTCGTGGTGGTCACCGTGTGCGAGGAAGATCCGTTTCCCACCCGCCTGTTGCAGGCCGGTGCCGCCGGTTACCTGACCAAGGGCGCAGGCTTGGCTGAAATGGTACAGGCCATTCGCCTGGTCTTTGCCGGGCAACGCTATATCAGCCCGCAGATTGCCCAGCAGTTGGCCATCAAGTCTTTTCAGCCCACCAGTGATTCGCCCTTCGATGCGCTCTCGGAGCGGGAAATCCAGATTGCCCTGATGATCGTCGGCTGCCAGAAGGTACAGACGATTTCGGACAAGCTGTGCCTCTCACCCAAGACCGTCAACACCTACCGTTATCGCATTTTCGAGAAGCTCGCCATCAGCAGTGATGTTGAATTGACCCTGCTTGCGGTGCGTCACGGCATGGTGGACGCCAGCGCCTGACATGACCACACCGTTTGATGCCAGTGCCTTCCTCTCGACCTGCAGTGGCCGCCCCGGCGTGTACCGCATGTTCGACAGCGAGGCGCGCCTGCTGTATGTGGGCAAAGCCAAGAACCTGAAGAACCGTCTGTCGAGTTATTTTCGCAAGACCGGCCTGGCGACCAAGACCGCCGCGCTGGTGGCGCGTATCGCCCAGGTCGAAACCACCATTACCGCCAATGAAACCGAGGCGCTACTGCTTGAGCAGACGCTAATCAAGGAATGGCGGCCGCCCTACAACATCCTGCTGCGTGACGATAAATCCTACCCCTACGTATTTTTATCCGACGGCGCCTTTCCGCGCCTGAGCATTCACCGTGGGGCCAAGAAGCAAAAGGGCAAGTACTTCGGGCCCTATCCCAGCGCCGGCGCAATTCGTGAAAGCCTGAGCCTCTTGCAAAAGACCTTTTTTGTGCGCCAGTGCGAAGACAGTTTTTACAGGAACCGTACCCGGCCGTGCCTGCAATTTCAGATCAAGCGTTGCAAGGCGCCTTGTGTGAGCCTGGTCGAGCCTGCGGAATACGCTGAGGATGTGCGCCACTCAGTGATGTTCCTCGAAGGGCGCAGCAATGCCCTCACCGATGAACTCTCCGGCGCCATGGAGCAGGCGGCCAGCACCCTGGATTTTGAGAAGGCCGCGGAACTGCGCGACCAGATTTCGCTGTTGCGTCGCGTGCAGGACCAGCAAAGCATGGAAGGTGGCACCGGCGATGTCGATGTGATCGCCGCCTTCGTCAACCCCGGCGGCGCTTGTGTGCACTTAATCAACGTTCGCGGTGGCCGGGTGCTGGGCAGCAAGAACTTCTTTCCGCAAACCGGTATCGACGAAGACGTGGCCGAAGTCATGGCCGCATTTCTGGGCCAGTATTACGTGAGCAGCCCCGAGCGGGATCTGCCCTCGGAGCTGATCGTCAACGTGGTGCACGAAGACTTCCCCACGCTGATCGAAGCAATTCACGAGCTGCGCGGTCGCGAGCTGGACATCAGCCACCGCGTACGCGGCACCCGAGCCCGCTGGCAGCAATTGGCTGTGACCAACGCCGAACAGGCACTCAGCGCGCGCCTTGCCAATCGACAGCACGTCGCCGCACGGTTTGAAGCGCTGGCCGAAGTGCTCAAGCTCGAGGAACCACCGCAGCGCCTGGAATGCTACGACATCAGTCACTCCAGCGGCGAAGCCACCGTGGCCTCTTGCGTGGTCTTCGGGCCGGAAGGGCCGATCAAATCCGATTATCGACGTTACAACATTGAAGGCGTGACGGCCGGCGATGACTACGCAGCCATGCACCAGGCCCTCATGCGCCGCTTCAGCAAGTTGAAGGAAGGCGAGGGCAAGCTGCCTGATATCCTCTTGGTGGACGGCGGCAAGGGCCAGCTGTCCATGGCCCGCGATGTGCTCAACGAACTGGCGGTGCCGGACCTGATTCTGCTCGGTGTAGCGAAGGGGACGACGCGCAAGGCCGGTTTCGAGACGCTGTACTTGAATGACGCCGCCCACGAGTTCACCTTGAAGGGCGATTCACCAGCACTGCATCTGATTCAGCAGATCCGCGACGAAGCCCACCGATTCGCCATTACCGGCCACCGCGCTCGTCGCGGTAAAACCCGGCGAACCTCAACCCTGGAAGGGGTGGCAGGGGTAGGTCCGACGCGCCGACGCGACCTGCTTAAACATTTTGGTGGCTTGCAGGAGCTGTCCCGTGCCAGCATTGACGAAATAGCCAAAGCACCCGGTATCAGTAAAAAGCTCGCTGAGCTGATTTATGCAAACCTGCACAGCGAATAGAATGCCTTTCCACCTCGTAGCCAGTTGTGCCGATGAATATCCCTAATCTGATCACCGTACTACGCGTCCTGCTTATCCCGATTTTCATTTTATTGTTCTATTTGCCCTACGAATGGAGCTATGCGGCATCGAGTTCCGTGTTCGCTTTCGCCGCCGCCACCGACTGGCTCGACGGCTACCTGGCCCGTCGGCTGGAGCAGAGCACGCCGTTCGGCGCGTTTCTCGACCCTGTGGCCGACAAGCTCATGGTAGCCGTTGCCCTGGTATTGCTGGTGCAGGAACACGGCAACCTGTGGCTGACGCTGCCGGCTGCGGTCATCATCGGTCGCGAGATCGTGGTATCGGCCCTGCGCGAGTGGATGGCCGAAATCGGCGCCCGCGCTCATGTTGCCGTTTCCAATATGGGCAAGTGGAAAACCGCTGCCCAGATGCTTGCGCTGGTCATCCTGCTCGCCAACCCGTCGGACTTCTCCTTCTGGGTTCTGACAGGCTACGCCTTGCTGCTGATCGCCGCCGGTCTGACCCTGTGGTCCATGCTCCAATACCTGCGCGCCGCCTGGCCGCATCTGCGCACTACCGTCGAAAAGAAATAAAACTTTTTTGAATCAAGGTGTTGACGATCGCCGAGGATTCTATAGAATGCGCGTCACCAAGCGGGAATAGCTCAGTTGGTAGAGCACGACCTTGCCAAGGTCGGGGTCGCGAGTTCGAGTCTCGTTTCCCGCTCCATATATCGATCTACAGAGTTCCATGGAAGTCTGTAAGTCATTGAAAATAGACGCTTCGGCGTCTTTTTTCGTTCCGCCAGCATCCACCGGAAGCCACGGGTATCCGGACGTTTTTAGTCCAGAATCTAGTCCATGAACATGGCGGGCTTCGAGATCGGATTGTTGCAGGAGCCCGACGAGTCATTTGCTGAACATCTAGCCCTGAATTTCACCTTCAGGAGGCTAGAAGCATGGCTCTTTCAGATGCTGCCGTCCGGCAGGCCAAGCCCACCGGCAAAGACTACACCCTCGGCGATATTGACGGCCTGTCCCTGGCGGTGACGGCCTCGGGCGGGCGTTCGTGGCACTTCCGTTATTGCTGGGGCGGCAAACAAAAGCGCATGTCGTTGGGCACCTATCCGCAAGTCAGCTTGAGCAGGGTAAAGGTCTGCGTCCAGCCGCTATCGCTGCGCACGGTGGCGCGCCAGATGGCTCTGCCTTCGGGGTTTTCCAGCACCAGGCCGTGTTCCTGCAGGATGTTGAACAGGGTGGTGTTGCGTTCGGGAATGCCGCTGATGCCTTGGGACAGCAGGTGGGCGCGCAACTTGTCGGAAACGGTTTTGCTCACCAGCCAGAGCGCATCGTCGGTGAGCCAGCCGTCGGAGGCTTCGGGTTGGTTGAGCTTGAGCACGTCGTGCAGCAGGTAACGCAGGCCGTCGATCAGCTTGCGCTGCAGGGCGTGGCGGGGGGCGGCCAGCGCCTGCACCGGATCGCCACCGAGAGCGCGGGCGACGGAGGCTTGGTCGGCTCGGATCACCAGTTCGCCGAGGATGCCGGCGTGTTCATACTGCCCGGACAGGGCATGCAGCAAGGCGGCCCACAGCTCCGGGAAGCCGCTGAGCCAGTCCAGCGGTTCGCGGCCAAGCACGGCGTTGGCCAGCAGCCCGGCCGCGGCGCCATGCAGGCGATACTGCCGGTCCGGGTTGTGGCGGAAGCGGTAGGGCTGTCGCAGTGGGCCGTGCCACGGGTGCCAGCGTTGACCGGTCTGGTCTTCCACTACCAGGTCAGTGACCAGTTTGCCGACGTCGTGCAGCAGCGCGGCGTAGGCGATGCCGGCGGTCCAGGCTTCGGCCTGTTGGGTCTGGATCTCGGGTGGCGTGCCCAGTGGCAACAGGTGTGACTGGCGCAGCTTCAGGGCGCAGACGACGATTTCCAGCCCGTGATCCAGCAGGCCACCCGGATGGGCGTGGTGATGGCTTTGCGAGGCGGGGAAGTGCTGGACCAGTTCGGCATAGCGTTCCAGTGGGGCGCGGTACAACGACGCGAATTGTGCCGGGGAGACGGCGGTGCGCTGCCAGATTTGCTCCATCAGCGTGCGGCGATGGGGCGCGGCCAATAATGCCGCCGCTGACTGTGGGTGCAACCAGCCGCTCGGCAGCTCGACGTCTGCGGCAGTGGGCGATTCAGGTGCTCCTTTTCGGGAGCGCAACCACTGGAACATCGCGTCCTCCGAAGCGTGCACGGCGGGAGCGCCTTTTGCCTTTTCTGGATAGAGCCTTTGCCATTGATGAACCCTTCTTTTGCGTCCCTTACGCCCGCCATTTCATGCCATTTTTGCTGACGGGTGGCACGCAAATGGCGGGAAAGTTGTGGTACTCATTATCACTTGTCCTTCCTCGAACTGGAGTGCTGAAAAGCCCGTTGTCGTAGAGGTGAATGCCATGAGCGGTCATCTGAGAAAAAGCAAAGCCGAGCGTGTTGGACGCTGGCTGGGTAGAGGCTATAGAGGTCTCATGCGGCAGGAGCAGCGGTTGCGCCTGTGGCTGGTCGGGCTTGGGGTTCCCGCAACGGGGGCCAAGGTCTTTGCTTGGTGTCTGCGCCTTAGCGTGATTGTTTTGTTGCTGAGCTTTTCCATCGTGCTGGCCATGATCGTTTTCGGCTTGTGGCTGATCGGTCGGGGCGTTGCTCGGGGCGACCTGTCGTATCGAACCCCGGATGTTGAATGGCGAGATGGGCCATCTGGATACGGCATGTACACCGATGACGGATACCGGATAGACCCTCATGTTCATGAGGATCTATAAGGGCATTTACTTAATTTTGTTCAGCGCCAAATCCGCTCCGCCTTTGCCAGCCCCTCTTGCGTCGTTGGTCCCACTGGTGAACCCTTGAAGGATGTTGCCGGCGCTGACCCCAGCCCAAGAGATGGCGACTATCCAGAACATGGGCAGGACGATGAACATCGTCGCCATAACGAAGTTCAGCAACATATCCCCAAACGAATTGTTCAACCCAAACAACACATTGAAGTTGCTGTGCGGCGAGCCGCTGCCGTAGAGCGCATCGAGAATGGTGCTGTCGATCCAACGTGCCAGCTGGAACCAGAAATCCACGAAGAACAGTGCGAACTGCACGCAACTGGCGGTCACCAAGGTCTTCAGGTCATAGGTGCCGATCACCAGCACCAACGGCAGGCAGATCACCAGCGCCATCTTCAGAAACGACAGCACCATTGGCAATGCTTGGCGCACCACATCCATCGCGGGGAAAAAACCCAGCGAACCCACGGTCAGGCCCAGGTCCGCCGTGGCGCGGGTGACGATGTTGGGGATGCTTTTTTCAACCTGCCCGCCGTAGTCGTTGTACACCTGGCCTTGGTTCATCACCTGCTGCCGAGGCGCGGCCACCGCACGGATCACTGCATCATCGACTTGCCCACTGGGGATAAAACTGGCCCAGCGCGACAGGCGTGTCAGCAAGTCCGCATCCACTTGCTGTAACAGGCGCGCGCGTAAGCCGCTGTCGGCATCTGTCCACCATGGCCGGCAACCCGGATAGCCGCCTCCGTCGGGCACCTGGGCCAGTCCTGCATCACGGGTCGAGTCATACGGCCAGGCGCTGCGCGGAGTGCTGGAGCGGTAGCGGTCGTAATAGCCCGGAGTGTCCACGAAATAGCGTGAACCAATCCAGCTGACCTCGTTCATCTGTTCATCGCTCAGCGTCGGGCGGTCCATGAACAGCCGCGCACGGGCGCGGGCGTAGCAGTCGCGGGTGAAATCGGCGACTTCCTGGGCCAGCAGCGGGTCGTTGATTCGCGCGCCATCGATGGCCATGCGCATCTGCCGCAGGTCCGCGCCACAGGGGATCGACGCCACTGCTGCACCGGTCACCGCCTTGGACAGCGAATGCATGAAGAACCACCACACCGGTACTTCGGCACTTTGATTGTTGAGGGTGGTAAAGGCGCTGTCCCAGCCGGTTTCCGTGGGCGCGACGACGCGCACCTGGCATTGCCGGGAACGGCTTTCATCGAATTTCAGCGTGCTCAGGTCTACCGGTATAAACGGAATGGCCGCGAACAGAATCACCACAATCGCCACCCACACCCGGTTCTCGATGCGCATCGCCGACAGCACACCCTTGTTGCCTTCATCGGCCCCTTCGGCGCGGGCGCGCAGCCATTCCTGCAGGATGATGGCGAGAAACGGCAGCGCAAATACGCCGCTGGCTACCAGCACCTGCCACAGGCCGTTGTTGACGATCCAACCCACCAGGGTCAGGTAATACTCCAGATAGTCAGTGGTGGTCAGGGTCATATTGCCTCCGGTCCCGACAGGGCATTGCTGACTTCCAGCAGCACCAATGCGGCTACGGCAGCGCATTCGGCACGACGCAGACGCGCGGCGGCGTCCGGTTCGCGCTGCAGCAGACGAGCGCTCATCCAGCGCCAGCCGTAGATGAGTGCCGCATACAAGCCCAGGCGCCAGAGCAGCAGGCCGAGCGTGTGATCGCGCAACCAGTTGCTCCAGGCCTGTCCATCGCCCAGTAGACGGATGGCGAGCACGTTGATCAGGGTGGCCGCGACTATCAGGCCCAAGGCGCATACCACACCACGACCCACGGGGCGCAGGTACTTGAGGTCCGGCCAGCGCATCTCAGCGGACTCCCTCGGCGGGCCGTTCGATCTGCTCGATACGGTTACGCTCAGGATCGCCCTGATACACGCCGCGCGAACCCTCGACCCGTAGTTGGTTGCGTCGCAGGATCTCGCTCGCCGCATTGGCCGCCAAAGTGCGACGCAACTCCAGTTCGGTCTTCAGGTTCTGGATTTCCAGGGTCAGCATGTCGCTCTCCTGGGCCACCGCCTGCTGCGCCAGTTCATTAGCCGCCACATTCGGTTCCTGGCGCCCAGTGAGCAGCGTGCGCTGCAACAGCAGGGCTTTTTCCAACACGCTCGACAACGCCACTTCCGAAGCCAGGCGCTTGCCGAGCAAGTCCTGGTCCGGCTCCTCGCGCAGCGCCTCGATCAGTCCACGCGTCACCGGCAACGCGTTGCTGCCGGCGGCTTCCAGATTGGCCGGGTTGGTCGGCACGCGCTTGTTGACCAGATCCAGCAACACCTTGAACTTGGCGTCGTATTCTTCCTGGATCATCGGCGTCAGCCCGATGCCCGGCGTGCTGTCGGTCTTGCTGCAACCGTCGCAGGTGCGCTGTACCTGTTCACCCAGCACACGGTTGGCCCAGTCGGCCGCGGCTTGGGGCGACGGCCAACTCTGGCAGCTCAAGCGGCCGCCGCAACTGGCGCTTGGAATAGAGGAGGTATCGGTGACACTGCGACCATTGAGCAGGTTGTAACCCGCGCGGGTCACATCGCCGACCACCTTGATCGGTGCCTGCCCGCTGCCGCCAGCTTGCCCGCCGCCGACCCAGGGCACGCCACGGTTGCCGCGCTTGGCTTCGGTCTCCTCAATCGCCGCCACGGCATCGGTCTTGTTGGACGCTTCCTTCAATGCCACGCCTTCGGCCAGTTGCTCCCAGCCAGACTGGTTGCCGGCGATATCGGCCATGCGATTGGCCATCGCACGGCAGGTAGTCTTGGAGCGGTCGAAGTCCAGCCGCGCCTGCAAAATCCCGTTGGTCAGCAGGTTGTACAAGCCGGGATTGGCGCGTTGAATTATTATCGCCGGCAGCGAGGCAACGGCGCTGGTGGCGTTCTGAATCACGCTGCTCATGATCGACTGGAAACCGTTGGTAATGCCGTTCAACTGGTTCTGCAGCGTGGCGTCCAGGCTCATGTCGCCGCAGATCATGTTGCTGCTCCAGCCCACGCCGACGCCGAGGCTGCGCATGTTTGCCCCTGGGCCCATCGGCACGGCGCGGCCGCCACCGATGCTGTACAGCACGTCGTCGCCGATCACGCTGCCGCTGGCGCCGAAGTTGGGGTCGTCAACGTAGGCCGGGAGGCACAGCAGCCCGAGGATCAGCAGGGCGGTGGGGTAGTGGCTCTTCATCGTTCAACTCCCTGTGTCGGTGCTGCCGAGAAACAACTGGCCCTCGCGCTTGCAGCAGCTGTACGGGCGCCACAAACCCCAGGCATACGCGCCGTCCTCGGCCTGGGGCAACGCCTCGTTATTGGGGAACACCGCGCAGCTCATCGACAGGTCCGGCTGCAGCCGTTGCCATTTGCCGCTGTCGGCATCGTTCTCGCGCAGTGCGCCGGCGGGCCAGTAACCGGGTTGGGCTTGGGCCAACAAGGACTGATACAGATGCGGCTGACCGCTGCGGGTGACCACATCGCCAGCGCGCTGGGCGACCACTGCCGCGGCCTTGTAGTCATCCGCCTGCTGTAGGAAGCCGCCGCGCGGGTACACGCTGCCCCACAGATCCCCGGCGACACCCACTTCCCGCTGACCGGGGGTCAAGGCTTCCGGGTAGGCCATCTCGGGAAGGTTGTAGCGCCAGGCGAGGAAGTCGAAGCTGCTCAGCAGATACGGCCTATATGCGGCGCTGGCACCGGTGCAGCTGTAGCCGAATTGGTTTGCGAAGCGATTGAATAACAGCGTGCCTGGATGGCCAATCACATCTGCATTTTTGAACTTGAGCAGCGCGTTTTCATTGGCCTGATTTATCGTGCTGTCACCACCGCCCTGGGACGAAGGAGTGGACGGGCTCATCAACGCTACTTCGCGCCATGGGTTGGCACCCGTGTCGGCATAGATCGAGACGACCGCGTCCGGCACGTAATGGCGCACCTTCAGTGACGTTTTGACTTTGCATTCGAAGGGCGTGCAGCGCAGCCAATAGCAAATTCCGCTGATGCGGTAGCCCAGACAGTCCCGCGACAGGCTGGAGCTAGCGAGCGTAAGGCTATTCACGGCCGCAGCGTTGCCGTTCGCAACCAGCAGCGCCACGCTCAGAGAAAGCCTCAATACGTATTGTGGATGGTCCATCAGAACAACTACCAGAGTGTAGAATCAGCGGGTAGTAAAGCGCAATGAAGGGCTGGTGACTCAGGATTAAAAGACGTCGGGCATGATCCTATTTCTTCGCTTGGGCAGAGAGATCTAAGAGGCCGCCCCCTTTGATCATCAATTGAGTTGAAATCTGTCGAATTTATGGATGGGTTCCGAAATTTGTGTAGGAGTTTTCTATATTCGTCATGAATATATAAAAGCCGCTGCGAAGAGTCGCAGCGGCGATGGGCCAAGCTTCATGCTGGCGTGGTTGGAAACTCACGCTCGAGCGCTTGATCCACTAACATCTGAGCCAGCTCCACAAGCTGCAGAACGCCCAGATTTTTGCTGCGCTGCGGCTCAGTCAGCGTGAACGTATCTTCGTAGCCTATGGCGATAATCGACGCGAGAATCTCGCTGGCGTTGCTCAATGCTTCTTCTGTATTGAGCCCGAGTCGTACGTTAAAGGCACGGGATGGCGACTTGGTGCACGGAGGGTCGTTTTTCATGACAGGACCTCCACGTGCAGGAGATACGTTGGTCGGTGAATCATGGGACAGCTTGAGAGTTTAGTTGGGCGGTGCCCTGGGATAAAAAGGGGATAGTTCATTCTCCTTATCTCCTACGTGTCGTTAAGGAACCGACACCCGCCGTTCTGACGCGGTTAGGGTGGCGGACCGCACGAGGGTCAGAACCGGTACACGAAGGAAAACCGGCCAGGCCGAGGCCTGCCTCGCGCGGCCCGCCATAGGCGTGTGGCAGTCAGATGTTCGTATTGACTGCATAGCTATGGCGCTAACCGCGCCTTCATGTACGTTCAGGTTCTGACGCCCGGTCACGAAGAGTGTCGTGACGTCAAGTAGGGTACTGGCGATGTCCAGAGAAGCAAGTCTAACGCTTTTGCATCTACAGAATGTTTGATCTAAAAAATCAATCAATATTATGATTGATGATAGGTTTATAGTGGGCCCTGCAGAAGTTGACTTGGTAATAGAAGGGGGCTTTGGGTTGACTGTTGTTTTAGTAATAAAGGCAGCTAAAAATAAGCTGCCGGAGTAATTATGCAGCAGGGGCGCTTATGAAAAATAATAATCAAATGCATTTTCTATAATTGGAGATATATCTGAAAGATTTTGGATGTGATAAATATTTAAATCTTTAAACTCAGTCATTGAGCGATATCGTGCTCTTGCTGTCTCTCCTGTCCAAACGAGAATCAGAAAACCAGTATTTGGTTGTTGACGCACCGTTCTGTCAATCTCTATAAACCTAACCATATTTTGAAGAGACATTGCATTTTCAGATTTTAGTTCAATTAAAAATCTGTTTCCTTGACTATCAATGATTTCAAAGTCTGGTTTGTATTTAAAGTTTTCGCCGGATCGACTTTCAACGATCTGTGAAAAAGGTGGGTTTTGCGCCACTCTGAATTGCCGGGGAAGTGTTCGTAAAGCGCAATATACCGCATGCTCTAATGACGAGGATTCGTTACTTCCAGATAATGTTTTTTTCATTTCGACTCGCTCCAAGACCACGATTCAGCTCGCCACGCAGTATGAATCGCTTCGAAAACGATTCCAACGATGGTTGCTGCAAGCCCTATAAATGCACTTAAGGCGGGATTTTCTGTCGATTTAAATATAATGGCAGCTCCTCCAGCATTTACTGCAGCGGCAACCCCTTTTGAAGCCCATCTGTCGGATAAAGTAATCAAAAATAGCTGGAAGCAAGAAGTCTCCTTTCCGGAGAGTATGTCAATGTCGGTGCCTTCATGCGTGATTAGAATGCTGGCAGAGATACTTGAGGTTTTTATACCATTTATATTTTTTAAACGTTTTAATGAGCTGTCACAATGTATTTTTATCTGTGCAAGGCTTTTTCCATATATTGAAATCTGAATTTCGTTATCTGCGATGTATAAATATATTACCTTGATTCCCGGAGGGAATTTTGCGGCACCTATAATGAGGTTTGCATAATCTGTTAAGTTTGTCCCTTCTATTGCCTGCGCCGGTGTCAGCGATGCCTTATCTAAAAGAGAAGATAGTTTTCTCGTTATTGAAGTCCGATCTATGCTCGACTTCATATTGACTCTCAAGTTTGCGTACACATCACGTCCCTGTTAGCAGTGATTGGTATTAGGCATGCATTATTGTTCTGGTTCGAGTGGCTCGGCTAGTGAGCAAATTTCTGTTCTCTGGGTATTCTACAGAGTCATACTGTTAAAATTCTAGCACGCGACGCCATTTATATTCTATCAATATTGGTCAAAATGCCAACGATCCTCGACTAGGTTATCCTCCGCTTTCCAATCAAGCAGCTTTTGCAGTCAATGGCTTGAATGAGCAAAAAAACATTCACCCAGTCGCCAATGTCTTCAGCACTCACTTTAGATCTGCAATAGCTGGAGGGCTCTAGCTTTATTGCTCGCGCCAGCTTCACACCTCACTTCCTTCCGACAGCTTGCGCTGGGCGTTGGCACGGGGTCGGGCGCTTCCTGCACCTTGGCGCTGAACCAGGCGTTATAGCTGACGGGGGCGGTGGCAAATCCTAAGGGCAGGGCGCCCTCGTTGGCGATGCGGGTGAGCAGGATGCGCACGGCGTTGGACACCGTCAGCCCGAGGTTGTGCAGAACCGCTGTGGCGCGGTCTTTCACGTCAGGGTCGATACGGGTCTGAATCAAGGCATTGCTGGCCATGGGTGTAACTCCTGAGATGGGCTTGAAATAAATGCAATTCAAGTGAATGACATGCTATATGCCCGTCAGTCCGTTCCAGGTAGGTCAGTGACCAGCGGTTCAATGCCCCTGAGCCGATCCAATTCGGCGGCCATCTCGAACGCCGCCTCCAATTCAGTGATGCCCCGCGCCTGCATCAACTGGCGACGCTGATGTTTCTCCTCCGGCTCAGTCATCGCCATGGCCAGATACAGACTGGGCGGCACCGCACGGAACAACACCTCCATCGATTTGGACAGAATCACCCCTTCGGTGAACTTGCCAGCCTCCTTGCGCGCACTGCGCATCAAAGCCTTCTGCGCTGGCGTCAGCGCACGAAAGCGCGCGATCTTCTCCACCTCATCCGGCGGCATGCTCAGGCAGATCCACCACTCGATCATGTTCAGCATCGGTTCGGCGGCCTTGGGCAGGTCATCCAGATTTTGCGTGGCCAGCCAGAACCACGCACCGAGCTTGCGCCACATCTTGGTGATCTTGACCACATAGGGCGCCAGCAGTGGGTTCTTGGTGATGATGTGCCCCTCGTCGGTGACATTGATGATCGGCCGACCGAGCATCTGGTCGCGTTCGGCCAGGTTGTTCACTGCGTTGATCAGCGAGATATAGGCGATCGACAGCTGCGCGTTGTAACCCTCGCGGGCGTAGGTGGCTAGGTCGACCAGGGTCACATCGGCCTCGGGCCAGGGCGTGCCGTCGCGGTTGAACAGTTCGCCGTCGCTGCCTTGGCAGAACAGGTCCATGGCATCGGCCATCTCCAGCAAACGCACGCGCCGCGATTCGGGCAAGGCAAGATCCTGACCCATGGCGCGCAGGGCGTCGCGGACGTCTTCGGTCAGCACGGTGCGTTGTTGGCTGGCGCAGTGGCTGGCCGCATCCAGAATGTTCTGGCGAATCAAGCTGCGGTCGGCGCGGGTCAGTCGTTGTTCTTCCTTGTCTTCGCCGCCGGTGATCATCAGCCGGGCGGTGATTTCCAGCTCGCCCAACACATCACGTTCGTCCTCGTGCGCAGCATCGCTGTCTTCATCGTCCAGTGCATCGGCGTCCAGGGTTTTGACCTGACTGGGACTGTCTACCAGCCTGCGCGCATCGGCGAACGGTGCGAGGCTGACCCCGGCGCCTGGCGCGAGTTTGAGCCGATGCACGCTCAGACCCAGGCGCTGGGCGAAGTCGGCAAACAGGCCAAAGCTATTGCCGGCCTCAACGATAAACAGTCGCGGCCGGTAGATCGCGGTGACTTGGTTGAGCAGGTTGTTCAATGTGGCTGACTTGCCTGAGCCCGTCGGGCCGAACAGGAACAGGTGCGCGTTCATCTGCCGATCCAGCCGGTTCAGCGGGTCGAAGGTGATCAGCCCGCCGCCCCGGTTGAACAAGGTAATGCCAGGGTGGCCGGTACCTTCGCTGCGACCCCAGACCGGCGCGAGGTTGGCCGCATGTTGGGCGAACATCAGCTGCGTGTACCACTGGCGCTTGTCCTGCTCCGGGTCGAACACGCATGGCAGCCAGCGCAGGTAGCTGTTGAGCGGCGCCACCTCGTCCTCTTCGCGCACCGGTTGCAACCCGGCATTGAACAAGGCATTGGCCAGTTGCAGGCCGCGCGCGTCCAATTCCGGCAGGTCACGGCCGCGCAGGTAGAACGCCAGTGAGCCCCGATAGAGCTTGTGCGAGCGACCAATCAAGCTGCGCGCCTGTTCAACATCTTCGCGGGTTTGTTGCGAGTCCAGGGTGTCTCCCACGGATTTGTGGCTTAGGTGGTTGAGTTGGGCCTCCAGGCGATCCTGCGGGGTGATGAGCAGAGTCAGGCACAGCACGGTGTCTTCCGGCAGCTGGTCGAATACCGCGTTGAGTGCATCGCCGCCCTTGGCGGTTTCGCCGGTCAGATGGCCGATGTCCGGTGGACTGCGCAGCCGGTCCAGGGTAATGACCCGGTGCGGTTGTTCATCGAACCACCAGACGCCGTGCTCGGCGTCCGAGCGCGGTTGACGGAAGAACAGGCGCTGGGCGAAGTCGGTGCCGCTGGCCAGCTCCAGTTCGTCCGCCTGCGGAGGTGGCGGAAGCCCGGCCAGCCGATAGAAGCGTCGTCGTGCCTCGGCAGTTGCGCCCAGCCAGTCGGGGTTGGGGTTGAACCAGCGCAGCAACCAGGCATGGATTGCAGCGGCATCCATGCGGAGGGCGTGGACGCCGGCATTGGCGAGGCCACCAAGCAGGCGTTCACAGACGGCTGTCAACGCCGCTTCCGGCGGCAGGCCACGCCGCGACGAGGTGCCCGCCGTGCGCCGGTACACCACCAGCCGCGTACGGCGGCGCTGGCCGCGCCAGGGCAGGTGGCTGACAGTCGTGTCTTCAAACAACCCACCGGGTTTGGCCACGGCTTGTAGATGCTGCTGCATGGAACGCCAATAGAATTCGCTGAACGCCGTGCCCTGTGCCCGCGGCTGCATATAGGCCCTCAGCGCAGCGAGATAGTCGTCCCATTCGGTTTCGTCCTGGGCGTAGAGCTGCACTACCCATGGCTGCTGGTCCAGTTCATCGAAGCTGTCTTGCAAGGCGTTTTCCAGCGCGTCGCGCACGGTACACAGCCACTCGGCCTCGCGGCCCTCGGTGCCGATGGCGCTTAGTTCGAAGAACGCCGCCACCGATTGGCCGTCATCCAGCAGCAGGCTCTGCGAGTCGGGCAGGTACTCGACCCAGGGCAGTAGATCGACAAAGGACGGCGGCGCGGTGTACAGCTGCTGTTCGTCGGCACGGGTGGCAGGACGTCGAGTAGCGTCACGCCCCGGTGCGGGGATGCCCAGGCTGCGCAGCCGCGCCAGATAGCGTTGCCAGGCATTCCCCGAACGACGCTGTACGCGCTTCATCAGTAGTCCTCGACCCGCTCGCCGGGCAGGGCGTAGCGCACCTGCTGGTACAGCGAGAACACTGTGCTGTAGCCGGGCACCGGCACCGACTTGCTACCGGCCAGGTGCGGGAACACATACATCACCAGATCCGGGTTAGGCAGGCGTTGGAACTGGCGGTAGATTTCGCTTTGCGCGGTGCGGGTGTAGCCGGTCTGATCCACTATCGGCACTGGTGATTGCAACGGCCGACGCAACGTCTGGCGGGCGTCCAACAGGCGGCGCGTGGAAGAGCCGCCGTCGGTCTGCTGGTTCCAGATATCCAGCATCGTGGCATCGCCGTGGGGCAGCATCTTCTCTGGGTTGGTGGCGCAGCCGCCCAGCGCCAGTAGTGCGGACAGCAGTGCGGATTTAGTCCAGTTCAACGACATGGCTGCTCTCTCCTCGGTTGTGATCGACTCTGCGCCCGCTCGGGTTGTAATCCACCGTGATCGCCCGCTCGATATGCACCGCGACCTTTGCGCCGGGCTGCACATACACCGCCGCGAAGGCCTGGCCGTAGAGCTTGTTCACCCACTGCGCCATCTCCTGCACGCCGCCGGCCAGAATCCGCCCCAGCGCCTCGTTGGTGGTGATGCCCACCGTGCCCAGCGGATTGCCGGGGCTGGTGTAGGTCATGCTGTTGTTGCCCTGGATCAGCGAGGCTGCGCCCGCTCCGGCGGCGGTAATCAGCGCCTGGGAACCCAGATACTGCTGGGCGTTGCTGCGACGTTCACCCGCCACGCAGGGGATGCCGTAGGGATCGCTGATCCAGCCCAGCCCCTGGCGGGTGTCGCTGTTTTGTTCATCGTCACCGGCTTGCCAGGAAGCGTTCACCACCGCGTGACTCAACGCCCAGCAGTTGGAAGGTCGGGATTGTGGGCGTGGCGCGCGGTTTGGCTGCTCGAGGGCGTGGTTTATTCGCGACTGGTTTGGCGGTGTTGATCTGTTGAACCAAGGCGTCGAGGCGACTTTGCAGGGCGACCAAGTCGGTGGCGCTGGCGAGATCCTGCTGACGCTGGTTGAGGGTAGCCCACTGTTGCTGCCAGTGGTCCCGGGCTTGCTGGAAATCACTTTCGGTCACAACAGCTGGCGCTGCCTTGACCGAGGCGCGGAACGCTTCCAGCTCAAGAGCGCGGGTTTGCAGCTCGGCGATCTGGGCATCGGGTGCGTCTTGGCGGCGTTGTGCATCCAGGCGGGTCAGGGAAACTGCCAGC